>Ga0210377_10003737_pt1 | contig 13010 bp, 15 predicted proteins | sample PLM4_65_b1redo_FD_155480 | JGI IMG/M metagenome (GOLD analysis project Ga0210377, IMG submission 155480) | Groundwater sediment microbial communities from an aquifer in East River, Colorado, USA - PLM4_65_b1 redo | ecosystem: Environmental > Terrestrial > Soil > Riparian zone | place: USA: East... | reverse complement strand
CCCAGCCACCCGTTTCTGTGTATAAGAAGTATTGGTGTACTCAGTACTTGCCCTGAAGTGCGCTTTCAAAATCACTCTGTTGTTCTTCATAACAAACGAAAAATATGTCCGATTGTGTGTATCCCTGCCCATGCGGATATTATGGTGATTCGCAAAAGCCCTGCACTTGCGTTCATACAACGGTGACCAAATATCAAAAGCGGATTTCTGGTCCACTGCTGGATAGAATTGACATTCATATCGAAGTCCCGCGCGTAGATTATGAAAAGTTGAGTGGAGACAGGGTTGGGGAATCCTCCGAAGCGATTCGAACGCGTGTGCAAGCTGCGCGCGATATACAAAATAAGCGCTTCGGCGCAATGTTAGGAGACTTTGCAATCCGTCGTCTGCAATGCCGATATGCGCGTCGGGGAGGTCAGGCAAGTTTGCCGGTTGCAGGATGAGGGTCAGAGCCTGATGCGCTCGGCAATGACGCAGCTCAATTTATCGGCGCGCGCTTATCATCGCATCCTGAAGCTGGCGCGTACGATTGCTGATCTAGCAGGTAGCGAGGAGATTCAATCTGTACATCTGGCAGAAGCACTGCAATATCGGCCGAAGTTGATGTTGAGCTAACCATTCCCCATCTCAAAAGGTAAGAGCAGAAAAATCTACTTAATCAGTTGCCAGGCTGATGCTTTCCCTGGCGGTTCCCCGAAGTCGTTCCATGTCACGCATCGGCGGTAGGCCGAAGAGACTTTTATATTCCCGGTTGAAGTGTGAGGCATCGTGATAACCGACACGGTAGGCCACGCTTGTGGCGTCAAGTCGCTCAGCGAGCATGAGACGGCGGGCTTCCTGAAGGCGCAATCGCTTCTGGAACTGTAACGGACTCATGGCGGTGACAGCTTTGAAGTGGTGATGGAATCCCGAGACGCTCATGCCAAGCTCGCGCGCGATGCTGTCAATTCGAAGCTGTTGGTCAAAATCCTGGTGGAGGCGTTCAATGGCTCTGGCGATGTGGGGAGTGTAGCCCCCTGAAGCCGCTATGTGGCGGAGCCGCTCGCGCTGTTCTCCCATCCAGAGTCGGTAGACAATCTCACGCGTGATCAATGGAGCGAGAAAGGAAGTTTCAGCAGGGGCTTCCAAAAGTCGAATCAGCCGTACCACAGCGTCCAGCAGTCCAGCATCCAATGAACTTACATTGACGGCCTTCACATCAGTATGTTTTTTTGAAACGACATCACCGGCTTCGACCATGATCGAACCGACGAGTACTGGGTCGAGTTCCAGACGCAGGGCAAGATACGGCTGATCTCTCGATGCTTCCAAAAGGTGACTGACAAGGGGCAGCTCGGCGGTGACGAGAAAGTAGTGTGACGGATCGTACACGTAGCGCTCATTGCTGAGAAAGACTTCCTTACTGCCCTGAGCAATCACGCAAAAGACAGGGCTGTACACACTGTGCAGTGGCTCCATGACTGAAGAGGCGCGGTTCAGGTACAGGCCTTTCAGCGGCTCAACCTCACCATCCTCGCGGAGTGCATGCGTAAGAAGCTCAACCAGCTCGTTACGGCTGGCATCTACCTTGTGATTCTTATGCTCTGTCTGATGGTGGGATATCGAATTCATAGTGACTTTTCTAAACTTTCTAACACGTCACTGCTCAAAGTTTGCAGAATTTTACAACGATCTTCGAGAATTATTATACCAGTCTGGGCTTTTGGGCCCTAAAATACTTGGAACAAAGGAATTGATCTCGATTCCTGCTAAACAAGCTCTTAATTCAAAAACCACTGTAAGGAAAGGAAAGAATAATATGAATAAGAAAAAGGTTTGGTTTATTACTGGTGCTGGTCGCGGTATGGGTGTGGACATCGCCAAGGCAGCCTTAGCCGCCGGCCACGCAGTCATCGCCACCGGTCGAAATACGGACACCGTATCCAGGGCCTTAGGACAGTCGAACGACCTACTGATCGTCAAGCTGGATGTTACCAATGCCGCTAATGCTAAGGCGGTAACCCAAGCCGCTGTTGAACGGTTCGGGCGCATCGATGTGCTGGTCAACAACGCCGGCAATTTCTACGCCGGTTTCTTCGAGGAGATCACCCCTGAGGACTTCCGGGCACAGGTCGAGACCAACCTCTTCGGCCCGGTGAACGTCACCCGCGCCGTGCTGCCTGTCATGCGTGCCCAGCGCTCGGGACTCGTCGTGCAGCTCTCCTCGACCGCCGGCATTTCGGGACAGGAGTTCGTCTCGGCCTACGCCGCGTCAAAATTCGGCGTCGAAGGTTGGATTGAATCATTGACCCCCGAGGTCGCGCCGTTCGGCATCCGCACGATGCTGGTCGAGCCTGGCTTTTTTCGCACGGAGCTCCTCACGCCGGAGTCGACGAGCTACGCCGAACCTTCGATTGACGACTATGCCGAGAAAACCAGGCAAACCATTACGGCCTGGAACGGCATGAACGGCCTGCAAGGCGGCGACCCCGCCAAGCTCGCCAAGGCGCTGATCCATCTCGCCAGTCAGGATGAGCCTCCACTGCGTTGGGCCACTGGCGCAGACGCCGTCGGGGCCTTGGAACAGAAGGCCCAGCGTTTGCTCGCCGAGGCCAATGCCTATCGGGAGCTATCCTCCTCCCTCGCCCACGAGGACGCCTAACCGAACAGCCTGACTGAGCAGGCGGGCTCTGACCGGCAACAGGTCGAGCCCACCTGCCATCGCTGAAGTAAGTGTCCACGGAATTTATAAAGAGAAAGTACTATGTACAATTTTGATTTCTATAACCCAACACGAATTCTATTTGGAAAAGACAGACTGGATGGTATTGACAAATTGGTACCATCCGAAGCAAAAGTATTGATCACCTTTGGAGGTGGCAGTGCAAAGAAATATGGTTTGATTGATAAGGTAAAAGCTAGCCTTAGTGGCAGAAAGGTTTTTGAATTCGGTGGCATTGAACCCAATCCACGTTATGAAACCCTTATGAAAGCAGTAGAAGTGGTCCGTAGTGAGAAGATCGATTTCATTCTGGCCGTTGGTGGCGGTTCTGTAATTGACGGGACTAAATTCATCTGTCTGGCCAGTCATTACACAGGCGATGCGCATGATTTGTTGAAATTTGGCTTCACTCTGATTACTTCCGATGTTGTAAAAGAAGTAGTTCCCTTTGGAACTGTTTTAACATTGCCAGCGACCGGGTCAGAGTCGAAGTTCGGCCCGGAGGCTGGATGGAGTCACTGTAGCCGAGGTCACGCCGTTCGGCATTGCTGACCACATCCTACCACTCGCATCAGTACCCCCTGCCTTTGTGTTCCTGCTGTTGTGACCAAATATCAAGAACGTATCTCAGGTCCACTACTGGACCGTATCGATATTCATGTTCTCATTTAAAACCCTTGACTTGGAGTCGACTCCAAGTGTTAGACTCCGCTTAGAGGTGAAATTATGAAAATTGCAGAAGTTAGTGAACAATATAATATTTCATCGGATACGCTTCGCTACTATGAGCGGATTGGTCTCATCCCGCCGGTCAATCGAAACGACGGCGGCATCCGGGATTACAACGAGCTCGATCTCAGGCGGGTTGAATTCATCAAGTGTATGAGGAGTGCGGGGCTTCCCGTTGAAGTGCTGATTGAGTATGTGGCGCTGGTCCAACAGGGCGACAAAACCATTGAAGCCAGAAAAGAAATCCTGAAAGAGCAGCGTGAGTTACTGATTGGCAGAATGCAGGAAATGCAAAAAACACTGGATATTTTGAACCACAAAATTGAAGTGTATGAACATGCCGTTTTGAAAAAAGAGAAGGGGATCGTTCAAACATAGGAATACTAGGGGAAAAATCAAGGAATTTTGTGGAAGGTCAATTTTCAGGAAGAAACTGATTAACGAAAAGACAGGAGTATGGAAAATGCAAAAACGTAAACTTGGAAACAGCGGACTGGAAGTCTCGGCTATCGGATTAGGCTGCATGCGAATGAGCTTCGGCGATACGCCGACTGATAAACAAGAGATGATCACGTTCCTTCACAAAGCTGTCGAGCGTGGCATCACGTTCTTCGATACGGCGGAGGTCTACGGTCCCTTCACAAACGAGGAATTGGTCGGCGAGGCATTGGAGCCTTTCAAGGGACAAGTAGTGATCGCCACCAAGTTTGGGTGGAAGCATGATCCGGAAAAGGGACCACATCCCAGCGTTGGCCTCGATAGTCGTCCAGAGCAGATCAAGCGAGTTGCTGAGTATTCGCTCAAACGCCTGCGCGTCAACACTATCGATCTGTTCTACCAACATCGTCCCGATCCGAATGTGCCCATCGAAGATGTGGCTGGTGCAGTGAAGGATCTGATTCAGGCAGGCAAGGTGAAGCACTTCGGGCTTTCTGAGGCGGACGCCGACACCATCCGTCGTGCTCACGCGATTCAACCTGTCACTGCCTTGCAAAGTGAATATTCGATATGGTGGAGAACCATTGAAGATGCGGTCCTGCCGACCTGCGAGGAACTTGGTATCGGTCTTGTGCCCTATAGCCCCCTGGGCCGGGGTTACCTGACAGGCAAGATTGATGAGAGCACAACCTACGATAGCACCGACATCCGCAGCCGCAATCCGCGCTTTACCCGGGAAGCGATCAAGGCGAACCGGGTCGTGATCGATCTGCTTGAGAGGATCGCGACACAGAAGGGTGCTACCCCAGCCCAGATTGCGCTCGCCTGGCTGTTGGCGCAAAAGCCCTGGATCGTGCCTATTCCAGGCTCGCGCAAGCTCGAGCGTCTTGATGAAAACATTGGTGCCGTTAGCTTCGAATTGACGGCCAGCGATCTCAGTGAGATAGAAAATGCCATGTCACAGATCACAGTGGTCGGCAACCGGTATTAGGGCGGTGCGCTCCGCTGGCGCAGAGTTGCTGACCTGTGTCGTAGCGTGGACGGAAGGTCTTTTCTAGTCAGGTGCTTCGGACTTCGGTCGGCTGTATACAAATAAGTTTTGATAAGGAATGAATTATGAAACATATAGTATTGAATAACGGTGTGGAAATGCCCATTTTGGGGTTTGGTGTTTTTCAGGTCAGGGATGCCGAGGTCTGTGAACGGAGTGTATATGAAGCTTTCCAAACTGGATATCGTCTGATTGATACGGCCGCTTCTTATCTTAACGAAGATGCTGTTGGTAAAGCCATAAAAAGAAGTGGTGTTACAAGGGAAGAGTTGTTTGTGACCACAAAGCTTTGGATTCAGGATGCGGGCTACGAGCGCACAAAGAAAGCTTTTGAAAAATCTTTACACAGGCTGCAACTGGATTATCTGGATCTATATCTGATTCATCAACCTTTTGGAGATGTTTATGGCTCCTGGCGCGCGATGGAGGAGTTGTACCGGGAAGGCAGAATTCGGGCCATTGGTGTCAGCAACTTCCAGCCAGATCGGATCATGGATTTGATCGTTCATAACGAAGTGGTTCCTGCGGTCAATCAGATCGAGACACATCCTTTCAATCAGCAAATTGAAACTCAAAAGTTCTTGCAGGAAAACAATGTTCAAATTGAGTCCTGGGGACCCTTCGCGGAAGGTAAAAACAACATCTTCCAAAATGAATTACTGCTTTCAATTGCCGGAAAATACCGGAAAACGGTCGCGCAGGTGATCCTGCGTTGGCTGACGCAAAGAGGAGTCGTGGTGATTCCGAAATCAGTTCGTAAGGAAAGAATTGTTGAAAATTTTAACATTTCCGATTTTGAGCTAAGCTCTGAAGATATGGATGCAATTATCTCGCTGGACACGAAGGTTAGCAGTTTCTTCGACCATCGTGATCCGGAAGTGGTGAAACGGTTGGGTCATGTAAAACTTGATATTTGAAATCACTGAATACACGTCTTGTCTTATTGAAGAGGATACATGACTGGCCCGTCCGTTCACACCATCCCCGAACAAAATATGAGGTCACGCCATTAGAGTTGTTCTTCGACCTCGTGTTCGTGTTCGCCGTATCCCAACTCTCGCAGCATCTCTTGACCCACCTCTCATGGCGCGGTGCGGCCGAAACGCTGGTGTTGCTGCTGGCGGTCTTCACGGTATGGTTTTCTACAAGCTGGTCGGCCACCATGATCCGGGCCGATCAATCGCGGACTCTCTGGATGATGTTGACGGTGATGCTGCTGGGCCTGTTCATGAACGCTTCGGTGACCAGGGCATTCACAACCTCTGGCTGGGCGTTTGTCGTTCCGCTCCTGCTGATTCAACTTGGGCGTGCTGTTTGGACGCTCACAAATTCCACGGATGTTGTGTTCCGGGAGCACTACTATCGGACGCTTCTCTGGTTGATTGCCACAGCACCTTTGTGGATCGCGGGCGCGGCGGTGAGCCCGGAAACCCGCTTGCTGTGGTGGGCACTGGCCGCCGGGATTGACCAGATCGGCAGGTGGCTGGCACATCCCATCCCCGGGAGGCGGCTGCAATCGGAGAATATTCCATTCGACGCGGATCACATGCTCGAACGTTGTCGCCTGTTCCTGCTCATCGCCCTGGGTGAGACGGTATTCACTACCGGCACGGCCATCGCCGCGGCCCCCACGATGTTGATGACTCTCATCACGGGCACGTTCGCGCTGGTGAGGACAGTCACCCTGTGGGCACTGAGCTTTGGGCGTTCCAACAGGCTCATCCTTCAGCACTTGGAGGAGACGAAAGATCCCATTCGCACCAGTCGCCATGCGGTGAATGCCCTGACCGTGAAGGTCGCAGGACTCATCGCCGTGGCGGTCGCGAATGAATTGGTGATCTCGCACCCGCATGAACACGCCTCGTTTGCACTGAGCCTGCTGCTGGGTGGAGGGCCGATTCTCTTCCTGGCTGCCCAGGGCTGGTATCTGTGGGCGGTGCCGAACGTAAGGTCGAAATTCCATTTGATCGGCGGGGCAATACTGCTGCTTGTTAGCCTCGCGACGCTAGCCGTACCGCCGTATGGTGCATTGATTCTCCTCGGTGCGAGTCTCACGACTCTCGCGATACTTGACCGGTAGATGACTAAAGAAAAAGGCAATCAAGCAAAGGAGTTCAAAAATGGAAATCAAACGAAGCGGCTCACAGCCTTCAGGCAAAGGACAGGCCGAGTATTTTACCGGCACTGTACGTATTGACCCTCTGTTCGAGGCAAACGAGCCGGCACGCGCGGGCGGTGTCAGTGTCACGTTCGAGCCCGGACAGCATGGCACAGTCACCCTCTCGGCCAGACCCTGATCGTGACGGCTGGCTGCGGCCTGGTACAGAGTTCGGGAGGCTCGATCGAGAAGATTCGACCGGGGGACGTGATCTGGTGCTCACCGGAAGAGAAGCATTGGCACGGCGCCACGACGACCACGGCCATGACGCACATCTCTATTGTGGAACAGCTCGATAGCAAGTCCGCCGACTGGATGGAAAAGGTCAGCGACGGACAATACCAGGCTGGATCAGGGGAAGAATGAACGGAGACGCGCCGATGACCACGTGGACGAGTAATGAACTTAACAAGATCGGAACCGCAGAAGAGCTGCAGATCGCCTCACTCCTGGGCGACGGCACGCTGCGAAAGCCGGTGACGATCTGGGTTGTCCGCGTCGGTGACGACATCTACGTTCGATCGGTGTACGGACATACCTCCGCCTGGTTCCGTGGTACCCAAGTGTGCCACGAGGGCCACATCCGGGCTGGCGGCGTCGAGAAAGACGTCACTTTTGTGGAGGAGACCAACCCCGATATCAATGACCAGGTCGACGCTGCCTACCGCACAAAGTACCGCCGCTACGCTGCAAGTATCATCAACACGGTTGTGAGCCCTGAGGCGCGAGCCGCGACAATCAAACTGGTGCCGCGCCAAACAAACTCTTAGTACAACAACACTGGAGAAGCGTGATCACCGTCAACGCCTGCAAGCGAGAACATCTTACGGTTTTTACTGCAAAATCTGTGAAAAACTCGAAAAAACAGCCCACTTTTCGTAACTGAACTGAGCAGGAGAAATTTGTCCGATTGTGTACATCCCTGCCCTTGTGGATATTATGGAGATTCCACCGAGTTGCTTTACTTAAGAGCAAGACAGTATGATCCCAGTATGGGGAGATTTCTCACACAGGATACTTGGGATGGAAATTCCACGTTACCAATAACTTACAACAAATGGGTATATGCAAATGCAAATCCCATACTGTACACAGACCCAAGCGGACATTGTTTTTTCGGAATTGATACAGCTTTCTGCATAGCTGTGCTTGTTGGTGTTCCCGCAATTGCAGGCGTGACCACCGCTTCATGGGATTACTATGTAACTCAAGGCCACGGCGTAGGAGGAATAAATGAATTCAACCCAGCCTGCGTTGATTGGGGACAAGTGTTCGGGGCAGGGAAATCTGGCTCTTTCGGTGCGATAGAACCTTTCGCAATGATGCCAGCATCGGTCATTCTAACTCCAAGTTATCTTCTGGGGTATTTGAGATATGGCATGACGCCTGGAGAAGTAAACGAGTTCTTTATTAATCAGGTAGGATTAGGCAACGTGCACAATCAGGCGATGCAAAATCCATATTATGTTTCTGGTCGTGCTGGTGGGTCGATTGGCACACTTGCTCTCTCGCTACATCTGACCCTCACAGGATTGCCAACACTTACTACAGGACCAGGGACTCAACTCAGCGGATATAACACATTGGTCTTGAGCGGGGCCAATGTAACTGCTGTTGGGGGAGATCTCTCCTTGATTTACACTGGAACATCTGGATTGGCGTCATCAGGTCTCGTTATGATGTCAAGCGGTGGGGGAGGTGAAGGTCGCGGGCCTCAAAACAACCTAAGAGGGAAAATTGGCGAGGCCCAAGTAAGAAAAATGTTAGAGAATAAATTTACTTATCTGGGAAACCGTGTAACAGTCAGATTGCCCAATGGAAAAATAAGGTTTGTTGACCACTTGGTACAAGACCCAGTTTCGGGTAAGATCTTTGCTGTTGAAGTTAAGACTGGGCTCTCTCCAATTTCCGGTAGACAACAGAGCCTAGACACACTGATGGCCAGTCAAGGCGGAATTCTTGAACGAGGAGTACCGCCGCGTTATCTCAATCTAAGATTAAGTAGTATTGAAACAATATATTTTAGGTTGCCATCAGTGAATTTGCCATGAGGTCAAATATGGGAATGTATACAGAAGTAAAAAAAGAAATGTTGTCCTTTCTTGAAGGACAATTTTCGCCAAAAGAATTCTATAGATCGCGGCAGATTTTTTACCGCAAAGTTCCAATTGGCAAACAAATGTTACATATTTCTTTTCTGAAGGAAAAGGATGAGATAAATATTGTTGTGGATGTAGATATTCGCCATGATGAATTAGAAAATTTATTTTCAACTCTAGAAAAAATACCACACAACACATTAAGCGCTTCTATAGGAACTGAATTAGGAAAACTGTCACATGAAAATACAATTATGTGGGCAGTTAATGATATATCAAACGTCCCATCAATTGGTATTGAAATAATTTCTAGAGTCTCGGATGTTGGTTGGTCCTTTTTCGAAGAATATTCAAGTTTGGAAAAAATATTTGATGTATTAATGGACGATAAGGAAATAGGACAAACACTGTGCTCAATTCCCCATGTCAGGGCGAAAAAAGCTTTAACGGCAGCGTTTTTACTTCAACGCCGAGACTTTTATAATAACATAATAGAATCGAAAACCAAGTTTCTAGAATCCATAAGCAATCCATATCTGTCTGAATTCTTGGAGTTCGCGTTCAGACTAAAGAATCGGTTTACAAAAGCTTAGGCAGCAGCTATTAATTTTTGACCTGTTTCGCTTCAAATCATATCTAGACGGAATGCTTCATCTTAATACGGTTCACTAAGTCAATTGATATGAACCGTAATCTAATGTTAGCCTCCTCCCAAAAGGAGACTACCATGTATCCCGAACTCACCCAATTCAATGACTGGTTTAAATGCCAGTGCTATTCTTTACGAACAGACTTCCGAGTTTCCTAAAAACTCGGAAGTCTCATTTAACTATTTGTAATCCCCAGAATATGCACTTACTCCATTCAATGAGGCAGGGTTTCTGTTCATTTTGAAAATATTTTATTCAAAATCCCCTTTGCTTTCATCACCGCCTTTGCCCGATGGCTGAGGCGGTTTTTTTCGTCCATGCTAAGTTCTGCCATGGTCTTTCCCAACTCTGGCAATAGAAAAATGGGATCATAGCCGAATCCGCCTGTGCCGCGTTCTTCTGGGATGATCTCGCCTTCGCAAATTCCTTCAACAATCTGGACTGCAGAACTTTGCTCCTGCACCTTCAAGCGGCTCGCCGCTTGACTCCAGAGTGATTCTGGGATCGCAATGGCAATTGTGGCGTGGAAGCGCGCGGTCCATGGGCGGGGTTTTCCCAGAAGCTTTTGCAGGAGATATTTGCGCCGTTCGGCATCAGATAGCCGCCCCCCTCCGGCTCCCCCCAAATTCTGCGAATTTAGGGGGAGAGAGCCATAGCGCGCAGAATATAAACCTGGCGCGCCATCGAGCGCGTCCACTTCCAGGCCTGAGTCGTCGGCGAGAGAAATAAGGTTGCCTGCTCTGGCGAAGGCAATTGCTTTTTGGGTCGCGTTCTCAGCATAGCTGTGCCCATCTTCGGTCACATCGAGGTCGAGTCCGATCTGTGCAGGCGTGACGAGTTCAATGTCCATGCCTTTGAGCAGGTCTTGAAGTTCTTCCACCTTGCCTTGATTGTTGGTGGCGATGAGGAGTTTGTGCATATACTTTTTTTTACCACAAAGAGCACTTAAGGGTCACAAAGGTTTTTATTGATGCCGTTTTTCGATTTGTTCGATTGCCCAATTTGCGTGTTCGCGGATCATGGGTTCTTCGTCGTTGAGTGCGTTTTGAAGAACGGGGAGGGCGTGCATATCGCCGATGTTGCCTAGTGCAACGGCAACATTTCGCCGGTAGCCGCGTCGTTTGGCGCGCTTGACGGGAGTCTGCTTGAAGCGTTGGTTGAAAGCCTGGGGTGTAAGAGTCAATTCCTCGGTCAGGGAGGGAGGCGTCCTGAGCGATGTCGAAGGATCTCCAAACGCTGGATCACCCTCCGGTGCGAATCGATTCCATGGGCAGACCATCTGACAGATGTCGCATCCGAAAACCCAGTCCCCGATTTTGTCGCGCAATTCAACAGGGATGTCATCCTTGAGTTCGATGGTGAGATAGGAGATGCAACGCGTCGCGTCAAGGGTGCGATTCGGGAGGATGCAATCTGTGGGGCAGGCCTGGATGCAACGTGTGCAGGTGCCGCAATGGTCCGTGACAAATGGCGGGTCGGGTTCGAGCGCAAGATCGAGAAAAATTTCGGAAAGCAAAAAATACGAACCCTGTTTTGGATTAATGAGACAGGTGTTTTTGCCGATCCAGCCGATGCCGGCGCGTTGGGCGAGGTCGCGTTCAAGGATGGGACCTGTGTCCGTATACCAGCGGTTCTTTACCAGACCCCCGACCTGCTTCTCGATAAATTGAACGAGTTCCTTCATCCGCGCGGGGAGGTCCGCGCGTGGAGGATATCGTGATAGTCTTCGCCGCGGGCGTAGGAGGCGACCTCACCCCCGCCCCTGGAAGGAGAGGGGGGCGAGTAGGGTGTGGCAAGAACCAAAATGGATTTACATTCAGGGAGAATTAGTTTTGGGTCGGCGCGGCGGGTGCGGGAACGTTCGTCGGCGAGGTAGTTCATCGTGCCATGATGACCCCGCGCAAGCCAGTTTTCGAACGTGGAGTAGTGTGGGGGCGGCTCAGGAAGCGTCACGCCAGCCAGGATGAATCCCAGCTGGCGTGCCTTGTTTTTAATGGTTGATTTTAGATCTGAATTCACAAATCTTATTGCACCAGGATCTGGACATATAAGGCTTTGTTGTCGTTGCCGAGGAAGGAGATGCCACTCGGGTTTTGAAGAGTCCAGAAACTAAAGTATCTACCCGCGTCAGCCGGAGCTTTGAACTGGACTGAAACGTCCACTTCCTGTCCCGGTGCAATGGCGCCGGGCAGGGCCTGTGCAACACCGTCCATTTTTTCTCCGTAGCTGAAGATCAATTTGTAACCTTCACCCCAGGTACAGGCGCCAATATTTTTGATCTTCCAGGTCTTGATGAATTCCTGTCCCGGGGTCATGATGGTGTTGTCCGGAACATTGACATCCACGGTTGCAACATCCCAGGAATATTTATCGCAGAGGGCAATGGTTGTCCCTTCAGCGTTGGTGACTTGCGCAACAGGAGGCTGGGTGGCGGTGGCAGTGGCTTCGGGAGCTGATGTATTCGTGGGTGGCGGCAACGATGTGGGTGAGAACGCCGCGGCAGTCAGTGTGAACCGTGAGACGACTGTGCTTGCCGCAGAGGTTCGCACCGCGGCCACATCAGGCGTAGGTTCCGGAGATTGTGTGGCGGATGGTCCGCATGCACCGATCAACAGAACAATGAGAATCGTGGTTACGATGAGTTTTGGTTTCATAGGGCATCTATCCTGTCAGCAATTTATTACTTCTTGACCTCGATATATACACTGAAAATCTGTCCAAAGTAATACCCTTGATCATTGCGCATGCGCCAGGTCCCGCTATAGGTTCCGGACTTGAGAGGTGCCGTTAGTTTGATGGATAAATTAACGGCCTCGCCGCCTGCCACAAAATCCTTGGTTAGTTTGAATTTAAAATCGTACGGATCGATCGCGTTATCTCCGCCGATAAAGACGAAGGCATAGCCTTCGTCCCAGGTGCATGTTCCGGTGTTTCTGATCGCCCATGTCTTTTCGAAATCCTCACCGGGTTTCAGGACGGTCCCATCCGGGATGGTAACATCGCCCTCGAAAGCGCTGTTGTTACAGGCATCTCCAAGCGCGGCGGTGGCGCCGCCTGCAGGAGCAGGTGAGGCAAGTTGTGTGAAGCCTGCCACTGGTGTGGTATTGAAAGACAAAGTGGGGAGCGCACCTGTAGTGGGCGATGCACCTGACTGGGTTGGCAGTGCAAATGTAGGCGGGGACGC
>Ga0210377_10003735_pt1 | contig 13015 bp, 10 predicted proteins | sample PLM4_65_b1redo_FD_155480 | JGI IMG/M metagenome (GOLD analysis project Ga0210377, IMG submission 155480) | Groundwater sediment microbial communities from an aquifer in East River, Colorado, USA - PLM4_65_b1 redo | ecosystem: Environmental > Terrestrial > Soil > Riparian zone | place: USA: East... | reverse complement strand
GAGCTCGGCGTGAGGTCCGACTTTTCCACCCATCACGCGATCGTCCTCCTCCTCAAGATACTTCTTCACTCGCTCCAACCGGACCTCCCTGACCGGGCAATTGGCCAGAATATAGAGCTCCTTGCGCGGCACGTTGACCCGATAGTAATGGAGCTGCTTGACCCACAGCTTAACTTGATCTTTGCTGAGCTTTCCCTGAACGATCAGCGCTCGAGTGGGCCGTTCCTCGCGACGGGCGCGCCTCGCGCGCAGAAGCTCTTCGACGAATTCGTCAGGCGGCTTTGGCATCTTGATCCTCCTTTGTTCAGCGACTACCTAAGGCTCAATCCAAACTCGGGAAAAGCCGGCAGTGACCGTGTTGAAACGATCGCCTCCGTCCGTCGTGAAACCCCGCACCTTCTGTCGGTAGGTGAAATAGCGCGGCACGAACGCCATGGAGATAGCCGGAATTTCTTGATTGAGAATCCCGAGCGCATTGGTGTAAAGCTCGTAACGCTTTTTTTGATCCGAGATTTTCGCCGCCTCCGCCATCAGCCGGTCGAATTCTTTATTGCAATAGCCGGCCTGGTTCTGGCCGCGTCGTTTGGCCAGGACTTCCGCCTCATTGCACCCATACTCCACGGAAAAGTCGTCCCCCGGATCGTTGGGCACATCCATGCCGCTGAGGACGATCATAAAATCACCTGCGCGGGTCCGCGCCTCGCGCCCGGCGCTTTCCAGCATCGCAATCCTGGTCTTGATCCCCGCGCTCGTCAGTTGCTCTCGAAGGATCTGGGTCTCCGGCTCTTCTCCTCTACGGGCCAGGATTTCCACTTCGAAGTCGGGGCCGACTTTCGCTTCCTTTAACAGAGCCTTGACCTTGGCCAAATCCCGCTTGGCCTCCGGCAGCTTGACGTGCCAGGGGTTGTCCGTCGGGATAGCATGGGTCGCCGGTTCCCCAAGACCCCAGAAGGCCCCGTCGAGGTAACCTTTTTTGTCCAGAGCGTAAAGCACAGCCTGACGCAGCTTGAGATCGTTGAAGGGCGGATTCACGACGTTGAATATCAGGCGCCGAAAGCCGGCATATTTGGCTTCTGTAACCCTGATCTCCGGGTATTCTCTGTTTAATATTTTCTTCACGAATACGTAGGAGGTTCGCTCGATCATATCCAGGTCGCCGGCGCGCAGCGAAGCAAAACGAACCTGCTCGTCCTCGACGGGCTTGAGCACGATCTCGTCGAGGTAGGGAATGCCTTTCTGCCAGTAGTTCTTGTTGCGCACAAAGACTATTTCTCTTGCGGTTTTGTATTCCTTGAATTCAAAAGGCCCGGTGCCGGGAGGGGGAGTGGACAGATTGCTCTGAGCGGCCGGCACCGCCCCTTTGGGGAGAACGGGAAAGGAAGCCTCCACGGAGGCCAGCAGGTTGAGAAAGATCGCCTGGGGCTCTTTGAGGAGGAACTCCACCGTGTACTTGTCCTTGACGCTCACTGCCTGCACTTTTTCCAAGAAGATGACGCCGGTTGCCGCGTTCTTGGGGTCCTTGGCATATTCGGCGCTCCACTTCACATCTTCCGCGGTCAGCTCCGCGCCGTTGTGAAATTTTACCCCCCGCCTGAGCCTGATCGTGTACAGCTTGCTATCGGGAGAGATCGTCCAGGAGTCGGCAAGCGCCGGAACAATCTGGGCCTTCGCGTCGTAGTCGAAAAGCGTTTCGTAGGCGAGCTGGCGCACGTATTTGTTGGTTGAGCGGGTGCGAACAAAAGGATTCAAGCCGCTGATGTCTCGAGTTAGACCAAAAACCAAACGCCCCCCGTATCTCGGGGATTCCGCTGCCTCGGACAAGCCCAGGGCAAGAAATACGCTCAACAACGCCGCCGCGATGCGCAAGCTTTTCATAAAGCCTCCTGAGTTAGGTCCCTTAATCGTGACCCGCTAGACTCCCGCACGAACTCTCTCAAGCTTCGGCAAGCCCTCTTAACCCGTCGAGAATTTTTTCCGCCGTGACCGGAAGCTCGGTGATCCTCACGCCGGTCGCGTTGTAGACCGCGTTCGCCACCGCCGGCGCGACGATGCTGACTCCGGCCTCGGCCACCGACTTAGCGCCGAACGGGCCGGGGCCGACCTTCGCTTGAACCAGCGAAGTCGTGAGCGGCACATTGTCGGCGATGTTGGGAATTTTGTAATCGCCCAGCGTCACCGTGGTGACGCGCCCTTCATCGACTTTCAGCTCTTCGGTCAGCGCGTAGCCCAGGCCTTGGACGATGCCGCCTTCGATCTGCCCCTGGTGATTGAGCGGATTGATGATCGTGCCGACGTCGTAGACAAAATAAAGGCGAGGAACAGTTACTTGCCCCGTCTCGCGGTCAACTTCGACGTCCGCCACTACGGCTTGAAATGAGTAAACATCCGGCTTGTGGCCGGTATAGCGGCCGAAGCCTTTGATCGGCCCTTCAGAAAGCTTAGCCAGATCCTTGAGCGTAAGTTTCTTCCGGCGGTCTTGCTTCGAGACAACGGCGCCTCCACCCCAAGAAACATTTTCCGTCTGCATGCGCCAGTAAGATGCCGCGAGCGCGCACAGATTCTCTTTGAGCGACAGCGCGGTCCGCGCAGCCGCCTGGCCTTCAACGTGCGTTCCTCTGGCGCCTTTGATTCCCTGATCGTAAGGCGCCGAAGATGTGTCTTTGACCTCGACGCGGATGATATCGGGATCGATGCCCAGGGTTTCCGCGATGACCTGCCGGTGCATCGTATAAGCCCCGACTCCCTGGTCGCCGACGCCGCTTAAAAGCGTCAGCGTCCCATCGCGCTCGAGCACCAGCTCAAAACTAGACTCGCCGTGGCCCACATGGCGGTCGCCGAGAGCCATGCCTCGACCGAAAAGGCGGCCGTTTTTCCCGCTTTTACGCGCAGCGCCATTCCACTTTGAGCTTTGCTTCACCTTCAGCAAAGCCTCGACGCAGTGAGGATCGGTCAGGGACTCACCTGTCGCGCGCGTGTCGCCCTGCTTCAATGCATTACGCAGGCGAAACTCGAACGGGTCCAGCTTCAGCGCCTCGGCCATCATGTCGATATGGCTCTCAACCGCAAAAAGGGTTTGGGCTTCGCCCGGCGCCCTGAAATAACCGCCCGGGACCTGGTTGGTGTAAACGCAGTAGCCGGCGATTTTCGTGTGCGGGATATTGTAGGAGCCGGCGACCATGTAAGCGCCGCTCATCGAGCCTTGAGGGTTGGGTTTGAAAGCGCCGTAGGCGCCGCCGTTGTAATAGGTGTTTCCTTCCCAGGCCCAAAGCGTCCCATCTTTTTTCACGCCGGTTTTAAGTAAAACCACGGCGGCATGGCGCGGCCATGATGCGAGCAGCTCTTCGCTATAGGTCTTTACGAATTTCACCGGCTTTCCAGTGAGCTTTGACAGATAGTAGCCGGCCGGCGCGTGCGCGAGAAAATCCTTGGCGCCGAAAGAGCCGCCCATATTACTGGGATGGATCGTGATGAACTCTTCGGGAAGCTCCAAATACTCGGCAAGGACTTTACGCAGTTTGAAGACGGCCTGATTGGCGACCCAGATTTGCGCGCGTCCTTCCGAGTCCACTTCGACCGTGCAGGCGTAGGGTTCGATGTATCCCTGGTGGACGGCCTGGGTGCGAAAACTGTTTTCAAAGATGGTGTCCGACTCGGCAAAACCCTTTTCGATATCTCCCTTGCTTCCCTGAACGAGCGTCTGAATATTGCGCAGGTGGGGCGCCTTGGTCGGCGGACCTTTGTAACTGTCATAATCGGGATGAACGATCGGAGCGTCGGGCTTGATCGCCTCTAACGGATCGAAGACCGCCGGCAACTCCTCGTACTCGACGTCGATCAAGCTCACGGCATCCTCGGCCACGTCGCTGTCAACGGCTGCTACCGCCGCTATTTCTTCGCCGACGTAGCGAACCCGGTCGCGCGCCATCATCGGCATGTCTTTGAGTGTCGCGCCGACCAGGCGAGGGTTCATGTCTTTGGCTGTAATGACCGCTTTTACGCCGCCGAGCCGCGCCGCCCGGCTGGCGTCGACGTTGAGGATTCGAGCGTGAGGCAGAGGGCTGCGCAGGACTTTTCCCCAGAGCGTCCCCCGCCGCGTTACGTCCGCGGCATAGAGACACTCGCCGCTGACCTTGGCCGCGCCCTCAACGCGAGGAAGCGGTTTACCGATAATCTTGCTTGCCTTCAACTGTCCGACTCCCGCATGTTCCGAATCCAGGGCGGGATAAATCCCGCCCCTACATAATTCACGGACGCGCTCGCTTACTGCCTCCTGTCTCCTGCTCCAATCCCAACTCCGCCCAACGGCGCAGCACTTTTTGCGTAAGCTCGTGGCTCACCTCGTTCACTTCGGGAAACTCCACGCCCTTGAACTTCGAGGTCGCGTCGATGGCGATGCGCGACGTGAAGCCGTGCTTCACCAGCGGCTGGTGCCCCCCGTGCTGACGCGGCGGCGTGATCCAGACGTCGCGGTGCGGCTCGCTCCTCGAATAGATGCGCCACCAGATATTGTTCCAGTCGTCGAGATCGGCGTCGGCGTCGACCACGATGATCCAGTTCGGCCCCATGGCGTTGACGCCCCAGACCGTCTCGACGATCTGCATGACCTGGCCCGGTTCCTTGATGTCGGCGGCGACGACGCAGATCTCACGCCCGCAGCCGGGATCGGGAAAGCGGACGTCGACCACGCCGGGCGTGCCGAGACTTTTTAACTTGCCCCAGAGAACCGCCGAGCGCGTGATGCGCTTGCCGCCGTCTTCCATGTAATTACAGATCAGTCCCTGATGAATCGGATTCTTCCTGTGTGTCACACATTTGACTTTGAAGACGAGCCCCTCTTTTTCATCGCCGTAAAACCCGTGCGATTCGCCGTGCGGACCCTCGGTCACGCGCGTCTTCGGCAGCACCTCGCCTTCGAGGATGATCTCCGACTGCGCCGGAACGAGCAGGTCGAGCGTCTCGCACTTCGTTACCTCGACGCCTTTCCCTCTCAGCCCGCCGACGAAGGCGAGCTCGGCGTGGCGCGCCAGGCCGGAGCTGATCGGGTTCATCGATGCGATCGAGAGCAGCGGCTCCATGCCGATCGCCACCGCCATGGGCATCGGCTCGTCGTGAGCCTCGTACTGGCGGTAGTGCGCCAATCCGTCGCGGTGCATGGACATGTAGAGCGTGTTCCTGTCCTTGATGACCAGACGATACATGCCCATGTTCTGATCGCCGGTGGCGCGATCCCTGGTGATGCAGCCGTGAAACGTGCCGAGGTAGGGACCCACGTCCTTTTCATGCCAGACCGGCGTGGGAAACTTGTAGAGATCGACCTCGCCGTCTTTTTGAATCTCCTCTTTGCAGGGGCCGCCTTTAATCTCGACCGGCTGCGTCGGGTTTTTGAAGCCGGAGAGAAATTTTTCGAACATGGATTTCATGTCGCCTTCGATGCCGAAGGCGATGGCCATTTTTTTATCGGTCGAAAGAACGTTGGTGACGAGCGGTGTCTTATGGCCTTTGATGTTCTCGAACATGAGCGCGGGGCCTTTTCTAAGCAGCGAGTGATAGGCGATCGCACCCAGCTCGTGCACCGGATCGACCTCGGCCTTGATGCGCTTCAACTCGCCCAGCTCTTCCAACGAACTCAGAAATTCACGCAACGAATCGAACGGCATATCTGACTCCTTTCAAACACTGAGGGCACCAGAACTATCGACTAAAATGAAAGTCCCCACATTCCCGCGCAAGCGGGAATCCAGTAAGAGGGCGCGATGAATCGCGCCCCTACATAAACCTGGATGCCCGCTTCAGCCTTAGGCTGATCCGTCCGAAGCCCTGTGGCGGATTCGCGGGCATGACGGATATTTCACTCCGCTGCTCTAACTCAATCCCGATCCCTTGCTATCCTACTTCCCACCCTCTCCCTTGTAGGGAGAGGGTAGGGTGAGGGTCTCGAACCACTATCTTACCGGTACAATTGCTCCACATACCCCGATTTCGCCAGCTCGCGCACGATCCGATCATCCATGAACGCCGCCGGATCGGCGCCCTTCGCCTTCGGATTCGTCAGCGCGATCTCTTCGAGTACCAGCTTGAGATCTTCCGGCTGGATCTCGGGCAGCCTCGGAAACAATGCGACGTGGAGATCGTAAGCCGCCTTTAGAATCTCGGGATCGTCGATCCGCGCGTAGCGCCGCATGATCTCCATGCCCTCCTTCGGCCGGGTCTTGAGGAAATGGAGCGACTCCGCGATCGTTTTAAAAAAGCGCGCCACGAGCGTTTGCTTTTCCGCGAGAAAAGTTTTTTTCGCGACAAAGGCGTTCAACTGGTAACGCAACCCGCTGCGCGTCAAGTCGGCCAGCTCGCGCAGGCCGTTTTTCTTGGCGATGAAGACAGCGGGATAACCCAGGACTGCGGCGTCGAGGTTCTTCGACAAGAGCGCGCGGAGCAGATCGTCCTGCGCGCCGACCTGGATTAAGGTCACGTCTTTGCCGGGCTCGAGCCCGCGCTGGCGGAGATAGTAGCGCCCGGCGAAATCGTTCGAACCTCCGAAGCGCGTCACGCCAAACCGCTTGCCTTTCAACTGGGAGACGTCTTCGATGGCCGGCAAGGAGCATATCGAAAAGAGAAACGTGTTGATGAGGCCGCCGAACAGCGTGATGTCCTTATAACCTTGTAACTGCAGCGCGATCCCCGGATTCGCGCCGCCGACGACCATGTCCACTTCTCCGGATACGAGCGCGGTCATCGCTATCGGCGACGAGCGGATCGATACGAGCTCGATCGGCAGATTTTCCTTCTTGAAAAATCCCGCCTCCTTGGCCGCCCACAGGGGCACAAAGTTGACCGCCGCGGAGGGGTAGGCGACGCGCGTCGTCTCGGCGGCGGAAATGGGCGCGCGCCAGGAAAGAACCACGAGGGCGCATGCAAGCCAAGCCATTAAGCGAGAAAGCCGGATGCTCGCCCTTCGACCAAGTCTGTCCTGAGCAAACCAGCCGCCTCCTTCGACCCTTCGAGGGGCCTCAGGGCAGGCCCCCTCGACAGCCTTTAGTCCCGAGCCTGTCGAGGGGTCAGGACGAACGGCTGGTTTGTCGAAGGGCTCAGGGCGAACGGTTGAGCAGCTGAAATTCAACCGACACAATCCCTTTCGTGGTGAGCTTTGTCGAACCATGAACGAGGATTTCCCACAGTCTTTCCTTCGAGGCATCGTGATCTCTTACTTGTATAGCTGATCGGCGAATCCGGACTTGACCACTTCCTTCGCCGCCCGGTCGTCGATAAAACTCGCCGGATTCGCGACCGCGGCCTTGGGATTGGTCAAGGCGACTTCTTCCAACACCAGCTTTAGATCGTCGGGAAAAATCTCCGGCACCCGGGGAAAAAGCTTGATGTGGAGATCGTAAGCTGGCTTGAGCACGTCGGGGGCGTCCACGCGCGTGTAGCGTCTGAAAATCTCCATGCCTTCCTTCGGGCGGGTTTTCAGATAATGGATCGCCTCCACGAGCGTTTTCATAAAACGCACCATCGTCTCGTGCTTTTCGGAAAGAAAACTTCGCTTCGCGAGGAAAGCGGCGAGCGCGTATCTCGCGCCGCTTTCCGATAGGTCGGCCAGCTCGCGCAGCCCAAGCTTTTTCGCCTGGAGGTTTTGCGGGATGCCGATCACGCCCGACTCGATCGCGCCCGTCACCACCGCGAGGGCAATGTCCGGCATCGCGCCGATCTGCACAAAAGAGACATCTTTTGCGGGATCGAGGCCGTTGCGCTTGAGATAGTAACGCGCGGCGAAATCGAGCGTGCCGCCGAAGCGTGTCACGCCCATCTTCTTGCCGCGCAGTTGATTCACGTTCGCGATCGAAGGCTGAACCATGACGGAAAACAGGAACGTCTGAATGACGTTGCCGAAGAGCGCCATGTCCGTATAGCCCTGCAACTGGGCCGTGATCCCACTCGATCCTCCGCCCGCCAGGACGTCGATGTCCCCCGAAACCATCGACGCTATGCCCCGCGTCGAAGAGCCGACGGCGACGAGCTCGACCGGCAAGCCGTGTTTTTTGAAAATCCCCGCGTCCTGCGCCGCCCACAGCGGCAGAAACGCGCCGGCGGGCGCGGGGTAAGCGACGCGTAGCGGCCGCTCCGCGCCGTTCAATCCCCGCGCGCCGAGGAGAATGAAGATCCCAACCAGAGAAACATTGACTTTTATCCAAGTTGTCCGCATGGCGATATCCAATCGTTATTTCAGTTCGGCTAAAGCTTCCGTGACGAACCTCGGCTCGGCGAATCGTTTCAAATCCGCCGACCGCCCGCGCATCTCGGGAATGCTGTCCCAGGCGTTTTGCAGCCCTTCCAGATCGGGGACCGGCTCGGAACGCAAAAATTTATTCGTATCGACGTAGATATTCTCGATGTCAGCCTCGGAAACTTTGTAGTGTTTTCTGAGATACGGCTTGACCAGCTCCGGGCGGGCCTTCCAGCTACGGATGCCGTCGAGGAATCCCAGCACGACCTGCTTCAAAACCGCGGGGCGCTCTTTCACCAGGCTCTCGTGCGCGACCATGATCTGGCTCGCGAACTTGGTCTTGATCGTCGACAGATCGAAAATCACCTGGAGCCCCGCGTTGCGGGCGAACGGCACGAAGGCCGGTGTGACGATCGCGCCGTCGACGCCGCCGCTCGCCAGCGCCGCCGAGCGCGCGGCCGAGTTGCCGATCTGCAAGATCTGCACGTCTTTGTCCGGATCCATGCCCCATTGACGGATGACGAAGCGGGTCTGGATATCGGAGAAGGCGCCGTAGCGGCTCACCGCGATCTTCTTGCCTTTCATATCCTTGGGGCCGGCGATTCCCGGCCGGGCGACGAACAGGTGCTGGAACTGGTCGATGTTGACCATGATGATCTTCATCGGCGCGCCGGCGGCGATGGCCCGGAGCGCGTCGGTCGCCGTGGTCGTCGCCGCCGAAGCGGAGCCGGAGACGATCGTCTGCGTCGTGATCACCCCGCTGGTGACGTAGAGCATCGTCAGGTTAAGACCGCGCTTTTTGAAAAATCCCGCCTCGTAGGCGAACTTGAGCGCGTCGCTCTGCGAGCCGGAGCCGGTGTAGACGAAATTCAGCGGGATTGTCGGCGCCTCTCCGGCGTGGGCGGAGATAGACGCGAACAGCGCGAGCCATAACGTTGGCCAGAAGATCCTTTTTTGTTTCATCTTTACTCCTGAGGCTCTTCGCGGTGAATGCCGAGGGCTTTGAGCAGCGGTTCGTCCGTGTAGGAGATCAGTATGGCGTCCTCGCCCGCGGAAAGGTTGGCATGCTCGTGCCGGTGCCAGCCGGGAACGACGAAGATATCGCGCTCCGACCAATCGAACCTTTGGCCTTCGACGACGGAATAACCCGAGCCGCGAAAGACGTGGTAGATCGCCGCCGAGCTATGGCGATGGCTCTTGGTGCGCGCCCCGGCGCGCAGCTTCTGCGCGTAGCAGCCGATGGTCGGCATGACGGGACCGCCGGTGTGGGGGTTGAAATACTCGAGGCGCAGGCCGTCATACGGGTCCGGCTCTTTAAGGTCGTCGAGCGCCTGCATCGTTTTTTTCCATGAGTACTTCGTCAGCGGCGAGTAATTTTTTTGCCAGGTAAAATTCGCCGGCCGCATGCCGGGAGCGGCAAAGCGGCTCAGCGACGCCTCGTCGGCCTGGGTCGCCGGCTGCGTCCTTTTCCCCGGATAGAGCTCGAAGAAAAAAGTGTCCATCGCCTGGATGAGCGGCACGTCGAGCCCGTCGAGCCAGATCATCGGACCTTTCCCTTCGTTTTTGTGGTCGTGGTAGCTCCAGGCGGGCGTGAGGATGAGATCGCCCGGCTCCATCCAAAGCCGCTCGCCGTCGGTGCAGGTGTAGGCCCCTTCCCCTTCGATGATGATGCGCAGCGCCGCGGGCGTATGATGGTGCGCGAGCGCGGTCTCGCCGGGCATGATCATTTGGATGGCGGCGACCAGATTCGGCGTCGTCGCAAAACGGCCGCTGCTTTCGAGGCCCGGATTCATCAAGCCGAGCACGCGCCGCTCGACGTTCTCGGTGCTCACGACCTCGGCGGCGCGCATCATCTGTCCGCGCAACTGCGGCCATTTCCAGAGATGCGGCACGGCGAGCTTGTGTGGCGCGTGCGCCTCCTGCAGCCAGAGAGGCCGCAAGTGCAGGCGCTTCACCTCTTCGTAAAAGGCCGATGGATCGTTATTCTCGACCGGAGCGGTCTTGCCCATCACATTACCTCTTTTTTTCAGAAGCCCTGTAGGGGCAGGTTCCAAACCTGCCCCTACTCACGCCCGTGCCGCCGTCGTCCCGGCGGAAAACTCGATTGATTCCTTGCTCAGGTTGGGCAGCACCTCTTTGGCCATGAGATTCAGGCTCTTCATCACCTGGCCGAGCCTCAGCCTGCCGAACACCGGCCGCATCATGATCTTGTTCGTTCCCAGCGTCCTGCACTGATGAAGGAGCTGTTCGGTGACATAATCGGGATCGCCGACGATGGTGATCCCTTCGCGCTGCAACAGCTCGAACGACCAATTCTTGATTTCCATCACGCCGACGTGCTCGCCTTTCTTGTAGTCCGTGGCGCGCTCGGAAAAATACTTATCGGCCACGTTGCGGCCGTACTTCGCGGGCGAGCCGCCGAACTCCTCGGCCGGGCCGACGAGAAGATCCTTCTCCGCTTCTTCCCGCGCCTTGGCGTTGGTCGCGCCGACGTAGACGTCGCGCGAGACGATGCAATGCTCCGGTCCGGGCTGCCAGCCGCAATTTTCCTTCGCATACTTTCGGTAATACGCAAAGCTTTCCTGGATCTGATCTGTCGGCGACCAGGAAGCCGCGAGATGAATGCGGTTTTTCGCCGCCCACTCGATGCTCTCCGCGCTGATCGACGGAATCCAGGTTTCGGGAATCGGCTGCTGCAAAGGCCGCGGCAGAAAAGCGACGTAATCGAGGTTCCAGTACTTGCCGTGGTATTCGAACGGCTCCTCGGCCTGCCAGCCTTTCTGGATAATGTCCCATCCTTCCTCGAAGCGCTCGCGCGATTCGGCGGAAGGAATCTGAAACGCCCAGAAGTCTCCGCCGCGGGTCATGCCGACGACGAGCCTGCCGTTCGTGAGGTTGTCGAGCAGCGCCAGCTCCTCGCCGAGCCGCACCGGGTGGTGCAGCGGCAAACAATTTCCCATGAGGCCGATCTTCATCTTTTTGGTCAAAACCGCCGTCATGGCGACGAAGATATTCGGCGAAGGCGAAAGGCCGTTGGCGGCGCGGCTGTGATGCTCCGGGAAAAAAATCCCGTCGAAGCCGTAGCCCTCGACGCCGCGCAGAAACTCGACCACCTCGTCGTAAATTTCCTTGCCCAAGAGCCGGTCGTAGTCCTTGCCCGCAAGCAGATAAGAACCGGCGATGCGCTTGGGATAACCCACGCGCATGAAAAGCCAAACCTTCATAGATTCTCCCTCCCCTTAATCCGTCACGTTGCTTAGATTGGAAATATTTCCCGCGCCGTCACGCGGCGCGGGAGCAAGCCGTCCGCTTCGAGAATATCGATGCAGTGATCCACCGTTCTCTTGTTGAGTTCGTTGAGGCCGCAGGCGTTGGGATCGACGTTCAAAAGCTCTTGTTCGCGCTCGTAGAGTATGCGCTGTTCCGCATTCATGTAGCGCGGCGCTTCTTTGGCGGCGCGATCGAACGCCTGAACCAGCGCGTCGGCCAAGCCACGGCTCTGCCCGCCGACACTTTTTCGAATGGCGAGGCAGTGGTACGTGGGGTAAATTTTCGTTTTTTTGAACCAGGCGATCTGCACCGCCGGCTCTCCGATAGGAAAACAGAGATTGGAATTGCCGGCCACCATCTGCTCCAGATCGCCGTAAGGGTCCGGCGTGCGGCTCGCGCCGCTCTCGACCAGCCAGTTGAACCAATGGCCGCCCGCGCCGCCGGGGTAAATGACGGCGTCGAGCTCGCCCGCGCCGAGCTTCTGGATCATCTCGGATGCTTTGATCCCGCCGCGCTCGTGAAGATGCTTCCACTCCCGCCCCATCGCTCCGTCGCTCGTGAGCGGCTCGGCGGCGAGCCAGCGCGCGTCGCCGCGCCCGATGCCGTAATCGTCTTCCAGAAGCCCGCGCAGATAGACGCTGGTCGCGCCCAGCACCCGACCCATGCCGATAACGCGCCCTTTTAATTCTTTCGGCGTGTCCGGCCCCCGGCGCATGACGAATTTTCTGTGCACCATGCCGCGCGTGACGAAAATCGGCAGAGCGATCAATTCTTTTTCGACGCCGCGCGCGACGCGGACGATGTAGTCGGTCAGGACCTGCTCGGCGCCGGCGTATTTTTCTTCCACTTCGCCGCGCAATCTCCTGGATGTCCGCTGATCGAACGGCGCGTTCTCGAAAGAGACGTCGAAACCGTCCACTTTGACGGTGCCGTCGAATAACGCCCTGGACCAAATGCAGTCGGGAACCTGTATGCACAGCGCCGCCATCTATTTGGTCACTCCTTCACGGAGTCTGTCCTGAAAATCTTCGCAGACCCCGCCCGAAATAGAACGAGATCCTTCGCGTTGCTCAGGATGACAGATGCAAAGAGTTCCGAGTGATCGTCGAAGGATTTCAGGACGACCATTCGTCCAAGTGTCATTCTGAGCGCAGCGAAGAATCTCAATTCGTACCTTCCATTCACTCGCAAGCTGAACATGATCCACTACCCTTTGGCCTGGTAAATTTGCAGGACGTTTCCTTCGAGATCGCTGATAAACGCGATCCAGCCGTGCGGAACTTCCAGGACTTCATCGACGATGCGCACGCCGCGCTTTCTGTAGGTCTCGATCAGCTCATGAATTCCATTCGCGACCTGAAAGCTCGGCACGAATCCCACGCGCCCGCGCGGCGCGTCCGCGGCGCGGCCGTCGCGATGGAGAACCAGCGGCGGGCCGGAAGTCGCGAACTCGAAGTTGGTCCCTGCGACTCCGCCGAGCGGCTTGAAGCCGAGCACGTCGCGGTAATAGGCGATCGCCCAGTCAAG
>Ga0210377_10003734_pt1 | contig 13015 bp, 8 predicted proteins | sample PLM4_65_b1redo_FD_155480 | JGI IMG/M metagenome (GOLD analysis project Ga0210377, IMG submission 155480) | Groundwater sediment microbial communities from an aquifer in East River, Colorado, USA - PLM4_65_b1 redo | ecosystem: Environmental > Terrestrial > Soil > Riparian zone | place: USA: East... | reverse complement strand
TGGCGCCACTTCTTGCGGAGGTCGCCCCACAGCGCGTCCTCGTCGGCCCGCAGATCGATGATCCGGGTCGCGTTCGGCTGGATCGGGCTCGCCGGGCGCCAGCCGGCGGCGCGTAGTGCGCGGCGGACGGCCCCGTCGGGGTCGAGGGGGCCGTCCAGCTCGATCTCGGGATCGATCCGCAGGTGGGAGACCCGCCCGGCCGTGGCCTTCAGCGATCGGCGCACGCCGGCCGTGAAGGCGTCGATCGTGTCGGCGTCCCAGCCGCTGGCGACCGGTCCGCGCGGGGCGTACGCGAACGCCCACGGCATCGGACGCGGCCGGCGAACCAGGATCTGCGCCCCGATCCGCGGGGCCCCCATCCGCGGGGCATCGCCGGCGGCAGTGCCGTCCGGTCCGATCGCGACCCGGTGGGCCGCCCACCCGTTGACTGCCTTGACCGCGGCCCAGCCGCTGAGCTGCAGGTAGGAACCCGGATCGCTGGCCTCGACGAACGGATCCCAGGCGTCCGGATCCGGGGTGGTCACGACCTGCGCGGGCGTCGGATCAGGTCGACCATGACCTCGACGATAGACCCCAGCTCCGGGATCCGCAACACGACGGCCACCGCGGCATAGGCAAGCCCGAACACGAGCGACACCAGCCCGACGTCGCCGATCAGGCCGATCGCCGACGGTGCCGGTCCGAGCGCCTGGCCGACCAGCGCCTCGGTGCCGAAGGCGAGTGCCGACGCCACGATCGTCCCGATCGCGGCCTGGACGCCGACCCTGGCCAGTTCGCCGAGCCTGAGGTCCTCGATCCTCGTCCGCAGGACCAGCACGAGGACGGCGGCCTCCATCCAGGCGGCCAGGGCGATGGCCAGGGCGATCCCGCCAAGCCCGAACGGGCCGACCAGCAGGACGGCGAGCGTCGTGTTCATGGCCACGGCCGCGACGGCCGCGAGGACCGGGGTCAGCGTGTCCTGGCGGGCGTAGAAGGCGCGCGCGAGGACCGCGATCAGGGCGTGGGCGGCGAGCCCGGCAAGGAACCAGAGCAGCGTCGTCGCGATCAGCTCGAGATCCGCCTCGCCCAGCCGCCCGCCGCCGAAGAGGAGATCGACCACCTCGCGCCGCAGGACCGCCGCCAGCCCGGCGATCGGGATCATCACGAACAGGATCAGCCGCAGCGCGCGCGTCAGGAGCGCGGCGAACTCGGTTTCACGTCCGACCGCGGCGTCCCGCGACAACGACGGCAGCAGCACGATCCCGAGCGGCACCCCGATCACGCCGATCGGGATCTGGAGCAGGGTGAACGCGTAGTTGAAGTCGGTCACGGCGCCGACGGCCACCGTCGAGGCGAGCGCGGTCACGACGATGAAGGTGATCTGGCCGGCCCCGAGCCCCAGGGCCCGCGGCGCCATCAGCAGCAGCGCCCGGCGCGCCTCGGGATCGTCGGGATCGATCTTCGGCTCGTACCGGAACCCGAGCCGCTGGAGCGGTCGGAGCTGGACCAGGAGGTGGCCGAGCGAGCCGCCGACGACGCCGATGGCCAGACCCTCGATCCCGAACGTCGGGGACAGGACGACCGCCCCGCCGATGATCGCCAGGTTGTAGACGATCGGGGCGACCGCCGAGGCGGCGAAGCGGCCGCCGGCGTTGAGCACGCTCGTGGCCACCGAGCCCATCGCCAGCAGGATCGGGCTGAGCAGCATGATCCGGGTCAGCCCGATCGTCTGCTCGAGCCGCTCGCCTTCGAACCCGGGCGCGATCGCCGCCACGACGACCGGCGCCAACACGAACAGGATGGCGGCCAGGACGGCCAGCGCGATCAGCATGAGGTTGATCACCGTGGAGACGACGCGCCAGGCGTGCGCCTCGGCGTCGCGTTCGAGGAGGCCGGCCACGATCGGGACGAGCGCGGACGACAGGGCACCGGCGGCGACCAGCTGGAAGATCAGGTCCGGGATCCGGAACGCGGCGAAGAAGGTGTCGAGGTCGGGCACCTCGAACAGCCGGGCGAAGACGACCAGCCGGAACCAGCCAAGGACCCGGGAGACGAGGAACGCGCCGGACACCAGCAGGCCGGCCCTGGCGAGCCCCCTGGCGGCGGTCACGGGCCGGGTTCGCGGCGGGCGCGCGGATGGGCCTCCCGGTACGCGGTCTGGAGGCGGCCTGGGGAGACGTGCGTGTAGATCTGGGTCGTCGCCAGGTTGGCGTGGCCGAGCAGCTCCTGCACGACTCGAAGGTCTGCGCCACCGTCGAGCAGGTGCGTCGCGAACGAGTGGCGCAGGGTATGCGGCGAGACCCCGACCGGCAGCCCCGCCAGCCGGCGCAGCCGATCGAGCCGGTAGCGCAGCCCGCGGACGCCGAGCGGCGAACCGTCGTGGTTCAGGAAGACCTCGGCCGGGGTCGTACCATCGTCTGCCCGTCGCTCGAGGAGGACCGGACGTCCGTCCTCGAGGTAGGCCGTCAGCGCGGCCCGGGCGGGCCGCCCGAGCAGGCCGATCCGCTCCTTGCGGCCCTTGCCCAGAACCCGGATCTCACCGCGCCGCAGGTCGAGCGATCCGAGATCGGCCGCGGCGAGCTCGCTGATCCGGAGCCCGGCGGCGTACGCGGTCTCGACCAGCGCGCGGTCCCGGAGCGCGAGGGCCGTGCGAACGGCCGCCCGGCCGGGATCCGGGCCGGGTGGCGCGGCCAGCTCCGCGTCGACGACCGCCAGGAGCGCGACGACCTGCTCGACCTCGAGCACGCGCGGAAGGCGGCGCGGGAGCCGCGGGGTGGCGATGGCTCCCCACGGGTCGCCCTGCGCCAGGTCACTGCGCGTCGCCCAGCGATGGAACGCGCGGATGGCGGCCAGGCGCTGGGCCACCGTGGTCCGCGCATGGTTCTCGCCGAGCACCGCGAGATACGCCCGCAGGTCGGCCCGCGCGGGCGCACGCCAGTCGACGCCGCGTGCGGCAAGCCATGCCAGGTAGGTCCCGACGGCCGTGGCGTAGGCGCGCTGGGTGTGGGCGGAGGTGTCGCGTGCGGCCAGGGAGCGGAGGAAGCGAGCGAGTGCTGGATCGGGCGGCAGGCGCGCCGGTGCGGGTTCGGCCGGCGCCGCGCTCACGCGTCGGGGGCGGGCTCGACCGCGCCGGTGCGCTTGCTGCCAGAGCGAGGGGCGGCGCGACCGCCGGTTCGGGCGCGACCACCGGTCCGGGCGGCGCCGCCACTGCCTCCGCCACGTCGCGCGCGGGCTGGCCGGGCCAGGGCCTCGGGGTTGGGTGGGCCGCCCGGATAGCGGTCGCCGGGAACGACGTCGGGGGCCGCCGCTTCACTGGTCGACCCGCAGACCAGGCAGATGGCGGTCTCGTCCTTGCGCGCCAGCGGGCCGTCGTCCGTGTCGTGCAGCCCGCCCAGGGGCTCGTTGTTGGTGGTGTAGTCGCAGCGCGGGTAGTTGGAGCAGCCCCAGAAGACGTTCCCGGTTCGCCGGGCGCGGCGCGGGACGAGGTGGCCGTCGCGGTTCTTGGGGCAGGTGGCCTCGAACGGCAACGGATCAGGCGGCGGCGGGCCCTCGCGCTTGATGTAGTCGCATTCGGGGTACCGGGAACAGCCGACGAACGGCCCGAACCGGCCGTTCTTGCCGACGAGGGTCCCCTCCGCGCACTTGGGACAGACCTCGCCGGTGCCGGCCTGGGGCGGCGGCTCGTCCCCGGGGAGCGGCCGGCTCTCCTTGTGCTCGGGATAGAGCGAGCAGGCCAGAAACCGCCCGTTGCGACCCAGCCGGATCACCATCGGGTGACCGAGCGAGCAGACCTCGTCGGTGGCCTCGGTCGTGAAGTCGCTGCGCTTGAGCTCGCGGCGCTTCTCGTCGACCCGGTCGCGCAACGGTCCGTAGAACGCGCGGAGCAGCGGGATCCACGATCGCTCCCCGCGGGCGACCTCGTCCAGCTCCTCCTCCATCCTGGCGGTGAAGGCGACGTCGACGTAATCGCCGAAGTGTTCGACGAGCAGGTCGGTCACGATCTCGGCGACCGGTTCCGGGTGAAGCCGCCGCTCCTCCACTCGGACGTACCCTCGATCGACGATCGTCGAGATCGTCGCCGCGTAGGTCGACGGCCGGCCGATGCCGTGCTCCTCGAGCGCCTTGATCAGGGTCGCCTCGGTGAAGCGCGGCGGCGGCTCAGTGAAGTGCTGGGTCGGCGTGACGTCTTCGACAGTCGTCCGGTCGTCGGCCGCGAGGGTGGGCAGTCGCCCGGTCTCCTCGTCGTCGGGCACACCGTCGTCCCGCCCCTCGGTGTAGACCCGCGCGAACCCGTCGAACAGGACCCGGGTGGCCGAGGCCCGCAGCTCGTAGACGCCGTCGGCCAGGTCGATCGTCGTCGTCTCGAGCTCCTTGGGAGCCATCTGGGAGGCCAGCGCGCGCTGCCAGATCAGCCGGTAGAGGCGCAGCTCGTCGGGCTTGAGCGATCCCTCGAGCGAGTCGGGGTCGCGCCGGAAGCTGGTCGGCCGGATCGACTCGTGCGCCTCCTGGGCACCCTTGGTCTTCGTCTTGTAGACGCGTCCCTTGGGCATCGTGTACTCGGCGCCGTACCGTCCGCCGATCACCTCGCGGGCCTCGCCCATCGCCACCCCGGCGATCGCGGTCGAGTCGGTCCGCATGTAGGTGATCAGGCCGACCTGGCCCTCGCTCGTCTCGACGCCCTCGTACAGGCGCTGGGCGACCGACATCGTCCGCTTGGGGCTGTAGCCGAGCCGCCGGCTGGCCTCCTGTTGCAGGGTGGAGGTGGTGAACGGCGGCGCGGGCGAGCGCTTCTGGGTCCGGGTGCCCACTTTGGTGACGCGCGGATGCAGGTCGCGGATGGAGGCCGTGTGCCGCCCGGCCGCGACTTCATCGGTGACGTCGAGCGCCGCGCCGTCGATCCGGACGACTTCCGCGGCGAACCGCTCGCCGGCGGCCGTGGCCAGGATCGCCTCGATCGTCCAGTACTCGCGGGCGGTGAACGCGGTGATCTCGCGCTCCCGCTCGACCACCAGGCGGACGGCGACCGACTGGACGCGCCCGGCGGACAGCCCACCGCGGACCTTGCGCGACAGCAGCGGACTCAGGGTGTAGCCGACCAGCCGGTCGACGATCCGGCGTGCCTGCTGGGCGTCGACCAGGTGCTGGTCGATCCGGCGGGGATGGGCGAACGCCTCCCGGATGGCCGATTCGGTGATCTCGCTGAAGGTGACCCGGTGCGTCTTGTCGTCGGCGATGTGGGCGGCCTCCGCCACGTGCCAGGCGATCGCCTCGCCCTCGCGGTCCAGGTCGGTCGCGAGGTAGATCGCGTCGGCGCCCCTGGCCGCCTTCTCGATGTCGGCGACCTGCTTGCGGCGATCGCTCGAGATCACGTACTCCGGAGCGAAGTCGTGGTCGACGTCCACGCCGAACTTGCCCTTGCCCGGGTTCTCGGGCAGGTCGCGGACATGGCCGTAGGACGCCAGGACTCGGTAATCAGCGCCGAGATAGCGCTCGATGGTCCGGGCCTTGGCCGGCGACTCGACGATCACGAGGTTCTTCGGCACGGCCGGGAGTGTAGCACCGGGTCCTTGGCGGACCCTTAGCCCGTCAGACCTCGCGAATCCGGCGCAGGAAGTCCTCGTCGATCTCCAGCTCGGGCTCCGGCTCGGGTGGCGGCGGCGGCACCGCGGCCGTCGCGACGGCTCCCGCCAGGTCCATCGCCATCGCCGGATCGCTGCCCGACACCGCCCCGGGCGGGATCTCCACGAAGCGGATGTGAAGATATGGGAAGAAGAAGATCGACGCCGAGTCGTCGACGAAGACCGGGCGCTTCCCGTTCAACGTCCGCAGATTGGTGCAGCGCATCCCGGCGTCGCCCGGCGACGGCGTCTCGAACAGGTCGGCGAGCAGCGGTTGCTCGTTCATGATGTGGATGACGGCGTTGCGGATCACGTCCCGATGGTCGGTGACCGCCGGGGCGGCGTCCAGACCGCCGATGGTCCGGTCAGGGGTGGTAGAAGTCGACCACGAGTCGGACGCGTCCCGACGAGACCCAGACCCCGATCCCCACGCGGTCGTACGCCGAGTTCATCAGGTTGACGTAATGGCCGCCGCTGTACGGCTTCTCGCTCTGGAAGAAGAGGTGCGAGCCGAGCACGGCGCCGGTCGGGCTGCCCGACCGGCAGCCGAGGTTCTCGGCCCACCGGTAGCTGCCGTACCCGGCCCGGGCGAGACGGTTGCCCGGGTTCCCGCCGATGAAGTGGCTGCACGCGCCGCTCGTCGCCAGGAGCTTCGCGTACGGGCGCGAGACCCGGCTGCTGATCCCGCCGTCGAGCCGGAGCGCCGCCACGCTGCGGCCGCCGGGGCTGCTGCACGAACCGCCCGACGTGATCCAGCCGCCGGTCCTGGTGCAGTTCATCAGGCGGAGGTAGTAGTTCTCGACCGCCGCCCAGCTGCCGCCGCCGACGGCGCCGCCACCGCCACCGCTGACCCGAGCCGCGGCCGGTTGGGCGACCGGGGTCGCCCGGGGCTTGGCGATCGTCTTGAAGATCGCCCGGACCGAACGGACCATCGACGCGCCGTTGGCGCTCCGCGCAGTGATGTCGACCTTGGCGACCACCGCGGCCTGGTAGGGCAGTGCGGCGGCGGGCGTGAACACGAGGACGGTGTTCGACTCCGCCCAGCTGATGCTGCCCTTGATCGCCTTGCCGCCGATCCTGACCGAGAACGCACTGGCCGTCGCGCTTCGATCCATCGGCTCGGTGAAGCGCACGGAGATGGCGGCGTCACGTGGCGCGTCGCTGGCGTCCGCGCGCGGGCGGAAACGGACGACACCCGGCGCCTTGACCGTGCGAACGGCGATCGACTGGGGCGCCAGGCTCAGGCCGTCGACGTCGCGCACCCCCTTGACCACCAGCTTGTAGACGGTGTCCGGACGGAGCGCTTCGGCCGGCACGAACTCGTAGGTGACCGGGCCGCCGGACGAGCCGGTCGTCCGGACGCTGCCGGGCGTCGCCGGATCGAGACGGATGCCCGCGAAGACGGTGGCGGGGTCGATCGGCCCCGCGAACGTCACCGCGAACGCGGTCCTGACCGACGCGCGCTTGCCGACCGGCTGCGTGCTGGCGATGCTCGCGCTGACCGGCTGGCGGGTCAGGAACGCCGCGCGGGCCGGTCGGGCGAGTGGCTGCCCGCTCTCGGCCAGGGCGCCGGCCTGCACCGAGATCGTGTGGAACGCACCCGGCGTCCAGGTCGTCTTCGGGGCGATCGTCAGGGTCTCACCGGTGGCATCCCAGACCAGGTCCACCGGCGTCGCCGGCTCCACCTTGATCGCGGCCGCGACCGAGCCCTTGTTCATCGGCGTCGTGAACTCGATGGCCACCGGTTCGGTGACGCTGGCGCCGGTCGCCACGACCGTCCGGAACTCGGCGCGGGTCAGCGGCACGATGGCGGTCGTCGGGGTCGCGGTGGTGACGGTCGGCAGGCCCGCGCCGATCACCCCGGCACCGAGCACGGCGCTCAGGCCGAGACCGAGGACGACGCGCGAGACGGTGGACCGGCGAAGCAGCGCGCCTACGTAGATGGCCGCAATGATCGGGACGGCCAGCAGCGCGGTGGCGGCGTTGCGCAATACTCGCTCCTGGCTCGTTGCTCTGGGACAGCATCGAGAGCGGTCCTGGCCGACCTGGGGACACGGCCGGCGTCAGGGTAGCACCGGTCCGCAAAGCCGATCAACCTCCGGACGGGCCTTGCCCCCGCTTCCCGCGAGCTCAGGCATGCGCCGACGACCACGATTGGACCGTCGCGGGATCGGCCGCCGCGAGACCGCCCGCCGGCCTGAACCGGCCGTGGACGCCGACCGCCAGCCCGTGCTGCTCGAGGACGGTGAGCGCGGCCAGGACGCTCGCGACGGGCCAGCCGGTGGCGGCCACCAGCTCGTCGACCGTGGCCCGCCCGAGCACGAGCTCGCGCCCGATCCGGGCGCCGGCCGCGCCCAGCTCGACGAGGACCGCGGCGGCATCACTCGAGACGCCGGGTTCCGCCAGATGGTCGGCCAGGCCAAGGTCGTCGATCAGCTGCGGGATCCCGGCCACGATCCGGGCACTGCCGGCGAACTCCCGCAGGAACGCCAGGCACCCGGCCGAGGCGATTGCCGTCACCGAACCTGGGACGATGAAGCACTCGCGGCCCTGCTCAAGGGCCCAGGACGCCGTGATCAGGGCGCCACTGCGGGCGGGCGCCTCGACGACGACCGTCGCGTCGGACAGACCGCTGATGATCCGGTTCCGGCGCGGAAACGTCCCGCGCGTCGGCCCCACGTCGGGCGGGAGCTCCGACACGACCGCGCCCCCCGCGGCGACGATCCGGGCGGCCAGACCCTTGTGGATGCGTGGGAAGAGCGCCGCGTGCCCCGACCCGATCACCGCGACGGTCGTGCCACCCGCGTGCACGGTGGCGGAGTGGGCGGCGCCATCGATCCCGGTCGCGAGGCCGGATACGACCGTGGCCCCGACCGAGACGAGGCTCGCGGCCAGGCGAGCGGCGAAGGCGCGCCCGGCGTCGGTCGCCCGGCGGGTCCCGACCACGGCGACCGATGCACGGGCTTCGAGCGCGGACGGGTCGCCCAGCACGAACAGGAGATGCGGCGGCATGTCGATCGACGCCAGGCGGCGTGGGTAGGCCGGGTCCGCGGTCGTGACGACCTGGAGTCCGAGCGCCTCGATCCGCCCGAGCGTGACCGCGGCCGCTTGCGCGGCATCGGCGATCGCCCGGGCGACGATCGGTCCCAGCAACCGGGTCACGCCGTCGGCAATCGGCTCGTTGGTCGCCGTGGCGGCGAGCCGCGCGGCGCCATCCGCCGCGGCCGCCTCGGCCAGGATCGTCGTGCCCGACCCGAACCGACGCAGCAGCGCGGCGAAGCCGACGGGGCCGAGCCCGTCGACCGCCGCGAGCACCGACCAGGCCGCCCGTTCGTCCCCGGACATCCCCGCGCGGTGGCCACGGCGCCCCGGCTCGATCGGATCGGGCCGTACCGGCAGATCAGATGAACGGCCATCGAGGCGGTCCGGTCCGACGCCGGTCGGCCCGGACGAGCTCACCCCGAGCACGTCAGCCGGCCTCGGCGTTGGCGAGCCGAAGGTCGGTCGGTCGGAACCAGGCGGCTTCGTCGAGGTGTTCCTCGCGCACCGTCGCGTCGCCGGCCAGGTCGGCGATGGTTCGGGCCACGCGGAGCAGGCGTTCGGTGCCTCGACCGCTCGCGCGTTCGAGTTCGGCCAGCAGCACGACCCGCCGCTCCGTCGCGGCCGACAGGCGGCAGACGGCGCGCAGCGCCCGCCCGCTCAGCCGACCGCTGGCGGCGACAGGACCGCGTTCAAGCGCCCGGGAGCGGCTCGCGGCGATCCGAAGCCCCACCGTCGCCGAGTCTTCCGGCTCGGGCCCCCCGACCAGGGCCACCGGCGCGACTCGTGGCATCGACACCCACAGGTCGATCCGGTCGCGGAGCGGGCCGGAGACCCGCCGCAGATAGCGCTCGGGCACGTTCCCCGGGCAACCGCAGGACCGATCGGCGGTCCCCGCGTAGCCGCACGGGCAGGGGTTCATCGCGGCGACGAGCTGAAACCGCGCAGGGAAGATCGTGGCGCGCCCGACGCGGGCGATCGCCACCCGACCCTCCTCCATCGGCTGGCGCAGGGCCTCGAGGACGTCGCGGGCGAACTCCGGCAACTCGTCGAGGAACAGGACGCCCTCGTGGGCCAGGGTGATCTCCCCGGGCGATAACCGCGGACCGCCGCCGACCATCGCCGCATACGAGATGGTGTGGTGCGGCGCTCGGAACGGTGGTCGCCGGAGCAGCGCCTCGATCGGACCCTCCCCGGCCGCCGACGCGATCACGGTGGCGGCCAGCGCCGTGGCGTCGTCGAGCGGCGGCAGGAGCGAGGGGATCGTCCGCGCCAGCAGCGTCTTGCCGGATCCGGGCGGACCCAGGAACAGCAGACCGTGCCGGCCGGCGAGGGCGATCTCGAGGGCGCGACGCGCCTCGGGCTGGCCACGAACCTCGGCCAGGTCCGGCACCCGGCCGCCGTCGAGCCGGACGGGCAGCTCGTCCGCCGGCCCATCCGTCCGACCGGGGCGCTCGAGGAGCTCGACGCGTGGCGGAGACGCCGCCTGACGCCGAGGGCGGCGGGATCGGATCAGCTCGACGGCCTCCGCCAGCGTCTCCACGCCGAAGACCTCGATCCCGTCGACGAGGCGGGCCTCGCCGACGGCACTCCCGGCCAGGGCGACCCGACGGATCCCCCGCCGCGCCAGCGCCACCACCATCGGCAGCACGCCGGGAACCTGGCGGACCTCGCCGCCCAACGAGAGCTCGCCGATCAGCGCCGTCCGCCCGGTGCCCGGCCGGACCTGCTCCGAACCCAGGAGAATCCCCATCGCGATCGCCAGGTCGAGCGACGCGCCCGCCTTGCGGAGGTCGGCCGGCGCAAGGTTGACGGTGATCCGCCGCGGCGGATAGACGAACCCGGCGTTGCGGAGCGCGCCGCGAACCCGCTCCCGGGCTTCCTGCAGCGCGGCATCGGCCAAGCCGACGATGGTGAAGCCCGGCAGGCCGGGAGCCACGTCGACCTCGACCCGGATCAGCCGTCCATCGAGGCCGTGGAGCGTCGCGGACGGAACGATGGCCAGCACGCGTCGCAGGCTAGCGGCTGCCCCTTACCGCTCGGTCAATCCAGCATCAACCCCGGCTCATCGGCGGCGCCGGGCAGGTTCAGCGGACGGCGACCGCCGTCGTCTTGGTCACGGCCGCCTTGTCGACCGCTTTGGCGAACTGCATGAGCGACCCGCCCAGGGCCGAATCGGCCTTGGTGAACATGAACGGGGCGCCCGAATTGAGCGCGCTGATCGCGCCGCGGTACTCGTTGACGATCTGGTGGTCGATCGTCCGCCGCAGCGCGCCCTCGGCGTTCTTGACGTTGATCCCGGTGAACGCGTTCGAGCGGTTGAGGACGAGCTGGACCTTGGAGGCCGGGTAGCCCAGGTGGTTCATCGTCTCGAGGATGAGCCGGACGTTCTTGAGGCACGACAGGTCCGCGGTCATCACCACGAACACGATCTCGGCCACCTCGAACACGCCCAGGTTCACGTCGTCGAGCCGCTTGTCGACGTCGATCAGCACGTAGTCATACATCGTGCGGAGCAGCTCGGCGATGTGCGGCAGGTGCTCGTGGTGGACGAGCTCCGCGGTCTCGGGCGACGGCGGTGCGAGCAGGAGGTCGATCCCCGAGTCGTGCTTGACCATGACCGACTTGATCAGGTCGGCATCGATCGTCGGGGCCGACACGACATCGACGATGCTCTTGCGATCGAGCCCCAGGTCCAGGAACACGCGGTGGTCACCGAACTGCAGGTTGCCGTCGACCAGGCAGACCTTGCGTCCGAGCTCGCGATGGAGGGCGATCGCCGCGTTGATCGAGATCGTCGTCGAGCCCACCCCGCCCTTGGCCGGGTAGAAGGCGAGGACGCGACCCATCGGCGGCTTGGCCAGCAGCGCCTCGCGCGGGGCGAAGCGAGCGAGCAGGCTCTTGATCCGGGCGAGGAGCTCGGCGGGGTGGAACGGCTTGATCAGGTAGTCGTCCGCTCCGGCGCGCAGGCCACGGACCTTCTGCTCCACCTCGCGCTCGGCGGTGAGCATGATGATCGGGACGTGGGTGTTCGGCGCCTCCTCGGCCCGGATCCGGGTGGCCACCTGGTAGCCGTCGAGCTTGGGCAGCAACACGTCCAGCAGGACCAGGTCCGGTGACTCGGCGACCCACAGCCGGTGGCCCTCGACGCCATCGGCGGCGACGATGACCTCGTAGCCCTCCTGCTTGAGGGTGTACTGCAGGAGTCGTTGGACGTTCGGGTCGTCGTCGACGACGAGGATCTTGGCGGCCATCAGTCCTCCAGCGCGTCCCCCGGCTCCACGGGCACGTGGACCGGCTGGTCGATTATAGGTCGGCCTCCCGCGCGCCGAGGAAAGCCGCCCGCAGGTGGTTCGCGGTGCGCGCCTCGTAGGTTGCCGGGTCCAGTCGATGTGCGGCGCTGTGCCCCGCGCCGGCCACCTCCCAGAACTCGGCGTTCGGCGGCGCCGCGGCCGCCAGCCGCCGGGCATCGGCGATCGGCACCGTGGTGTCGCGATCGCCGGCGATCAACAGCAGCGGGACGCCTTCGAGCAGCCCGATGACCCGGATCGGCTCGGTGTCCCGCGGGTCGGCCCCGAGCGTCCGGGCGACCGCGTCGAACAGGCGGTTGGCGACCAGCCGTTGCCACCCACCGGCCGCACGCGGGCCCGGAACGAGGGAGCGGACCGCGGCGATCAGCTCCGGCGCGACCGAGTCGGCCACCACGCCGACGATCCGCGGTCGGCGCGACGGGGCGACGTGGGCCGGCGCGGCGAGGTCCGTGTCGGCACCGGCCATCGAGCCATCGCCCAGGATGGCCACGGCGGCGATCGCGGTGATGCCCCCGAGCGACGTCCCGACCAGCGCCACCCGATCGATCCCCCGCTCGCCGAGCCAGGCGAGGGCCCCGGCGACGTCCTCGACCTCGCGCAGCCCGAACGTGGTCGGCGAATCGTCCGATCCGCCGTGACCGCGGAAGTCGAGCCCGAGCACGCCGGCCGTGCGCCGAAGGTACGGACCGTACTCGACCAGGTCGGGCGCGACCGATCCGGACCAGCCGTGGAGCAGCACGATCGCCTCGTGCGGGTCGGTCGTCCACGATGGGTCCACCGGCTCGGCCGCCAGCCAGCGGCCCGTCAACCGCAACCCATCGCGCGAGCGGATGCGGACGACCTCGCCGCCCAGCGCGTCGATGACCGGACCCAGGCCGGCTTCCTCCGGTGTGGTCCGGGGCGCGTCGAGCAGTCGACGGCTGGCGCGCCGCGCGAGGACGTCGAGCGAGGCGATCGGCAGCGCGACCGCGGCCGCGGCCAGGACGGCTCGCCGGATCACGCCTCCTGGCCGGCGGCCGGGGGCGTGGCGGCCGGGCCGACGGATCGCGTCGGGCGAGCGCCCGATCC
>Ga0210377_10003733_pt1 | contig 13017 bp, 11 predicted proteins | sample PLM4_65_b1redo_FD_155480 | JGI IMG/M metagenome (GOLD analysis project Ga0210377, IMG submission 155480) | Groundwater sediment microbial communities from an aquifer in East River, Colorado, USA - PLM4_65_b1 redo | ecosystem: Environmental > Terrestrial > Soil > Riparian zone | place: USA: East... | reverse complement strand
CATGCTCAAGGCCAGGGGAGCCAAGTAGGAATGCGCGCGACAGCGCTGCTCGCCGTGCTCATCACCGCCTCGATCGCGCCGGCCGCCGAGCGCAGCCCGGGGGATCAGTTCGCGATCGCCATCGAGGCCGGGGACATCAACAAGATCAAGGCCCTCGTGGAATCCGGCAACTCCCCCGACACGCCCATCGTGTACGGAGAGAACCAGCAGACCCCGCTCTTCAAGGCGGCGTGGGACGGGAAGACCGACATCGTCAAGTACCTGCTCTCCAAGGGCGCCGACGCCAACTTCCGCACGCCGGACTTCGGGCAGACTCCCCTGAGCCAGGCCGTGACCCGGGGCTTCGACGACACCGTCGAGGCGCTGCTCGCGGGCGGTGCGGACCCCAAGGGCAAGGACCGCAACGGCTACACCGCCTTCGCCCTCGCCGTGATGGGGGGGCATTTCGACATCGCCGAGATCCTGCTCAAGAGGGGGGCGGACGTGAACGGGACCGACGACTACGGCAACACCTGGCTCATGGCCTGCGCCTCCATGGGGAGCCAGGAGGGGATGCGCTGGCTCGTCTCCAAGGGGGCCGCCGTGGACAAGGTCTCGCAGCTCCAGTACGGCGGGAGCACGGCCCTCGGCACGGCCGCGCGGGTGGGGCAGGCCGAGTCGGTGCGCACGCTGCTGGAGCTGGGGGCGAATCCCCACCTCAAGATGAAGGACGGGAGCAGCGCCCTCAGCAAGGGCCAGGAATCCAAGAACGAGGAGGTCGTGGAGATGATCAAGGCCGCCCTGGCCAAGGCCCCTCCTCCGGCGGCCTCGAAGCCGAAGGCCGCCACCGGCGTCACCGGCGGCGCCAAGGCCGGATCGGTCAGGAAGCCGTCGCCCAGGCCCTAGCTCGGCGCCAGGCCCCGAGTCCCGAGCCGGGCCGCGACGCGACGAACCACGTCGTCCACGTCGCGGCCCGACGTCGGGATGACCACGGAGGCCTCGGCGTAGAGGGGCTCGCGGGCGGCGAGGAGTCGCCGCAGCTCGGCCATGGCCTGGGGGTGGTCGGCCATCGGCCTCCGGTCTCCCTGCTGCACCACCCGGTTCCAATGGTCCTCGGGATCGGCGCGCAGCCAGACGGTCAGCGTGCGGCGGCGCAGCAGCGCGTACGTCTCGGGTGAAGCGACGATGCCGCCCCCCGTGGCCAGCACCAGGGGGCGGCCCCCCGCCAGCAGCTTCTCCAGCGCCTCGCGCTCCAGGCGGCGATAGTAGTCCTCGCCGTGGAGGGCGAAGATCTCCGCGAGGCTGAGGCCCGCGGCCTTCTCGATGCGCCGGTCCAGCTCCACGAAGGGGACGTGGAAGCGGCGGGCGAGGCGGCGGCCGATGGTGGTCTTGCCCGCTCCGCGGAGGCCCAGGAGCGCCACCACGGGCAGCTCCTTCTCGCCCCCCGGGCCCTTGAGGAGCTCCGCCGGCGTCGTGCCGAGGGCCTGGGCGAGACCCGCGAGCCTGCGCACCGAGATGTTCCCCTGGCCGCCCTCCACCTGCACCAGGAAGCGCTGCGAGAGGCCCGAACGACGGGCCAGCTCCTTGAGGGTGAGCCCGCGCTCCGCGCGCAGCTGGCGGGCGCGGGAGGCGAGTCCCGCGAGCAGCCGATCGGGATCCATTGAGTGCACTATAGTACGTCGCCAGTCGAAGTCAAGAGCACTATAGTGCTTGACAGCCGCCGTGCCACGAGGGCAGAATCGAGGGTCATGGAACATGCCGCCACCGCCACCGAGCCGGTGCGCTTCGAGACGCATCCCTCGCGCTACGTGCACTGGCGCCTGGAGATCCAGCCGCCCATCGCGCGCCTCGTCATGGACGTCCAGGAGGAGCGGCCCTTGAGGGCGGGCTACACCCTGAAGACCAACAGCTACGACCTGGGCGTGGACATCGAGCTGGCCGACGCCATCCAGCGCCTGCGCTTCGAGCATCCGGAGGTGCGGGCCCTCGTGATCACCAGCGCCAAGGACCGGATCTTCTGCTCGGGGGCGAACATCTACATGCTGGGCTCGTCGACCCATGCCTTCAAGGTGAACTTCTGCAAGTTCACCAACGAGACGCGCCTCGGCCTCGAGGACGCTTCTCTCCACTCGGGCCTCAAGTCCCTGGCCGCGGTGAACGGCGCCTGCGCGGGCGGCGGGTACGAGCTGGCCCTGGCCTGCGACGAGATCCTGCTGGTGGACGACGCCTCCTCGGCCGTGAGCCTCCCGGAGGTCTCCTTGCTGGGCGTGCTGCCGGGCACGGGCGGCCTCACCCGCGTGACCGACAAGAGGAAGGTGCGCCGCGATCTGGCGGACGTCTTCTCGAGCCTCGGGGAGGGGGTGAAGGGGCGGCGGGCCGTGCAGTGGCGCCTGGTGGACGAGACCGTCCCGCTCTCGCGATTCGCGGAGCGCGTGCCGGAGAAGGCACGGGCCCTCGCGGCGCAGTCTCCCGAGAAGGCCGGTCCCGGCGTGGAGCTGAAGCCGCTCCAGGGGACCTACGGGGAGGGCGGGATCGAGCACAGGCACGTCGCCCTGGAGCTGGACTCCGCGGCGCGGGTCGCCACCCTCACCGTGCGCGGGCCCGAGGGGGACGAGGCGGCCAGCGCGGCGGCGATGCGCGAGCGGGGAAGCGACCTCTGGGCGCTGCGGGCGTTCCGCGAGCTGGACGACGTCCTCCTGGACCTGCGCTTCAACCGGCCCGAGATCGGCGTGATCGTGCTGCGCACCCGCGGCGACGCGGCGAAGGTGACGGCCGCCGACCTGGCGCTCTGGGAGAACCGCCAGGACTGGTTCGCGAAGGAGGTCCTGCTCCACATGAAGAGGGTCCTCAAGCGCCTGGACCTGACCGCGCGCAGCCTGATCGCGGTCGTCGACGAAGGGTCCTGCTTCGCCGGCTCGCTCTTCGAGCTGGCTCTCGCCGCGGACCGCTCGTACATGCTGGCGGCCACCGGCGGTCCCAGCATCGCCTTCTCGCCGCTGAACGACGGCGCCCTGCCCATGTCCAACGGCCTGTCGCGCCTCGCCACCCGCTTCCTCGGCGAGCCGGAGCGCGCCCGGGCGCCCCTCGGGGAGGCCCTCGACGCCGAGGCCGCCCTCGAGGCGGGCTACGTGACCTTCGCCCCGGACGACCTCGACTGGGCGGACGAGGTCCGGCTGGCCATCGAGGAGCGCGCCAGCCTGTCTCCCGACGCCCTCACGGGGATGGAGGCCAACCTGCGCTTCGCGGGCCCCGAGACGATGGAGACCAAGATCTACGGCCGCCTGTCGGCCTGGCAGAACTGGATCTTCCAGCGTCCCAACGCCGTGGGGGAGAAGGGGGCCCTCACGCTCTACGGCAAGCCCGAGCGCGCGAAGTTCAACTGGTCGCGAACCTGACGGGAAACACGGTCTAGAGGCCAAGTCATGTCTAACGTCGACCTGAACGCGAAGATCCCGAACAACGTGGACCTGGCGCAGGACAAGCGTCTGCTGCGCGCCCTGGAGGGTTGGCTGCCCGGCTACCTCGCGTGGTGGAAGGACATGGGCCCCACCGATTTCCAGGACAAGGACGTGTGGCTCCGCACGGCCACCAGCGTCGATGCGGAGGGCTGGGCGCAGTTCGACTACGTCAAGATGCCCGACTACCGCTGGGGGATCTTCCTGGCGGAGCCGACCCCCGACCGCCGCATCGGCTTCGGCGACTGCATGGGGCAGCCCGCGTGGCAGGTGGTGCCCGGCGAGCATCGCAACACCCTGCGGCGCCTGATCGTCACCCAGGGCGACACGGAGCCGGCCAGCGTGGAGCAGCAGCGGATGCTGGGCCACACGGCCCCCAGCCTGTACGACCTGCGGAACCTGTTCCAGGTGAACGTGGAGGAGGGGCGCCACCTCTGGGCCATGGTCTACCTGCTCCACAGCCAGTTCGGCCGGGACGGCCGCGAGGAGGCCGAGGAGCTGCTGCAGCGCCGCAGCGGGAACCCCGACAAGCCGCGGATCCTGAGAGCCTTCAACGCACCGGTGGACAACTGGCTGGACTTCTTCATGTTCACGATGTTCACGGACCGGGACGGCAAGTACCAGCTGCTGGCGCTGGCCGAGAGCGGCTTCGACCCCCTCGCCCGCACCACCCGGTTCATGCTCACCGAAGAGGCCCACCACATGTTCGTGGGGGAGACCGGCGTGGAGCGCATCGTGCAGCGCACCGCCGAGCTGATGAAGTCTGACCCCAACGAGGACGCGCGGGCCCAGGGCGGCATCCCCCTCGACATGATCCAGCGCTACCTCAACCGGTGGTTCGCCCTCTCGCTGGACCTGTTCGGCGGCGAGGTCTCCTCCAACGCGGCCTCGTACTTCGCGGCCGGCTTGAAGGGGCGCGCCGGGGAGGAGAAGTACGAGGACCACCTGGCCCTCTCCGGCAGCTACCCGATGCCGACCCCCAGGGACGGGACGGTCGTGGAGGAGGACGTGCCGCTGCGCAACGCGATGAACGAGGTGCTGCGGGACCAGTACATCGATGACTGCCAGCGCGGCGTCGACCGCTGGAACAAGCGGCTCGCCGAGGCAGGCCTGCCGAATCGCCTCCGGCTGCCCAGCAAGCGCTTCCACCGGCGCATCGGCCTGTACGCCGACATGCCCTTCGACGCCGACGGGGGCCTCGTCCCCCGGCCGGAGTGGGAGCGGCGGAGGGACGAGTGGCTTCCCACCGACTCGGACCGGGCCTACATCGCGAGCCTGCAGAAGGCCGTCCGCGAGCCGGGCAAGATCGCGAACTGGATCGCCAAGCCCGCCCGCGGGATCAAGGGCCTGCCCTTCGAGTACGAGTACGTCCGGCTGTCCTGAGGCTGTTTGACCGCGGCCGACCGCGAGCGTACCGTAAAAAGCGTCGCGTCCCACCCTCCGTCGCCGTCTCCAAAGGAGGTTGCGGTGAGGGCACGGAGCCAGGCGCTGGCACCCCATCAGGGCGGGATCTACGCGGCGATCTTCGCCCCCCGATGGGCTGACCGTGGCCACGTCCGGCACCGACCGGCCCGTGCACCTCTGGAGCCTGACGGCGGAGAGTCGCGGGGCGCGGTAGATGCGTGGGGAGGTGATGGGTGGCGGCCGAAGAGGTCGGGCGCTGGTCTTGCGAGAAGTGTGGTGAGAGCTGCGTGGCCGTGGGCACGAAATCGAAGACCTTCAAGGGGACCGGAGCGTTCATCGGGCCGTGTCCCTGGGGTTGTGGAGCCTGGATGAACCGGGCCTTCCGCTTCATCAAGCCGGGCGCGGTGACGGTCTACAGGTCCGACGAGTGGGATCAGATGTCGTCCCGCAACACGCCCTCCTAGGGCGGGGCCCGTGCCCGCGGGGCGGCCTGTGGGGGGCACTGCGGAGGAGAGAATGAGAGCGCGAACAGGTGTCTTTCTCGTGGCGGCCCTCGCCGCCGCCGCGTGCGGCAGGCCGCTTCGACGTGTGCAACTTCTGAGGAAGCGCAAGGAGCCCTGAGGCGGCCATGTTCGGTGTCAGCGTCGACACCGACACGCGGCTCGAGCTGCTGGAGGAGCACCGCGCGGTGGAGCTGTGAGAGGAGAGAGGGAATGGATCGCCGGCTTCCGTTGCGATGGGGCGTCGCGATCGTGGTGGTCCTCGGGACCCACGGCTTGACGCCGGCCGAGACGAAGGAGACGGCCAGCCAGGCCTTCGCCCGCTTGAGCGAGCGCTTCGTCAAGGAGCTGCTGGCGCTGTCGCCGACGGCGGCGTCCCAGGCCGGCTATCACCGGCACGTCGACGCCGCCGGCAAGGCCGTCGAGCTCGACGCCCGGCTCGACGACCTCGGCCCCCAGGCCTACGAGGACGTGGGCCGCTTCTATCGCGAGTGGAAGCAGCGGCTGGACGCCGAGGCGCCGGCCCAGGCCCTGGATCCCCAGGACCGCGCCGACCGCCGGCTGATCCAGGACCAGATCGACCTGGGCCTGCTGGAGCTGGAGAGGCTCCAGTCCCACAGGCACAACCCCACGGGTGTGGTGGAGCTGATCGGCAACGCGCTCTTCCTTCCCCTCACCCAGGAGTACGCGCCCCTGGACGTCCGCCTGGGCCACGTGATCGCGCGGCTCCAGGAGGTGCCCCGGGCCCTGGACCAGGCGAAGCGGACCCTGGCCGACGCCGACCCGATCTTCGTGAAGGTGGCGGTCGAGGAGAACGACGGCAACGTCGCCCTCGTGGACGAGACCCTGAACCGCGAGGTCCCGGAGGGGTCGCCCCTGCGCAAGGCGTACGAGGACGCGGCTCCGCGGGCGAAGGCGGCGCTCCGCAGCTTCTCGCGATGGCTGGAGGAGGACCTCGGGAAGCGGAAGCCCTCGCGCACCTGGCGCCTGGGACCGGAGGCGTACGCCGAGAAGTTCCGGCTGGTCATGCAGACGTCGGTGACCCCGGAGCGGATCCTGGCCGACGCCGAGACGGAGCTGCGCGCCGTGAGGGCCGAGATGCTGAAGCTCGCGCTGCCGCTCCACCAGCGGTTCTTCCCGGACCGCAACGACCCGCGGGACTCGGGCCGGGAGCGCGAGAACCGCATCATCTCCGAGGTGCTCGGCCGCATCGCCGATCAGCACCCCAGGCGCGACGAGCTGATCCAGGCGGTGGAAAGGGACCTGGCCGGCATCGCCGACTTCATCCGCGAGAAGCGCATCGTCAGCCTCAGTCCCCGCAACAACCTCAAGGTGATCCCGACGCCGCCCTTCATGAGAGGCGTCTACTCCGTGGCGGGCTTCCACCCCGCCCCGCCCCTGGAGCCGGGGGCCGAGGCGCAGTACTGGGTCACGCCCATCGACCCCGCGGCTCCCGAGGAGATCGCCGAGTCCAGGCTCCGCGAGTACAACGATTGGGTCCTGAAGTGGCTCACGCTCCACGAGGCGCTGCCCGGACACTACGTCCAGGCCGAGCATGCCAACGACCTCCAGCCCGAGAGGCGCCGCCTGATCCGGAACCTCTTCGGCAACGGCTCCAACGTCGAGGGCTGGGCGGAGTACAGCGCCCAGGTGATGCTGGACGCCGGCTTCGGCGGGGACGACCCGCGCTTCCGTCTCTCGATGCGAAAGATCCGGCTGCGCGTGCTGGCCAACACGATCCTGGACGTGCGGATGCAGACCCAGGGCATGACGGACCAGCAGGCCCTGGAGCTGATGATGCTGGACGCCTTCCAGACGCGCGCCGAGGCCGAAGGGAAGCTCCAGAGGGCCAAGCTCACCTCGGCGCAGCTCCCCACCTACTACGTGGGGCTGCGGGAGTGGCAGTCGTTGCGCAAGGACTACGAGGCGGCCAAGGGGCCCGCCTTCGACATGCGGGCCTTCCACGACGCGGCCCTCGACCAGGGGCCCCTGCCGCTGGAGCTGCTGCGGACGCTGCTCCTCAGTAGCGCTCCCGGTCGCTCTTCGGCGCCAGCGGGTTCACCGCCGCGGCCACATCGTTGACGGTGGCGCCTCCGTGGGCGAAGGGCCCCGCGTTCTCGACGAAGTCGTGGGGGAAGCTCAGCACGGGCCGCGACACGTCGTCCAGGGCCTTGCGCTGGTCCTCCGACAGCCTCACGTCCAGCGCCGCGAGGTTGTCCTCGAGCTGGGCCGCCGTCCGCGCCCCGATGATCGTGGACGCGACGCCGGGCCGGCCCTGCACCCAGGCCAGGGCGGCCCGGGCGGGGGTGGTCCCGGCCTCGCGAGCCACCTGGAGCAGGACGTCCACGATCCGGTAGGTCCGCTCGGTCAGGGCCGACTCCACCCACGCCCCGCGTCCCGCCTTCACCTGGCCGGCGTTGGCGCGCGTGTACTTGCCCGAGAGCGCGCCCGACTTCAGGGGCGACCAGGGAGTGATGCCGAGGCCCAGCTCCAGGGCCATGGGAACCAGCTCACCCTCCACCGTGCGCTCCACCAGGGAGTACTCGATCTGCAGCGCCACGAGGGGCGCCCATCCCCGGAACCGGGCCGTGACCTGGGCCTCGGCCACCTTCCACGCAGGGGTGTCGGAGAAGCCGACGTAGCGGACCTTGCCCGAGGCGACCAGGTCGTCGAGGGCCCGCAGCGTCTCCTCGATGGGCGTGAAGCGGTCCCAGCAGTGCATCCAGTAGAGATCGACGTAGTCGGTCTGCAGCCGGCGCAGCGAGCCCTCGCACGCCGTGACCAGGGACTTCCGCCCCGCGCCGCCGGCGTTGGGATCGCCCGGGTACAGGCTGCCGAAGAACTTGGTGGCGATCACCACCCGGTCGCGCCGCGCGCTCTTCCCCAGGTGGTCGCCGATGATCTTCTCCGAGTGGCCCTTGGTGTACACGTTGGCCGTGTCGATGAAGTTCCCGCCGGCGTCCAGGTAGCGGTCCAGGATGGCCTGCGACTCGGCCACGCTGGACCCCCAGCCCCAGTCCTCCCCGAAGGTCATGGCGCCGAGACAGAAGGGGCTCACCCGCAGCCCGGAGCGGCCGAGGGTGACGTAGTGGCTCAGGGGCATCGGATCACACCTCCAGCCCCAGTATCTGACAGGAAGGCCGTCGGCCGGGAGGGCCGAGGCGATCCGGGCTCCGGAGCGCTTTGACGCCAAAACAAGGACTTGTGTCGGCCGAGACAAACTGACAGACTTCCCGCCTTAGCCAAGACCCGTTCAATCTGAATCCTTGCCGGGGAACGAAGGCAGCATGCACGACCTCGCCCAGATCGCTTTCTTCGAGCGCCTCACCAAGGAGGAGCTGAGCAACCTCCAGGCGCTCACGCAACGGAAGAAATACCCGGCCGGAACGGCGGTCTTCTTCCAGGACGATCCCTCCGACTCGATGTATCTCCTGCTCGAGGGTTCGGCCAAGGTCTACCAGACCTCGGAAGACGGCAAGGACCGGATCCTGAAGATCCTCAAGCCCGGCGAGGCCTTCGGCGATCTGGCCATGATCGAGGGCCGGCTCCGCTCTGCGAGCGTGCAGACCCTCGAGGACAGCGAGATGCTCACGCTCGCCCGCGCGGACTTCCAGGCGTTCGGCGACAGTCATCCGGCCGTGCTCTGGGAGCTGCTGGCGACGTTCGCCGAGCGGCTTCGCCTCATGAACGAGAGCATCCTCGACCTGTCCTTCCGCGACGTGCCGTATCGGCTGCTGCGCGTGCTCCAGGAGCTCGTGTCTCACCACGGCCAGGGCGGTCCCGAGGGCTGGCGCATCTGGCTGCCCCTCACCGTCCGCGACCTGTCCTCGATGGTCGGCGCCAACGTCGAGACCGTCGGCCGGCTGCTGGACCGCTACGAGAGCGACGGCCTGTTGAAGCGCGACGCCAGCCACTGGATCGTACCCGACCCGAAGGCGCTGACGCGCGCCCTCGAGAACGCCGCCCAGTGAGAGGCGGGCGATGAGGGCGCGATTCCGCTACGGCATCGGCGCCGGGGTCCTGCTGCTGGTCCCGCGGCTCGCGCTGGCCCACGAGCGCTTCATCAAGCACGACATGAAGCGCCACCTGCAGGACGGGTTCTTCCTGCAGCAGGCCGGCAAGCCCTTCGGCATGGACCCGAACATGGTCCAGATCGGGCTCCTGGTGACGCTGGTGCTGTCCGGCTTCTTCTTCGTCTGGTTCCTGCGCGAGACCCTGGACGAGTTCTTGCGCTACAAGGTCCTCGCCTCGTTGCGCGGAGGGTTGCAGCGCGGCCTCCACAACCTCGCGTCCTTCGTGATGGACAAGCCGGTACGCTCGGCCTGGTTCTACGCGGCCGGCGAGTGGTCGGTGATCTTGTTCCTCAGGAGCCCGGCGCTGGTGCTGATGTACTCGGCGACCAACGACTCGCTGGTGATGCCGAGCTACCCGCTGGAGCCCAGCTCGGCCCTCTACTTCAAGTTCCTGCAGGTGTTCCTGGCGATCCTGATCCTGACCCAGACGCTGCTGCCGCTGTGCGGCGCGATCGTGATCGGCACCTGGTTCTACCTGTTCCGCTGGGGCCCCCTCGTCGCGATCGACGCCCTGCCGGTCGTGACCGCCGGCATCCTGTACGCGATGTCGCCCTGGCAGTCCCACAAGCTGGCGATCACGCGCCTGAACGCGGAGCAGACACGCTGGGTGCGGATCGTGCTCGGCTTCGGCTTCTTCGTGCTGGGCTGGGCGAAGATCTACAACCACGACCTGACCATCGGAGTGGCCGACAACTACCCCCAGATCATGAACGACCCGCTGGTCGGCTTCTTCGCCTTCGGCACCAACCCGTCCCTGCGCCGCGAGACCTGGGTGATGTCGTTCGGCCTCGCCGAGGTGATGAGCGGCTTCATGCTCATGACGGGGATCTTCACCCGCGTCTGGGGCGGGATCATGCTGTGGGTGTTCACCAAGCTGATGCTCGTGGATTTCGGCTGGGACGAAATCCCCCACATCTACCCGATCGGCGCGGTGCTCGCGGTGATCACGTCGAACCACCTGCGTGCGGAGTTCCATCCGCTGGAGCGGATCGAGCGAGGGATGCGCTCGGGCGCCCACGTCCAGCGTTTCGCCCTGGTCGCGGCCGCCTCGGTCGCGATCGCTTTCCTGACGGTGATGCCCATGCTGTATGCCTTGACGTTCACCGATCGATCGATGCTGCGGCAATGACCGGCAAGATCAAGCTCGCCACCAGCGCCCAGGTCCTCGCGATGGCAGTGGCTTGGCTGGCCGCCTGCCTGGGGATCGACTACACGTTCAACCGCCACCTGTGGGCGGGCGCCGTCGAGGCGCCTCCCGTCTCGTCGCCGCTGTCGCTCCGCATCAACCACCTCTGCTGCACGGGCTGCCTGGACGACGTCAGGAAGGCGCTCGAGGAGCTGCCGTGGCTGAAGGACGCGCCGATGAAGGTCCGCAAGGGCCGCCTTCGAACGCAGGAGCAGGCCGACGTGGCTGGGCCCGCCGGCGACTACGGTGGCTGGCTCGACATCGCCGTCTCCAGCATCGGGCAGATCGACTTCGTGGCGCTCGACCAGGCGCTGCGCGCCCGAGGTTTCGTCGCCGCGCAGATGCAGTTCGGCGGCCCGCGCCACTTCCGCCTCGAGGGCCACGTGCGGCACCTCTGCTGCGGCATGTGCAGGGACGCCGCCGAGCGCATGCCCGAGCTGGGCAAGACGCGGCAGATCGGGCGCCTGCGCTGGCTCGACAGCGTCACCGGCGAGCGATCGTCGGCCAAGGTCGTGTTCCACGCCCGCTACCTCGAGCCCAACGAGCGCATCGACGTCAGCGAGTTGCTCGGGGCCATGGACGAGATCGGCCTGCCGCCCTTCACGCTGAAGGTCGTCGTCGGCGCCGAGCAGGCGAACCTGCTGCCAGCGTCGCCGGCGGGCTCGTGAAGCGCTTGACGAGGTGTCCTTGAGGCCGATGTGGCCTGGCATGACTATTTTTCTTCGGAGGACGCATTGAAGGCTTTCAAAGCGAGTCTCGCACGTAGCTGGATCCTGGTGGCGGCCATCGTGGGGGCGGCCGCCCCTGCGGCGAGGGCGGAGGACTCACCGCCGCCCGACCCCCAGGCCACGCCCGAGGCCACCGCGCCGCCGCCGGTAAGGGCCAGCGTGCCCATCCGCTTCTTCGCCAACGTGTACTTGCGCCAGGACTTCACCAACCTCGAGGACCGCGCCGATCTGCTCCTCGACGGCAACAACGTCGACGGGCTGCTCACGCGGCTGCGCTTCGGCATGGAGTTCAAGGACACCAGCTCCACGGTGAGCGGCGCCATCCGTGTCAGCGCCGGCGAGGCTCCCAACCCGGCCTCGCCCTTCGTCCGCCTCGGCGACGCCTTCCGGCCCGTCAGCTTCGGCCTCGACCAGTTCTACGTCGACGTGCGTCCCTTCGCGAACAAGAACCGGGTGCACGGCATCTTCGGCAAGATGCCCCAGCCGTTCTGGCGGGGCGACAAGGGTGTGATCCGCGCCGAGATGACCTGGGACGACGACATCAGCCCGGTGGGCGGCATCCTCCAGGCCCAGCTCTACAAGAAGGACGAGGACGAGAAGCTGACGACTTTGGAGAACACGGCCGGCTACTTCATCGTGGAATGGTTCCGGCAGAACCGCTTCGCCGGCCTGGTGGGCGACACGTCGCTGTGGGCGGACCAGCTCAAGCTGAAGGTCCACCGCGTCACGCTGGCGGCCGCCTACTACCACTGGCAGAACCTGAACTCGGGCGCTCGGACTCCCAGCTTCGTGCCGGGCCAGAGCGCCTCGCTGCTGCCGGGCCAGAGCGCCCTCCTCCTGCGACCCGGCTTCCAGGCCACGAACGCCCAGTTCGACCTGGGCTCCGGCGTCTACACCTTCCGGGCGAACGAGTTCGACATCTTCGAGGCCACGGGCCAGGTCGGCCTGCCCGCCACGCTTCCGCTCCTCGGCAAGTCCGAGGTCGTCGTGCTCGGGCAGTACGCCCACAACTTCTCGGTCGAGGGCGAAAGCGACGGCGTGAGCGTCAGCCTGGGCATCGTGGGCGGCGACCCGAAGCGGAAGCTCAAGCCCTTCAGCCTCCACGGCACCTGGCGCAGGGTCGAGGCGGACGCAGCCCTCGGCACCTTCGCCGACTCCGACCTCGGCTCGGGCACCGACGTCAAGGGTTTCGAGATCACCGGCGACTACAGGGCCCACAAGAACCTGTCGCTGACCGTCTCCTACTTCAATTTCGACGGACCCCCGAACCGGAGCACCGACGTCAATCGCACGTTCCTGGGCATGATCTGGGACTTCTGAGGTGAGGAAAGCGATGCTGAGACTGCTGCGTCACACGGTGCGCGCTGCCGCGCGTCCTGGCTTCCGAGCTCCGCTCCTCGCGATCGGAGGCATCACCCTGCTGTCGGCCGGCTGCGGCCAGGAGGGCAGCCTGACCGACACCATCCCCACCCTCCAGGACCGGGATCTCTCCGCCATCGCCGGCCCGACCGACGCCAGCCAGCTCCGGCCTGTCGAACGAGTGGCGCGGGCGCAGTTCGCCGAGGTCGGCGAGGCGCCCCTCGACGAGAGCGACACGCCCTTCTTCGTCTTCCCGAGCCTCGACGCGAGCGAGCGCTCCTCGCTGCTCGAGGGCATGGTCTTCTTCACGACCGAGCACACGGCCGCCGAGGG
>Ga0210377_10003732_pt1 | contig 13017 bp, 13 predicted proteins | sample PLM4_65_b1redo_FD_155480 | JGI IMG/M metagenome (GOLD analysis project Ga0210377, IMG submission 155480) | Groundwater sediment microbial communities from an aquifer in East River, Colorado, USA - PLM4_65_b1 redo | ecosystem: Environmental > Terrestrial > Soil > Riparian zone | place: USA: East... | reverse complement strand
GGAAATTCCTTGTAGGGGCCAACTGCCAAGGACTCAAAATTGTCTCCAGCGAGCCCCTTGCCAGGGCGTTCGAGAGGTCGAAGCCGCTATCAGAGAAAGCAGGCTGGCCCCGTCTGCCCGTTTTTGGGCGGAGAGTATCTGATAAAGTAATTTTATATCAAATCGCGGGCGGTTTCCAGACAGGGCTGGACATTTCCTCCAGCTTGGGGTATGGAGGGCCTAAATTAACTGGGAATAGGAAGGGTCAAAGTTAATCTCTTTTTCTTTTTTGTTTCTATCCGGCGGGGCGTGAGACTCTTCCCACAAACCTAAGTGTTGAAGGATTTTTTTAATAACAAAACTTTGCGATCAATGAATTACGCCGAATACAGACAACGTGGAGGAGCAAGATGACTGGCGAAAAAGTTCAACGAAAAGAGATCCTGCTGAAATTAGGTTCTTTTCTCGGTGAGAGGGATATATTAGTCGCGGCTCTTGCCGGTACGACCAATGAATGTTTCCACACGCTTCACCGTCCGGCGAACCTTTATTTAGTCGGAATGGGTATGGTAACGCCGGTTTCCTTCGGCCTCGCTAAAGCACTTCCCAAGCGACGAATCATCGCTTTAGACACTGACGGCAGTCTGCTTCTTTCGCCGAGCATCCTTCCAGTCGTAGGCGCTTACAAGCCAAACAATTTATGTATCGTGGTGTTCGATAACGAGCAACTGTACGGCAGTCGCGGTGGTCCGGCGAGTCAAACCGCCCATGGCGCTAATTTGGCAGCCATCGCTAAAGCGTCGGGCGTCGGCACCACCGCTACGGTCGAGAGCACCGAGGCTTTTGCCAATGAACTTTCTCGTTTCGTGTCGGAAGGTGGACCAACTGTGATAGTTTGCAAGATAGAGCCGGCCTACTTTAGGGGCGATGGACCAAACTTCAACGGACAAGAGAACAAGTTTCGTTTGGTGCGTTTCATAGAACAAACCGAGGGGATAACAATCCTGGAAGGATCCAAGTAGCTATCGTACTTTGGCGTGAGCCTGGCCATGTCGCGGATTCGGCAAGGAAGCTCAACTCGGGGTATTTATATGTTTTCAAAAAGTCTTTGGGTTCTTTTAAGCGCGTGCATGTTCATTTTTCTCACCGTGACCTGCTATGCCAGGGATATTATTATCGCGACCTCGTCAATGACATTGACTAGCGTGCCTTATCTTGTTGCCATCGAAAGAAAATTTTTCGAACGGGAAGGCCTGACGGCTCAATACGTTGTCATGCGCTCCGACCTTGCGGTCAAAGGCCTAATAACGGAAGACGTAGATTACAACCAGAGCGTTTCCAGTGTTCTGCGGGCCGGCGCGGCTGGAGCGCCGATGCTAACCGTCGCCGGGATCTACAATCGCACGTTCTTTGATTTGATTGCTCGGCGCGACATTAAAACGCTGCCGGAGCTGAAAGGAAAAACCATAGGCATAAGCCGATACGGCGCCTCCACTGAATATGCCTTGCGTTTCGGACTCAAAGCCAACGGCATTGATCCCGATAAGGATATTAAGATGCTGGCGGTCGGCGATGACGCAGCGAGGATCGTCGGGCTTCAAAATGGCACGTTGGCCGCAATTGTCTCTCAAGTGCCTGCCAATTTCTTCGCGCATAAAGTCGGCGGATATACGTTGTTGCCTTTGGGAGATTACTTGGAAACGCTTCTTGCCGGCGCTGGAGTTAGCCGGAAGAAAGTGGAACGAAGTCGCGACGAAATAAAAAGGGTGATCCGCGCTTTGATTCGCTCGGTGGACTACATGCACGAGCAACCGGCAGACACCAAGACTCTCATTCAAAAGCGGCTAGGCACGGCGGAAAGCGCGATTATCGATCAGATTTACAGCTTGGTTACCAGGCATGCAACTCGTAATGCCATCCCGTCGAAAAAGGCCCTCGACAATACTTTGTTGGGCACGCCTTTCGAAGGTAAAGGAATCAATATTGATAAGCTCACGGACTTCTCCATAGCGCGCGAAGTCTCGATGGGAAAGTAACGGCTGGGGATTTATGAAGAGTGACGCGGCACAGCAGGCTTTAGAGGCGCTCGTCGATTCCGGCATCAATTTCGCCGCTTGCCTGCCGGATTCTGCATTTAAAGAACTTTACGAGCCTCTGAGCGTTGAACAAAAAATCGATTACGTCCAGATTGCCAATGAAGGAGACGGAGTCGGAATCTGCATGGGGGCGTGGTTAGGCGGAAAAAAACCCGTGTTGATCATGGAGAACACGGGTTTTGGCGTCACCCCGTACGCTCTAATGCGCGGTCCCATTCCATTTGGCGTGCCGATGTTGCTTCTGATCGCGCATCGGGGAGGTTTCCATGACCAACGATGGTTCTCGGTACCTTTCGGCTGGGGGACGCAACCGCTACTCGATTCGATGAGAATCAGCTATGAACTGGTCACGAAGACGGAAGATGTTCGCGGCACTGTCATGGGAGCGGTCAAATCGATGAATTCGATGCAAGCGCCGGTCGCCATATTGTTTGCCGGAGAGATTCTGTTTTGAACTTTCGCGCGGCCAGCGTCGAGAAACTGTTTGTTCAGATGAGTCCTTATCCAACGTCAATTGATTGTCCCAGTGTTGGCTCCTATGTGAAGCGCGCGGGATCGGTGTCTGCGTTGATCTTGCTCATGATGGTTTGTTGGCCGTGGCGCGTGGAAGCCATTGATAACATCAGAATTGCCTATCCATCGACGAGTTTCACCACCATGCCGTTCTTGGCGGCGAGCAAGTTCGGTTTATATCAACAGGAAGGTATGCGGGCTGAGCTGATACTCATGCGGCCGAACATCAGCGTCACGGCGGTGGTCACCGGACAAGTCGAGTTCGCCACCGCCCATGGCTCCATCGTCCGGGCCGCCGCGCTCGGCATGCCGGTGAAGAGTCTGATGGTCGTCGCCGACCGGCCGGCGTATTACCTGGTCGCGAAAGGCGGCGTGAATACTGTCGGCGCGCTCAAAGGCAGATCGGTAGGCATCGCTTCGCTCGGCGGCTCGGTTCACCTCATGACCAAGGAATTCTTGGCGCAAAATAATTTGGACGCCGGCAAGAACGTCACTCTGGTCGTAACCGGTGATCACAACGCGAGCATTCAAGCGATGCAAAACGGCCACGTCGACGCGGCGGTGATTTCGGTGCCGTGGCAAACCGTCGCCGAGAAAGCCGGCTTACAAAAGCTTGCCTACTTCGGCGATGTCATGCGCTTGCCCATGGCCGGGCTGGGCACTTCAGACGAGAACATCGGTAAAAAACCGGATCTCTTGCGCCGGGCGACGCGAGCCACTCTCAGAGGCATCGACTTCCTCAGAGACGCGAAGAACCGAAAAGAAGTCGTCGGCATCATGGTCGACTGGTTTAAAATTCGCGCCGATCAGGCGCAGGAAGCCTACAGCCAAATGGTTGAAGCCTATCCGCCGAACGGCATAGTATCGGACGAAATACTCGAAAAGGATTTGGAAATCGCCCGGCAGACCGGCGCTATCAAAAACCGCGTCGCGCTGTCCCGCGTTGTCGATTTTCAGTTCGTCAAAGAAGCGCGTAACGAGTTATCGGGAAGGAAATAATGAGAAAAGTGTAGCCGAATAAATTTGAGTGATAGGAAGTTCCTTTTTGGGGCCAACTGCCAAGGACTCAAAATTGTCTCCAGCGAGCCCCTTGCCAGGGCGTTCGAGAGGTCGAAGCCGCTATCAGAGAAAGCAGGCTGGCCCCCTCTGCCCGTTTTTGGGTCGGAGAGTATGATAGGTAGCGTTATGTCAAATCGCGGGCGGTTTCCAGACAGGGCTGGACATCGCCCAGCAGCTTAGGGTAAGAAAGGATCAAGCGATCTGGGAGTAAGAGGGGTCAAAAGTGATCTCTTTTTCTTTATAAAACTACCGGCGTTTATGTGGAAGACATTTCGGCCTTAATGATAGGAATTTCCTTTCGAGGGTCAGCCATCGAGAACTCATAATTGCCCCCAGTTATCCCGTGCCAGCCCGCGTTGGAGAACCTCCAGCAGCCATCAGAGAGAGCGAACTGCCCCGTACCCCTGTTTTTAGGCGGGACAGTATCCGATAATAAAGCGTTCTGTCAATCTGAACTCGATTCGTAGATAGGATGGACATCTAACCCGATGGAGTAACGGGGGGGCGCTTAAATTGGCTGGGAATTGAGACCGGTGTCTCGACGCTATTTCCTTACGAACATCTAGTAGCGAGAGTCAAGCATCTATTCACCCAACTCTTGGGACGTTTTCTCGTCCGCTCTCTCCTCCAAAGGCAAATAAATCCGGAAGGTGGTTCCCTGCGCCGGACGGCTCTCCACCTCGATCCTTCCGCCATGGTTCTTGATAATCCGTTGGCATATGGAAAGGCCCAACCCCAGCCCGGTCTTTTTCTTCGCGGTGAAAAACGGTTGGAAAATCTTCGGCAGATCTTCGGGACCGATCCCAAAGCCGGTATCGGCCACTGAAACGATCGCCTCTCCTGGCGTTCCCGGAGCCGCCGCACCGAGTCTGGCTTCCACCGTCAATGCTCCGCCTTCCGGCATCGCGTCGATCGCATTCAAGTAGAGATTGACCAAGACTTGTTGCAACTGCTGCCGGTCGGCATGGATGGAGGGAAGGTTTTCCTCTATCAGTACGCCGGCCTCGATCTTCTGTTTATAAAAATGGTTGTCCACCAGTTGGATGGTCTCTTCGATCACTCTGCGCACCTCGGTAGGACCGAAAGCGGCCTCGCTTGGACGAGCGAACTGTAACAGATCCTTGATGATCTTCTCGCACCGCTTGGTCTCCGTATAAATGATGTTCAAGGCCTTATAGTTCGCACTCGACCGGTCGGCCTCGCTCAGAAGCTCCTGAGCGAAGCCCATGGCGATCCCCAGCGGGTTGTTGAATTCGTGCGCCATGGAGGCGGTGATCTCGCCGAGCGAGACGAGGCGGCCCGAGGCGATGAGCTGCTGCTCCAACTCTTGCGCTTGCTGGCGCAATCGTTGCTCGGTCTGCCGCAACCCCTCCTCGGCCTGCTTTAGCCGGGTGATGTCGGTCAGTGTAAACACGCAGCCGCGCGGCTGCTGTTGAGAGTCCCGCAGCGGTCCCGCGCTCATCAGCAAATCAAATTTTTTCCCGTCCGGCCGCTGGTATTCCACCTCCATGCCTTGAACCGTCCGTCCGCCCAGGCAAGCAGCTATGAAAGATCCATTTCTTGAATCGGCTTCGTCGGTGGAACAGTGTACGGTGGGACCGTTGCGGGAGATCAGGGAAAAGACGCTCTCGAACGGCTGGTGGAGGACGTTTGTCCCGCTCAGCTCATGCGCCGCCCGGCTGGAATGCGTGATCACGCCGTCTTCGTCGCACACCACGATGACATCGGCTGCCTGTTCTAGAATGGATCGGGCTAGCTTTTCCGCCGCTAAGATCTCCTCATTGCGCTTTTGCTCGGTTAAATCCGTAGTGACCAAACAGCGGCAGTGTATGTCATCGATATCCACCGGGCTGACGGAGCAATACACAGCGACATGGCTCCCATCTGCCAGGGCGAACGTGATTTCCGCCGCAGCGCGCTCTTTTTTTCCTTTCTCGAGCAGCGCCTCGAAAAGCGGGCTGTCCGTCCGCCCCACAAGGTTATCGACAACGGAGCCGATCACCTTTTCGAGTGGGATCTTGAGCATAGCGGCAAAGCGCGTGTTGCAATAGAGGACGGTTCCATCGGGCATCAGCGTGGCCGCGCCCTCGTTCATCTCCTGGAGAAGCAGGCGATAAGGATGATCGGCGCCGCGCAAAGTATAGACCTGATCTCCGTGCGGCCCGGACACCACGAGAGCATCCACTTCGCCTCTTCGAATGGCTTCTAAAGTTTCCTCGGCCTCTTCGAGCCGCGTGCGCAAATGTTCAAGCTCGGCTGTAATGCTTGCTTTTTTCATGAACTATCTCTAGGGCTTGGCTTTAGGTTTTAAATCCAACCCTACCAATATTTTAGCCGTATCCGACATATCGCCGATAAACCTACGCAAGGGAGGGGGCAGCTCTTTGATCAGCGTTGGGACGGCGATAATCTGTTGTCCTTTGGCCAGCACCGGCTGCTGGTAAATATCGATCACCTCGAGGTCGTACCGGCCACCCAGGCTGGTTTCGCAAATCTCTTTGATGTTCATAACGGCGCGGCTGGATCTGGGCGTCGTGCCGGCGATGTATAAACGGAGAATATATTTTGCTGGTTTCGGCTGCCGCTGAAACCGTTCGAGCGACCCCTTCCTCGTGTGTTCCCGCTGCCCGGCTTTCCTCGTCTTCTGTTTCATGTTTCAACCTCGCGGGCGCAGGTCAAGGCCCACTAACACGCGCTCGGTATTCGATAAGTCACCGATAATCTTTCTCACCGGCTGCGGAAGGTTTCTTACCAACGTCGGAATCGCCAGTATCTGGTCTCCGCGGGCAAGTTGCGGGTTTTCCAGAAGATCGATGACCTCGATGCGATATTGTCCTTTCAAATACTCGGTGCAGATCTTCTTGAGATTGGCAAAAGCCGTCAGCGATTTCGGCGTCTGGCCTGCCACATACAGCCGTAACACCCAGGAGTCAGCCCGGACGGCTTTGGAATTCTTGCTTTTCAGCGCGGCGCTCATTATGCAGTTCCTTTACGGCGATTTTTTGCATTTCTTTCGGAGCCGGCCTTGCGCAGCCGCCCCATCTTGGCGCGGTTTTCGGCAAACTCCTCCTCGCGAGATTCTTGCTCTGAGATTTTCTTTTCGAGTTCCTCTTTCTCGACTGCAAAGCGGGCGCGCAAGGCGGCGATTTGCGCTTCCAATGCGCTGCGCTTGCGCTCCAGCTCGCGCTGTTTCAGCTCGATATCCTGCTGCCGCTCCAAAGCGTTCGCCTTTTCCTTTCCCTCTTGCGCGGCTCGTGCCGACCCGGTGAGCACTCCCTCCGAGCCGAGGTAAGCATCGATCAGCTCGGCGCCGTGGTCCGTCAACAAAAACTCGCAGATCTGGTTCGAATGAGCCATGCCGCGGGATTTAATGACATAAATTCCCCGGTTTCGCTCGCCGTTAATCTCGAGGTCGCGCAATAGAATCCAGGTGTCCATCAAGGAGTAGATCCCGATGTTGCTCTGCTCGACGTAGTCCCCCCCCTGAGTGAGACTCGTAAAAATAGCGGTGATCTGATTCATTTTCGCAAAATCGATCAGAAGGGTGAGCATCGCTTTTACTTCCAGGTCGTCGCCCAGAGCAAGATAATTCGTGATCGGATCGATGATCACGGCCTTGGGTTTGAATTCATCGATCAGCCTGTGCATTCTGAGCAAGTGCATCTCCAGCCCGTGAAAAGTCGGCCTCGTCGCGTCGAATCGCAAAAGCCCTTTTTTTACCCAGGGCGCGAGATCGATGCCGATCGAGCGCATATTGCGAAGGATCTGTTCCGTTCCCTCCTCGGAGGCCAGATAGAGACATCGCTCGCCCCGGCGGCAGGCGGCATCGGCGAAGTGCGCCGCGGTACTGCCCTTCCCGGTGCCCGCCGTGCCCGAGACGAGAATACTGGAGCCGCGAAAGTATCCTCCGCCCAGCATCTTGTCCAGCCGCGAGATGCCGGTCGAGACCCGCTCAGAGGAGACCTTGTGCTCTAGTCCGAGCGAGGTGACGGGCAGCACCGAAAGGCCGCCTTCATCGTCGATGAGAAATGGATATTCATTGCTTCCATGGGTAGAGCCGCGGTATTTAACGACACGCAATCGCCGGGTGGAAATCTGCCCGGTGACGCGATGATCCAGCAAGATCACGCAATCGGAGACGTATTCTTCCAGGCCCTGGCGGGTCAGCGTGCCCTCTCCCCTCTCACCCGTGATAATGGCCGTGACGCCTTTGGTTTTCAGCCACCGGAATAACCGGCGCAGCTCCGCGCGCACGATGACGGGATCGGGCAGACCCGAAAAGATCGATTCGATAGTGTCGAGCGCGACCCGCTTTGCCCCGATGGAGTCGATCGCCTGTCCCAACCGGACGAACAGACCTTCCAGGTCGTACTCGCCGGCCTCTTCGATCTCGCTCCGCTCGATGTGGACGTAATCGACAACGAGCTTTTTACGGGCGATCAGGCCTTTTAAATCATAGCCGAGAGAGGTGACGTTATTCGTCAGCTCTTCCTCGGTCTCCTCGAATGCCATGAAAACGCCCGGCTCGCCGTACTGCGTCGCGCCGCGGACGAGGAATTCAACGGCCAACAGCGTCTTGCCGCAGCCCGGGCTCCCGCAGATCAGCGTCGGCCGCCCCCTCGGCAAACCACCGAAGGTGATCTCATCTAGTCCCTGGATTCCGGTAGGGGCTTTTGGCAAGGAAGCGCGAGGAGGTCGATCTTTATTGTTGCGGCCGCCAATAAGTTTTCGTTTCTCCAGCTTCTTAAAACTGTTTTTCATATTCCGCTCCACTCTTTCATTCAGTAAAAAAATTCAGACCGTCCCACTCCTCCAAGTAGTGATCCGATTCACCCGGAAACCGGTGTTTGTTATTGGAACCGGCTCTTAACTGTCGGAAAAATACGAATCTATCCCAGGGAATTATTTTGGTCAACAGGCGAGAAGAGCGTTCATCGTCTTTAAGAGCTCTTCGAGATCGAGGGGCTTGGTAAGGTAAGCGGAAGCCCCTTTTTCGAGCGCTTGGCCGCCGGTTTCCCTCGTAGGGTACCCGCTCATCATAATGACCTTGATATCCGGCTGGCGCGCCTTTATCTCCCCAAGGAGTTGGATGCCGTTCATCGGGCCCATCCTGATATCGAGGAGCGCGAGGTCGAAAGACTCGATTTCGACTAATTTTAGAGCCTCGATCCCGTTCGACGCGGTCTTCACCTCAAAACCCCTCTTTCCGAGAGCTCCGGTCAAAAGCTCGAGGAAATTCTGTTCGTCGTCAACTACTAGAATCGTTTTCGCCATGGTGTCGTTACCTGCGTAGGTAAAAGACAGCGACGACCAATAGCATTCTGACAAAACATTTTCAATGGGATCCGGGAAGCTTCCCGCCTATTTCTGTCGCGGATCGCGGAGTGCGGCATCCGGCACCTTCAGCTCGCCGCGCCGGAGCAGCCGGAAGTGATAGGAAGTTCCTTTTTGGGGCCAACTGCCAAGGACTCAAAATTGTCTCCAGCGAGCCCCTTGCCAGGGCGTTCGAGAGGTCGAAGCCGCTATCAGAGAAAGCAGGCTGGCCCCGTCTGCCCCTTAATGTTCTCTTGCCTTGATAATCTCCTCCGCTAGTTTCTGATGGCTAGTTATCCCTATGTATTCTGTTAGTAGATCTTCATCCGCGCCCGCAAAGGATTTAAGATACCGCTGCTTGAGCCTTTTGATTCTCTGATGGCTCTCCTCGATCCTTTCTTCGAGCTTCGCATCCTTCTCTGACTTTTGGTAGAGAAAATCAAAGGCCCGGATGGCGCTCGTCTTATCGTGGCAGAACAGGAGCACGTCGACCCCGGCATGGACTGCGCGGAAAGCCGAATCCGCCAGCGGGTAGTTCTTGCTGATCGCTTTCATCTCCAGATCGTCGCTGAAGACGACTCCCTGATAGCCCAGCTCTTCGCGCAACAGCGTGCCAACGATGGCTTCCGAAAGGGTGGCCGGATAGTCACGGTCCAGTGCGGGATAAAGCACGTGGGCGGTCATCAAGGATTCGATCTGATTTCGGCAGGCGCGGACAAAGGGCGGGAGCTCAACAGCCCTTAACGCTGTTAGATCTTTTTCTACAACGGGAAGCTCTAGGTGCGAGTCCTTGGCGGTATCCCCGTGCCCGGGAAAGTGCTTGCCGCAGGGGATCACGCCGCCTTCTCTCAGCCCGCGAACGACTTCCCACCCGAGCCGGATTACTTCTTTGGGATCGGAACTGAAAGCGCGATCGCCGATCACCGGGTTGCTTGGATTCGAGTGAACGTCGAAGACCGGGGCAAAGTCCAAATTGATTCCCACGGCTGAAAGCTCACGGGCCGTCGCGAGACCGGCTTCGTAGGCGAGGCCGGCATTGCCGGCGCGGCCCAGAGCCGCCGCAGCAGGAAAGTGGGTAAATGGTGCGGGCAGGCGGTGAACCCTCCCCCCTTCCTGGTCGATTGCTATAAACGGAGGGTGTTCTTTCTCTATCTCCCAAAGGGAGCGGCACAGAGAGAGGATCTGTTTCGGCTCTTTGAGGTTATGGGCAAAGAGGATGAATCCGCCGAATGGATAATTTCTAAGAAGCTGCTCCTCTTCCTTGGTCAACTCCTCTCCCTTTAGGCCCACCATGATCATCTGCCCCATCTTTTCTCTCAGCAAGGGCATCTAATTCTGTTCTTGACTGCGTGTTTGCTCTCCTTCCGGCTGCTCGCCCCTGAGGAATTTTGCCAGCGCTTCTCCCAGCCCTCGGCAGGCGACGCCGAAAGGAAACGAGACCCTGCCGTGGGGGAGAAGAAAGGGACTAGGAAAAGTTACCAGGCTGACGCCGGCCCCTGAGTTTCCCTTGGCATACGCATGCACGGCGCCGGCGATGCGGCGATGTGCTGCGTCCACGATGATAGCCTCCAGTAAGACCTCGTTCTCCCACGACCAGTTGAGCGATGGTCCCGGCCCCCCGAGCATGCTCGTGGCCGCCGTCCATTCGGCGTCAGTGACGCGGCGGCTCTCTTCCGTATTCACAGCGAGCATATATCGCAGCCCCAACGGAGCGATCTTGTTATGAAACGCGGGATCTCGCAGGAGACTCCGCCAGGAGAAGTAACCTGAAGGTAGTTGATCAATGGTCAGGTCTGGGAATGCCAGCTTGCGGAGTTGATTTGGGGAGATGATTCGAATACCCGGCTGAATCCCACTGAGCGCGCCCTGAACACACTCTGTCACCTGGTTTTCCAGTTCCGACGAAAGCTCATCCTTGACAGGGGCTGCTAAGATGACGGCGATGGTGTCCTCGGGAGCTAGCCCCGTAGGGGCCAGCCGGTGCTCTTGAACCCAGGCGGTTGTGCATCCGCCCCCTACGAGGCTGAGGATTAGGAGAGCAAAGCAAACTGTGCGGCTAACGCCCATTGGAAAAGCTCCCGTCTATCTGTAGCTGTTCTGACAATCCTACCTCGAATAATACCACAAACTGGACAACTTTTGGGGTGTTTGTGTGAACGTCTCATCAAATACACCCAAGGGCTTCAGTGGCCCGGATCCAATATCCACACATCCACTTCGTTCAGCTTGCAGGGATGAGCAAAGAGAAATAGATCTAGACAACTTTTAGGCGTTTGTGTAAATTCGCCTGGCAGGATGACGAAGAAGAAATATATCGTGGTCGAGGGGCCGATCGGGGTGGGGAAGACGAGCTTGGCGAAGATGCTCGCCGCCGAGTTTCAGGCGCGGTCCCTCTTCGAGAAGGTGGAAGACAACCCGTTTCTGCCCAAATTCTACGAGGATCGGGAGACCTATGCCTTCCAAAACCAGCTGTTTTTTCTTCTCAGCCGCTATCAACAGCAGCGAGAGCTCAGCCAACAGGAGCTCTTTAATCAAAATACCGTCGCCGACTACCTCTTCGCTAAAGATAAAATTTTCGCCAACTTGACGCTCAGCAGCGAAGAGCTGAACCTTTACCAGCAGATTTACCTGCTTCTGGATACGCGGGTGCCGAAACCCGACCTGGTGGTCTATCTCCAGGCTCGGCCTGAGGTCCTTTACAAAAGGATCAAAAAGAGAGATAAGAGCTATGAGAAAAACATAACCCCCGAGTACCTGGAAGAAGTGGCCCAGGCATATAACCGGTTCTTTTTTCACTATGATGAGGACCCTCTTTTGGTGGTGAATACATCGGAGATCGATTTCGTTTCAAGCGGCAACGATTTGGCTGACTTGATCAAAGAAATCAACAATATGGGTCCGGGGACGCAACATTATATACCGCTTGGATCCAGGTAATCTGGACTGAGACGGATGGCGGGTTAAAAGGTCTGTAAAGAGCGGTGGTCTTGGGCCGGCGCTCTTGGCAGCGACGGCCTTCCGGCTTTATCCGGGAGGCTTTTTTATTTTGGGTGGTTCGACAAGCTCACCACCCTGAGCCTGTCGAAGGGAGGCAAGTTCAATGACGGAAAAGGTTACCGTGCCTGAAATCAAAAAAATGAAGCAAAGGGGAGAGAAGATTACCGCTTTGACGGCATATGATTACTCCTTTGCCCGTATCCTGGACGGGGCGGGGATAGATATCCTCTTAGTAGGGGACTCTCTGGGCTCCGTCATTCAGGGGCAAGGGAGCACTCTGCCGGTTACTTTGGAGGAGATGATCTATCACACCAAGGCCGTGGTGCGCGGCAGAAAAAGGGCCCTGGTCGTGGCGGACATGCCGTTTCTCTCCTTTCAGGTGAGCCTTGAGGAGGCGAAGCGGAATGCGGGGAGGTTTCTGCAGGAGGCCGGGGCAGAGGCAGTGAAGCTCGAGGGGGGAGTTCAGCAACTCGAGACCATCGAGGCGATCGTCCGGATGGGGATTCCTGTCATGGGGCACGTGGGACTGACCCCGCAGTCGGTTCACCGCTTCGGCGGTTACAAGGTCCAGGGCAAAGAGAAAGAAGAGAGAGGAGCCATCCTGCAGGACGCCCTTGCAGTGGAGGAGGGGGGCGCCTTCTCAGTTGTTTTGGAGGGAATTCCTCTGGATCTGGCGCAGGAGATAACCCGGCGGCTGTCGATCCCGACCATCGGTATCGGCGCCGGTATCCACTGCGACGGACAGGTCCTGGTAGTCCATGACATGCTGGGCCTCTTCGACATATACACGCCGAAGTTTGTCAAGCAATACGTCGATTTGAAGGGAGTTATGACGGATGCCGTCAAGAATTTTATTGCGGAAGTGAGGGAGGGGAAATTTCCCGATGAGGAACACTCGTTTCATTGATTTCGCTCGGGGACTTACCTCGCGGGCCGAAAGCAATAGGGATCGCTCGGGAGGCTGCTTCGCGCGCCCAAAGCAATGGGACCGCTCGGTGACCTGGTTCGCTCCCCGAAAGCAATAGTACAGTGGTTAATCCGAACCTTCGCGACCGATGCT
>Ga0210377_10003731_pt1 | contig 13017 bp, 13 predicted proteins | sample PLM4_65_b1redo_FD_155480 | JGI IMG/M metagenome (GOLD analysis project Ga0210377, IMG submission 155480) | Groundwater sediment microbial communities from an aquifer in East River, Colorado, USA - PLM4_65_b1 redo | ecosystem: Environmental > Terrestrial > Soil > Riparian zone | place: USA: East... | reverse complement strand
CCGAGATACTCATTGTCCTCTAAATTAGACGGCGGACAATCGGACGTCAATCACGATTTTTTCGACATCAACCGATAAAAACCGTGAAAATGGCCTGTCTCTAACCGGACAATTCGCCGGCCATCCGGTTGAAGCGGTTCATGGCCGCCTCGAGGCCCTCGAAGAGCCAGGCGTCGAGCGCGTCGGCCGCCGTGGCGACGAGCGCGGGCAGGGCCTGCTCCTCTTGCGCCGAGAAGCGCTCGAGCACCCAGGCGACGACGTCGATGGGGGTCGCGGGGCGGCCGATTCCGAAGCGCAGGCGCGGGAGGTCGCTGCGGCCGAGCCGTTCGATCACGTGCTCGAGGCCCTTGTGGCCCGCGGCCCCGCCGCCGGGGCGCAGGCGCAGGCGCCCGAACGCCAGATCGACGTCGTCGAGGATCACGATCAGATCGTGCGCTGGATCCTCGACCGGCAGCTTCGAGAGCGCGAGCGCCACGGCGTCGCCCGAGCGATTCATGAAGCCCTGCGGCTCGAGCACGCCGACGTCGAGCGTCCCGCCGGCCGGGGCGGCGACGCGGCCCCGCCCGAAGCAGCCGCCGAAGCGCTCGCTCGCGAGCTCGATCGCGTGGCGGGCCGCGAAGCACTCCGCGACGCGGAAGCCCGCATTGTGGCGCGTGCGCACGTAGCGCGGGCCCGGATTGCCGAGCCCGACGATGAGCTTCACTCGCGCTTCGGGCGCTTTTCGGCCTTCTCGGCCTTTTCGGGCTTCTCGCCCTTCTCGGGCTTCTCGCCCTCGCCCTTCGCCTCGGCGCCCGCCGCCGGCGCGGCCGCACCCTCGGCCGCTGCGGCCTCGCCCTCGGCCGGCGCAGCCGCCGCCGGGGCCTCTTCTTCGAGCGCGGCCGGCGTCACGACGGAGATGACGGAGAGATCGGGATTGCTGATCAGCTTGACGCCCGCGGGCAGAACGAGGTCGCGGACGTGCAGCGACATGCCGATCTCGAGGGCCGAGACGTCGACCAGGATCTGGTCGGGGATCGAGCGCGGCAGGCACTCGATCTGGAGCTCGCGCAACGCGTGGTCGAGGATGCCGCCGAGCGTCACGCCGGGCGCGGAGCCGAACACATGGATCGGCACCGAGACCTCGATCGCCTGCTCGAGGTCGACCGCATAGAAATCGGCGTGCAGCGCGCGGGCGCTGACCGGATCGCGCTGCAGGTCCTTCACCAGCACGACGCGCCCGTCGTAATCGCCGCCCCCGGCCACGCGCAGATCGATCAGCGTGTTGATGCCAGTGGCGCTCGTGGCCAGCAGGCGCTCGAGGCTGCGCGGGTCGAGGCTCACCGAGAGGGAGGCCCGCCCGCGCCCGTAGCAAACGGCCGGAATGCGGCCGGCGGCGCGCAGCTTGCGCGCGGCGCCCTTGCCGGCGTTCGAACGAATCTCCACGTCGAGTGCGACGTCAGCCACGGCTTTCTCCTCCGGGGGTTCAGACGAAGAGCGAGCTCACGCTCTCTTCGTTGTTGATGCGGCGAATCGACTCGCCGAGCAGCGGCGCGATCGAGACGACGCTCACCTTCTCGCAGTCCTTCGCGTCGGGGCGCAGCGGAATCGAGTCGGTCACGATCAGCGCCTCGAGCGGGGACTCCGAGATGCGCTTGATGGCCGGGCCCGAGAGCACCGGGTGCGTGATCGCGGCGATCACCCGCGCGGCGCCGTCGCGCTCGAGCGCGCGCGCGGCCTCCGTGAGCGTGCCCGCCGTATCGACGATGTCGTCCACGATCACGCACGTGCGTCCGCGGACCTCTCCGATGATGTTCATCACCTGGGAGACGTTCGCGGCTTCCCTTCTTTTGTCGACGATCGCGAGCGTCGCGTCGAGGCGCTTGGCATAGGCGCGCGAGCGCTCCACGCCGCCCGCGTCGGGCGAGACGATCGTGAGCGGCCCGGTGCAGCGGCGCCGGATCGCCTCCAACAGGACGGGCGTCGCGAACAGGTTGTCGACGGGAATGTTGAAGAAGCCCTGGAGCTGGCCCGCGTGCAGGTCGATGCAGAGCGCGCGGTCGGTGCCGGCGGTCGAGATCAGATCGGCGACGAGCTTCGCCGAGATCGGCACGCGCGGCGCAACCTTGCGATCCTGGCGCGCGTAGCCGTAGTACGGGATCACGGCCGTGACGCGGCGTACGGAGGCCCGCCGCATCGCGTCGATCATGATCAGCAGCTCCATCAGATGTGTGTTGGTCGGCGCGCAGGTCGACTGCAGCACGAAGCAGTCCATACCGCGGACGTTCTCGAAGATCTCGACCTGGACTTCGCCGTCGCTGAAGGTGCCCACATGCGCCTTGCCGAGCTCGACGTCCAGGTAACCTGCCACGGCCTGGGCGAGCTCGGGGTTCGAGTTGCCGGCAAAGATCTTCAGCTGCTGCATCGCATGCCTCGGTGCCGAGCCGTCTCGGCGAGATGGTTGGGGCGGGAGGACTCGAACCTCCACATGGCGGCTCCAAAGGCCGCTGCCTTACCAGTTTGGCGACGCCCCAGGATCAGCCGCTCGCCGCGAACCGACACCCAGCAAAGCAACGCCCGAACGGCGGCCGATCAGATTACCCAGCTTTGGGCGCTACCGCGACCCGAGCCCAGATCGGCGGGGGGAAGCTGGCGCGGTCGAGGGCGCCGGACGCCGCCGCGGCGTCCTGAAAGATCCCGAAGAGCGTGGGCCCGCTGCCCGAGAGGCCGATCGCCCGCGCACCCAGGGCCCGCAACTGCTCGCGCAGCGGGGCGATCGCCGGGCATAGGCGCTCGGCCGCCGGCTCGAGGTCGTTCGCGAGGTCGAGGCCCAGCTCGGGGTCCAGCGCCTGCCGCGCGGGAATCGGACGGGCATCGAAGGCCGCGAAGACGCTCGCCGTCGAGAGGGGCACCCCGGGGTTCACGAGCACGCACGCCAGCGCCGGAAGGCCCGCCAGCGGCTCGCTGCGCTCGCCGATCCCGCCGACGCGCGCCGGGTGCGGCGCCAGGAAGTACGGCACGTCGGCGCCCAGACGCAGCGCGAGCTGCGCGAGCGCCGGCGGCGAGAGCGCAGCGGGGAAGCGCGCCGCGAGCACGCGCAGCACGGCCCCCGCGTCGCTCGAGCCGCCGCCGAGCCCGGCGGCCACCGGAATCCGCTTGGTCACGCGCAGGTGCACCGCGCGCGCGAGCCCGGCTGCGGCCAGGAACTCCGATGCGGCCCGCAGCGCCAGGTTGCTCGCATCGGCGGGCACTCCGGCGACCTCACCCGCGAGCGCGAGCGTCACCTCGGACTGCGCCGCACTCGAGATCTCGAGATCGATCACGTCGGCCAGATCGAGGGGTACGAAGACGCTCGCGAGCTCGTGATAGCCATCCGCGCGACGGCGCAGGACGCGCAGACCCAGGTTGAGCTTGGCCGGCGCAAGGACACGAACGCGCGGGCCGGCCGCGCCGTCATCCGCCTTCACGACGCGGCGCGCGCCCTCACTTGCTCACTTCCACGAAGCGCAGGTGCAGCTCGTAGAGCACGCCCTCGAGCAGCTGATCCTCTTCGGCGTCGAGGTTTCCGCGCGTCTTGAGCTGGAGCATCTCGAGCGTGTCGATCGTCTGGCGCGCGACCGGGAGATCCGGCTCGGGCGCCGGCTGGTCGTACTCGGGATCGCCGACGAAGCCCATGTGGTAGAGCGCGGACGTCGCCAGCGAGAGCACGAATCCCGGAAAATCGACGGGGGGCAGGGGCTGCGCCGCGTCTTGCAGGGGCTCGTCGCGCGGCGCAGGGCTCGCCGCGGACGGCGCAGCCTGCGCTTCGGCGCTGCCGCTCGCACGCCGGTCGATCACCGTGAAGCCGCGATCGGGCTCGTCCTTCTGCGTCGTCATCAGCCGCGCTCCCTCAGAACGGCGCGCTCGGAGGCGTCGATCTGCTCCATCTCCTGATAGGCCTTCGAAAAGCGCTGCGCCACCGTGATCGCGCTCCCGAGCGAGATGATCCAGAGCGCAGGCACGAGCAAACCGAACAGCGCGCCGAGCGCCAGCACGACCACCCGCTCGGCGCGCTCGAACAGCCCCACCCGGAAGTCCGGAACGACGAGCTCGGCGCGGGCCTGCGCATAGGAGACCAGCACGCTCGTGATCAGCGCCATGCCCGCGAGCAGCACGTGGGGCGCGTCGCCGCGCGCCGCGAAGTAGACGGCCACGCCGACGAGCAGCGCCATGTCGACGAGTCGGTCGAGAGTCGAGTCGAGGAAGCCGCCAAAGCGGGTCGCCATGCCGTGGTGGCGCGCCACCACGCCGTCGATCAGGTCGAACAGCCCGCCGGCCAGAATCAGCACGCCGGCGCTGCGGAAGTGCCCCGCGGCGAATGCCACGGCGGCGAGCAGCGATACGAGCGCCCCGACCAGGGTGAGCAGGTTCGGGCTCACGCGCTGGTGGAATAGAAACGGCAGGCCCGCGTGGAGCCAGCCATCCACGCGATCTCCGAACTTCGACTTGATCACGCGAATTCCTCGTGCCCGACGTCGACCCCGCGTCGGGAAACGTCGCCCTGCGGCTTCAGCTCGCCGGCGTCGGGTCCGGGCTCGAGGTCTCCTCCTCGCGCGGGGCGATCTTGTCCGAGACGTCGGGCAGCGCCTCGAGGGCACGCGCCAGCTCTTCGCGACCGATCCAGCCGCGGCGCCGGATCAGGCGCCGATCGAAACGGAACTGCTGCATCGCTTTCTGGTCCATCGCGCCTCCGGTTCGTGACAGAACTGAAAAGCTTAGCAAATTGACACGCCTCGAAGGGATCCGATAGCTTGCGCCGAGGTAGCGGCTCGGGGTGCTGGTGCTCCGCCAAAGGCTGTCAGATCTCGCGCTCTGCCTCGCGCTCTGCCTCGCCGCGGCGTGCGCCAGCCCTCCCGCCGCCTTCGAGGAGATCCCGCCCGCGGAGGAGCTTTTCGCCAAGGGGCAGAAGATCCTCGAGGGCGAGCGCTGGATCGGGATCATTCCCCACACGGATTACAGCAAGGCGATCGAGACCTTCCAGTCGATCATCGACAACTACCCCTACAGCGACTACGCGATCCAGGCGGAGCTCGCGATCGCGGACGCCTATTTCGCGGATGAGAAGTACGAGGAGGCGCTCTCGTACTACCGCGATTTCGTGGATCTCCATCCGCAACACGAGAAGGTCCCGTACACGTTGTTCCAGGCCGCGCTCTGCCACGAACGTCGCACGCGCGGCGCGAATCGCGACCAGACCCCGACACGCGACGCGCTGGTCTTCCTCGATCAACTGCTCTCGAGCCATCCCCACTCGGAGTACGCGACCGTGGCCGAAGCGCACTGGCGCGAGCTGCGGCTGCTGCTCGCGGAGCAGGTCCGCCTGATCGCCGAGTTCTACATGAAGCGGGGAGAATGGGAGAGCGCGGCGGACCGCTGGCGCATGCTGCTCAACGAGTACCCCGGCCTCGGCCTCGATGCCCAGGCCCTCTACCAGCTTGCCGTGTGCTACACGGAGATGAACCGCAGCGAGGAAGCCGACAACATCTTCCAGGCGATCGTGCAGAACTATCAGGACAGCGAGTGGGCCGACGATGCGCAGCAGCGAATCGCCGCGAGCAAGTGACGTGAGGCCTCCCGCCGCGAACCGCTCCGGGCCGCTGACGCCCGCCGAGCGGCACAGCTACGAGCAGGGCTGTCGCAGCTTCGAGCGCGGGGACGCGGATGCCGCGCTCGAACAGCTCGGGCGACTGCTGAACAGCCGCGACGGCTTCGCCGACGTCCACTACATGATGGGGATCCTGCTCGAGCGCAAGAACGAGATCGAGCAGGCGACGCGCAGCCTATCCCGGGCCCTGCGCATCAACCCGGGCTACACCGAAGCGATGCTCGCGCTCGCGAGCCTCTACGAGCGGCAGGGCGACTACGAGCGCTCGCGCGAGATCGCGGAACGCGCGCGCCGCACACAGGCGACGCCGGCCGGCACGCTCGACCCCACCACCCGCGGCAAGCTCGCGAACCTGCAAGCGCGCGTCGGGGACGCCTACCGCGAGGCCGGCGAGCTGCGCGAGGCGGTCGAGGCCTATCGCAAGGCGCTCGACCGCTGCCCCAGCTTCCACGACATCCGCATGCGGCTCGGCTCGGCGCTGCGCGACCTCGGTCTCCAGGACCAGGCGCTCACCGAGTTCAGCCGTGTGCTGCGCGGCAATCCGAACCTGCTCGACGCCGCGGTGCAGCTCGGCCTCACGCTCTACACGCTCGGCCGCAGCGCCGACGCGGTGCGCGAGTGGAACGCGGTGCTCGAGCGCGACCCGAGCCGCGAAGACGCCCACATGTACCTGCGGCTGGTGCAGCCCCGCTGAGGGAGGAGCCACGTGGCGCCCGTCGATCTGCTGGCGCTCAGCGTGCTGTCGATCGCGGTGCTGCGCGGTCTGTTCCTCGGGCTGATCCGCGAAGCCTTCTCGCTCGCCGCGATCGGGGCGGCCTGCGTCGCCGTGCGCTGGTTCGCGGGCCCCGCCGCCACCGAGCTCGAAGCCGCCACCGGCGGTCGTGTCGGCGATCTCGCGGCGCCCTGGATCGCGGGGGCTGGTGTCGCAATCGCAGCCGCCGCCGCCGTCGCGATCACGGGCCGCGTGCTGCGAAGGGGTGCGCGCGCCGTGGGCCTGGGTCTCGTGGACCGCGCGGGCGGCGCGCTGCTCGGCGCCGCCGAGGGCTCGCTCGTGATCGCCGTGCTGCTGGTGCTCGCGACTACCGTGCTCGGCCGCGACCACCCGGTCTTCGAGAACACGCGCAGCCTCGCCGCGCTCGAGCGCGTCGAAGGCCTCGCCATCAGCGCGCGGGACATCGACGTCGCCGCGCCGCCGCGCTGAGCTTGCAACGATCGCGACCTGCCGTGAGGCGACGCTACGCCTGGCTTTCTAGCAGGGACGCGACGGAGTGTCGGTCCGGCAGCGCGGAAGCCTGCACGCTGCGCTCGGGCCGGTACATGCGGGTGCGGCCGTTGAAGGTGGCGCCGCGTACGACGACCAGCGAGGGCGTCTCGACGTCGCCGTGCAGGCGGCCGGTCGCGTGGATCACGACCTCGCGCGAAGCCACGACGTCGCCGACGACGGCACCGCGGATCTCGACCGTGCGCGCGCGGATCGGCGCTTCGACGGCCCCGGTCTCGGAGACGAAGACGCTGCTCGCGCTCTCGAGCTCGCCGCGGAACTCTCCCTCGATGCAGAGCGACTGCTCGACCACGAGGCGGCCGTTCATCTCGACGCCGGGCTCGATGCGCGCCACGTCCGCCTCGGAAGCGCCGGCCTCCCCCGGAAACGGGGAAGGCGTCGCTTTCTGCACGGGCGAGCCGAGCACCAGACGCCGCCAGCCCGCCGGATGTAGAACCATCTGAAAACTCCTCGTCGCCACCAACACTTCGCCGCAAGAGCTGCGGCTCCGAGAGCTTGCATCGGCCCGCCGGCGGCCAGGCTTGAGCGGAGAAGGCTGCGTGAGGCCCGCCAGGCCCCGCTAATTCACTCAGCAAGCGAAGCGCGCAGCGAGCCAAAGGCGAGCGAAGTTCAACCGGGCTCGACCCAGCGCCCGTGCTCGCGGATCAATGCCACGAGCCGGTCGTCGGCTCGCGCCTGCGGCACGTGGCGCTCGACCAGCTGTTTGCCAACGTAGAGATTCACGGTGCCCGGGCCAGAGCCGACATAACCGAAATCAGCGTCGGCCATCTCGCCGGGGCCATTCACGATGCAGCCCATGATCGCGATCTTCACGCCGCGCAGGTGCTGCGTGCGCGCCTTGATGCGCGCGGTCGTTTCTTCGAGGTCGAAGAGCGTGCGGCCGCACGACGGACACGAGATGAACTCGGTGCGCGTGGTGCGCAGGCGTGCGCCCTGGAGGATGCGGTAGGCGAGGTCGAGCGCGCGGCCCGGGTCTTCCCAGCCGGCCAGCGCCACGGCGTCTCCGATGCCGTCGCACAGCGGCGCACCGAGATCGACGGCGGCGGCGAGCAGCGACTCCTCGGACGAGCGCGCGGGCTGCCGGCGGTGGCGCAGCACGATGGGCACGTCGGCCGCGCCGCGGGCTCGCAAGCGCGCGGCAGCCACGCGAACCGCGTGCACGGGCAGGTCGGCATCGACGGAGACGAGCACGTCGGCCAGACCCGCCCGGCCGCTCGCGGCCAGCGCCCGGTCGAGGAGCCCCGCGATCTCGCGAACGCTTCCGCACAGCTCCCATTCCAGCGCGTGGTTACGGCGCACCGCGGTGTCCGCCGCCGTCGCGAGCTCGTCGTCGTTCACCAGCGCGCCGACCGGCACCACCGCGCGCGCGACCTCGATGGCGCTCTCCGATAGGAAGCCCGGCTCGGCTCGCACCGTCAGCGGCAGCTCGAGGCCCGCCGCGGCGAGCGCGCTGCGCAGCGCCGGCAGGCGCGCGAGCGCGTCGGGATCGAAGGCATCGACCAGCAGCCCCTCGCAGGTGACCTCGCGCACGCGCGCGAGCGAATCGCGCAGCCCGCTCGCGAAGGCATGCGGCTCGGCGGGGAGCGGCCCCAGATCGAGCTCGACGCGCACCGGATGCGGGCCGCCGATGGCGTGCTCGCCCGAGCCGATGCTGCGCGTCGCACGCCGGCGGTGGGCGAAGGGATCGTCGACAAAGAGCGCGCCGGGATCCGCGACCACGCGGCGCGGCAGCGCCCAACGCGCCTCGCAGTGGCGCGCCAGCGCCGCCGCCACCGGGATCTCCTTCACCGGGTCCTCGGTGAGCGACACGCGGATCGTGTCGCCGATTCCATCCTCGAGCAGGCTGCCGATGCCGATCGCGCTCTTCACGCGGCCGTCCTCGGCGTCTCCGGCCTCCGTGACCCCGACGTGAAACGGATGGCCCGGCCGGCCCGGCGCGCGCGCCGCGAGTCGGGCTGCCAGCAGCCGGTAGGCCTGGATCGCCACCTGCGCGTTGCTCGACTTCATGCTGAACACGACGGCGCTGAAACCCTCGTCCTCGCACACGTCGAGGAACTCGAGCGCGCTCTCGACCATGCCGAGCGCGGTGTCGCCAAAGCGGTTCATGATGCGGTCGGAGAGCGAGCCGTGGTTGGTGCCGATCCGCAGCGCACGCCCGAGCTGTTTGCAGCGGCGCACCAGCGGCCGGAAGCGCGCGGCCGCGCGCTCCACCTCCTCGCGCCACTCGGCGTCGCCGTACTCGCGCACGGCAAATTTCTTCTTGTCGGCGAAGTTGCCCGGGTTGATGCGCACCTTCTCGACGTGTTCGGCGGCGATCAGCGCCGCGTTAGGCGTAAAATGAATGTCGGCGACGAGCGGAACTCCGATGCCGCGCCGCCGCAGCTCGCGGCGGATCTCGGCGAGGTTCTCGGCCTCCTTCAGCGATGGCGCGGTGACGCGCGCGATCTCGCAGCCGGCCTTCACCATGCGCTCGATCTGGGCAACGGTCGCGTTCGTATCGAGCGTGTCGGTGGTCGTCATCGACTGCACGCGCACGGGGTTCGCGCCGCCGATGCCGACGTCGCCGACGCGGACCTCGAAGGTCGACCGGCGGCGCGGCCAGTAGAGGCTCTCGACGTAGCCGGGCGTCACAGCCTCAACCCGCCGCGATCAGCGCGTCCAGGCGCTCGAACGCGGCGGAGAGGCGCGACGGGTCGTTGCCGCCGGCCTGCGCGAAGTCGGGGCGCCCACCGCCCTTGCCGCCGACGATAGCCGCCACCTCGCGCACGAGATCGCCGGCGCGGAAGCGACCGACCAGGTCCGGCGTGACCCCGAGCGCGAGCGACACGCGGCCCTCCTGCTCCGTCGCGAGCAGCACCACGCCGCTGCCGAGCTTTTGACGCAGCTGGTCGACGAGCGACCGCAGATCCTTGCCGTCGACGCCATCCACGCGCGCTGTGACGACGTTCACACCACCGAGCTTCCTTGCCGCGGCGGACAGGTCGCCCGAAGCGGCGCCGCGTTTGGCGGCGCGCAGCTTCTCGATCTCGCGCTCGGCTTCGCGCCGCTCGGACATCAACTTCTCGGCGCGCTCGGGGAGCTCCGCGACCGACGTTCGCAGCGCGGCGGCGACCTTTTCCAGCGTCCGCTCCTGATCGCGCAAGATCGCGAGCGCCCCGAGCCCCGTCGCCGCTTCGATCCGCCGCACGCCGGAAGCGATTCCGGAGTCGGAGAGGATCTTGAGCAGGCCGATGTCGCCCGTCGCGCGCGCATGCGTGCCGCCGCACAGCTCCGTCGAGTAGGGCCCGAACGAAATCACGCGGACGCGCTCACCGTACTTTTCTTCGAAGATCGCGATGGCGCCGGCGGCGATCGCCTCCGGGTAGGCCGTCTCGCGCACGTTCGCGGGCACGTTGGCCTGGATCCACTCGTTTGCGAGATCTTCGATCGCGTCGAGCTGGGCGGGCTCGAGCGGCGCGTCGTGCGTGAAGTCGAAGCGCAGGCGCCCGGGGGCGACGAGCGAGCCCTTCTGCATCGCCTGCGGACCCAGCACGCGGCGCAGCGCCGCGTGGAGCAGGTGCGTACCCGAGTGGTTGCGCACGGTCGCGGCGCGCGCCGCGGCGTCGACTTCGAGCTCCGCGCGCGCGTCGACGTGGATCTCGCCCTGCACCACGCGGCCGCGGTGCACGATCAGCTCCCCGACGGGGCGCTGGGTATCCTCGATCTCGACGAGACCTCCGGCAGTCCGGATCACACCGCGATCGCCCACCTGCCCGCCGCCCTCCGGATAGAAGGGTGTCTCGTCGACGATGATCTCGACTTCTTCTCCCTCGCGCGCGCTCGCGCGGCTGGCGCCGCCGACCAGCAGCGCACGCACCCACGAGCTCGTGCGCAGCTCGCCGTAGCCCCGGAACGCGCTGCGCAGGTCGGCCGCGAGTCGGCCATAAATCTCGGCGACGCGCGCGTCGCCGCTGCCCTTCCAGGCCGCACGCGCGCGCTCGCGCTGGGATTGCATCGCCGCATCAAATCCATTCTGGTCGAGCGTCATGCCCCGGCCGCGCAGGATGTCCTCGGTGAGGTCGAGCGGGAAGCCGAACGTGTCGTAGAGGCGGAACGCGGTCTCGCCCGACAGCCGCTGCTCCCCACGCCGGCCGGCCGCGGCGAGCTCGTCTTCGAGCAGCGCGAGCCCCTTCGAGAGCGTCTCGAGGAAGCGGCCCTCCTCGCGCTCGATGCGGTCCACGATGTACGCGCGGCGCTCGCCCAGCTCGGGGTAGGCGCCGCACATCGTGTCGATCGCCGCGTCAGCGACCCTGAACAAAAACGGCCGCTCGATCCCGAGCAGCGCCCCATGCCGCGCGGCGCGGCGCAGGATGCGCCGCAGCACGTAGCCACGCCCCTCGTTCGCGGGCAGCACGCCGTCGCCGATCAAAAAGGCCAGCGCGCGCGAGTGATCCGCGACGACGTGCAGCGACACGTCCTTCTCCGGATCGGTGCCGCGCTCGACGCCGGCGATCTCCTGCGCGCGCGCGAGGATCCCATGGAACAGGTCGCTGTCGTAGTTCGAGGGCACACCCTGGACCACGGCGGCGACCCGCTCGAGCCCCGCGCCGGTGTCGATCGAGGGCTTCGGCAACGGCGTCATGCGCCCCGAGGCATCGCGGTTGAACTGCATGAACACCAGGTTCCAGATCTCGAGCCAGCGCCCGCAGCCGCAAGCGGGATTGCACTCCGGGTTCTTGCAGCGGGGGTTCTCGCCGAAATCGACGTGAATCTCGGAGCACGGACCGCACGGGCCCGTCTCGCCCATCGACCAGAAATTCTCGGCTTCGTCGAGACGGATCACCTTGTGGGCCGGCAGCCCGATGCCCTCGCGCCAGAGGTCGTAGGCCTCGTCGTCCTCGCGGAACACCGTGGTGACGAGCCGCTCGGGAGCGATGCCGAAGCCCTGCGTCAAGAGCTCCCAGGCGTACTCGATCGCTTCGCGCTTGAAGTAGTCGCCGAACGAGAAGTTCCCGAGCATCTCGAAGAAGGTGTGGTGGCGCGGCGTGCGGCCGACGTTCTCGAGATCGTTGTGCTTGCCCGACACGCGCAGGCACTTCTGCGCCGAGGCCGCGCGCGCGTACGGACGAGTCTCGGTGCCGAGAAACGTGCGCTTGAAGGGAACCATTCCCGCATTCGTGAACAGCAGCGTCGGATCGCCCTCGGGCACGAGCGACGCGCTCGCCACGCGGCGGTGGCCGCGGGCCTCGAAGAAGCGCAGGAAAGTCTCGCGGATCTCGCTCGCGGCGAGCGGCATGCACGTCTCCAGCCCCTCGCGAGGGCAAGGAAAACGTAAACCATAACCGAGAGTTACGCGGGGGGCGAAAGCGGGGCGCTAGAAGCGCTGAATGAAGTCGTCGTCGGCCGAGCCCGCGGCGGGCGGCGCCTCGCCGGCGGGGGCCTCGAGCTTCTCCTGCGTCTCCTTCGATTCTTCGAAGGATTCCCAGCTGCCGTCGGAGGTCGAGGCGATGCCGCGGAAGCGCAGCGCGAAGTCGTCGGGGTTCGAGACGTGCTTGAGAGACTCCTCGTAGGTCACGAGGCCCTTCTTCACCAGGTACATCAAGGACTGGTCGAAGGTCTGCATGCCGTACGTCGTGAAGCCCTTGGCGATCGCGTCGTGGATCTCCTTGGTGCGGTCCTTGTCCGCGATGCACTCGCGTACGCGCGCCGTGGTCACGAGCACCTCGAGCGCGGGTACGCGCCCCTTGCCGTCGGAGCGCGGCACCAGGCGCTGCGACACCACGGCCCGCAGGATCGAGCCGAGCTGCAGACGGATCTGCTTCTGCTGGTACGGAGGAAACACGGAGATGATGCGGTTGATCGTCTCCGTGGCGTCGAGGGTGTGTAGCGTGCTCATCACGAGGTGGCCGGTCTCGGCCGCGGTGAGCGCCGTCTCGATCGTCTCGAAATCACGCATTTCACCCACGAGGATCACGTCGGGATCCTGGCGCAGCGCTGCGCGCAAGGCGTTCGAGAAGCTCTGCGTGTCGACGCCGATCTCGCGCTGGTTCACGATCGAGCGCCGGTCCCGGATCAGGAACTCGATCGGATCCTCGATCGTCATGATGTGACAGGTACGGTTCGTGTTGATGTGCTC
>Ga0210377_10003730_pt1 | contig 13024 bp, 15 predicted proteins | sample PLM4_65_b1redo_FD_155480 | JGI IMG/M metagenome (GOLD analysis project Ga0210377, IMG submission 155480) | Groundwater sediment microbial communities from an aquifer in East River, Colorado, USA - PLM4_65_b1 redo | ecosystem: Environmental > Terrestrial > Soil > Riparian zone | place: USA: East... | reverse complement strand
CGAAAGCGCCGCGAGGGCTACTCACGCAAGCCACTCAAGCATACGGAGTTCCAGGTGGCGGAGGAGAAACACGCGCCGGGTGAACCATGATGTGTGGCGAGGCGCGCTGGCACATGTCTTCCAGGATGGTTCTGCGGGATAGCCGGGACAGCCCTTTGCCGAGGGTGCAATGACTGATTGACGCGGAAGTACGGGTGACGTATACTATGATTATAGAATGTACGTCATCAGGAGGCTGCCGATATGCAGACAAAGCTGACCCTTCGCCTGGACAGCGATCTGATTCGAAGGGCCAAGCTGTATTCACGTCGTTCAGGCAAGTCTGTCTCGGGTTTGGTCGCTGACTTCTTCGCCCTCCTTGGTGAACGGGAGGGACGCGACCAGGACGCATTGACGCCAACGGTCCGGTCCCTGCTTGGCGCCCTCGGGGGCAAGCCGGTACGTGAGAAGGACTACTACCGCCACCTCGAGGAGAAACACCGGTGAGGATACTCTTCGACACGAACGTCGTGCTGGATGTGCTGCGGAACAGAATGCCGCATGCTGAGAGCGCAGCCCGCCTCCTGGTGTCGGTGGAGCGCAAACAGATCGAAGGGCTGTTGAGCGCCACCACGATCACAACGCTTCACTATCTGATTGCCAAGGCGGTCGGCTCTACCCGCGCCAGAAGGCACATAGAAACGCTCTTGTCGCTTTTCGATGTCGCTCCGGTGGGGAGGGAGGTTCTTGCTGCGGCGCTGTCGCTGGGCTTCCGAGATTACGAAGATGCGGTACTTCATGAGGCCGCTCGTCAGGCAGGCGCGACAGGGATTGTCACCCGAGACCCGAGAGGATTCACCAAGGGCCGCATGAGAGTCTATGAACCCTCGGAGCTAGTGAAGGCGGTAGCCGCGCTACCCGCAGCCTAGCCGCGCCCGCCTTGCTTTCCCTTCCCGCCATGGATTGGGCGCAGTGAAGCTTGACCGGTATATTCGCCTGTCGGACACTTCCGATTACAACACCCAGGGCTCCCACTGTCAGAGGAGATGGTTATGAGTGCTGTAACAACGGTTCGCCTTGAGGATACTGTCCGCAAGCGGGTTCAGGCCCGCGCGCGGGCAAATCGCCGAACTTTCTCTGATCAGATGAAATACTACGTTTTCCTCGGTATGGTCGCGGAGGAAAATCCAGACCTGCCGCTGGCGTTCATCAAGGACCTCCTTGAAGCCAAGGAAGAGGCCAAGGCGGGTCTGGCCGTTCCATACCCGTGGGGCGTGCTGAAGTGACCCTCCCACGGCGAGAGTGGTCGCTGACAGCCCTGCCACGGGTCCTACGCGTCAAAAAGAAATGGCCAGCCGACCTCCAGCAGATCCTCGAAACTGAAGTTCAGAAGATCCTTGCAAACCCTCTACGCGGTGAACCCAGAAGGGCGCCCTTGCCGGCGTTCGAGTCTTAAAGTTCACGCGCCAGCAGCAGCACTAGCTGGTTGTAATGCGTTGTTCGGTTATTTCGGATACGAGTCGCAACGGCTGACGCGTTTTCTTCTCGCAGGCCGAGTAATTCCTTTCGACGCCTGCCCATCGCGCCCTGGTCGAGGACCCCTCACCTCGCCGAAAGACTTCTTCACGGGATTCGTCGCCAAGAGGAGCAAAGGCCCGGGATCCTCGAACGACCTTGAATCGGGTCCGTGAATGTGTATAATAATAGCTACACGAATAGCTATCTTTGGAGGTGGTTCCATGCGGACGGTTCAACTGACGCTGGACGAAGAGCTGATTGCTGCGGTGGACCGTCTGGCCGCGAAGCTCGGGACGACTCGCTCAGGATTCACTCGTGACGCCTTGCGGGCTGCTTTGGCCCGCTGGAAAGAGCAAGCACAAGAGCGGAAGCATCGCGACGGCTACCTGCGCAAGCCACCCAAGCGCACGGAGTTTCAGGTGTGGGAGGATGAACAAGTGTGGGGTGAGCCGTGAGACGCGGCGAGGTGCGTTGGTACAGGTTTCCCCAACCTGACAAGAAGCGCCCCGTCGTGATCCTCACCCGAAACTCGGCGTTGGAATTCCTGGGCGAGGTGACGGTGGCACCCATCACCACCACTCTCCGGGACATTCCCACCGAAGTCCCACTCACCAGAGCGGATGGCGTGCCCCGCGATTGCGCCATCAACCTCGACCACGTTCAAACAGTGTCGCGGGGACGGATCGGTCCGCTAATCACCACGCTGAATTCCGAGAAAATGAGCCGGCTTCGGACAGCCCTACTCTTTGCCCTCGGCTTTCGGGAAGACTGACCGCAAGAACCCTGGATCCCCGATGTTCTCTCGTTATCAACCCAAACCGCCCTGTATCGCGTCGGGACTCTCCTCGTGAGTAGTCGCCTCCAGAGCAGACTCTTTGCAACCCCTTAACCTGAATTATTCATGAATCTCTGAGTCACCCTCACCCGCTCCCTCTCCCATCGAGGGAGAGGGGCTAATTCTCGATCCCCTCTCCCGGGGACCCATTGCTCTTCCCAATGCAACGGGTGACGGGAGAGGGACGGGGTGAGGGGGCTGTTTCGACGTGCGAAGCCACTTCACGAATAATCCGGGTTAAGAGAATGAGATCGCGAGAGAGCCCCGAAGGCTTCACATGGAGGCGGGGGCGTAAGTGGAGGACGACGTGGGGTCCAGGGAGCGCCTCTGCGTCCCCCACCTGCTGAGGATCTGCTTGGCCCTGCCGACGAACAATGGGAGCGCTCTCTCTACAGATGCGCTCAACCCCTCCCGAATGTGGTAGGGATCCTCCACCTCCATGGCAAGGATGCAAAGCTCCGTCGGGAAGGCGATCCCCAGGCACTCCGCGAGTCTCAAGACCTCGGGGATGCCCGCGTAATGCGGGGACGGACCGGCCACCTTTTGGAAATGCTCCCGCGAGAACTCCAGCACGGTGCCGGGGGGATGCTCTCCGGTGAGGACCGCATCCAGGAGCAGTGCCCGCTCGTGTCCCTCCAGGAGGTCCAAGAGTTCCAGCCCGGCTCCTGCGGATTCGAGGATCTCCACGTCATCCTGGAGCTCGTTCCGCAGGAGCCGGGCGGCCACGAGTCCCACCGCATCGTCCCCCAGGATATCGTTGCCCAGTCCTAGCAGAAGAGTGGGCGCTTCGCCGTCTCTCACCGTTTGATTTCCTGAACGACGCGACCAGTCGCGTCGTGGATGCGGGCAAGCAGAGGCATCTGCCCTGGCAGCGAATGGGTGGCGCACCCGTGGCACGGATCGTAGGCGCGGAACGCCATCTCGATCATGTTCAGCAGGCCATCGTCCACCTTCCCCTGGTGGATCAAACCCTTCGCGCTCTTCTCGACGCTCATGGCCATTCGCGCCGAGTTCCCCTGGGTTGCCACGATGAGGTTCGCCTTCGTGATGAGACCCCTCTCATCGGTCTCGTAGTGGTGGATGAGGGTCCCGCGAGGCGCCTCGACGATGCCGATCCCGACCGTCGGAATCGCGGTGGGAATGGTGCGAATGTCCTGGCTCGTGATCTCCGGGTCGTTCACCAGTTCCCTCACTCGCTCCGCAGCATAGAGCATCTCGATCACTCGGGCCCAATGGTTGGCCAGAGTGTGGTGGACGGGCTTTCCGCCAAGAGTGGCGAAGTACTCCTCGTATGCCTTCTGTGCCTCGGGCGTGGTCATGCCGTCCGCCACGTTCAGGCGGGCCAAGGGGGCCACGGCGTACACACTGGTCTCGGGCCCGTCCACGAATCCCTTCCAGCCCAACGGCTTCAAGTAACAGAACTTGACGTAGCTCCACGGTTCCACGTGCTCAGCCACGTAGTCCAGGTACTGCTGGACGGGGAACTTTGCGAACTCCTTGCCGTTCGGATCCACCACGCGGACCTTGCCGTCGTAGAAGTTCACCCTATTCTGATCGTCCACGAGACCCATGTAATAGGTCTTGTGCGTGTAGGTGTCCGACGTGATGAGCTTCAAGTACTCGGGGTTCTTGAGGACGATGTCCCTGAAGACCTGAAGGGTGAAGCGGGCGAACTCCATGCCGTCCTCGGCGAGCTGCCTGAATCCGGGGAGGTCGTCCGGCGAGAGGCCCTTCGATACTCCTCCAGGCAGCCCGAGAACGGGATGGATGACCTTGCCCCCGAAGTAGCTGATGAGATCCCGGAGGCGCCGGCGCATGGAGATCACCTTCTTGCCGACATCCACCCCGACCTTCTGGATCACGCCAACGATGTTCCGGAGCTCCTTGGGCGCGTCCGGTCCGACGATGAAGTCCGGCCCCCCGAGCACGTACACGTGGAGCGCGTGGTCCTCGAGCGTGAAGGTATTGTACACCAGCTCGCGGATCTTCCGGGCGGCCGGCGGCGGCTGGACCTTGTACAGATCATCCAGGGCCTTGGTGCCGGCCATGTGGTGCGCCGTGGGGCACACCCCGCAGATCCGGCTCGTGATCTGGGGCATGTCCTCGGCCGGTCGGCCGAGGCTAAAGGTCTCGAAGCCGCGCAGCTCCGGGACCTGGAAATAGGCCCGCTCGACCTCACCCTTCGCATCGAGAAAGATGTCGATCTTCCCGTGACCCTCCAGGCGAGTGATCGGGTCGATGGTCACCGTCCTTCTTTCCGTATATTCCGCATTCACCTTCTGGTGGGCGGCGTTCCATGCGGACTTGATAGGCTCTTGCATTGCTCGTGTGCCTCCTATGCCTGTGCCTGTCGCCCGGCGCGCGCACGAAGCAAAGACCCCGCCATGCCGTACCGGTAGAAGGTGCCCACCGGGTCCGGGATGGTGGCCAGGATGTCGTCAATCCCCTTCTCGTCGGTTGCCGCGATGGAGGAGCAGACCGAGGAGAGGAACTTGGCCCCCTGGTCCTTGATGCGCGAGGTGGGCCCGAAGCAGCCGGTACAGGGCATGTTGCCCTGGATGCAGAGCCCACCGCAGCCCCCGCGCGTCGCCGGGCCCATGCAAACCAGTCCCTGGGCCAGCAGGCATTTCCCGGGATCGATCTGGACCTGATGCGGCCGCTTGAATCCGGTGAATTGGAGATCGGTCGGCTTGGTGTCGCGCCGCGGGCATTCCTCGCACAGGGCGACGTCCGGCGCGAGAACGGTACCCTTGGGTGGGGCGCTTCCAGAGAGCAGGGCGTCCAGGGCGTCCTGGAGCAGTTTGCCCGTGGGCGGACACCCCGGGAGATAGTAGTCCACCGGGATGACCTGATCCAGCGTACGCACGAGCTGCCACAGGTGAGGCAGGGTCGCCACGCGCCCATCTTCCTCGTAACGGCCCTGAGGATGCACCTTGGCGGCGTTTTGCACGGTGGGCGAATCCTCGTAGACGAACTTCAGGATCTGCTCCCGATCGAACTGGTTGGCCAGCCCCGGGATGCCGCCGAGCTGGGCACACGCGCCGTAGGCGATGACTACCTGGCTCTTCCGGCGGAGCAGCCGGGCCATCTCCTCTTGCTCCGAGCTTCGCACCGCGCCGTTGATCATGCTGGCCAGGATAGACCCGTCCGGCATCGCCTCGACGTCCGCGCGCTTGAAGTCCATGGCGACGGGCCAGAAGACGATGTCCACGGCATCCACGACGCTGAGGATCCCTTCCGCCAGGTCCACGACGGACTCTTCGCATCCACCGCAGGAGGCACACCAGTAGAAGGCTACCTTCGGCTTATCCGACATGGGCCCCGACCTCCTTTGCCCCGAGTGCATGCTCCAGGGATTCCATTTCTCGGTCCCACTCTTTGAAGCGGGCGGGCAATCCGAGCGGTCCCAGCGCTCTCACCTCTTCCACCATCTCGTTCACGACCATGGCGACCTTCTCGCCCTCGGAGGCAGAGATCCACTCGAGCCGGAAGCGCTGGTCCTCGATGCCCATGTCTCTGAGGACGCGTCGCAGGAGGTGGACACGCCGCAAGGCCTTGTAATTCCCCTCCACGTAGTGACAGTCGCCGATGTGGCAGCCTCCGATGAGCACGCCATCCGCGCCCTTGGCGAACGCCTCAAGCACGAATTGTGGATCCACCCGCCCGGAGCACATCACGCGGATGATGCGGATGTTGGGGGCATGGCGCATCCGGGATACACCGGCGAGGTCCGCCGCCGTATAGGTGCACCAGTTGCAGAAAAAGGCAACGATGCGGGGTTCCCACCCGTTTGTCGAAGTGGGACTTGGACTATGTGCTGTGTGGGCAGACAAGGCACGCCTCCCTTGGGTTAGACGGTTGCCGGCTCGTACGAGAGCAACCCTTCGATCTCGCTGAAAATCTGCTCGTCCTCAAAGAGGTTCTGGACGATCGACCCGGACGGACACGCCGCCACGCAGGTCCCGCACCCCTTGCACAGGGCCTCGTTGATGTAGGCCTTCTTCTTCTCGTCGAGGAAGGAGATCGCCTTGTAGGGGCAGAGGGAGATGCAGGACTTACACCCGGAGCATTCCTCTTCCCGGATGAAGGCCGTGTTCGGCTCCATCTCCACGTACCCCGTATCGATGAGGACCAGGGCCTCCGCAGCCGCGGCGCCTGCCTGGGCGACGGTGTCCGGGATGTCCCGCGGGCCCTGGCAGGCTCCGGCGATGAAGATCCCGTCGGTGAAGGTGTTCACCGGCGCCAGCTTTGGATGGCGCTCCAGGAAGAATCCTTCCGTGGAGCAGGAGATGTTGAACATCCGGCGAACGTTCTGCGAGTCCGCGCGCGGCTCCAGTCCAACCGACAAGATCAGCATGTCCACCGGGATTCGCCGGACGACGCCGATCAGGGTATCTTCCACCCGGACAATCAGCTTGCCCTCTTCTTCCGGGGACCGCCACCAGTCGGTCACCTCGGCGACGCGCCCTCGGATGAAGTGGACGCCTTCTTTCAAGAGCTTGTCATAAAACTCCTCGTAGCTTTTGCCCGGTGTGCGCATGTCGATGTAGAAATTATAAATGTCTGCACCTGTGTGCTCTTTGACCAGATGGGCGAGCTTCAGGGAGTACATGCAGCACACGCGGGAGCACCAGCGATTGGTCTTTTCATCCCGGGAGCCCACGCAGTGGACGATTCCCACCTTCTTGGGGGTCCGCCCGTCCCGCAGAAGGACCTCACCTCCCGTGGGCCCGGAGGCGTTGACGAGCCGTTCGATCTCCAGAGCGGTATAGACGTTCGGGTACACCCCATACCCGTAAAAGGGGCTCCGGACGGCGTCGAAGATCTGGAATCCCGTCGCCAGGATGATCGTGCCGACCTCGATGTCCTTGATCTCCTCGGTCTGGGTGAAGTCGATGGCGTCCCGATCGCAAGCCTCCACACAGGACTTCTTGCATTTCCCCGACTTGAGCTGGATGCACGTCTCGGGGTCCACGAGGACGACTTGCGGCGTTGCCTGGGGGAAGGGAATGTAGATGGGCTTGCGCTTGCTCAAGCCCTGGTTGAATTCATCAGGGAAGCGGGCGTCCTTGTAGAGGCACTCCTTGATACATTCCAGGCATCCGACGCACAGCTCCTCCTTCACGTACCGGGGCTTGCGCGTGAGGCGGACCTTGTAATTCCCGACGAAGCCCTCCACCTGGGAGACTTCGGAGTACGTCCAGAGGGTGATGTTGGGATGGGTCTTCACGGCGGACATCTTCGGGGTCAGGATGCACGCCGCACAATCCAGGGTGGGGAACGTCTTGTCGAACATGGCCATGTGGCCGCCGATGGTCGGCTCGCGTTCGACGAGAAACACCTTCTTGCCGGCGTTGGCCAGCGTGAGCGCGGCGTGAATGCCTGCGATCCCCCCGCCTACGATCAAGACGTTCGGGTTGACGGGCACGCGTTTCCGTTCGAGGGATTTGTGATGAGCGACTCGCCGGACGGCGGCGCGGGCCAGGTCCTTGGTCTTGTCGGTGGCGGCCTTCGGATCCTGATTCACCCAGGAGACGTTCTCCCGGATGTTCACCATCTGGAAATAGTAAGGATTGAGCCCGGCCTGGGCCGTCGCATGGCGGAAGGTGTGCTCGTGCAGCAAGGGGGAACATGACGCAACGACGATGCGGTTGAGTTGGTGGTCGCGAACATCCTGCTGGATGAGCTCCTGGCCCGGGTCGGAGCACATGTACTTATAATCTCGGGAGACCACGACTCCCGGCAGGCTGGCAACATACTCCGCCACCGATTTCACGTCCACCGTGCCCGCGATATTCGACCCGCAGTGGCAGACATAGAAGCCAACCCTTGGGGTGCCGTTTGGTGTGGAGTCAAACATGGTTGGTCTGACCTCCTTCGTGTGAGCGAGACGCACACAGGCCCTTCGAACATCCTGTGGGTCCGGCATCAGATCCCCGATGCAGGACGGATGCAGGCCCGACTGCCGGTCGGGACACCACGCACGACTCTCCCGCGCCCCGTCTCGAGGAAACCGCTATCACCATCTGAGCGCCTTCCCTCCTGATGGCCCGGATTGTCTCAGGCCCGAGCCTGGCACGCCCACGGGGGTGGCATAAACGATCGCTGGAGGCCGAGCTCCTTGTCAGAGAGGCCGAAGGCCCGCCCCATGAGCTGGGTGAAATAGAGGACCGGGAGGCGAACCGTCTCCTTGAACTGACGGGTCATCTCATCCTGATAGCACTCCAGGTTGAACTGGCAGAGTGGGCAGAGCGTGATCATCACATCCGCTCCACGGCGTAGCGCATCCTGGAGCAGGATATGGCTCAGCCTGAGGCCCACTTCGGGGACCGTCCCGATCAGCGTCCCCCCGCAACACCGAGTCTTGAGAGGCCACTTGACGGGTGTTCCTCCCAAGGCCTCGACCAATCGGTCCATCGTGGTCGGCGCCCAGGGGGAATCGAACGTGGCAAACGGCCGCACGACTTGGCACCCGTAATAGGACGCGACCTTCAGCCCGCTCAGGCGCTCTTTCACCAGCTTGGAAATCCGGTCGAGGCCGATATCGTTGACCAGCACGTCCAGGGGGTGCCGCACCTTGATCTTGTCTTCATAGGTCAGGCCCACCGCCTTGAGACCGTTGCGGGCATGGTGCGCGAGATCCGGATGTTGGGCCAGATACCGCTGGGTCTTGAGCAGCAACAGGTAGCAGGCGCTGCACGGGGCAAGCAGCTGCGCCCCTCCGTTTCCTCCCGTTCCGGCCTGCTGCTCGCCCAGCGCCAGATTGCGTGACGCGAGGGCGAAGGCCTGCACTTCGTCTGCGGACATGTACGAGGTGGCACCGCAACAGTTCCAGTCGTCCAGCTCCTGGACCGGGACCTCCAAGCACCGGAAGACCGCCAGCAGCGATTCCTCGTACGCCCTGCCGCTGCTCTTCAGCGAACAACCTGGAAAGTACCAGTATTTCATGTGCCCGTCCTCCTCAGGCCCGCTTGGCGGCTCGCAAAAGGTTTCGGATGGTGTTCTTGTCCCGGGTGCTCTCTTGCCGGAGGGACAGCCTCCCGGTCCGCCAGAGCCGCCAGGCGATGGGGATGTTCCTGATCATCCCGAGCGGGTTGGTCTTCAGGAAAAACTTGACCATCAGGGGCCCTTCGCTGTTGCGGCCAGCCCGTTCCACCCCACGGAAGAACTCTTGAGCGAGAATAGGAATCGGGAAGCGCTTCGGATACATCCCTTGAGCCATGGCTTCCTGCTTGAGCGCGTACATCACGTCGGTGATCTTGATCTCCTTGGGGCAGTCCACGGTGCAGGAATAGCACGAGGCGCACAACCAGATGGTCTGGCAATTCAGGACTTCATCGCGAAAGCCTTCTCGCACCATGGCGATGATTCGTCGCGGCGTGTAGTCCATATACTGACTCACCGGGCACGTCGCAGCGCAGGTGCCGCACTGGATGCAACTGAACAGCTTTTCTCCGTAGGCCGCATTGGCGATCTTCTCCCCGAATCCCGGGTCCAGCTCCGACTGGTACTTCATCGACCGCCGCACCCATCGAAATCTCTGAGCGCTCACCATTGTCGAATCCTCCGTTTCTGAGTCAGGCGGCACCTGTCGAGGATTTCCTCGATCTCCGCTGCCACGGGATCTGCGCGCCTCGCATCAGCAGGGGCTGCGTGGAGACGATGGAGGCCGAGAGCGGCAGCCGACAGACTGTTCACGCTCTTCCACCATGCTTTCCTCGACTCCTGATGCCTTGGCGTTGCCCATGGCTCCCTCAGGCAATTCCAGCGCGGCCCGTGGCCGTTGGCTTCCAACACGACATGCGCGCATCCCGAGGCCACACTCCATACGCGCAAAGGTGAACCAAGATGCGGAACACGCCTCTCAGCCATCCTCGGATCCACCCTTCCAAGTATTGTGATTAATTTCACTTGCACCAACAGAATAGATCACACCGTGGCAGGGTCAAGGCGTTTGCTGGGATTGTCTATCGTCTCAATCATCTGTTTACGAATTCAACAGTTCCCTGGCGCGATGGTTTCGTCCGCCGACGACTCGTTCGCACCCGTGCGCGGAGTGTCCGAACGCCGCCGTGTGCGAGGGGCGCTTCCCGTCTGCATACGACGAGGGAGACTTCCCGGGGAGCGATGCGATCAGAAGAACCGGAGGATGGATGCGGGTCCGATCAGGCTGGAGAGCACGTGCACTCCCGGGTGGATCGGATCACGCCTGGCGCGCCGAAGGCGGGATTCCGTGTCACGAGCGGCGAGAGACTAGACCGGCCCGGAACCTTGCTCATGACCATGAGAGTGTCCCTGCTCTCGTCGGCAGAGTTCTTCGAGGTAGCGATACCAGTGCGCCATCCCCTGGCCCGTTCGCGCCGACACCTCGAGGATGGTAGCCTCCGGAGCAACCCGGCGGATGTTCCGGAGGGCTGTGTCCCGGTCGAACCCGACCGCCTCAGCGATGTCCATCTTGTTGACCACGACCAGCTGGGCCGTCCTGAACATGACGGGGTACTTGAGCGGCTTATCTTCCCCTTCGGTGACCGACAAGAGCACGACTCGCACATCCTCCCCCAGGTCATAGGACGCCGGGCACACGAGGTTTCCCACGTTCTCAATCACGAGCACATCCAGACTGTCGAGAGGGATCTTTTCCATTGCCCGGGCCACCATCTCCGCCTCGAGGTGGCAGACGTTCCCCGTGGTGATCTGCACCGTCGGGACGCCGCGATCGCGGAGGCGCTTCGCATCATTGTCGGTCTCGAGATCTCCGGCGATCACGCCGACGCGTAGGCGCCCCCCAAGATCTGTCGCCGTTCGTTCAATGAACGCGGTCTTGCCGGAGCCGGGAGAAGACAATACGTTCAGCACGAGGAGGCCCTTCGCCTTGAAGTAGCCTCGGTTCCGCTCAGCCAGCCGCTCGTTTTTTGCCAGAATGCCCTGATGGACCGGTACGGTGCGTCGCTCGCCTTCATGGAGGTCCTCATGCGCATGGGGATGGGCGTGCTCGTGGGGATGGTCATGGTCGTGCGGATACGAATGGTGAGAATCCGGCCCGTGCGCCCCGGCGCTCGGGACACGCAATTCAGCCAGGGACGCCGATTCGTGCTGGTCCCGCATCCCATCAATACGGACCTCACCGACGACGCTGCACCCGCAGTCCTTGCACACGATTAGGATACCTCCAGAGATGCGAGTTCGAGTTCTCGTCCCTGCCGCACCTTGACGCGGGAGTCATGACACTGGGGACACTCGCAGAAGAGGTCATCCGGCTGAAACTCCAGACGGCATGACGAGCAGTAGCACATCATCGGGACGTGTTCCACCTCGAGCCTCGCTCCTTCCGCGATCGTCCCCAGGGTAAGCACGTCAAAGGCGAATTCCAGGGCCTCCGGAACTACCCCCGACAATGGACCGATGCGCATCGTCAGCCGATGGATCCGGTGCGCCCCCTCCTCGCCCGCCCGCTTCAGGGCGATGGCCAGCGCACTTTCCATCAACCCAACCTCGTGCATGAGGTGTCTCCGGCCGTTCTGCCCGCCTGATTTCCAACGCGCTCGCAATGGTGTCTTCAGAGCATTCCTCTGGACCCAGGCCGATCGAAAGGAAGCGCCACGTCAGCCGGGACCGCATCCGGGCGTCCCGATCGGAGAGCGAGCGCAGTTCGAGGTGTTGCGGGGCTCCAAGCTGCCCTCGGCCTGGAGCCCTCGTTCCCATGAGCCGCCAGCTTCGCAGGACTCGGGGCCCTCGGCCAAATATTGTAACCGTACCTCCATCCTAAGCGCGTCATCCGTTGCCAGGCATTCAGACCATGGCCCCGTCCTATCCTCACCCTCGCAATCCGCACGAGCCCAGGTCCAGCCGGAAAGGGCCTGCACCCTTCGTCCAGGCTCTGGGCCTCTCGGTAGGGGCTTCACGATGGCATGACTGTTTGCAGGTCCTCTATCCCCCGGAATTCAAGCTTACTTGCCCTCCGAGTCACGGTGATCATGTCCTGCATGCTGAACAGCACGGTCGTCTTGGTCGCTTCGAGATGGCCCGGCGTGATAATCTTTACAATTGCCGTCATGGCCGAGAGTTCATCGGGGGCTTCAAAGATGACCAATCCATCCCACTCCCCGAAGCTATAGTAGATGGCAATCAGTCGGCCGCCTAGCCCTTTGAGGAATTGTTCGACGACAGCGCCTCGATCCTCCGGCTTCTTCACGAAACCCGCCCACGCTGCGGGGGTGTATTTGAACTGATACATGAAAGTAGGCATCGTCTTCTCCTCCCCTTTCAAGACAAATCGATGGCTGAAGAAATGGGGAGTGATTCGCAATGATAACGAACCGACAAATTCCTCATGTCTTTCATCTCATCGGCATCCCCTCCCTTCTCAGTCGCATGCCCCTTGCAAACCTCCACTCAGCCTGTTGCAAGAGTCGTGCGATTGCGGACGCCTGATGGGAATGTCGGAGGAGTCCTTCGCGTAGCGCAACCCCGGCACCACCCACCGAACCGCGCTTTGCCCCTCTCCCGTCTCTCCTGACCGCACAAAGTCAGGATGGGTCTCCCCTCTCGCTGTGTCAAGGGAAATGTCGCATGAAACTTGCGGCGGCAGGGCCTTAACCTGAATTATTCATGAATCTCTGAGTTACCCTCACCCGCTCCCTCTCCCATCGAGGGCTGATCTTTACCCATAACTTGCGATGCTGGACACGGGGG
>Ga0210377_10003729_pt1 | contig 13026 bp, 15 predicted proteins | sample PLM4_65_b1redo_FD_155480 | JGI IMG/M metagenome (GOLD analysis project Ga0210377, IMG submission 155480) | Groundwater sediment microbial communities from an aquifer in East River, Colorado, USA - PLM4_65_b1 redo | ecosystem: Environmental > Terrestrial > Soil > Riparian zone | place: USA: East... | reverse complement strand
TGCATACCCTCCGGCCATAAAAGCCGCTCCCTGCTCGTGCTTTGCAAGAACAGATTTGATCGGTGAATTATAGAGTGCATCATATACGGGAAGGATATGAGCGCCTGGTATGCCGAAAACATATTCAGCGCCAAGTCTCTCGATGTACTGAACAAGTAATTCACAGACTTTGATATCCATTAGCAAGGACCTTTTGTGTACAGCATGGTGATATATATCCCTCTGCATAACAGAGGGTAGACTATTATAGCAATAAAGGTACTGATTTTCTGAATAAAATTATCAGGACTCAGGATCGTCTTGAGAATGGAGATTACAGCTTATTGCATCGTAGGTATAAAGAATCCTCTCTTCGTACATAAGCTTTCTTTTGTTTACGGGTTTCAGGATGAGGTTCTTTGAATTCTCAAACAGCTCCTGGCGTGTGGGGATCGACGGTATCCCGTTCCCAATGACTTTTTCGGAAATTGAATCGAGCAGTTCGGTGTTCACTCCATTTGTCACAACCGCAAAAGGGATTATGTAGTCCTCGATGAGCCTGGCTGTTGCAATAATCTGACGTTCTCTTGAGACGACCGAACCAGCAGCACACTTAAAAACCATGAGTGTTTTGTTGCCGATACCGATTGCGATGTCGACTGGCGAAGATACCTGACTGCCTTCGACCGCGAACCTGATCTCCCGGTCCAGAGAAATGTCCCTCTTCTGATAACCTTTTTCCTCGACAAGTGTTTTCACTAATTTCTGCCGGATATTGTCCCTGTTGGAAAAGGGTATCTCTCTGGCGCTGAGGTAATCGATGAGGGTATCAGGAAAGCCGGCACGTTCTTCCGGACGTTCACTGTTGCGGGATTTCTTTATGGTTATAAATTCCGGGTTATGGCATTTCATTGTTCACTGTTGAATGCTTCTGGATCTGATGCTATATAAACCGTTCATTCAGCCTGCGTACCGCCCGGATAAAGGTTTTTCTGCCCTCTCCCGAGTCGATATCAATCCCCTGTCGTGTAAGTTCTTCCCTCAGTTGTTCAAGGGCGTTCAGGTAAATGCCGTCAACCTCGAAAGAGGTCTTGATCTGATGAGCCTTTTCTTCCTCGCTTATGTTTGACATGATAACCTCCGCTGATCAGTGGACAAAGATTCTATATTTCGTCATCGGCCATGTCATGCATAGCGCTGCACTTATAGCATATCCTCTGACCGTCATGATTTATCCCGATAGGATCCAGTTTGACCAGAATGGCACTGCATTCCGCACAGACGCCAACGACAGCATTGAGGCAATACCTGCAGAGCATGTATTCGCTGCCGTCGTCAGGATGCTTCCATGACGAAACATCTCCTGTCTCATTGCAGATATAACAAGATTTCATAGGTACCTTCCTGTAAAATATTAATTGTCAGTTTGATTATTATAACATGTCAGGCAATTCCAGGGAAAAACTTTTGACTGAAAGGGGATGATTTATATCATAGTAAGCCATTCGGGAATTTTCTATACTAAGAGCATACATATTTAATTTTTTGGAGGTGAAACATGGCAGTCAGAAATATCATACATATCGATGAAGAAAAGTGTGATGGATGCGGACAGTGTGTTGTCGACTGTGCCGAGGCAGCGTTGCAGATAGTGGACGGAAAGGCAAGGCTTATAAAGGAGATGTACTGCGATGGTCTTGGCGCTTGTCTGGGAAGTTGCCCGACAGGTGCCCTTGTCATCGAGCAGAGGCAGTCTGACCCCTTCGATGAAGAGGCCACAGAAAGGCACATGGCAGAGACCAAGAAGAAGAAAGAAGAATCCCGCGGATGTCCCGGGACAAGACCGGTGGATTTTGCCGGGAAGCCAGCGACTCAGCAGGCTGCTGCTGAGACAAAACCGGAACTCACAAACTGGCCTGTACAGCTTAAACTCATTGCAACAAACGCACCGTATCTGAACGGCGTAGATCTCCTGCTGGCAGCCGACTGCACGGCTTTTTCCGCAGTGAACTTCCACAGCAGGTTCATCAAAGGGAAGAAGCTTGTGATAGCATGCCCGAAACTGGACGATGCCCAATTCTATTATGAAAAACTGACCGAGATGTTTAAGGTGAACAGCATTAAGAGCATAACCGTCGTGAGGATGGAGGTCCCCTGCTGCGGAGGGTTGATATACCTGACGAAAGAGGCGGTAAAGGCCTCCGGCAAGGATATACCGATCGAAGAGACTGTTATCGGCATTAAAGGTGATATCCTGAGTGAAGGAAAGACGCCGTTGATACCGAAGATCCAGGAAGTCGCCAAGGGCTGAGAAGCGTGATTCGGTCTGGCTGCGTGTAAGCTATTTAGTAGGAAAGTCGATATGCTGGGGGCGGATAAACGCCCCCTTCTGCAAATGCTGCTTCGATTCTTCTGGAAATGTATGAAAAATGCAGGTTAGATAAATCGAAGCAGCATAAGGCGGGATGGAGCAGCCTCGCCTATTCCTCAGCGCACCAGTCGTCATCGCATTCAAGGGAGTGCTCCAGCCAATCGTAGGCAGAGAGGATTCTTTTTTCAGCATCGAGCTGCTTTGATGAAAGCTGTTGCAGCTTCATTTTGTTGAACTGCTCTATGGTGGTGCTCTTGTCAGGAATAGAATCGATGCCTGTTCCGATCACCTCTCCTGTAAAAGTGTCGAGTATCTCAGCGTCTTCGCCGTTTGTCACGACCGTAAGGGGGACCGGGATTTGCTCAAGAATCCTTGCTGAAGCAAGGGCGGGTCGTTCCCGGGTCACGAGAGAACCCGGCCCGTACCTGATCACCATAAATGCCCTTCCGTCTACTTTAACGACAAAGTCGACCCTTGAGAGGACCTTCTTGTTGTCGATAGTCATTTCCAATTTGCGTTTTACTTCAATGTCTCCCTTTGCAAATCCTTTTTCCTCAACAAGAAAACGCGCCACTTTCTGGCGGTACCTCTCGTCGTCAGTGTCTGTGATTTCACGGCCCGTGATAAAGTCTATGGTTCTCCCCAATATCCTTTTGTGTCCCAAAGCGGCCCCTATTCAATCCTTACAATGACATCCACGGGTATCCTGAGCAGGAGTTTTTCTACGGCGCTGTTCAATGCATCCTCTGACTTTGATTCTGCGGTGATAATGATCTTGTATTCAGGGTTTCCGAGAATCGGGTAGGAGCCGAATGACACATCCCTGCTTTCTGCCACGACGGCGGTCAGCATTTCCGCAATATCGGATTCCTTTGCATCGAGAAAGAAGCGCCTGAGATGGAAGACAGGGGAACGGAATCTTTCCTTTATAAGGGAAAATTTATTTCTGAGGTATTCCGGGATGCCGGGGAATATAAAGATGTTCTTGTATAAAACGAGGGGGAAACTCATATCGTCGAGATCGATGACCTCTGAACCTTCAGGCACCTCTGTCATCTTCAGTACCGCTTCATTTAACTGGCCGCCGTGTTTCGAGCGAAAATAGCCTTCGAGCTGTGGGTGCCTTATCAGCCCTACAGCAAAGCCCCCCGCTATTCCTTCCATGGTAACATCGTCATGGGTGGGGCCTACACCTCCCGAGGTGAATACAAAATCATATTGTTTTGAGAATTCCGAGACCTCCCTCCCAATGATTTCAGTATCGTCTGGAATGACCGAAATGCGCATGAGATTTATCCCCAGTTTTCTCAGTTCAGATGCGAGGTAGAAAGAGTTGGTGTCATGGACCTTGCCGGAAAGTATTTCATTTCCTATAATGATGATCCCGGCTGTTCCCGTTAGCATATTCATAAAAATAATGTACCAGAAATTGTGCTGATATGCCTTATTATTTCATTGCAGCAGGCAGCATAGGTATACCGAGAGACGATCTCCCTGCCTCTCGTGCCAAGCAATTCCCTGCCTCTGTCATCACTGATAAATGTCTCTACTATCTGGTGCAATTCTTCCGGGCATCGATAGGTCGGCACACTGTTGTCCAGGAGAGTGTTCATCCCCGCTACCTCATCGGAAACAACAAAACCGCCGCTGGCCAGCACATCGAGGACCCGCGGGTTGATAAAACCCTCTCTCTTCATGTCATTGTGGTGGTCGTTGAGGACTATCTTCGATGCGGCATAGAGCTCATTCAGCCTTGCGTTTTCGTAATACTCTCCCCCGTACCATGCATCGGGGATCAGACCTTTCCAACCCCAGCCCCAGATCTTTACCTGATACGGGGATTCCCCCAGATCGTATATGACTTTCCGTATTTTATTCTGGCGTGTATTGCCGACAAAGACGATGTCATATTTCTTCCGGCAATGTACCGGGGTCATGCCGGTTGGCATCATCAAGAAATCAGCGTCAAATCCCATACCTGTTATTTTGTGGGTAAAGGTTTTTGATATGCAGTAGATCTTCCGGTATTTCTCAAGGATCTCCGGGCTGATCCGGTCAGGGTGGCTGTGGATCCAGAGAATGTTATAGGTATCTGAAGGCATATCAGCAAGCGGTTCTCCGAAGAGGTGGAGCAGGATTTTCGGCGATTTATTATCAACGGGGTAGCTTGACCTGGCAAATTCCTTTATCAGATTTTCCTTGAACCAGTAATCTCCCCATACCTTCCGTTCCGGGTGGTCGTAAAAGTCTGAATAGGCTCTGATGCCTATGGGAGGCGACGCCGAAAAATCTTTGCCCATGGGTGCAGAGGAGCAGCCTTATTCATTCTTCATGGTTGGGTTCATGATCAGGTTCATCCATATGACATTCAGGAGATCTCCGTAGTCTTTCAGAAAATCCCTCATTGTCCCGTCAGGATTAACATTTCTCGTATAGCGTTTGAACTGTGTATCCATATAAGTGAGAACGGTTTCTTTCTGAGCGGCAGTATAAGGATACACGCATCCGCTCATGCTGGTTTTGCCATCCAGCGTGAGGAGTCTTGTCGCAAAGATATCCCCTTTATTCAGCCCCCGTGTTAATGCCTTGTCCCGTAAAGTATGTTCGCCGCCCATGAGCAGGTCTTCGAGCACGATCTTTTTGTCTTTGGCAACCGATGAAACTTCGTACAGGCTTATCACGGAATCTTTTATGCTGTTTAAGAGGGCGGTCTCACCACTTTTTAATGGGTGGGTTTCCAGGAAGATGTCGATGAAAGTCTTCTTTTCATCATTGACTTTGTAATCGAAGATCAGCCAGTCTTCAAAATTCAGGAACCCCAGGGAAAGGGCGGTCCCGCTTATAAATTCGTCCGGCTTATTGTCGTCCCAGAAATATGCGTATGCCTTGTCTATCGTTTCAGCGTGATTTTCCCTGACGAATTGAATGATCGAGCTGGCAAGGTCTGTTTTGAGACTTTCTTTTTTCCCCATGTGTTATTTCTCCTCTATGTAGAGTGAAGATTTTCGATGATATGTGTCAGATAGTTTTTAAATATGAAAAAACCGTTTGGATTTACCAGTATCTTACCGGACCAGTATCGATATGCACAAATTCCGGATACTGGCCTACGCCCCCGACAAGGAATGATTTTGCAACGCGTGAAACAGAACTCACGCCGAACCCCTGAATTGAAAAATCGATTGCAACCCCCCGCATATGGTAACTGTTTTTTGCCACATTTCTGCCGATGCTTCTCAGGTAATCGTTATATTCCGGTGAACGATACCCGGAGATTATCTGGATTTCCTTATCAGTACCTATCCGTGTTTTTACATCGCAGAGCAGATCCAGGACCCCTATATCTATCGACTTGACCTTATTGGTGTGATGGCATCTCAAAAGGTGATTGATCTTGTCGAGGGCCTCAAAATCGTAACGGTCTGCTGAAAAATAACTGATATCGAGACGCTCATCGGTATGGATGTTGTAAAGACTGAGACTCCTTTCAACGTTATCCGCGGCAAATACCTTTCCGAATGGATACAAGACAGATGCCACAGCGATCGTCTTTAAAAAATTCCTTCTTGAAATCATAGTGGTATAACCTCAAAAATATCTGATTTTCTCCTGAATATGGCTTCCACTTTCTCCCGGATAACTGTATCAGCAACTCCGGTTTCTTCGATAATCTGTACGGCTTCGCCTTTCAGGTTTTTGATCTTGCTGTAAATGTTCCTGTGCACCTCGAGAAATACTCTCCCCTTGCCTGAAACTGTAACTTTACCAGGTTTATATATTAACTCTCCCGGGGCATTTATCTCAACTTTTTCAAGGAACTCTGTGAGATGTCAGGACCTTATGCCCAAATTAGAACGTCTCAACCGAGGCTCTTGCAGAAAAGCGGCAACGGGAGCATATTGACAAGAAAGGCAGGTATCTATTACAAACAGAGAAGGGGAAATTGTTATGTTGATTATCACGGGTACAGGTAGATCAGGGACAAGGACAATGGCGAAGCTCCTCGGAGGATATCATGAGTTCAGGGCGAATTACATCCTGGATAAGTATTTCCTGCATGCCGATCCTCATTCCGACCCCTTCGACACAATTGAAAAGAGGATCATGGTTATGCTGGATCTCCATCAGGGGATAGACAGAGAGACATTTGTCGATTCCTCCAACCTATATATATATTTTATTGATGCGCTTTATATGCTCAATCCGGCAATGAAAATTATTCTTACGGTGCGCAACGGAAAGGACTTCGTCAGGTCCGCATTCAGCAGGAAATGGCATGAACAGAATGAGTTCGGGACAGTCCCCTTGCGGAATAACCGGTATTTTGAACAGTGGGATTCTCTGACCCCTGTTCAGAAGAATGCATGGATATGGGACTACAGGAATAGGAAGGCGATTGAAGGCTTAAGGTTCGTGCCTGAAGAACAAAAGCTTGTTCTGAGGATAGAGGAGCTTCATAAGAAAGGGACTCTTGATATGCTTGAGTCATTTGCAGGCAAAAGGGTTTGCGACAGGGACTTCGCAGGGAAGCGTCATAATGCCAATCCCTCCTTTTCCCTTCCCCCGAAAGAGGAGTGGACGGAGAGTCAGAAGAGTGAATTCAATACTATCGCAGGAGAGATGATGAGTTTCTTTGGATATGATTAGCGTGTCAGCCTGTCAGCTTGCAGACTTGCCAGCTTTATAGTTTCTGTTATCCTGCCGTCTTCATCAAACATAAGGACATCGCCTTTATTGCAGACAACCCCCTGAATAACGGCATCTTCAGTCAGTTTGTAATTCTCTACTACCCCATTCCTGTGGAAAGCCACCCAACTGTCTGCCCGGAGGAGAAGGCCGTCCCTGCTGGTATCCTCTGCAACAACACATCTCTTGAGAGAACCAGTATCATAAAAACCGATCCATTCACCTGCCTTGCAGATGATATTGGCGCAGCAATGATCTTTATCAAGCCTGCATGCCGACAACGTTCCGTTTTCGTGAAAGATGAGAAAGGTATCGGCGCGGGCAGGGATACCCTGAATAGCGCAGTTTCCGGCAAGATAACATTTCATCAATCTGCCGTTTTCATGAAAATGTACGCTGGTATTTGATCTGCAGGATATATTCTCTATAATGCTATAGCATGCGAGCTCACAGCTGGAGAGTGATCCATTTCTATGGAACCATACCCAGGTATCCGCCTTGCATCGTAACCCGTTAACTGGCTCCTCCGTCAGAAGCAGCTTTCCTCTGACAGCCCCATTTTCGTAGAAGATAATCTTATTGCCCAGGGGGCCTCGGACATCAACAACACAGCCGTCTTCCCTGAAGACAAGCAATCTCCCTTTCGTATATGTTTTGCCTTGCATGTCAATATCCCTGGACAGGGTACAGCCTGCCAGTTCTCCATTTTTATGAAACCAGACCCTTGTCCCCTTGAGACAGGGCATTCCCCTGATTGAGGCATCTTCGAAAAGATCAAAGGCAGAGATTTTCTTGTCCTCAAAAAAGCAGATGTCAGCGCCGGCTTTTGCAGGCATATCCTGAATGCAGACATCCCTGGCAAGGGTGCAGTGAAACAGGTTTCCATTTTCGTGAAAGAGAACCAAGGTGTCTGTCAAGGCTGGAACGCCTTCGATTTCTGCTTCTCTTGAGAGAGTAGCCATGATGAGCCTCCCTGTAAGGTGAAACTCGACCTCGGTTTTTGCCTTACAGGGAATACTGCCGACGACCGTTTCCTGAGAAATATTGCAGCGCCACAGGTTGCCATTTTCATCGAATCCGACAATGGAGTCTGCACCGAAAAGTATCCCCTGTATGCGATGATCCCCGAGAAGGGTACATCTCTTCAGCCGCTTCGTATCAGGGAAGAAGACGGTACTTTCTTCTCTGCAGGGGATATCGTTAGCCACCGGTGCTAAGCGTTTCCTGGCTTTAAACCTTGATAAAATGCCTTGATGGAGGAGTTTTTTACATCTTCGAGCATCTCCAGCTTTGCGGATTCAAGGCGATCCAGGGATATCTTGAGCCTGCCGGCCAGTTCATCGAGAGAGATATTTTTGTTGAAGTGCTCTTCAGCGATGAGCACCTTTAACATATCATCGATAATATGCTTCTTCAATTCTTCGTTTTCGACTTCGATCGCAGCGCAGGCGCTGTCAAAATCGAGTCCCTTAACGAGCCCTTCCCGTATTCTGAGGACAGCCTTTTCATATGCCTTGTCGGTCTCGGTCAGGAAAGCGTCGTCAGGAAGCCCTTCGTACCATTTTTCAGCCATCTAAGCTCCTTCATTTAAAAGCAACTGAACACAAATATCCTACCATAAAAACCAATTTTAATTGAATGTGCAGTGGCCGCATTCCGTTGATTTGACATCATTATCCAATACCATTTAAATTAACTCGTATATCTTTTTACTCATAGGGGGTAGTTTGTCTGATAAAATCGCAGTAAGAAATCCAATCATCGAGATGGATGGCGATGAGATGACAAGGATCATCTGGCATTTCATCAAGGACAAACTTATATATCCTTTTGTTGATGTTGATCTGAAATACTATGACCTCGGGATCAAGCGCAGGGACGAGACTGACGACAAGGTTACCGTCGACGCAGCAAACGCTATTAAGGAATACGGCGTGGGGGTGAAATGCGCTACCATAACCCCCAATTCCTCCCGTGTAAAAGAGTACAACCTCAAGCAGCAGTGGAAGAGTCCGAACGGCACGATTCGATCGATCCTTGACGGCACAGTCTTCAGGAAGCCGATCATCATCAGGAATATCCCCCCTGCTGTCAGCAAATGGAAAAAACCGATCATCATAGGCCGGCATGCATACGGTGACATATACAAGAATATCGAGTATGTTGTGGATGGGCCTGGCACTGCTGAGCTTGTCTTTACACCTCAGGCAGGGGGAGAAAAGAAGGTCCTCAAGATCCACGAATTCAAGGGGCGAGGGGTAGTCATGGGGATGCATAATACCGAGCCTTCCATCAGGAGCTTTGCGAAGGCCTGTATCAACTATGCAGTCGGCGAAAAGGTGGACCTCTGGTTTGGCGCAAAGGATACGATCTCGAAGCAGTACCACGGGTTTTTTAGGGATGTCTTTGGCGAGGAAGTCGAAAAGGTGAAAGAAAAATTCCGGGATGCCGAAATCCAATACCGATACCTCCTCATCGATGATGCAGTGGCCCAGGTGATCAAGTCTGAAGGCGGGATGCTCTGGGCATGCATGAACTATGACGGAGATGTCATGTCCGATATGGTGGCGACAGGCTTCGGAAGCCTTGGACTGATGACGTCTGTGCTCGTCTCACCTGACGGGAAATATGAGTTTGAGGCAGCGCACGGGACGGTGGTAAGGCATTACTATGAACATCTCAAAGGGAAGCCGACATCAACGAATTCCATAGCGTCGATCTTTGCATGGACTGGTGCACTGGCAAAAAGGGGAGAGCTTGATAACACCCCGAAGGTAGTGAACTTTGCCAGGACCGTGGAGTCTGTGGTAATCGAGACAGTCGAAAGCGGAATAATGACAAAGGACCTGATGCTGATTGCAGAGCCGAAGGTCGAGAAATATGCACTGACAGAAGAGTTTATCGACGCAGTGGCAGAGAGGCTGAAGAAGAGATTAGGTTAAGGCCAAGGCTGAGATCAAAAGGTCCCCCTCAGCCTTGGCCTCTTCTACTCTTCTCTCCCTTTGATCCACCAGTCGCTTTTATCCGAAAACCACCAGAGGGACGAGTCTGTTTTGAGAATCGTTGCAGACAGCTCACGGGCGATATCGGTCCTCAGTCTCTTGATCGCAAACTCAAGCCATTCATCTGCGTACTTGTTGCCGAGGTCCTTGTATTCTTTCAGGGCAAGTATCAACTCAAGCTGGTCAGCGTCATGCGCTAGCTTCGCTTCAAGGGTTTGACCTTCCGAAAACTCGGTGAGCAACTCCTTCATCTCATTCCCGAACGGCAACGTTTCCGTAAGATCATCAACAGCCTTTTTTTCATCGGTTTTGACGTATTTCTTATTCACATAATTGAGATCCCCGGTGCGTGCCTCGGGCAGATCGTGAAAGAGACACATCTTAATGATTCGGTCGGTATCTGCTCCTTCAGCAAGATTTCCGAGCACGTATCCGATATAGACTGTCCTGAATATATGCTCAGCCACTGATTCCGCCCCGGAGCCAAGGAACTGGAACCCTGTCCTGGGCGTACGCTTGAGCATGCCTGCCTCGAATAAAAAATTAGCGATTCGTTTCATAAAATCTCCGCAAAAAGTGTAGTTTCATGACTATTCATTAGTCTGTCTTGTCCTTTTCTATAAATGCATCCTTCAAGAGTCTGCTCTGTCTCTCGAAAGCCTGTCTCGGGTTCTTCGAGTCTTTCATTAAAGCGATCTCCTGGGTGATAAGCCTTGCAAGGTTCAGGATATGGGTATCTGCCTTCCCGGCTTCCCTTTTATAAAGCGGATGGTCCCTGTTGATGTATATGGTCGTCTCTTCGGTGAATACCTCAGGGCCTTCCTCTCCAAAACTGTCCACAACGCAGGACACACCTGCCTCGCCAAACTTCGTCTTTTTAATGACAGCGTTGGGAGTCAGCATCTTCACCTTTGGTTTTTTCTTCCTCTTTTTTTCGATCTTTTCCTCTGGCTTTTCCTTTTTAGCTATATCCCCAACAACTTGATCTGAACCTTCTCTGCTTTTTTCAGATAAAAGTCCTGCACCACCGATCCCCTTTGAAATTTCATCAGCGATGGGGAACGCTCCAAAGGGAGAAAGTTCAGGATTGCGGGATAGCGCCTTATAGATGCGATGCAGGGCTTCATTCAGGGCACGGCTTACGATCCTGCCCTCCTTTTTTGCGGTGAGCCTATGCAGGATTTTCCTGACTTCCTCAAATGTCTTTTCCATAACAGTCAGAAATACCTTATATTCAGGTGAGTCCTTGATAAAACCCGTCCGGTCGCTCGTTATGGGAAGAAAATCAGCATTTGCTTCACCCCTCACACGGGCCATGATCTTCCCCCAGGTCTCCATCCCGAAGAGCTCCCTTCTGACTGTGACTTGCTTCACCTTTATTTCTATGCCGAGTTCGTCTGTTGTAGCCAGGGTCTGGGGCAGTATTATTAGCTCTCCATGTACAGGACCGAATGCCGTGCCCTCAAGGAAAGGGATTTTCTGGCCGGTAAGGCTTCTCGGCGTTATGACGTGATTGTTCAGTTTTACCTTAAAATCAGGCGCTTTGAGAGGTGTCCCCTCAATAATTTTGGCTTCAATATCAATTAATTCAAACCTCCTGCTCATGCCGGTCAATAAAACGGTTGTGCCGTCAACCTTCCTGAAGTCAGAAGGGAGTATCTCAAGGGGAAGGCTCCAGACAGTGCCTGCCTTTTCCCATTCTTTTTTATCAAATACAACCCTGCCGACGAATTCTCCTTTTTTTGTCAGGACTTCAAAGCGCTCGCAGGCAGAGAGGCTCGCGAACTTCCCTATGCCGAACTGGCCTATCCTGTCCCTCCCGTAAATCGGGGATCTGGAAGAGTGAAGTTTCTGCTGCGAGCCGATATTAAAGTATTGTTTCAGTCCTTCCCTGTCCATCCCGGTCCCGTTATCCTTGATTTCGATACTGTCCTCTGCTAGAGTGATTTCGACAAGGGTTGCATCTGCGTCATAGGCGTTATTTACAATCTCGCGGACAAATTCGATGCTTTCAGTATAAAGCCTTTCGCCGATCGTGATTATATGGCTTTTATCTACAGTGACAGGAATATATTCTTTTTCATTGTCCATATTATGTGGGGACTATTGTAGCATAGTGGAAAACACTTCCAACAAAATATGGTAATTTGGTATGATTGCGCAAAGCTTTATTGCTGGCAAAGACCTGCAAATTCACTATCTTATATAATATTTTAGGCAGTTCAAAGGAGATAGACCATGGCAGACCTGAAGAAGATGTATAAAACCATAATGGACGACAACTTCCCTGACGAGATGACGATACGGTTTGGGGAGCAGACCCTGATGTACCGGAAAAGGGCTTGGAAGATCTCTGATGAAAAATCAGGAGAGCTAATTGAGAAAGGGCTCCGGTATGGTGAAAATCCTGATCAGCAGGCTGCACTTTATGAATTGGCAAACGGAAACCTGTCATTGGGAGGATGTCAGTTTATTGAGCCCGGCAATGGCCTAGTCAGCTCAATTACCGAGGCCGCTATGCTTCAGGCCGGAAAACACCCTGGTAAGACAAACCTGACCGATCTGGACAATGCATTAAATATTCTGAAGTATCTCTCTGACAGGCCGGCTGCTGCTATCATGAAGCATAACAATCCGAGCGGCGTTGCCTATGGCAAGACTGTTGCGGAGGCCTATGACAGGGCAAACATGGCTGACAGGATTGCTGCATTCGGTGGATGCCTTGTGGTAAACAGGCCGATGGATAAAACTACTGCCGAGATGGTAAACAATAATTACCTTGAGGTAGTAGGTGCGCCTGATTTTGAAGAGGGGGTGTTCGAAATCCTTGCAAAGCGGAAGAACCTCCGGATAGTAAGGATAAGCGGAATAGCCCAACTCGAAAAGTACCGTTTTTCCCGATTCGTTGACTTCAAATCCCTTATTGATGGCGGCATCATTGTTCAGCAGTCCCCGATCAACAGGATAAGGACAAAGGACGACTTTCTG
>Ga0210377_10003728_pt1 | contig 13026 bp, 12 predicted proteins | sample PLM4_65_b1redo_FD_155480 | JGI IMG/M metagenome (GOLD analysis project Ga0210377, IMG submission 155480) | Groundwater sediment microbial communities from an aquifer in East River, Colorado, USA - PLM4_65_b1 redo | ecosystem: Environmental > Terrestrial > Soil > Riparian zone | place: USA: East... | reverse complement strand
ACAGGCTTCGGCTCGATTTTATTGGTTTGGAAACCTTTCAATCCGGCGTCGTTGCCCTTCACTACAGAAAGCATACGTGAGTCGAAACGCAAACGAAGATATGTTGTGATCAAGAATTTACAACGGCGCGCCGGCTAGCCGGTCTCAAGCCGACCCCGCCCATAGCGCGCGGCTGTTCGCGGAAAGTGTAGGGATAACTTAAAGTGATTGAATTAAGTGAAGAAGCGGGTAACTCAGAATTTGTCTGGGGCCGGGCGGCTTAGTTCCCAACTGTTAATGTGGAAGTTCTGGTAACGCTGTAACGGATTAACCTGGCGCTCGACAGCGACGCGCCAAAGTCGGCGCGTCAGCGCCGTGTGCTCACTTCGAATATTTTTGCACTATCTTCTCAATGATCCCCGTTGTTGACGCCCCTTCGATATATCCCGTACTCACGACCCTGCCGCCCCTGGCCTCTACGATGTCGCGGCCGATGATCTTTTCGATCGGCCAGTCTCCGCCCTTGACCAGCACATCGGGCTGGAGCTCTCCAATGATCCGGTGCGGATCGGGTTCATTGAACAGAACGACGTAATCAACGGACTCGAGCGCGGCGAGCGTTTCCATGCGCTCCGCCTCATTGTTGATCGGCCGCTTATCCCCCTTGATACCGCGCACGGAGGCATCGCTGTTCACCGCCACGAGCAGGAGGTCTCCAAAGGATTTTGCTTTTGCGAGGTAGCGCGTGTGGCCGGTATGGATCAGATCGAAACAACCGTTCGTAAAAACGATCTTCCTGCCTGATGCGCGCAGAATGTCGAGGAGTGGACGCAATTCCTGGACTGTCTTTATTTTATTATGCATGCGGAACTATAATATAAAATTAGAACAATTGCAAGGGGGAGGAGGTAAAGGAATATCATGATTACAAGATGGATTGTTAGTGAATGTTTTGATCCTGGTGCGTAGTATAAATTTCATCAAATACCGGAGCGATTTTCTGAAAGGCATTCAGTACTTCAGGGTCAAAATGTTCCGGCATGGTTCTCCCGTCGCCCTGAGTAATGATTTTGCATGATGTCTCATGGTCGAATGCATGTTTGTAAGGTCTTTTGCTGCGAAGCGCGTCATACTGGTCCACGATCATGACTATTCTGCCTTCAATGGGAATATCCGTTCCCTTAAGCCCGTTCGGATATCCTTTCCCGTCCCATCGTTCATGATGGTTGAGCGCAACAGACGCCGCAATCTGAATCCCCGGATAGGTTGAGCCGGCAAGCATTTTCGCTCCGATGGCGGCGTGTTTTTTCATGATCTCAAAGTCTTGCGGCGTCAGAAGGGCGGGTTTCAGGAGGATGCTGTCGGGAATGCCGATCTTCCCCAGATCGTGCATGGGGCTCGCAAATGTTATGGTCTCGACAAAGTCAGAAGACATGCCCATTGCCTCCGCGATCTTGTTTGAATAGAGGCCGATCCTCGCGATGTGGGCCCCGGTGTCCGTGTCGCGGTACTCGGCCACGGACGTCAGACGCTGGATGACCTCGGCGCTCATCTTCTTGACCATAAGCAGGGCATCCGCCAGTTCCTGCGTCCGCAACCGGACCGTATCCTCGAGCATGGTCTTGTAGTTCTTTTCCATCTGGACGAAGCTGGTATATTTGACCGCCTTTTCCACCGAATGCAGGAGATAGTCCGGATTGTAGGGCTTTGTTATAAAATCAAAAGCGCCCTGCTTAATCGCATCGACGGCAACATCCAACTCCGCGAACGCCGTCATCAGGAGTACGGGGATGTGTTGATCATAGGCATGAATGTATCTCAGAAGCTCGATGCCGGTAACCTGGGGCATTTTTATATCGGTCAGGACCACATCGAAGGCGGTCTTCTTGACAAGGTTCATTGCATCGTTAGCATTTTGGCAGGCATGAACCTTATAGTTGAACGATTTCAACAAAGTGGAAATGGATTCAAGCACATACGGATCATCATCGACAACCAGCAGTGTATTCTCACCTTTGTCGTTCATCGATACAGGACCTCCCGGGATTTCTAAACACCAGCTTCTCCACTTAACACTAGAGTTAGTATACATGAAATCTTTGAGAAATGCCACGGTAAGACAACAGGTAAAATCATTCTGGCGGGCACTTGAAGAACAGGAGAAAAGAGGAGGGGGAGTTCGGTAAAATCCTCCTGGCCCCGGGGTTCATCAATGCGCAGCCGTGCGACATTTCTTGCCTGGTTTCAATCCGCAATCTGCAATCCGAAATTTATCTAATGTACGCTTCCGTAACGTATCTTCTCATCATACGGTGGCTGTTAAAGTAAGAGGCGTTCTTACTCACGGCGTTCTTCATCATGTCGCTCCAGTGACTCTTGTCTGTGTCATAATATTTGGGAATGATCAGGTTCTCGAGTTTGTTATAGAGGTCGGCCGCGTCCTCGGCATCCCCGCCGAAACCGGGCAGCGCCTTCTCGGTAGGCATACCGCCGATGGACCATCCGGTAAATCCCTCGATGTGCCCCTCGATCCACCATCCATCCAGCACGCTGAAGTTCACTACGCCGTTGTGAGCGGCCTTCATCCCGCTTGTGCCCGAAGCCTCGAGCGGCCTGAGCGGTGTGTTGAGCCACACGTCGACGCCCGAGACGAGCTTGAGCGCGATGTCCATGTCGTAGCCGGGAAGAAAAGCGACGGATATCCTCCCTTTGAGCTTGTCGCGGTATTCGAAGATGCCCTGGATCAGCCGCTTGCCGTTGTCGTCGTTGGGATGCGCCTTGCCCGCATAGACGATCTGGAGTTTGCCCTTTTCACTGATCTTGAGCAAACGATCGATGTCGGAGAATACGAGATGAGGACGTTTATACGCGGTGGCTCGCCGCGCAAAGCCGAGCGTGAGGATATTCGGGTCCATGACCACACCTGTTGCCTCGCCTACATAGGTAATGAGCTTCTTCTTTGCCTCTCGATGCGCTTCCCACATCTCCAACTCCGGGATGTTGCCGGACCGGACGAAGAGCTCGGGTTCATTGGCCCAGCCGGGGATGTATCGGTCATAGAGCTTCGCCATTTCCTGGCAGGTCCACGTGAACGAGTGTACACCGTTGGTGATGGCATGGATGTGGTATCCGGGGAACATGTGCTGAGAAACCTCACCGTGTTTCTTTGCCACTCCGTTGATGTACTTACTCAGTTTGAGCGCCAGCAATGTCATGTTCAGGTTGTCCTTGCCTGCGAGGTCCTTGAGCACGTCGAACGGTATGATCTCTCCGATGACCTGTTTGACGAGGGGGTAGGGAAATTTGTCGTGGCCTGCCTCCACGGGCGTGTGTGTGGTGAACACGCACAGGTCCCGTACTCTGCCGGTATCCCAGATCGACCGCTCGTCCCACACGCTCTCGATGTCGCGTTTGAACTTGAGCAGCAGTTCGAGCACGAGAAAACTCGCATGCCCCTCGTTCAGGTGGAATTTCTTGATGTGGAATTCAAGGGCCTCGAGCATGCGCACGCCGCCCATGCCGAGCACGACCTCCTGCTTGATCCGGTAGGAGATGTCCCCGCCATAGAGGGAATCCGTGATGCTCCGGTCCTCTGTCCCGTTCTCGGGAAGGTCCGTGTCCAGGAAGAGAATAGGCACCTTGCCTCCCGTGGGGCTGATAACCTGATACATCCATGCCTGGATCAAGACATCCCTGCCCTCGATAAGCACCGTGACTTTCGCGGGTAGAAGCGTCATGTATGTTGCCGGGTCCCAAACTGTCGGTTTTTCCCTCTGCCAGCCGTTCGCATCGATCTCCTGATTGAAGTACCCTTTGTGAGTGATCAGCGTCACGGCCACGAGGGGAAGATTAAGGTCAGCCGCGGACTTGATGGTGTCGCCCGCAAGGATACCGAGGCCGCCGCTGTAAGTCGGGATATCATTTTTCACGCCGATCTCCATGGAAAAATAGGCGATCAAGGGCTCGGCGGTAAATTCCTGCAGATTGTTCATAATTCTCCTCAGTCAGTAATAAATCAAATTCTTTGCAAAATGAAGATTAAATCTAAGAAGCCTATTTGCCACGGATTGACACGGATAACCAACAAATAATTCTCGTTCTAGTTTTTTGTCTTCAATCCGTGTCAATCCGTGGATATCCGTGGTAAAACAAGTTTATCTTTGGTTGCGGCTTGTCCAGTCAGCTTACTCCATCCGGATCCTGTTCGGCCAGGTATAGATGTTCATCCGTTCGCCGCGTGCAAATCCCACGAGTGTGATGCCCATGTCTTCGGCATAGCTGATGGCCATGCACGAGGGCGCAGCGCGGCTGATCAGGATCGGGAAACGGTTCCGGCCGGCCTTCGTCACGATCTCCGATGTTACCCTTCCGCTGGTGAGCAGGACCTTGTTCTCCATTGGGACGGACTGAAGGAACGCCTTCCCGATGAGCTTGTCCACGGCATTATGTCTGCCGATGTCTTCGGAAAAGAACAAGATGTCCTTACCGTCCGAAAGCGCCGCGCTGTGCACTCCGCCGGTTTCGAGATAGAGCTTCGATATATTCCGGAAGTCTTTCAGCAAGCTTCTGATTCCTTCAAGGCTCACGACCTGCCCAACGACGCCAATCCTGCCATCCGTATCCATCCGGTAACTGGTGAAGGTGATCCCTTTGCCGCAGCCTGAAGAGATGGTGCGCTTCTCGAATATGTTTTCCCAGTCCGCGGGAAGACCGGACAGCTCGATACGGACAGCGGCGTCGTTTTCAATGAATTCCAGCTTCCTGATCGAGGATCGTTCGCGCAGCAAACCCTCCGAGAGGAGAAAACCGACGGCAAGCTCTTCGAGTTCGGACGGCGTGCAGAGGAGCGTCACCAGCGGCTGGTTGTTCAGGATGAGCCTGACCGGCAATTCGGACGCCACTTCGTCGACAACGCCCTCGACGTTGGAGCCGGAAATTTTGAGTATGAGCGCTTCTCTCTTCGTTTCCACCGGGGGAATATAACATAATCAGGGTCATGGGGCAAGGGGCTTGGGCCGGAATTGTCAAGCCAAAGCAGAAATAAGGTGCGGTGATCAGAAATAGTACGTGTAACCGATGTTCGCGGAAAAATTAGAAACTTTGGCTTCGTACCCATCACCGTATATGCGGGGCGCCGCGTAGCTGATGGATATCCCGAAATGATGCCACCTGGCCTCGAGGAAGTCGCTTAACGCAAGCCTCGGTTCATAGGATTTATTTGAAGTGTAGATCTTCTCGCCGCCGGGGACCTGTGAACCGGTCAACTGTATCGTGCCTGAATAAGTGGCAGCGCCGACGCCGGCCCCGACACCCAGCCGCATAAAATTTCCCTTGTACCGGTGCTCTCCCCACTGGTAGAACAGCGTGGGCACGGCATAGATCATCTGCCCGGTTATGTGAGTGCCGAGGTCCGCATATTCATTATGGTGAATTTCCTGTTGTCCCATGTCGAAATCAACGTAGTTCACCATGAACGTATAGCCGAAGTTCGAGTCCTTGAAAAAGGAAGATGCGGTGCTATAGCTCAGGAAGATGGCCGACGTGTCCCGCTGTACCATGGTGGCACTGGCGCCGTCGCTTTTTCGCTTGATGGTGAGGGTTGATTCAAGGATGCCGTAGCTCAACGTCACGCGAGCCTCGTCAGTCAAGCTTTTCCAGAGCCAGATCCAGAACCCTGTTTTTTGCGGTTCTTTTCCCGCGTCATCGCCGGTATCGAGCGGTAATGTGCTGCGGCGCGTACCTTGAACCCCTCGTCCTGGATGTCGAACTGTTTGATCCGGAGTTCCTGTTCATCCCAATAGATATCCGTAGAGACCAGGGGGCCGTTCTGCACCTGCAGCGTACCGCGAAGCGACGTTTTGCCGTCTTTCTGTTTTCGGAAACGTGTCTGAGTGAGCGACAGGGGGGCACGGAGGGTCAGCTCGGGCGGCAGATTGAATTTTGCCGATGCCCACTGGACCGCAGCAGGACCGTTTTTTCCTGTATAGACACCGTCAATTGAGTATGCCGGTTGACCGGGTCCTGATACAAGGATCGATGTAACGAAAGATGCGTCGAGAAATTTCGCCTGGGCATCAGTTATGGAAATGCGGTCCATCGCTGCCTTGAACCTACCACTGTTGATCGTCATCGGCCCGGGGAGCGATATTGCATCGACCGTGATTTTCGAGACGCTCCCTGATGCCTCCATGGTCCCGCGCCCGGGATGGAGGAGCGGACCGGCAAAGGTAAAGCCGGTGAGGTTGATGGTGCCTGTCAGGGATTTCACTGATTTGAGAGCATCGCGTACGTTCTCGATGGCAGAAAGCCGCTCCGCGATGTCCTGAAGGAAGATCACGGACCTGCCCGAGGTTATCTCGAGAGAGGGGGCCTTTCCCCAGATGACCCGGCCCGAGAGATCCGTAAGCGATGAGCGGCCCCCTGCCAGGGAGAGGCCGGTAATCTCGAGGGTGTTCTCTCCTGTCGACAGGAACCGGCCGCCTGCAGATACCGGTCCCCAATGGGCAAATCTGCCGGCGATCGCAATGTCGAAGCCGTTCGGGGGGAGCGCCAGACGGGCCTGCAGGTCACTGACGAACATGACCTGTTTGTCATCAATGTTAACGGCAAGATGTCCCTCGTCCACTTCGGCGACCAGTTCAGGCAACGGTCCGGATCGCTGCAATCACGGAAGCGATCTTTTTCCGCTGTTCCTCCGGTGACACAGGTCCCTTCTTTTCCTGCTTTTCTTCACCATTCTCGGAGAACTCCAGGACAAGGTCCGGTTGTTCCAGCCGCACTTTTGCAATGTGTATCCGCCCCAATAGAAGCGGGAGAAGCTCGGGATAAATGTGGGCTGATGCCAGCTTGCCTGTCACGATACCGCGGAATGAGATGTCGACCGTGCGGACAATGAGTCGGGGGCGGGGGAGCAGGGAGAGATCAACGCGTTGAAAGGTGACGGCATCGCCGGAGTGCTTCGCCACCAGGGACCGGATCTTATTCTCGATCGGTGCTGACTTGATGAACCAGGGGTCGAGCAACAACACGAGGAACAGAACAGTCGCGATGATGATCGCCGCCCCGGCTATCCGGCGAAATGATCGTGATGGTTTATTCATGAACGTCCTTTTCTTGTATTTGTGCGGTGATTATACGAAGTTACCGCAGTGTTTGCAAGCGGCTGGGTGCTGACATGATGTGATTTTCACAAATAAACTTTGGCATAATATGGACAGTCTCTGTCTGGTATGATAAACTAATACTCACGATGCACGCAATGTAAGGTGTGCGATTTCCCGCCCGATTACAATTAAAGTGTTACAACTTCAATCATGCAGTGCGAGGAGGAGCGCTATGAGAAGCGTATTAGCAGCAGTGGTTCTATTATCTCTGGTCTTTCTATGCCGGCAATGGCTGCTGAAACGAAAACACAGGACAGGCCTTCCGGCGTCGCAGTCCAAGCCACGAGCATCACGGCTACGGTCGAGAAGATCGATTACAAGACTCGAACGGTGGTCCTTAAGGGACCCCAGGGCAACTTCGTCGAGATGCAGGTCGGTGAGGAGGCTAAAAACTTTAACCAGGTGAAGAAGGGCGACAAGGTCACCTTCGACTATTATGAGTCGGTGGCTATCGATGTGCAAAAATCAAAGGGAGAGCCGCTTGCTAAAGAAACGAAAACAATTACCAGGGCAAAACCCGGAGAGAAGCCGGGCGGAACCATTAAGACAACAGGGATCATGACTGCCAAGGTGGATGAGATCAACTACCAGACCCGCGAGGTGTCTTTCAAGCTGGCTGAAGGGAACACCATGAGCCTCACAGTCGGTCCGCAAGTGAAGCGCCTGGAAGAGGTCCATAAGGGCGATGAGGTCGTCGTGCAGTACACCTCGACGGTGACGATTTCGGTGGCAAAGCCCTAGTGCCGATATGACTGCTGCTCAAAACTATTTTCGTGTCTTTTGACGTCATTCCCGTTTCTGAGGAAATCCAGTATCCGCAAGTCATTACTGGATCCTCGTTTGCACGAGGATGACGAATAACCCACAGCTTCGACTTCACATTGATAACTAAGGAATCAAATTCTTCTCATAACGGCGAGAAATTTTCTCGCGGAGGGGCAGAGTCGCAGAGAAAAGCTTAATAAATGTTCCGGGTTAACACCAAGACTAAAGATTTTAATTTTACTCAGCGTCCTCTGCGTGCTCTGCGAGAGACGCCCTTTTGGTTCCGGCTTGTCCGGGTTAGGAAATGCAACCAATGATGCGTACGCGAGCCTTTATACTGGTAATGGTGGTCCTAGTTGCCGGATGTGCGGCGAAAGCGCTGCCTCCCGTGGCTTTCCCGGTGCCGACACGGCCAATCGCCTACCTGACCGAGGTCAAACCGATCCTCGACAAACGCTGCGTGGTCTGCCACTCCTGCTATAATTCGCCCTGCCAGCTGAAGCTGAGCGAGTTCGAAGGACTGGACCGCGGTGCAACAAAAAAAGCTGTTTACGACGGCGCCCGCTTAAGATCCATGGACCCGACCCGGCTGTTCATCGATGCCCAGTCCGCTCAGGAGTGGAGAAAAAAGGACTTTTTCAGCGTTACCGACAGCACCGTATCGAAGGGCTTGAACGACTCGATCATGATCCAGCTGCTTTCCGACAAGATGAAGAACCCGGAAAGCGTGGGCGAGTATCGGCCGGAAACAGAGGACCTGACCTGCGCTGCGGACCGGAAGGAGGTTGGCGGATACCTGAAAAAACATCCGAATCGCGGCATGCCCTTCGGCTTCCCTCCGCTCAAACAGCAGGAATTCGAGATCATAGCCGGCTGGCTGGTCCAGGGCGCGAAAGGGCCTGACGAGGCCCAGCAGGCAGAGCTCACCGCGCTGAAGGCAAGTGACGCTCAGGCGATCGCGACGTGGGAGACATTTCTGAACCGTGATGACGCAAAGCACGCCATGACCGCACGCTACCTGTACGAGCATTTTTTCCTGGCCCACATAAAGTTCGGCACCCCGACAAATGAGTTTTACGAACTGGTCCGTTCGAAGACGCCGCCGGACCAGCCCATCGAGATCATCCCGACCGTGCGGCCCTATGATGCGCCCGGCGTCGAGCAGGTCTGCTACCGGTTCCGGAAGATACACTCCACCATTGTTCACAAGACCCACATGGTGGTCGAATTCGATGACGCCACGATGAAACGCTTCGAGGAACTGTTCATCCGGCCCGAATGGCTGCAGCCGCCGCATCTTGTGGGGTACGACCCGAAGCTAAGCGCCAATCCCTTTATGGCATTCGAGCAGATCCCGCCGCGCTCGCGCTACCAATTCCTGCTGGACAATGCGCAGTATGTGATCATGACGTTCATCCACGGTCCGGTCTGCAAGGGCCAGATCGCCCTGAACGTGATCGATGACCATTTCTGGATCATGTTCCAGGACCCGGACCACGACCTGACCGTCCGCTTTCCGGCCTTCCTGAAGCTGCATCAGGACAAGCTGATCATGCCCGTCGAACGGGGAAGCAACGTGCGGCTCTTTACCGCACTGACCGATGAGCACCGGAAGGCGGCAGTGGAATTCTACCAGGCACGGCAGGACTATTACATGTCGCACAACTACGACGGCCTCGGTTACGAGTCGATCTGGAAGGGCAACAAGGCCCCGGATGCACCGGTCCTGACGGTCTATCGCCACTTTGACAATGCATCCGTGCACAAAGGCGTGCTGGGAGAGCTGCCGAAAACGATGTGGGTCATCGACTATCCCTTGTTCGAACGCATCTATTACGCGCTCGTCGCGGGGTTCGACGTGTACGGCAACATGGGCCACCAGCTGGCCGTTCGGCTTTACATGGACGGCCTGCGCATCGAGGGGGAGAGCAACTTCCTCGATTTCCTGCCGCCTGCGAAGCGGCAGGAGCTCATGCAGTCGTGGTACAAAGGGGTGGACCTAAAGGACATCCATTATTACCCGTCCGCCCTGCCGGCGAAGATCTCCTTTGCCACCGATGACCCCAGGCGTGAATTCATCGAACAGGTCGTGAACCAACACATCCTCCCCGAGACGAACATCACCTTTGACCGGCTGAATTACCCGCCGGTCGGCGCCGATTATCCGCCGCTACCGGCTGTCTACAAGACCAGGGATGATTATTTGCAGGGCTTCCGTGCAGTTGCCAAACCCGGCACGGCGTTCTTCGCACTGGTCAATGACTACAATGCCAATCTCGCCTTCATACGGATCCGCACTATGGACGGGAAGGATGTGGCAGGGACCATCGTGGTCAACCGCTGGCACGACAGTGTGGCCTTTATGACCGGCGAGGACAAAAGGCTCGATCCATCCAGGGACAGCGCCGACTTCATTCCGGGGCTCATCGGCTCGTACCCGAACTACTTTTTAGATGTCCGAGAAGAGGACCTGCCGGACTTTTTCGACCTGCTGGCACACTTTGATAAGAGCCCGAAGGACATGGCGCGGCTTGCCAGGTACGGGATCAACAGGGCGGACGAACGGTTCTGGGTCGCCTACGACTGGTTCCAGAAGCGCTTCCTTGAAGAAGAGCCAGTGCGGGGAGGGATCTTCGATCTGAACCGATATTACTATAACGCACGGTAGAGCTCGTGGATTTATCCATGACAATCACTAATCGGACAAAGGAGGGTATGCACATGAAGAAGCATCTCAGCATCAGCATTGCCGTTCTCGCGGCGGGGATCATCGCGAGTGGTTGCGTCAGCAGCGGCACATTCAAAAAGATGGAAGCGGGGAAGAATGAGGAGATCGCGGCGCTGCAGCAGGAGAAGAGCGCGCTGGAACAGCAGAACGGCAAGCAGAAGGAGAAGATCGCGTCCCTGGAGCAGCTTAACACGGCGATGACCCAGCAGATGGGGTCTCTGGAGCAGGAGAAGGGTTCTCTGGAACAGCAGAAGGCCGCGTTGCTCGCAGCCAGCCAGCAGCGGCAGCAGCAGTATGATGCGCTGGTGCAGGGGCTGTCAAAGGAAGTGGAGAAGGGTCAGCTCCAGGTGCGGCAGTATAAGAATATGCTTGCCGTGGACCTGGCTGAGCAGATATTCTTCGACTCCGGCCGGGCAACACTGAAAAAAGAGGGCAAGGAAGTTTTGAAAAAGGTCGGTGATGCCCTGAAAGCGTATGAGAACAAGATCATCCGGGTCGTTGGTCATACGGACAACGTGCCGGTAGCCAAGTCCCTGCAGAAAACGTTCCCATCGAACTGGGAGCTTTCCGTCGCCCGGGCGACCAATGTTGTTCGCTACCTGCAGGAGGTAGGCATTCCACCGGAGCACATGGTCCCGTCCGGGAGGGCCGAATATGATCCCATTGCACCGAACGACACTCCGGAAGGACGCCAGAAGAACCGCCGGATCGAGATCATGCTGCTCGACAAGAGCCTGGTGAGCGAAATGACCAAAACAGGAAACTGATGTCGCTTCCTTCAGCTGCGGGTGTGGTGACGGAGTTGTCGGCCGTCACCGCGCTCATTTTATGGAACCGTTCATCCTCGTAGACGCGCGGGATCAGGTAGAGCTACTGCGCGCTGCAAAGTAACGCGTTATCGGCTCAAGCGGGCCCGAGGGCAGTGAATGGCATCTCGCGGAGGTCGGCGGCGATCCGGTGGAGCCTTTGGCCGGGCATATACAACCGTCGATCATGTTCGATGTCAATCAAAAAAAGGCCGCCGGCTTTGACGGTTGCAACGCTTTTTTCTGCGGCTATACGCTCGATGGCTCCTCCCTGAAGTTCGGCCCGATCGGTTCAACCCGACGTGCATGCTCCGAGCAGGAGTCCGGTCTGGAGGCGAAGTTCCTTAGCGCATTGGACAGGACACGTGGGTGGAAGATCCAGGATGGATCGCTGCTTCTTGTCGACGGAAGCGGACCTCTCGCCCGATTTACCATCGGAAAGAGCGGTGAAGCCGCTTTCGAACCCGGCTCCATGACCTACCGGTTAAGATCATTTCCTTCGGGCACCGTGACCCTCTCCCGGGGGAGAGTACCGATTGCCTGCCGCGCCGGGGTCCGCTTCGGAGATCATGGTAACGATCACTGACAAGAGGGTAGTCGGATCGATCAAGGGAAGGGAAACAGGCGCGGTCGTTCTCGTCACTTCCCTCGGCGGCACCGGGTCCTTCTTCGAGCTGGCGCTTCTTTCCAAAGGCACGAATGGATGGGAGAACACCGACACAATTCTTCTTGGAGACCGGGTGAAGGTCTACTCGGTCAGGATCGAAAATGATCTCATTGTCGTTGCCATGACAACTCATGGTTCTAACGACCCGGCTCTGCTGTCCCACGATGGAGGTGATAAGGCGCTTTATCGTCAAGGACAACCGTTTTGTGCCTGCCGTTGACGGACCTACGGCGCCGGCATCCAGTATTTCGTCAAGCAGAAGGAGCGGATCATTTTGAACCTGGAATATGCTGCAAGGCAAGTCTGACAACTACGGTGTCTATCTCAAGATGGGATATGGATACTGATCCCATTCGGCATCTGTGGTTACTATTTGAAGGTCTTCCAGTTTTTTGTGTGGGTCGCTTTTATCAGTCTTAAATCAGTGCCTGAGCAGAGAATCGTTTTTTTTGCACATCCCCTTCGCGTCCTGAACGACATTTTTGACCCGTCTAAGGCCACGTCCGCTCGCCCGCGCAAACTCGGCCTGCGGCCTCAGACAGTGCGCGTTCGCCCTGTGGGACGCTTCCTTTGGCCAAGACGGGTGCCCAAAAATATCGTAAGGGCCACTCCGGGGACGTGCGGGGTTGGGGTAAAGCTTTTTGATTCTGTCTTTCCCCTGCGCCGGGTAGCTTTGAACGAAAGACACGCATAGCAATGCTGCACAGATCGTAGCTACGAGAACAAGACAAGGCAGACACGGCCGCGCCCTTTTTAAAGGGTGCGGGTGGAGTGATGCGAGTCCTGCATATCAGTGCGAAGATACTGTATATATCCGGCATGCTGCGCGGCCGAGCAATGAGCTCCCTAAAAAAAATGCACACGTGGATCGGTACCGGCTTAGACAACCTTTTTGAGAACAGACTGTTAATGAATAAT
>Ga0210377_10003727_pt1 | contig 13028 bp, 11 predicted proteins | sample PLM4_65_b1redo_FD_155480 | JGI IMG/M metagenome (GOLD analysis project Ga0210377, IMG submission 155480) | Groundwater sediment microbial communities from an aquifer in East River, Colorado, USA - PLM4_65_b1 redo | ecosystem: Environmental > Terrestrial > Soil > Riparian zone | place: USA: East... | reverse complement strand
AAGAATTTAGTTTCTCCATAAACTTATTCTTAGCAGGAGGTTTCTATTTTGGATAGATTGAAAAGCAATTTCCCTTATGATTTACTGGGGAAGTCTTTTCTCATGCTCTACCCATATATAACGTTGTTTCTAAGTTTGCTTTCCCATATCCCGTTACTTAGCTCATGAAAAAGCACAGAGAGAAACAACGTCCCCAAAAGCTCCCCTGATGTCGTCCGCACTCCCAGCCAGGGCTATCGCGCTCGTTATGCGCCGTAGGAAACAACATCTCCTATGTTTCTGGGTGGCCCTCTAAATCTCCTGGATGTCTCTGTAATTTCCAGAAGATGGCATCATTTGAAGTAAAGAGCGAGCAAGAGGGCAGAGAATGCAAGCCAAATATTGCGGCTTAGCTGTTGTCCATACTTAAATACCTCAATCTCCGGTCGTTTATGCTTTGGTGCTGTTAACCATATATAATGATATTCGATCCAAAACCAAACAGGAGGTAAGATACCGCAAAGCATCAAGGATAGCTTGGCCCAAAATCTTTCATCCAACTGAGCCAAGCTTGGGTTAAACATCACAACCCCGGCTCCAATACCAACCAGCATCAGAAAGTCACCAACCCCGGCTACGCACCTTCTTCTCCACCTTTCATATTCCTTTGGACCAATGGGAAAGGTCATGACAACCTCCGGTTTCCGAGACCCCTGAGGGTCAGGTCTACTTTCATGTCATCTCAATAAAAAAACGAGGCAAAGAAGCTAAATGGCAACAAAGTAGACCTCATCCTAAAGACGCTCGCGTCTATGCGGCCCTTTTAAGTGTGATACGCATCCCGGCTTTTGTTGCAAGCGCGATGAGCATCTCCAAGCTGAATTTCTCCCATTTGCCTCTTATGAGATCTGAGACGCGGGACTGACTGACGCCAAGAATCTCAGCCGCTTTTGCCTGCGTCAGTTTTTTATTCTTGATAAACTTGCGAAGGTCATCCATGATCTCAGAACGCATCTGAAGAATTGCGGCTTCCTCAGGGGGAAAACCGAGATCAAGAAATACATTGCCGGAAGATTTGATAATAGTTTCTTTCATAATACTACCCTCCAATTTGCTTGAACGGAATGTAATTCAAAGCCTGCCGCTTTGCGAGCTTCGTCCGGGAAGTTCCGGAGATCGTTCAAGCTTGAGCCTATGAAGTTCAGAGGTTTCATAATCTCGTTTTGGACCGCTAAGGGTCAGGTCTACTTTCATGTCATCTCAATAAAAAAACGAGGCAAAGAAGCTAAATGGCAACAAAGTAGACCTGATAATCATATAAAGGGCACCTCCAGAGCATACCAGAACGGTTAAGCTCTGATATGCTCATGGGAAAGACGCCAATCTTACCCAGGAGGTGCTTTATGAGATTGTACACAGGTTTTGATCTGCATTCAAGCAACAGTTATGTGGGGATTATCGACGAGAACGGCAAGCGATCGTTCAACAAGAAGCTGCCGAACGATCCCGCGGTCATTATTGATACTCTGCGGCCGTTCAGAAAGGACATCACCGATATCGCCGTCGAGTCTACATACAACTGGTACTGGCTGGTGGATCTGCTGATGGCCGAGGGGTATAAGGTTCATCTCGCAAATCCCAGCGCCATACAGAAATATACTGGGCTCAAGTATTCCGATGATCGGCATGATGCCTTTTGGCTGGCAGAAATGATGCGACTCGGCATCCTACCCGAAGGCTATATCTATCCAAAAGAGGATCGACCAATACGCGACTTGTTACGCAAACGGAGTCACCTAGTAAAGCTTCGGACGTCACTCATTATCAGTCTGCAGAACATCGTCAGCCGAAATAACGGCATCAAGCTCAAAGGCGGCGACGTGAAGGCATTAAAAACGGATAGGGTAGCGCCGCTTCTCGCGGATAACGAAGATCTTGCGTTGGCCGGGAAGGTCAGCAAAGAGACCATTGATTTTCTGACCCATAAGATCAAAGCCATTGAGCATGTTGTCGAGGGAAAGGTGAAGCTGCGTGAGCCCTACGATCGCCTCCTTGACGTTCCCGGCATCGGAAAGATTTTGGCGCTCACCATCATGCTGGAGACCGGCCCCATCAGTCGCTTCGATAAAGTAGGCAACTTCGTGTCCTACTGCAGAAAGGTTTCCAGCAAGTGGGTCAGCAACGACAAGGCAAAAGGCAAAGGAAACAAAAAAAGCGGCAATAAGTATCTGGCCTGGGCCTTCTCCGAGGCAGCGGAGAGCGCACGACGGCTGCACGACGAACCCCGGGCGTATTACAACCGGAAGATGCAAAGAACGAACTTCATGATAGCGCACAATGCCCTTGCCCACAAACTGGCGAGAGCGGCCTATTATGTCATGCGGGATCACGTGCCCTTCATGTCGGAGAAGCTGTTTGTATCATAGGCTGGCTGGGATGGTGAACCTGGCTTAGGGTTGGCGAAACCACGAGACCTGATTGGTAATCCATCCCACCCTTTATAACGTTATCAGCATCTTTACTGCCCACGCCGTGAGCCATCTTGGGGCTGGTTAATAACCATGAGACCTGAACAATCATTTGGACACGGCCTGGAACCGAAGATTTTCTGGTCCGTCAAAAGACGGAAAGGGTCATGGATAAATAGCTTCACCAATGACCTTAATCCTGATGGGTGACTGGTGCAGTGAAGAACTGACATCGAAACCGAATGAAACTGCGGCATTGGTGAAGATGAAGATAACGGAAAGGCTCGACGAGAAACGGTTCGTTTCTCGTCACAAGATAACTTTTTCCCTTGACGGTGCCCTTTAAATGGGTGACCCTGAAGATACCCGCTTCGCTCAACCCGACCTGCCGACTTTTCCTGATATAGCGATCCCTCGCGGTTTTGATAAAAAAACCGCAATGCATGCCATACCGAGTATTCCGAAAGCGATTACGACGGGATATTCGATAACGGCAATCACCCCTGTCAAAACAAAACGTGTTATTACGCGGAGTCCCCGATGTTGCGCGATCGTGTTGGCGATAGGCGGCGAGACTGAATAGTACCAGTTCACGAAAGCCCGGCCCGCGTTATTGGTCATAAGGTGCCTGTCCCTGAAATCGCGCAAGATCTGAACATGTCGATCGAGACGTGATCCATATGCTGCTGTTGCTATGAAACAGGGGCCTGCTACAACCGCAACCGTATCATTGCACGTTGTGCTGTGATTGTAGGAGTGCAACCATGCGGCAAGCGGAATCAAAAGGATAGGCTCGTCTGAATCATTTGATACAATCTCCAACTCGGCTCTTTTGGATTCGGAGGATAGCTGGGTAAACTTGATTTCAACATGACAGCTGTCTGTCGGTGCTATCGTTGTGCAGGTGGAGATGCTGAACAGGTCGGAATCCTGTCCAGTCAGAGACATGCTGCTTATCACCAGATCGGCGGTTCCGACGTTTTCGATTTCAAGCGATTTTATAATCGTACCATTCAAAGCCTGCAAATCGAGGTTAACTTCAGCCGGTTGGACTGAGATATCGGTGCCCGATGTGTTGGCGGCTGTACCCATAAGTTGCACGTAGCTTATATATCCGCTATAGGAAGGGGTGCTATAAGGAATATTCAGGTAGGATGATCTCTGCCCGGCTCCCCATGCCGGTGTCGGCTGGAACTGAACTTCTATTGAACAGGAGGAATTATACGTATAGGTTTTGCTCGAGCAAAGATCGCTATTAGGAACGATCGAGAAATCACCGAATGCGCTGCTATCAGTGATTTGCCCGATAGTGACATCGCCTTCATAGGTGTCGACGGAAACCGAAAGTTTATACGTGGTTAACGCCCCCATATTCACTATCCCAAATTGTGCCGATGAAGGTTCGATTATCACAGGGGGGTCAGGTGGTGCACAGCTTGCGCCTGCATTTTCCCAGGTCAGAAGCAGTAAAGCGGCTACGATTATAAATATTGGATTCATTCTATGCATTTTTCTCCAGGGAAGCAGTCATCAGGGTCACATCTTGCATTTATAGTACATACTCGACTAGCAAGACACAAGACGCGGCCCCATAGGTTCTCGAAAATGCGATGCGGACCTCACTTTTTCTTATCCTCAACCAAAGCACGATAGGGGTTCAAGTGATGGACAACGAAACCTCCGAATGACCGATGCTGTGTCATCGCGGATTCCGCAATTGACAGCTGCGCTTCAAAGTATTTAGCGCCCTTTCCAAAGAAGGTGACCTTCGCCGGTGTGGACTGAAGAGTTTCGACGCCGATCATCACTTTCTTGTTGATCCGGTCCGCGTAATCGAGCTCGTCCTGTGCGTGCGACACGATCCCGTCAGAACCTTCGGCAGCGTTCCTGTAGTCCATGATCGCGACATAGTCGTAGATGTCTTGAACGAACTCGTTCAGCTTCCGGCGTTGCCCCTTCCACTCGACGTCTTCGATGCCGTCGTACCAGAACGGCATCGCCGGTCCCACGAGCATACTCGATCCGGCCTCGGCCTTCAAGCGCATGAATTCGGCGGAGAGATCCAGATACTGCCGGCCGCGCACCGGGCGCCCGGTTGCCCAGTCGTCGAGAAGGTATGGTTCTATGTCAATGTTGACTCCGTCGAATCGCGAGGACGCATCCGGCGTGCCTCTGTTAAAGTCGAGGACAGCTCCGAACATTAGTCTTGCGGCACGACGCTTCTCCTGGAGGATGTACTCCTGGGTGCGGAGATACGCCGAGCCAAGAAGCGCAAATACCTTGAACCCTCGCGCATGGGCGCTTGCGATGAGCATCCGGTATTTCTTGGGCTCGTTCACAAGGATGTTCCGGCCGTTAAATTCGTCGGCATACAGATAGATCGTCGAGATATGCTGCAGTTCGAGGAAGGTTAATACTTCCCGCTGCGCCTCATCCTTGTCGAGCATGCGGACGGCGTCTTCCTCCCAGATCCAGACGGCGCGCGGTGCGGCGACGGCCGAGTGTCCCGGCGCCACAGACGCCGACCACAAAACGAGCATCGCGATTGCGATTCGAAAACAAGTCGTGAAGGTTCGGCTCATCCTGTCATTCACTCCTCGAGACGAGAAACACGAAATGAGTTTCTTTTTTACAGTTTTATCGTTGTCTCCCGGTCCTTCTCGGTCAACCCTATGCTGTAATCAGCCACGGTCTGCGGTGCCGCGGGATCGTACATCCTGGCGTAGGGGTCCGACACCAGGAGTTCCCTGGCGCGGTCAACGGTCGCCTTGTCCTCCAGGCCGATGTTCTTCAGGTGGATCCCTTCCTTGCTCACAGAAAAGAACCTGAACGCGCAGGGGTAGGTAACGATCGCGGGGTCGGCCACATAGGTGACCCTGCCGGAGGTTGTCACCCGGGAGGCGTGATGGTGGCCGGAAACGACGAGCCTGACGTTCGCATACTGTTCAAGCATACGGCGCAGCGCCTCGTGGTTCCTCACCATCCAGAATGACCATACGAGGCTGGTGTCCCTGGGCGTTGTCGGCATCACCAGCTGGTGAGTGAAAACGATAATGAGCTTCTTGCCCCTGTACTCATTCAGCTCGCCCTCAAGCCACTCTAGACCCCTGGTGTTCGCATCTCCGTACGGTTTGCCGTCCACGGTGACATCGAACCCGATCACCCGCACCCCGCGCACGGGATCGAAGGCCCATGACGAATGGCCCGGCTTCAAACCCCGCCCGCGCCACGCCTTGAGGTAGTCCTCTTTCACCAACTTCGACATGCCGCTGACCGGCGAGACCTCGGTATTGCCGAGCAGAATGTAGTACGGCATGTTGAGGTGCGCGGTCCACTTCTGGAATACGGCGAGGGACTCTTTGTCATTCGGGCCATAGTGGATCTGGTCGCCGCCGAACACGACAAAGTTCAGCTTCGGCAGCCGCTGCAGTTGACGAAGCGCCTCGATGAACAGGGGTATGCTCTTCTCCCGGTGCTGCCAGTTGCTCTCTCCCTTCACATCGAGGTGCAGATCGGTGAGGTGGGCGAAATTGAACCTGGGAATATCGGCCGCTTCGGCAAAGGGAATGAACACCTCTCCCGCCGCCAGAGCAACGCCTGATGCTGCAACGCCGGTGATAAATTTGCGCCTGTTCATAAACACCTCGCTCGTGGTGTGTTGATCGCGGACCGGACAGCAACCTTGATGCATTCTGAAGAAGTCAAAATCTACCGCGGAGACGTACCCTGCACTCGTTTATGGCCGCGTTTTCGCAAGAGCAGGCTACGCCGAGCACTCGTTAACGCTGGGCACAGGCTGAAACGCGGAGAAATAAACCTTAAGAATAAATTGGTTTCCTCTGCGCCCTCCGCGACTCTGCGGTTAAATCCGATTTTTTCGAGATCATCATCCTTGCCGTATGACCGCATGAATGCATGTAAAATTGACATATTCTCCTTTATAAGTCAAGCTCAATCAAGGACGAAAGCCGATGCGAAAGGGAAATGTATTTATTGAAATTCATCAAAGGCTATGATATGGTATTGTTATGAGGGAACTTCTTAAACGACTTCCATCGGTTGATGAGATACTGAAGGAAAACAGGACCAAACAGTGGCTTGGATCGACCCCCCGCGTACTGGTGCTCGAGGCGATCAGGACCGCGATCGATGCGAGAAGGAAGGCCATCCTCCAGGCCGCGGACAACAAAACGGGCCGAACGATCGATGATGCGCTGTTTTCCATCGACGGTGTCCTGAACCACGCGGAACTTATCCTCAAGGAGCTGTCCGAGCCGAGCCTCAAGCCGGTCATCAACGCCACCGGCGTGATCGTCCATACCAACCTTGGCCGCTCCATTCTGTCGGAAAAGGCCATCCAGCGCGTCATCGAGGTCAGCAGGAGTTATTCGAATCTTGAGTATGACCTCTTGGCAGGCGAGCGCGGCAAACGCCATGTCCACATCGAAGGCATCCTTACCCGTCTCACCGGCGTAGAGGCCGCCACGGCCGTGAACAACAACGCGGCAGCCGTGCTCCTCTGCCTGAATACCCTTGCCCGCGGCAAGGAGGTCATCGTCTCGCGCGGCGAACTCGTCGAGATCGGCGGGTCCTTCCGCGTGCCGGACGTTATGGAGCGGAGCGGCGCTATCCTTCGGGAAGTGGGGACCACGAACAAGACCCATCTCAAGGATTATGAAAAGGCGATCAACGAGAATACGGGCCTGCTGCTCAAGGTCCACGCGAGCAATTACAAGATCGTCGGGTTCACCAAGGAGGTCTTGCCCGAGGAGCTTGCAAAACTCGGCAGGAAGCACGGCCTTCCCGTGATGTGGGACCTGGGCAGCGGCAGCTTCGTGGACCTCAGTACTTATGGCGCGGGCGACGAGCCCACGGTGCAGCAGGCCGTGAATTCCGGCGTGGACGTGCTCACCTTCAGTGGCGATAAACTATTGGGCGGGCCGCAGGCGGGTCTGATCCTCGGAAAAAAAACACACCTTGAGGCGATCAGGTCCAATCCCCTTGCCCGGGCCCTCCGCCTCGATAAAATGACGCTTGCCGCGCTCGACGCCACGCTCGGCCAGTACCTTGACATGGGGAAGGCTGTCCGGGAGATCCCCACGCTCTGGATGCTGACCCAGCCACTGAGCGAGATCGAGCGCAAGGCCGCGCTCATGGCTGACGGCCTTCAAGGCATCGGCAACAAGGAATTGTCGATAACCATCCAGGCAGATACCTCCCAGAGCGGCGGCGGCGCGCTGCCCATGGGAAATTTCCCTACCAAGACCGTCTGCATCCAGCACAATAAGTTGAGCGCGAACGAGATCGAATCCCGCCTTCGCACCGGCACACCGCACATCATCTCGCGCATCAAGGAAGGCATGGTCGTCTTCGACCCGCGGACGCTGAATGATGAGGAGATCGGGAAGATCGTGGAAGCGATGGGGATTGTTTCAAGCAGCCAGAAGTCAGTACCCAGGAGCCAGTAGAACTTCTCGCTTTATGCTGACCCTTAACCCTGTCAAGCCGGAACCAAAAGGATAATACTCAAAGGCGTCTCGCGCAAAGGCGCAAAGGACGCCAAGAAAATCTTTAAGTCCTGATTTGAACCCAAATGCAGTGGTATCCCTTTGCGCACTTGGCGACTTTGCGCGAAAATATCATTCCCATTTTTGAAAAGAATTTGATTCATAATTACTGACTCCTGACTTCTGACTACTGACTACTGTCCCTATGAAATACATCATCCTCGGCACAGCCGGACATATCGACCACGGTAAATCGAGCCTCGTCAAGGCCCTCACCGGTACGGACCCGGACCGCCTCAAGGAGGAGAAAGAGCGCGGCATCACCCTTGACCTCGGGTTCGCGTCCATGGACCTTCCGGGTGGCAACCGCCTCGGCATCGTGGACGTGCCCGGCCATGAAGGGCTTATCAAGAACATGCTCGCCGGCGTCGGCGGCATGGACATTGTGATGCTCGTGATCGCCGCGGACGAAGGCATCATGCCGCAGACCCGCGAACACCTTGCCATCTGCGACCTGTTGCACGTAAAGAAGGGGATCATCGTACTTACGAAGATGGACATGGTGGACAAGGACTGGCTCCCGCTCGTGCAGGACGAGGTCCGCGAGGTCGTCAAAGGCACGTTCCTCGAAAAGGCCCCTCTTGTCCCGGTATCATCCAAGACCGGCGAGAACCTTCCGCTGCTCGTCCTGGAGCTCGGCAGGCTCGCGGCAGAGGTGACGCCCAAATCATCGAACGGCATCCTGCGCCTCCCGATCGACCGGGTCTTCACCATGAAAGGCTTCGGCACGGTCATCACCGGCACCCTGCTTGCCGGCACGATCAGCACGGAACAGGAAGTTGTGATCCTGCCGAAGGGGACCAAAACAAAAGTACGCGGCATCCAGTCCCACAACCAGGCAACCCAGCGCGCAGTAGCGGGCCAGCGCACGGCCGTGAACCTCCAGGGGATCGAGAAAGACCAGCTCTCGCGCGGCGACACCATCGTGAGCACCGGGTTCTTTACGCCGACTAAAACACTCGACGCAAAGCTCACCCTTCTCAAACAGGCGCCCCGCGGGCTCAAGACGGGTTCGCGCATCCGGTTCTACAACACCACGCAGGAGGCCATCGGCAGGATCACCATCCTCGGGACGAACCAGCTCGCTCCGGGCGAGGAGGCCTTTGTCCAGCTCCGGATGGAACAACCGTTGATCATCCAGCACGGCGACCGGTATATTCTTCGTTTCTACTCTCCCATGGAAACCCTCGGCGGCGGCATGGTGCTGAATCCGCATACGCGGCGGCACAAGACCGCGACGATGACGGAGTCACTCGTGGACCTCCGCATTCTTGAAACCGGTACAATGGAGGACAGGCTTGCGCTCCTGATCTCCGGTAAAGGCCTTTCCGGTATGGAAGAGACCGGGGCCATCAGCGCCATTGCTGCCGACAAACAGGAGATCACCTCGGCGCTCGCGTCCCTTGCGCAGAAGAAAAAGGTGCTGCGGATTGACAATCTTTATGTCCACACTGCCCATCTTGCGGCACTCGAAAAAAAGACGCTTGATCTCATCAAACAGTTTCACAAGGAGAATCCGCTCAAAGCCGGCCTGGACAAGGAAGAGCTCAAGGGCATGCTGCGCATGAGGATAAACCTGAAGGTCCTGAACGTGGCCATTGACGGTCTCGTGAAGAAGAAGCAGGTGGAGACCGATGGCTCCAAACTCAAGGTCCCGGGTTTCAAGGCAGCAGGCGGCAAGATCAATGACGAGGTCAAGAACAGGATCGTGGAGGCGATCAAGAAAGGCGGCACCCAGCCCCCGGTCCGTGAAGAGCTCCCCGCCCTCTTCAACATATCGGACAAGGACGCGAAGGACCTGCTGAAGCTGCTCGCTGATGAAGGCCGGACAGTCAGGATCACTGACTCACTTCATCTGGATAAGAATGTGGTCGAGACGATAAGAACCGATCTCAGGAAGAATCTTGAGGAAAAGAAAGAGATCACCATGGCCGAGTTTCGGGACCTCGCCAGGACCTCCCGCAAGTTTGCCGTTCCGCTCATGGAATACTTCGACTCGCAGAAGTTGACGCAGCGGGTCGGGGACAAGCGGGTGTTGAGGGGGTAAAGACGTTCAGTAACTAAAGAATTAATTTCCTCTCAAAATGGATAGAATATTAAGAAGAAAACTTTAAACCTTATCTCGCGCAAAGCCGCAAAGGCCGCAAAGAACGGCAAAAACAAAAGGGATTATTGTTTTAATTCAAGACGAACAAGCTTTCCTTTGCGCGCTTTGCGACTTTGCGCGAGAAAATGATTTGCCTGGTTCCGGCTTGTCCGGGTTAGGTTGCTTCCTGTAATTTGTAATTAATGCGCGTTATGCAGATAAACCGCTTTCATCCTGAAAGCAGCAAACTCTTATGAGGTCTTGCATGGATCGACGAACTAGTCAAGATCGAAGAAAATACAATGATCCAGACTACAAGGGTCCTGATCGGAGACGTAAAGAGGACAGAAGGTCCGGCAGGGACCGCAGAAAAAGCAGATAATTCAGTGTGACCGTTTATGGTCCTGAAGATATCTTCCCTGAAGATATCCCCTGCCGACTGTACGACTTGAGAACATTGCCCTTTATCTCTTCACTTGTAACATATACAATTCCGTCGTACTATCTGACATGCAGTGTATTGGGAGACACCTGTGAATATTGTGACCGTGGCAACTCTTGTTTTTATTCTTAATCTTCCCTTCGGGTACTGGAGGGCAAACGAGCGGAAGCTTTCGACCCGTTGGTTTCTTTCGATCCACGCGCCGGTTCCCTTTGTGATAGCCCTCCGCCTGCTCGCCGGCCTGGGCTGGCAGCTCATAACCTTCCCCATTCTGATCGGCGCATTTTTCGGAGGCCAATGGATCGGCGGCAAACTGCATCTCATTCGCAAGAACAGACCCGGATCCCTGGTAAGTTCCTGTCTCGTATTGGATCTGGCGGGATGTGACCAAAAGCGTCATTAGGCATTAACTCCTTCCTGCAACCTGTTCTATTTAAATAAGCTATGTGTTCATATTTCTACTGGTAATTTCTGTGGCCATCATATATTATCTGCAGTGAGATAATAGCTACGAGATGGGTGCGATGTTACAGGAAATGCTCAAACCATTACAGGAGGTCTAACTTACAGGGCGGGCCAAAGCAGAAATTTTAATTGTATCTACCACTGTAAGCATCGGCTATTATGCGGATAAAGACGATCATTGAATTCCCTGAAAAACTCCCACAACCATTTCTTACGTTTTTCGGATTACTCCTCGTATTGGCAATCGGCGGTCTTGATACCATAACGAGCTATGATATTTCCGTATCAGTTCTCTATCTTCTTCCCGTCATACTGATTGCCTGGTATGAGGGAGGAGGACCTGCCACCCTTGTATCAATTTTCAGTGCTATCACCTGGGCCACGTCTGAGCTGGTGTCCGGACATATTTATTCTCATGTCACTGTTCGCATTTGGAACACCACCATGGTGCTGGGAATGTTTTTAATCGTTGCGTATTCCATTACAAAAGTAAAGAATTTATTTTTAAAGGAACGTGAGCATGCCGATACCGACGATTTGACGGGCTTAGCTAATATCAAACACTTTTATGAGCAGGCACGTACTGAGATCAGCAGATCGGCTCAATATAAACGGCCTCTCACTCTCGCTTATATCGCTATAGATAATTTAAAATACGTCAATGACACCCTCGGCCATATTGCCGGCGATTACGTCCTCCATGAAGCAGCACGGATCATGAGGTCAACACTGCGGTCAACAGATCTTATTTCAAGACTTGGAGGCGCCAAATTCGCTGTTCTTATGCCTGAAACAAATAATGAGTACGCCATGTTTATTATTCATAAACTTCAGGAACATCTTCTGGATGCGGTGAAAAAAAACAGCTGGCCGATAACGTTCCGTACGGGTGTCGTTACCTGCGTCGGCCCGACATATACGTTAGATGAACTGATCGTAAAGGCCGAAGCTCTTATGAATGCTGCAAGGGAAACCGGCAACAATGTCGTGAAATCCAGGATTTTGGATTTGCCATCAACAACCTCTTAACAACCTCGATTGTCTTACAGCTGGACCCCCTCCATTGTTATACCAAACAGAGAGTTTGAATATTCGCACACGTGCTGTCCTACCCGCTTCCGCTCTCTGGATTTGACGTATTTCGAACAAACCAAACATCAGGAGAATACCGCGACAAGCGCCAAAACGGCTGGAAGGCATTCGACATAATAGATGCAAAAATTACGAGAGATGTCACAAATAACAATTTAGCATTGGATATCCAACTTACCATTGGTCAAATAATCATTAACCGCTTCATCTTTCTGGAACTGCGAACTAAAGGATTATGAAGCGCCATTCCTCTGAGCATCCCTCATGACATGTTCAATAGCCTCCTGAACCCAACAGAAGAAACGTCGTTTTTCGCATCTCTAAAAAATTAAATACGCGCTTCTCATTTATGCAAACTTTATTACCTCACGTTTACTGCAAAGTCAGATAGTTACCTTTTGGCACACAGGTTGCAATTTTATAGATAACACTACATAAAGGAGGACACGAAAATGAAGACCACACTGTCAAGACAAGGCGCCTACGTGGGTGCAGGCGCGGGACTGGTTCTGTTCGGGATGTTTGGGCTTGTGCCGGGCAGCCTGCTGGGAGGTGCGGCAGGCATCAATTTCGCCGGTATGCTGTTCGGCCTTCCCTTGGAACCCGGGCTCCTGTCTCGCCTGATCGTTCTCACAGCCATGCTCGTGGGAATCTGCATTACCTGCGCTTTGTTCGTTACGGCATCATCCACCATCGGATGGATCATAGGCGCCGCCATAAAAACCACCATACACGACAACCCTTTAATGAAAATACGTTAGCTGAGGCGGAATTGTCAAAAATTTTATGAAAACCAAAGAGGCAAGTATGAAATCACACCCTGCACTCGCGGTTCCACTCGTAAACGCTGGGCGCAGGTAATAGGAGGAGCACAGAGGGGGAGGCGCTGCCAAGGACTTTTATATCCCTTTGATTCAAGCAGTTCTCTG
>Ga0210377_10003726_pt1 | contig 13029 bp, 4 predicted proteins | sample PLM4_65_b1redo_FD_155480 | JGI IMG/M metagenome (GOLD analysis project Ga0210377, IMG submission 155480) | Groundwater sediment microbial communities from an aquifer in East River, Colorado, USA - PLM4_65_b1 redo | ecosystem: Environmental > Terrestrial > Soil > Riparian zone | place: USA: East... | reverse complement strand
TCTTCGAGACCGAGATTGCCTCGGCGCGAACCTTCGGCTTTCTGCAAGACGTGCGCGTGATGTGGGATGCGGGGCTCGCCAAGGGCGGCTCGCTCCGCAACACGGTGCTGCTCGACGACACGCGCGTGCTCAACCCCGACGGCCTTCGCTGGCCCGACGAGTTCGTGCGCCACAAGGTGCTCGACCTGCTCGGAGATCTCGCGTTGCTCGGAGTCTCGATCGACGGGCACGTGAAGGTCGAGTGCGGCGGCCACGCGCTGCATCACCGACTCGTCGCGGCGCTGCTCGAGCGCCCCCACGCGTGGCGCCTGCGCGAAGCCGGCCCCCGCCGCGCCGCCGACCTCTCGCCGCTCTTGTCGCCGGCCTAGCTCGATCGACTCCGCTCGCCTTCGGCTCGCTGCGCGCTTCGCTTGCAGGCCGACTTCCGAGTCGGCCGACGCGCAGCGAACCGAAGCCGAGTCCACGAACCAGGAAGCTACTCGTCGAGCTCGGCGAGCTCGCGAGCCAGCCGGGCGGACGCCGCGCGGTCGCTGAACTCGATGCCCATGCCCGAGGCCTGGCTGCCCGGGTTGCCCGGCCGGCGCGCCCACACCACGCGGCCTTCGATCTCGTGCGTGGTCTCGCTCTCCGGGAGACGGAAGCGCAGCTTGAGCGGCGTGCCCTCGCGCTGCGGCGACTCGGTCTCGACGAAGAGACCTCCGGCACCGAGCGTCGTCGCGGGATCGCAGCACAGCCCGGCTTCGCAGAGGTACTCGACGAATACGCGCAGCGTACGCCGGCGGAAGCGTCGGGTGGTCTCGCGCGTGACGGTGCGTCGGGGCAAGCCGGCTTCCTCAGCAGGCGCCGCGCAAGCGGCTCGCGCGACGAGCCGCAGGCTCGCGAAGAGCAGTCATTCCGAGACCCCGGCGAGCCACGCGCGCACCGTCCGACCCATCAGGGAGCGCGCCTGCGCATGGGTGGCGACGAGCGGCGTCAGATCGGCGCTGTCTCCCAACGGGCCGCTGGCGTAGGCCGAGTCGTCCGACACGCACGCGAGCAAGGCGGTGCGCAGGTCGCCGCGGGTTTCATCCAGCACGCTGGCCGCCGCGAGCGCGCGCACCTCCGCCAGCCAGGCTCCGAAATCGAGCGCCGTGATCGCCTCGAGCGGAGTGCCCTCGAGCACACGGCGCAGGCGCCGGCGTGCGCGCCAGCCGATCGCGGACGCGAGGCCGTTCACGAGCTGTCCGCCTCCGTGCACCAGATCGGGGGCGATGACCAGGCTGGCGACCAGCTTCAGCACCTCGCCCTGTTGCGCCGCGGGCAGCGGTAAAAGGGCGGGCGCCGTGAGGCGACCCTGGGCTGCGAGCGCGGCCGACCGGAAGGCGGCGACGTCGCCCGAGCCGGCGGCGCTGGCGGGGGCCGGCGAGGAGTCGAGCGCTTCGGCGATCTCACCGGCCGCCTGCTGCGCGAGCTGGCGGACGGTCTCGGCCACCGGGTCGGCGAGCTTGCCGCCGGACGCGAGCGATCGCGCGAGTGCGGCAGGCGCGTCCTCGGGTTCGGCAACGCTCGCGGCACCGAGCGCGCGCAGGATCGCGCGACCTTGCGCGGCGGCTTCCTGACGCCCGCTGCCTTCGGCGATCCGCAAGACCGCGCGCAACGAGGCTGCGAGCGTCGGATCCGCTTCGAGCGCCGCACGATGGTGTCGCAGCGCTTCCGGCCAGTCGCCGGGCCGCTGGCTCAGCAGCTGAGCCAGCGCCGTGCGCGTCGCGGTGCGCTCGGGCTCGAGCTCGAGCGCACGGCGGTAGGCCTGGATCGCGCCGTCGACGTCCTCGAGCGGTCCCGCGCGCAGGCGCCCGAGCTGGTCGAACACGTCCGCGAGGCCCGCCGGATCGTCCCCGGGATGTCGCGCGGCGAACTCCGCGAGCGTGGCGCCCGCGGCGCGCCATTGGCCCTGCGTCCGCAGCAGCCGCGCGGCGGAGACGGCCGCCTCGATGCTGCGCGGATCGGCCTCCGCGGCGACGCCGAACGCCTCGGCCGCCAGCTGCGGCTCGCCGCGCCGTTCGAGCACACGCGCGCGGAGCATCGCGAGGCTCGCGCGTTCTGGAGCGTTCGGGACGTTCGCGAGCGCGCGGCTGGCGACCGCGAGCGCCTCGTCGGCGCGATCGGTCTCCCACAGCAGGGTCGCGAGCCGCTGGGACGCGCGAGCCAGGGCCGGATCGGCCTCGAGTGCGGCGCGCAGGTGTTGCTCGGTGAAGGCGTGACGCCCGCCCACACGCAGCTCGACTTCGGCCGCGCGCAGCAGGCAGGTGGCGCGGATCGCCGGGTCGAGGGTCTGCTCCGCCCAACGTTCGAGAGCCGCGAGCGCGGGCAGGATTCGGCCCGTGCGCTCGTGGAGCTCCGCGATCCGCTCGTGCGCCTCCGCGTTTGCGGGCTCGAGCGCGAGCGCCTCCTCGAAGCGCGCAAGCGCCAGGTCCGCCTCGTGATCGGTTTCGAGACAGCGTCCGAGCCGCACGAGGTGGTGTGCACGGCGTGCGTATGGCTCCGGGCTGGAAAGACGCGCCTCGAGGCGGACGCGCGCGCCAGCGAGGTCCCCGAGGCCGAAGAGCGCCTCACCGAGGCTCGCCTGCGCCTCCAGATCGCCGGGGTTCTCCTCGAGCAGCGTCGTGAGGCAGCGCGCCGACGCTTCGAGTCGCCCGAGCGCGAGGGCGCAGCGCGCTCCGAGCCGCGCGGTGTCGCTGCGCTGTGTCGCAGCGCTAGAGGCCGCGAGCAGCTCGAGCGCGCGCTCGGCCGCGGCGAGCGCGCCCGCGAGATCGCCGCATGTCTCGCGGGATGCGGCGAGTGCGACCAGCACGCTGGGCGCGCCGGGGTCGTGAAGCGCGGCGCGCTCGAGCCACGCGAGCGCCTGCTGCGCGTCGTCGCTCCGGCGCAGCTCCGCCGCGCGCAGCAGCGCATCCGCGGCATCGGAGCCGTTCGCGAGCTCGGCCGCGCGCGCCCAGGCCTGCGCGGCCCCGGCGGCGTCCGCGAGCATCTCGCGCACCCGCGCCGCGAGCTTCCAGGCCGTCCGCTGCGCGGGCTCGTTCGCCAGCGAGCGTTCCACGCGCACGAGGGCCTCCGCGGGTCTGCCGAGGCCTTCGAGGGTTTCGGCCAGCCGCAGGTGATCCGCGGCGCTCGCGCCGGACCGCGGGTCGTCGCACCAGCTCGCGAATACCGCGGCAAACGCCGGGACGTCGCCGCAGCGCCGGTGGAGCTCAGCCTGCTCCGCCCGTCGCACCGGCGCGAGCTCGCCGAGCGTCGCCGCCTGCGCATAGGCGCGCAACGCGCGCGCCGGCTCGTCCGTGTGATCGCGCGCGATTTCACCGGCGCGCAGCCACGCCTGCTGCCGTCGCGCGGGATCGCGCTCGCCGAGCATCTCGACCTCGCTTTCGTAGAGACCGAGGGCGCCGCGCCAGTCCTCCATGGCTTCGAGCAGCGCTTCGAGCGCGAGCAGCGCCTCGAGATCGTGCGGATCCGCTTCGAGCGCTGCCGCGTAGCAGCGGCTCGCCCGCGTCGTCGATTGCAGACGCCGCGACGCAACGTCGCCGAGCCGCCGCAGCAGCGAGGCGCGCTCGCGAGGCGGAGCGCTCGCCGTCTGTTCGATCTCGCGTTCGAGCGTCTCGGCGACCGTGTCCCAGGCTCCCAGGCGTTCGGCGACGGCGCGCAGCCCGCGCAGCGCATCCAGGGAATCCGGTGCGAGCTCGAGCGCGCGACGGTAGGCCTGCTCCGCGCGCGCGTTCGCCCGCAGTTTCTCGTCGCGCAAGCGCGCCAGCTCGAGCCACTCCTCTGCGGTCGCCGGGCCACGCTCGAGCTGAGCGGCTAGCTGGGACTCCAGCTCGACGGGGCCGGCGCACGCGCGCAGCAGGCGCAGCAGCGCAGCCTCGATCTCGCGAGACACCTCGGGTCCGAGGGCGCGGGCGGCGGGGTCGCTCCCGAGGGCGCGCAGGTGGCGCAGGGCGGCGTCGGGGCGGTGCAGCGTGTGTTCGTAGCCGTGCGCGAGCGCGCGCGCGAGCTCGACGCGACGGTCCTCGAAGACGGGCGCCGCGGGGTCGAGCGCCCGCAGCTCGGCTTCGGCGCAGCGCGCCCACGCCTCGGGAGGGCCGGCGCTGCGCAGAGACTCGCCGAGCGCGCGCAGCAGCTCGACGTGGAGACCGCTCCCGCGCGGCGTCGCGGCCACGGCCTGCTGGAGGTGCGCGGCCGCCCGCTGGGGATCTCCGAGCGGTCCCGACCAGAGCGCGGCGATCTCGCACAGCAGCGGAACGCGCTCCGCCTCATCGACCTGCGCGAGCAGCGCTTCGAGGACGTTCACCCGTTCTCGCGGGCGGCCGAGGTCCCGCTGCAGGCGTTCGAGCTCGTGCAGGACCTCGCTGTCCTCCGGAGCGACACGGCGCAGCGTCTCGAGCTCCGTCACCGCGCGGCCGGGGGACGCGAGATCGCGCTCGAGCACGCGCGCGCGTTCGAGATGCAGCGCGCGTCGACGCGCGGGATCCGCTGCGAGCGCGAGCTCGTCTGCGAGCGCGCGCAGGCGCGCCTCAGCGCGTCCGGCGAGGCGGTGGGCTTCGGCGCAGCGAGCCGGCACGCTCGCGTCCGCGGGGCTCTCGCTGCGCAGCCGCGCCAGCCAGGGCAGCGCGGCGTCCGGCGACACGCGTTCCCAGGCGATGGCGACCCCACGCTCGAGCAGCTCCGCGCGTGCGCCGGCGTCGGTCGCGAGCGCTTCCTGCTCGAGGACGGCGAGCAGCTCCGGCCAGCGCCCGAGGCGTTCGAGCAGCGCCAGTCGCTCGGCACGCGCCGGCGCGAGCGCCGGGTCGAGGGCCAGCGCCTCGCGCAGGTCGCGCTCCGCGTCCTGCGGGCGGCTCGCGGCGAGTCGACGGGCGCGCTTCAGCAATCGGCTCGCGCGCAGGGCGGGCGGCGACCCGTGCGCGAGCGCGCCGTTCAGCAGCTCGAGCAGGAGCTCGCCCGCGTCGTGCCGTTCGGCGAGCTCGAGTGCGAAGAGCTCGGCTTCCGCGTGGCCGGGCTCGATTTGGAGTACGCGACGCAGATGGGGCAGCGCTTCGATCGGGCGCGCGAGCGGGCCGGCGAGCAGCCCCGCCAGCTGGATGCGTGTCGACACTTCGCTCGGGGTCGAGGGCCGTGCGAGCTCGACTTCGAGCAGGCGCGCGAGCGGCTCGTGCTCCCCCAGCCGTCGATACAGCTCGCGCAGGGCCGACTCGGCCTCGCGGTCTCCGGGGCGGTCCGTGAGCACCTGGCGGTACGCCTCGGCCGCCTCGCGCTCGCGCTGAGCCGCGCGCAGGGCAGCGGCCCGGCGCAGGCGCCAGCCGCCGCGTTCCCCGGCGTCGAGGCTCGCCTCCGCGGCGCGCTCGCACAGCTCGATCAGGTCGTCGGTGTAGCCGGCGCGTTCGTAGAGGTCGGCGAGAGGTTCAGCGACGGCGGGCTGGGGTCCGAGCTCGGCGAGAGCAGGCTCGAGGCTGGCGATCGCGCCGTCGGGATCGGAGAGGCGGCTCGCACGCAGACCGGCGATGCGCAGGCGCAGCGAAGCGCGCTGCGCGGCCCATTGTCCGCGCGCGTCACGGGGCAGCCCGTCCAGGGACTCGAGGCGAGTCTCGAGCAGCGCGACCACGGTGTTTGCGTCGCCCTGGCTTTCCCAGTGAGCGATCAGATAGTCGGAGGCCGCCGCGTTGGCGCCGTCGAGCTCGAGGACGCGGGTCCAATGCTGACGCACGCGCTCCGCAGCATCCGGCGTGCTCGCAAGCAGGGCGACGGTGCGGCTGCGCAGTCCGATCTCGCGCTCGCGCTCCGGCCCCGTCGCGAGCTCGCCTTCGAGCGCGCTCAGCAGCTCGGTGCTGCGGCCTGCCTCGGTGTGGAGCTCGGCGAGCGCACGCCAGGGCTCGGCGCGCTCGGGCACGAGCCGCGTGGCCGCCTCGAAGTGGTGGACGGCGGCGTTGGAGTCCGAGAGCCGGCCGCGGCAGAGTCGGCCGAGCCGCTCGTGCAACGCGGCGGCGTCGCTCGTGGCGGCATCGGCGAGCGAGGCCTCGAGCAGCGCGCGTAACGCAGCGGTGTCGCCCGTGCGCTCGAGCAGCGATGCGAGCCGCTCGCGGGCCGTGTCGCGCAGCGCCGGCTGGGGATCGCACGCGAGCGCCTGCTCCAGCGCCTGACGCGCGCCGTCCTGGCCGTCCGGAAGTTGCTCGAGCAGCGCGGCGCGCTCGAGCGCGAGCGCCCCCCGGGCCTGAGGGTCCGCTTCGTACGCCGCGCGCGAGGCCAGCTGTTCGGCGAGGCCCGCCAGGTCTCCAGCGGCGCGCAGCGCCGCCTCGAGGCCGTCGCGGGCTGCGTGCGATCCGCCGTGTTGCGCGAGCGCCTCGCGGTAGACCGCGGCGGCGTCGGCGCAGCGCCCGAGGGGATCCAGCAGGATCTGCGCGCGGCGCAGGTCGAGTCGCAGCGCCTCGCGGCTGCCGCGGGGGAGGGCGCGGCGCGCATCGAGCAGCCGCGCGGCGAGCTCGTCGTGTCGCCCCGCCTGCGCGAGGAGTTGCTCGAGCCGCGCCTGCGCATCGACCGGGGCGCCTTCACAGGTGCAGAGCTGCGCGAGCGTGTCGATCGCGCCGGCTACGTCACCGACGCGCTCCTCGAGCAGGCGCGCGAGCGCGTCGAGGCACGCAGTGCGCTGCTCCGGTGGCGCGGCTTCCGCGAGCCGGCGGCGCGTGCGAACGAGATCCTCGATGCGGCCGATGCGCTCGAGCTGCTCGGCGAGAGCCGCCAGCGCCTCGAGGTCGCGCGCATCCGACTCGAGCGCGGCTTCGAGACAACGGATGCTGTCGGCTTCGCGACCCTGATGGGTGTGGTGACGCGCCAGTTGCCGTCGATTCGCAGCGCGCGCCACTCCCTGCAGCAGCAGCGCCTGGCGCTCGAGGCAATCGACGAGCTCCGCGTCGTGGCCCAGTGCCGCGTGCAGGCGTGCGCACTCGTCGAGCGGCTCGGGGCTCTCGGGAGCGCTCTCGGTCCAGCGCTGCGCCCAGGCGAGCGCGGCCTCGTGCCGGCCAGCCTGTTCGAAGCCCCGCACGAGACCTCGCGCGAGCTCGGCGAGACGCGCGGGGTCGGTCGTGACGGCGGCCTCGCTCGCGGTGATCCGCAGGAGCGCCTCGGAATCGCCGCGCTCGACCGCGAGCCGGCTCAGACCGCGGTGCGCGGCCAGCGCGCGCGGTTCGAGCGCGAGCGCGGCTTCGTACGCGCGGGCCGCTTCCGTCGGCTGAGCGAAGCGCTCCGCCAGCAGGTCGCCGAGCGCGCAGGCGAAGCCCACGCGCTGCGCTTCGGGCCCGGCGACGGCGGCTCGCTCGAGCAGCGTGCGCAGGGAATCCCAGGCTTCGGCCTTGCGATGCAGGCGTTCGAGCGCCGTCGCCACGCCCGGGGCGCGGGGATCGGCTGCAAAGGCCCGCTCGTAGGCGAGCGCGGCGGCCTCGAGGTCCAAGAGCCGCTCCTCGTGCAGCAGGCCGAGGTCGGCGAGTACCGCGGCACGGCTCGCGGGGTCGTCGCCGGCGAGCGCGGCGCGTCGCTCGAGCACGTCGACGAGCTCCTCGCAGCGACCCAGGCGCGTGAGCGTGTCGGAGAGGGCTTCGACCACGAGCGCGTCGTCGGGCGCGCGCCGCAGCGCGCGCTCGAGCCATGCGGCGGCCGCCGTATCCTCGCCGCGATCCGAGCGCAAGGAGGCGGCTTCGAGCAGCACGGACACGGGCGTCTCGTCGCCGCCGATCTCGGCGCGGCGCTCGAGACAGCGCAGCAGCTCGGTGTCATCGTCGAGGGCGCGCGCGACCTCGGCGAGCGCGTCGACGACGCGCGGGTCCTCGGGGGCGTCGCCGAGCGCGCGCAGCCACCAGCTCCGCGCACGTTCGGGGCTGGCGAGCTTCTCGAGCTGCAGACGCCCGGCTTCGATCGCGATCTCGGCGCGCTGTGCCGGCTCGGCGGCGCTCTCGAAGCGGCGCTCGAGCAGCGAGACGAGCAGGGCCCACTGCCCGGACTCGCGTGCGATGATGCAGAGCCCATCGGAAGCGGCGGCGCAGCGCGGGTCGTCCGTCAGCGCGCGTCGGTAGAGCTCGGCGGCGCGCCTGGACTCGCCGAGCGGCCCAGCGCACAGCGCGGCCAGCGCGGCCAGCGCGGCGGCGCGCTCGGGCCCGCGTCGAGACGCGGCAAGGCGTTCCCAAGCGGTCGCCGCTTCCCGCGGCTGGCCCTGGGCTTCGCAGGCGAGCGCGAGGCCCTCGAGCGCTGCCGGCTGCTCGGGAACGAGCGCGAGAGCGCGCGCGAGCAGGTCCCGCGCCTGCTCGGGCTCGCGCAGCTCGCGCAGCCAGATGCCGGCGGTCTCGGTCAGCAGCTCGGCGCGCTCCTCGCTGCGCATCGGCATGGCGATCTCGATCTCCGCGAGCTGGAGCACCATGTCCCACTGCGCGCGCATGGCGTGGATGCGGCGCAGCTCGCGCAGCGCGGGTCGCTGCTCGGGGCTGGCGGCGAGCGCTTCGCGGAAGCAGCGCGCCGCCGCGTCGAGGTCGCCGCGCCGCTCGGCCCAGATCTGGCCGAGGCGGAAGAGCACCCCCGCCCGTTGCTTCGCGTCCTTGGCGAGGTCGGGCGCGGCGAGCCGCTGCTGGTACAGCGCTACGAGATCGTCCCAACGTCCCGCGACGAACCACTGCTCCTCGAGCGCGGCGAAGGCGCGGGTATCCCCCGGATCCGCGAGGAAGCGCTCGCGGTGGCGCTCGAGCATCGCCGACACCCAGACCTCACGTCGTCGCGCGCTGGCGGGGGAGTGCCGCCCATACATCGACCGGAGTGGCGCTGATCTTGATCGGAATCGCTTGCAGTCGCAGGCGAGTTTGATTAGTATTTTCGCCGCCTTAGATCGGGAGGCGCAACCCGGAGCACGACCGGCAAGCGCACGCGATCGACCCACCGCCCTTGGTGAGGCCTTCCCCCCCATGCCGCACGAGAGCCTGCCGACGGAGCCCGCCCGCGCGCGCCCGCGCGATCCGGTCGACGACGCCCTGCGACGCCTTCCGGAAAGCGAGCTTCGGCGGCGCCGGCGCGAGCTGTGGATCAGCGCCGCCGTCGGCGCCGTGCTGGTGGCCCTGCTCCTGCTCCAGCCGATCGCCGGCCTCACCCAGGCGGTCGCCGACAGCGGCCTCTTCCTGTTCCTCAACGCGATCGTCGTGATCCTGATCCTGCTGCTCGGCTTCCTGGTCACCCGCAACTTCTGGAAGCTCGTCGGCGAGCGCCGCCGCGGCACGCTCGGTTCGCACCTGAACCTCAAGTTCGTGTCGGCCTTCGTGCTGATCGCGTTCATCACCGCCTCGCTGCTCTTCGCAATCTCCGCGGTCATCGTCACGCAGTCGATCGACCGCTGGTTCAGCGTGCAGGTCGACGGTGCGCTCGAGAAGAGCAGCCAGATCGCAGAGCGCTACTACGAGGGGACGGCGCAGCGGGCGCTGGCGTACGGGGGGCGGATCGCCGAGCAGGTGTCTGCTCGAGGCCTCCTGCGCGCGGAGAACCGTGCCGCGCTCGCCGCCCTGATCCAGGCGGAGCAGCGCGCCTACGACCTCGGCGTCGTCGAGATCTTCGGCCGCGGCAGCCAGGAGCTCTTGAGCGTGGCCAACCCGGAGGCGCCTGCGAGTCATTTCGCGCGCCGCGACGGCGAGCTGGTGCGCTCGGCGATGGCGGGCCGCTCGGGCTGGCGCGTGGAGCACGCCGGCAACGGCGACGTGATCCGAGGCGCGGTGCCGATCGCGTCGAGCAAGCGGCCCGGACGCACGGCCGGGGCCCTCGTCTTCGACTTCTTCCTGCCGGAATCGCTCGCCCCCGACACCGCGAGCATCCGCGAGACCCTGGCGCAGTACCGCGCGCTGCGGCCCAGTGCGGGAAACATCCGCACGGCCTACCTGCTCGAGTTGCTGCTCGGCTTCCTCGTGATCCTGATGCTCGCCACCTGGGTCGGATTCCGGATCGCGAAGGGCGTCACCGGTCCGATCCGCGCGCTCGCCTCGGCCTCCGCGGAGGTCGCGCGCGGCAACCTCGAGGTCGCCGTCGAGCCGCCGACCGATGACGAGGTGGGCTTTCTCGTGCGTTCCTTCAACCGCATGACGCGCGACCTGCGGGACGCGCGGGCGCGCCTCGAGCACTCGAATGTCGAGCTCGAGCAGCGGCGGCGCTCGATGGAGGTGGTGCTCGGCACGATCGGCGCCGGGGTGCTCTCGCTCGACGCCGAGGGCCGCATCACGACGCTGAACCCGTCGGCGCGGAACCAGCTCGGGATCGCACGCGACGCGAATCCGATCGGCGGGCGCTTCGCCGACCACGCGGGGCAGGCACAGCTGCGCGACCTGATCGTCGAGCTCGGCGGCAGGCTCCGCCCGGGCGTGCGCGAGAGCATCCGACGCCAGCTGCAGGTTCCCCTCGGCGAGAACCTCGCGACGCTGCTCGTGACCGTGACGCTGCTCCACGACGAGGCCGGCGGCGTGCTCGGCAGGGTGGTCGTGCTCGACGACTACACGCAGCCGGTCAAGGTGCAGCGCATGGTCGCGTGGCGGGAGGTGGCGAACCGGATCGCCCACGAGATCAAGAACCCACTCACACCGATCCAGCTGTCGGCGCAGCGCATCCGGCGACGCTTCCGACAACGCATCGAAGCCGACCCCGACGACGTCAAGGTCTTCGACGAATGCGTCGACGCCATCACGAGCCAGGTCGAGGGCCTGAAGCTGCTCGTCGACGAGTTCTCGAACTTCGCGCGGCTCCCGACGGCGAACCCCCAGGCCGGCGACCTGAATCGCATCATCGCCGACGCCGTCGCGAGCTACGACGGCACCGAGCGCGTCGCCTTCGACGCGGACCTGGATCCCAGCCTGCCGACGGTCGACATCGACCGCGAGCAGATCCGCCGGGCGCTCAGCAACCTGATCGACAACGCGATCGCCGCCGTGCAGCGCGGTCTGCGCGTCGGGCACGACGGGCGGGTGGTGGTGCGCAGCGCCTGGGATCCGTCGCTACAGAGCGTCCGTTTCGAGGTGGCGGACGACGGCGTCGGGATTCCGCCTGAAGATCGACGGCGGATCTTCGAGCCGTATTTCTCGACCCGATCGGGCGGCACGGGCCTCGGCCTCGCGATCGTCTCGCGCATCGTGGCCGATCACCACGGCTACATCCGGGTGCAGGACAATGAACCGCGAGGCACGCGCTTCATCGTCGAGCTGCCGGCGCGGGGCGCCTAGGTGGAGCGCATCCTGATCGTCGACGACGAGGAGAGCATCCGTCGCTCGCTCGAGGGCATCTTGTGCGACGAAGGCTTCGAGACGCGCTTCGCGGCCGACGGCGATGCCGCGCTCGCCGCGCTCGCACGCGAGCTGCCGCCAGATTTGGTTTTGCTCGACATCGCGATGCCGGGCCGCGATGGCGTCTCGGTGCTCGCCGAGCTCCGCGAGCGCTGGCCGCAGCTGCCGGTGGTGATGATGAGCGGCCACGGCACGATCGACACCGCCGTACGCACGACGCGGCTCGGCGCCTTCGATTTCGTCGAGAAGCCGCTCTCGATCGACAAGCTGCTGCTCACGCTCCAGCACGCCCTCGAACGTGCGCGCCTCGAGGCGGAGAACCGGCGCCTGCGCGCGCAGGCGTTGCGCGCCCACGAGATCCTCGGCCGCTCCGAGGCGATTGAACGGCTCAAGCAGCAGATCCAGGTGGCCGGGCCCACCAACGCCTGGGTGCTGATCACCGGCGAGAACGGCACGGGCAAGGAGCTCGTCGCGCGTCAGATCCATCTGCAGAGCAAGCGCCGCGAGAGTCCCTTCATCGAGGTGAATTGCGCCGCCCTGCCCGGGGAGCTGATCGAGTCTGAGCTGTTCGGTCACGAAAAGGGCGCCTTCACCGGCGCCCTCGCCCAGAAGCGGGGGAAGTTCGAGCTGGCCCACGGCGGGACGATCTTCCTCGACGAGATCGCCGACATGAGCCTGATGACACAGGCGAAGGTCCTGCGCATCCTGCAGGAGCACAGCTTCGAGCGCGTCGGCGGTACCGAGACGATCCAGATCGACGTGCGCGTGATCGCCGCGACCAACAAGAACCTCGAGAAGGAGATCGCGGCGGGCCGCTTCCGAGAGGACCTCTACTACCGTCTGAACGTGATCCCGTTCGGCGTGCCGCCCCTGCGCGCGCGACGGGAAGACATCGAGATCCTGGCGCGTCATTTCGTGCAGGAGTTTTGCGCGGAGTCTGGCGAACGCTCGCGGGAGCTCACGCCGGAGTGTCTGGCGGCGCTCGAGTCGCATGCCTGGCCGGGCAACGTGCGCGAGCTGCGCAATCTGATGGAGCGTCTCGTGATCATGACGCCGGGTCCGAGCATCGATGCCTCGGACCTCCCGGACACGTTGCGCGTCGCGGCGCTCGGGGGCGACGAAGGGGGCGGTACGCTCGAGCGTGCGCGGCGCGGGTTCGAGCGCGAGTACCTGCTCGCGAAGCTGCGCGAGCACGCAGGGAACATCTCGCGCACGGCCGCGGCGATCGGCATCGCGCGCGAGAACCTCTCGCGCAAGCTCAAGCTCCACAAGATCGGAGTCGAACGTGGCTGACCGCGAGGCGCCGCAGACGCCGCGCAACCAGGCGACGCCGGGCGCAGGGGAGGGCTCGCATCTCCGCATCCCTCGCTCGCTGCGTGTCGATGCCGAGGTGCTGGAGAACCGCAGCGAGGGCGGCGAGAACCTGCGTTTGCGGCTGTGCGTGCCGGGCTGGCCGGGCTTTCTCCCGGGCCAGTTCGTGATGCTCTCACCGGGGGCGCGCACCACGGTGGAGCGCACGGACCCGCTGCTGCCGCGCCCGATGGCGATCTTCCGGGCCCAGCCCGTGTCCGGCGGAGCGGAGGTCGAGATCCTGTATCGGCGTGTCGGTCGGGGCACCCGGCTGCTCGCGGAGACGCTCCCCGGTCAGCGGCTGCGGCTGGTCGGCCCGCTCGGCCGTCCCTTCGAGGCGCCGGCTCCAGGCGAGCGGGCGCTGCTGGTC
>Ga0210377_10003725_pt1 | contig 13029 bp, 14 predicted proteins | sample PLM4_65_b1redo_FD_155480 | JGI IMG/M metagenome (GOLD analysis project Ga0210377, IMG submission 155480) | Groundwater sediment microbial communities from an aquifer in East River, Colorado, USA - PLM4_65_b1 redo | ecosystem: Environmental > Terrestrial > Soil > Riparian zone | place: USA: East... | reverse complement strand
GGAGGAAGGAGGGCGTCAGTCTTCGGATTTAACGATGACTTCCCGGCCCTTGTAGGTCCCGCACGTCGGGCAGACGGCGTGGGGACGCTTTGTCGACTTGCACTGCGGGCAGATGCTCACCGCCGGCTGGGACAGCTTCTTGTGCGTGCGCCGCTTGTCCCGGCGGCACTTCGATCCGCGTCGTTTCGGATTCGGCATGGCTTACTCCTTTTTTCCTTTCAGGGTCTTGAGAATATCGAACGGGCCCTTTGCCTCCCCCGCGACGCAGTTGCACGCCTCCAGGTTCCGGTTCTTCCCGCACACGGGGCAGATCCCGCGGCATGCCTCGGAGCAGACGACTTTCAACGGGAGCTCGAGCGCCACCTGCTCCCAGAAGATGTCGGTCGTTTCGACCCCCGTGCCGTCATAATATCCGACATCGAGGTCTTCCTCGTGAAGCTCGACCGACCCGGAGGCGGCCCGATCCCGGCTTTTCGGGGTCAGGAACGTCTGGAACGCCTTCCCGATCCGGAGCGTCACCGGCTCGGAACAACGGTCGCAGAAGCCTTCCCCCTGCGCTTCGAACGACCCCTCGATCCAGAGATCGCCTTTCTCGACCGTCAGGAGCAGATCCGCGTCCAGCAGCCGCAGCTCCCGCAGCGGCGCGGGGTCCATCCCTTCGAGAACGCGGGGGATCGACGCCTTTCCCCGGGAAGCGAACAGGTCCAGTCCGCCCCCGGGAATCTCGGATACCCGGATGTACAAGCGCGAATTTCCTCGTAAAGTAAAAGAGATACTATAGGCATCCACCCCCCCGCTGTCAATCGCCAATTCCCCGGGACCCGTTGTATCATGGAAGCATGAAGCGGATGCCCGCCGTCTCCGGACAGTTCTACCCCGGGAGCGCCTCCGGACTCTCCCGGGCCCTCCTCGAGCTGACCCGGGAGGGGAAGGAGCGGATGCCCGCGATCGGGGTCGTCGCCCCCCATGCGGGATACGTCTATTCGGGGGCCGTCGCGGGGGAGGTCTTCTCCTCCGTCCGGGTGCCCGCCAGGGCCGTGCTCTTCTGCCCGAACCATACCGGGATCGGGGAGGATGCCGCCATCATCTCCCACGGGTCGTGGCGGATGCCGTGGGGGGACGTCCAGGTCGACGAGGAGCTCGGCGCCCGCCTCGAGGCCGCCTGCCCCCTCCTGCGGGAAGACGCGTCGGCTCATTCCCGGGAGCATGCGATCGAGGTCCAACTTCCGTTCCTTCACCGGTTCCGGCCCGACGTGCGCATCGTCCCGGTCGCCCTCGGGCGGCTCTCCCTCGAGGATTGCCGCAACCTCGGGGAAGGCGTGGCGGACGCGATCGCGGGGGACGCCGACCGCCCCCTGCTGGTCGCCAGCTCCGACATGTCCCACTACGTGCCCGACGCCGTCGCGCGAAAGAAGGACAAGCTGGCGATCGACCGGATGCTGGCCCTCGACCCCGAGGGTCTCTACGCGACCGTCAGGACCGAGCGGATCTCGATGTGCGGGGTGCTGCCGGCCACGGTGGTCCTCTTCGCCGTCCGCCGTCTTGGCGCAACCTCGGCCCGTCTGATAAGATACGCCACCTCCGGCGACGTCAGCGGGGATTTCGACCGGGTGGTCGGATACGCGGGACTCGCCTTCTCCTGAATCGAATCGAGGACTTTTCATGCCGAACGTCGTGACGCGCTTCGCCCCCAGCCCCACGGGATTCCTCCACATCGGCGGCGCCCGCACCGCCCTGTTCAACCTCCTCTACGCGCGCAACACCGGCGGCAGGTTCATCCTGCGGATCGAGGACACCGACCAGGAGCGGTCCACCCCCGAGGCGGTCCAGGCGATCCTCGAAGGGATGACGTGGCTCGGGATCACCTGGGACGAGGGGCCGCACTTCCAGATGGAGCGGATGGAGCTGTACCGCAAGGAGGCGGAGCGTCTCCTCCGGGAAGGGAAGGCGTACCGGTGCGTCTGCACGAAAGAGGAGCTCGACGCGCGCCGGGAGGAGATGGCGGCGCGCAAGGAGAAGCCCCGGTACGACGGCCGGTGCCGCGACCTCGCCCCCGGCGCGACGGATGGAATGCCTTCCGTCCTCCGGTTCAAGACGCCGCGCGCGGGACAGACGGTGGTGCGCGACCTGCTGCGCGGCGACGTGGTCTACGAGAACGCGGAGCTGGACGACCTGGTGTTCCTCCGCACCGACGGGTCGCCGACGTACAACTTCGTCGTCGTGGTCGACGACGCGTCGATGGGGATCACTCACGTCTTGCGGGGGGACGACCACCTGAACAACACGCCGAAGCAGGTCCTCCTCTATGAAGCGCTCGGCTACCCTCTCCCGCGGTTCGGCCACTTTCCGCTGATCCACGGGATGGAGGGAGGCAAACTCTCGAAACGCCAGGACGACGTGTCGGTGACGGCGTACCGGGAGAAGGGGTTCCTCCCCGAGGCGATGGTCAACTATCTCGTGCGGCTCGGCTGGGGGCACGGCGACCAGGAGATCTTCTCCATGGTGGAGATGCAGGACCTCTTCTCCCTGGAGCACGTCGGCAAGTCCCCGTCGAAATTCAACCTCGACAAGCTGCTCCACCTCAACGCCCACTACATCAAGATGGCGGAGCCTTCGCTGCTCGCGGATCTCCTCGTCCCCTTCCTCGCGAAACGGGGGATCGACGCGAAACCTTCCCCGTGGCTCACTTCCGTCGTACGGACGTTGCTGGAGCGGTCCCGCACCCTCGAGGAGATGGCCGAATCCGCGGAATACTACTTCCGCCCGAAGCCGGCCGAACCGAAGGCGGCGGCGAAGTTCCTCACCCCGGAGATCGCCCCCGTTCTCCTCGAGATCGCGGAGGCGTTTTCCGCCCTCGAAGACTTCAAGGCGGAGATGGAGGATGCGCTGAAAGCGGTGTTGGAACGCAGGGGGGGGGACCTGAAGGTTCACCAGCCGATCCGCGTGGCCCTCACCGGGGGGACCGCGTCGCCGGGGCTGTTCGAGGTGATGGGGATCCTCGGGCGGGACGAGGTGGTGCGCCGCCTTACGTCAGCCGCGCGCCGCATTGGCGCTTGACGCAACGGCTCCCGATCGGGTACCTTGTTCGTTCCGTTGGGGAGTGGTGAAATGGTATCACACGTGGCTCTGACCCACGGTTTCCAGGTTCGAGCCCTGGCTCCCCAGCCAACCGGTCCCATCGTCTAGTGGCCCAGGACGCCGCCCTCTCACGGCGGTAGCGAGGGTTCGAACCCCTCTGGGACCGCCACGAATCACAAGGGGATTCCGATGTCGGCCGGAATCCCCTTCTTATCTATCCGATAAGTCCCAGCAGGCGGTTCTCCATTGCCCCCCATCCACGGAGGGGCGCCCTCGGTATAGCTGACAACCTGAGGGAGAACGCAACCGTCAATGCTCACAATCTTCCCGCCTTCCCGCCGCCGCGGAATCCTTGATCTTCGCTAAAGCAGCCATGTAATCGTCCACCGATGCAAACGACGCGTCGATTAACACCTCACCCGGAGTTTTCTCCGGCGGGATGTCCGTTGATATTCCTGGGGGGAAGGTTGCCCGTGACATTGGCATACACCTTTCTTGTTGACTAATTTATAAAGAGAGCTTTTATATAACTACACGCAATTGATGTTGCGTACCCTTGAACCTGATCCCGAAGGAGGTCAGCAATGAAGCGGATAATCGGTCCGGTTGCCCTGTCGATTGCGGCAATGTTCGCGCTGGTCGGATTCGGATGCGGTGGAGGCGGTGGCGGCGGTGACACTCCCCCAGTTACGCCTCCGAGTCAAAGTCTTCAAGGTACGTATTCCTTGGTGGGTTTTGATCTGGACTATTCAAACGGGACAACAATTAACGAAAATAGTCCCGTGATTACTTCTTGGTCTGGAACAATGAAAATTGGGACAGACACCATTTCTCAGTCTTTTGTTATTAACAACACACCATTTGCCGCTACTGGTACTGCAACGATCACTTGGACCACCGCCGGTGTGGCCGGGATTGCGCACATTACCGATCAAACAGGGACGCATGATGTTGCCTTTACAATATCAGGGAACAATTTAACAACTTATTCCGGAGTTATGGATTCTGGCACTCCAGGAATAACTGTGGAAGAATACGATCATTGGAATAAAATTTCTGATTCCCTTTCTCCTGAAAGGGAAGGTAGTGTTACAGAAAAATCAGATGAACAAGCATTTACCGGGAAACATTGGATCGCTGAGTTGTTTGTTCCATAATTTAATTTGCATAAAAAATAAATCGTTAAAAAGGGCGGGGCCGCAAACCCTGCCCTTTATGTTTCCGGAATCCTGATCGATTTTCAAGGAACGAGAAACGGCATTGGCGAGGTCTCTGAAGTACCACCGCCTCGCATCCCGGCCCGGCCCCGCTCCTTCGTCTTCCGCCCTGCTCCCCCGACGTAGATCCCGCTTCCTTGCACCTTTCTCCCATCAACAACACCATAAGTCCAAGCAGTCGTCCCAGCACCCGGCAGGGCACTTCTACTTTGAGGAATCCTCCTCAGACACGAATGTCTTCCATGCGCCTCAGGCGCCGCATGCCGCCAATCGCCTCCGGACCCGCCTTCCAGGAGTCGGCCGCCTTCAGCGGACCGAAGTCCAGTCCCGAAAGCTTTTCGATCTCCGTTACCGAGGTTTGATATTGCGCGATCTCTCCCAGGTCGTCGAAGCCCTCGCTCACGCGCTCGGGCAGCCTTGTAATCCGCCCGGTCTGGTCCGCTAGCAGCGCAGTGGCGCGAAGCTTGCCGCCTTCGACGCGGGCAAGAATCTTCCAGAACGCCATCGGCACCTTGATGTACCGGTACTCCGGGTCGTCCTTCCCGAATACCGGACCGGTGAACACCGATACCTTCTCGTCCCCCTCGGCGGCGTTGTCGAGCACGTAGTTTTCGATGCCCTGCCAGAACCGGGCACGCTGGTTGAAAATCGACTCCTGCGGCACACAATTGGTGAAGTGGAACGTATCGGCATTCGCGCGCTTGGCGCGCGCCGAGCTGCCCCAGCCGGGATCCTGCCGGCGGACCATGTGTCCGCGGTCGAACACGCGCCTGGGGAGCTGGTCGTCGTAGAGGTCCTGCGCGGTTTGCGCGTCATCGGGGATGCGCGGATCGTCGAACCACACCTCCGTAGCCTCCGCGGATTCGCGCGGCTCCCCGGTCGTGCGGTCGATGTCGCGCCAGGTTTCACCGTCGATGTTCACGGCGGTGAAGTACGCCATACGGCGCTCCGCGTTGACCACCACACTGAAATGCTCGTATTTCAGCTCGAAAGGGTCTTCGCCCTGCGCGACCTGTTTCTTGCGCGCCGCCTTTATTTTCTGGGCTGCGCCAAGCTTGGGCAGCGCGAGCTGGTGGCCGGGCAGGAAATCCGGGGTGTAACCGCCGCGGTTCGAGTACTTGCGGTCTACCTGGATCTTCTCCGCCGCGGTCTCCTTGGGCGCGGATGGCGCTGCGATGCCCGCCGCGACTCCTCCCCCCCGCACGCGCACGGTGACTTCAAGAGGAATCACCAGGCACGCGTCCGCATCTCCTGCGGCAGGACGGAGGGTCCTTGCATCCCGCACGCCGAACGGCTCCTCGGGCGTCCCTCTCTCCGGTATCTCGCGCGGGCGCCACACCGGAGCACCTTTCCTCCCGACGAGAACCGTATCCAGAAACATGCGCCGTTGGGTGGGTGCCTTCCCTCTCTCGACCTCAAGCGCTTCCATGATCGCACTCACTCGAATCCCCTCGTTGACCTCCTTGCCCGCCGGCGAACCGTCGGGCAGCTGTTCCTCCGTGTAGGGTTCTCCCCAGTGGTGCAGCGCGACCACCTCCCACTGGTCGTTGAACACGGGCGAGCCGGACGAGCCGGGCATGGTGTCGGCCATGTAATGCAGCACTGTCTCCAAGCGGGACACAAGGCGGTTCTCGCGCAATACGATCTGCTTGAATTCGCCCTCCGGGTGCTGCACGAGATTGACATACTCGCCAAGCATGTGCTTGTCCTCGCCGCCGATCAGCGGGCAGTAGCCGAAATGCTCCAGCCCCGCCGGCCCGCTCTCGCGCCGGCCGATGGCGACGACCGTGAAGTCGAGCCTGTCCTCGTGGCTGGTAACGAAGAACGTACCGGGATCCAGTTCAAAGCGGGTTACCGGTTGGGATGCCCGTTTGCATCGAGCTCGTAATTGAACTCGACGAGGCAATTGCCGGCGGTCTGCGTCGAATCGATGACATGGTTGTTGGTCAGAAACAGCCGGTCGGAGATCATGAAGCCCGATCCCTGCGGCTGAAGATTACGGTAAACGACTCGTCCCACGGCGTTTGCCGCCACGCGCGCCAGATCAAGGAACGCCGTCCCGACGAAGTCCACGGTCTTGCCCTGGATGCGCTCGGCCATGCGGCGCCTCGGGCCAGGCAACAGCTTGAGCGCGGTGTCGCTGTAGGTGGCGATCCCCATAGCTTGATCCGGGTCGAGTTGCGCGATGCGCTGGATGCGGCGCACCTTTCGATCGGGGTCCTCCTCCGCATCGAGCGGGCGTCCGCGCCGCACTGCCTCCAATGCGCGTCTACGCTGATCGACGGCTCCCGCGATGCGGCTCTTCGCTCCGCTGATGACGTAGTCCGGCGCGTTCATGGAGTCCTCCCGTCCGTCGGTTGTCTGGATTGGATAATGCAATGGCACGAAAGACAGGATGGAGAAGGGAAAGTCCGCCGCTTCACGATCACCTCCGCAGTTGGAGGTTCGCACGCCGAAAACCCGTCTCACAATGAGAGTCGAAGTTGGAATTCCAGAGAATACACGGATTCAGCTATCTATTCAAATTTCACTTCAGGTATCCAGCGGCCGTTCATCTCCGAACGCGGGGATCGCCGAAAAATATTCTCCGGATCCGGGAAAACCGCGATGCGTTTCCAACGATAATTGCATCGATTAGAGATGGACCCGGTCCGCCGGGGAACCGGATAGATGGCAAAAGGAGGAGAAGATGGGCGATCTCATCAAGGGAGACCTGATCCGTCATGAGAGTTTCGGGATCGGCCGGGTGGAACAAACCTCCGGGTATGGAGAGGGCCAGAAGTGCACCGTTCATTTCGCCCGGAGCGACCGATCCACCTTCGCGCCCCGCCCGGAACTCACGACCCTTTCTCCCGAAGAGGCGACGGCGTACGAACTGGTCCGGTTGGCCGTCGAGGAAATCCGGAAGGAGGACCTGCCGGCCGTAGAGCTTGGCGAGCGGTGGAAGGGAGGAGAGCTCGTCCTGAAGCCCGCCGACCCGGCGCTGCAGCCGAAAATCCTCCCCATCGAGATGTTCTTCCACAAGATCGTCATGGTTCGCGATCGGCTGAGGGTCATGGAGCAGCAGATCAACGCTCATAAAGGACTCGCCGACGCCGAAAAGGTGAACCTTCAGCAGTACATCACGCGGATCTACGGTTCGCTCACCACCTTCAATGTCCTGTTCAAGGAAAAAAAGGACTTCTTCATTGGTCAGAAAGGAGAGGACGAAAATATCTGAAGATGGAACCCGCGAAGTCGGTGTGAAAACTTTTTCTTCATTTCTTCAGAAACGGTCAGGAAATAAGGGGAAAAGTATCGTCTGTTTTGCCGTCCACGCGGTTACGTAATCCAACCCATTGGAATCGCTAGGAATTTCCACCGCACCCCGATGGCATCCGCTTTGCTTTGTTCCAGGACATGAACTTCTACCCCGTATATCGGTTCCGCCGGTCCAACGGGTCGTTCTCGCGGATCGGCTCCCTGTTGGAAACGCCGAATCCATGCGGCGACCGCATCCCGCCGCCCATCCTGAACCAGTTGACGACGCACTTCGAACAGAAGCCGGGAGAAACGATCCTTCTCGGCCCCCGGTGCGGACCGGTCGGCAAGGATGCCTTGCCGGATGCGAAAGGGTGATATGACGACCTTCACCGTTTATCGCTTCGATTACATCCGGCAAAACAGGGAACCGGTCGGGAAACTGACGGAACGCCGGAGGAAGGAACGGGGGAATAACACCGAGGATCTCTTGAGGCTGGCGCAAAGATTATATTCCACGTTGTCGCTGGATTCGCACGTCGGCATCACTCCCGAATAATCGCCTTCGTCCCCTGTCGGGGATGCCGCCGATCCTTACCGGGCGACTTGCCCCTCCCGGTGCTGGACGTAGCCGTCCCGGACCGCCAGGTACGGGTCGATCGCCGCCGCCTTGATGTCCTCGTACTCCCCGATCCGGAGGGAGGTGCTGTTGACCGCCTGCCCGGCGCGGATCGCGACGCCCGTCGGAAAGTCGACCAGATACCACAAGGGGTTTAGGAACAAATCCCCCCCGAGCCCGGCGCCGTCCCTTATGGAGGAGGGGCCGAAGAACGGGAGGACGAGGTAGGCGCCGTGCCCGAGGCCGTAGGTCCCGAGCGTCTGTCCCGCGTCCTCGTCCGAAGCCGCGATTCCCCAGTCGTCCTTCGCCGTGTCGAAGAGGCCGCCCATCCCGATGGTCGTATTGATCGTGAAACGCGCCAGCTCCCGGGCGGCGCCCCTCCCCTTTCCCTGCAGCAGGCTGTTCACCAGCCGAACCGGCATCACGACGTTCGTCAGGGCGTTTCGGACCCCGACGCGGGCGGGCTCCGGGACGACGAACGCGTACCCCCGGGCCACCGGCTTGAGGAGCCAGAAGTAGAGACGGTCGTTGAAGACGAAGAGCGCCCGGTTGACCGGCTCGATCGGGTCGGCCACCCGGACCGCGGGCTTCTCCGGAAGCGGCTCGATATCCTCGAAAGCGGAATCCCCGGCGTCGTCCGACGCCGCTCCCTGCGCCTTCCCCGCCTCCTGACCGGCGACGGAACCCGCCTCCGCCCCGGAGACCGGGACCGATGCGGACGCCGCCTGGGAAGGACTTGCGCAGACCGCGGCCAGAAGCAACGCCCCGACAAGCGCATGAAGCCGCCGGGACCCCGGCGCGTTTCTCCAGCCATCGATCATTCGCATCCCCTTTCCGGACCCGCGACCGGATCCCCGCGGGTTGCGTCATTATATGTTCCCCGGACCGTTTCGTCGCACGCAATTTTCCGTAGCCGCCCCGGCCAAGTCGATGGACAGTCGTGGTAGAATCCCGGCGATGATGAGCGTCTTCGAGCGTATCGGGGCAAGGGCACTCCGGGGGATCGACCTCCTCGGGAAAACGGGGCTCTTCCTGGTCGAGTCCGCCGCGCAATGTTTCGTGCGTCCATACCGTCCCCGGAGAATCGTCGAGCAGATCCACTTCGTCGGGGTCAAATCGCTCTTCGTCATCATCCTCACGGCATCCTTCACGGGGATGGTCCTCGCGATGCAAGGGGTCCACACGCTCAAGAAATTCGGATCCGAGGGTCTTCTCGGGTCGGTCGTCGCCCTCTCCCTCATCCGGGAGCTCGGTCCCGTCCTGACGGCCTTGATGGTCATCGGCCGGGCGGGCTCCGCGATGACCGCGGAGATCGGGATCCTGCGGATCGGCGGCGTCATCATGGCGCTCGACGCCATGGCGATCGAACCCAGGAAATTCCTCGTCTCCCCGCGGCTCGTCGGCGCCGTCGTGGCGATCCCGCTACTCACGGTCATTTTCATCGTCGTGGGGATCCTGGGCGGCTGGCTCGTCGGGGTGGGACTCCTCGGGGTGAACAGCGGGGACTACTTCGGGCGGATGGATCAGAGCGTGGAGTTCGCGGACATCGCGGGAGGGCTCTGGAAATCGCTCGCGTTCGCCGTCCTGATCGGGTGGGTGTGCACCTGGAAGGGGTACAACACGCAGCGGGGGGCGCAGGGTGTGGGTCACGCGACGACGACGGCGGTCGTCGTCTCTTCCGTCCTGGTGCTGGTGGGCGACTACATCCTGACGTCGATTCTTTTATGACCGCAACCGTCCCCGGGAGCAATCCTTCCCACCTGCAGGCCTTAATGGACCCGGAGGGTCCCCCGGCGATCCGCCTCGTCGGCGTCGAGACGGCGCTCCTCGGGCGCCGGATCCTGGACGGGGTGACCCTCGACATCCCGGCGGGGCGGATCACCGTCATCATCGGCCTCTCGGGGGCGGGGAAGAGCGTCATCCTCCGCCACATGATCGGGCTCACCCGCCCGGACCGCGGGGAAGTCCTCGTGGACGGCGTGGACATCAACCTTCTTTCCAGGAAAGGGCTGTACGCCCTCCGCGACCGGTTCGGGGTGATGTTCCAGACCGGAGCGCTGTTCGATTCGATGACGGTCTTCGACAATGTGGCCTTTCCGCTCCGCGAAAAGACGGAGCAGGGCGAGGAGAAGATCCGGGGAAAGGTGGAACACCTCCTCGGCCTCGTCGGCCTGCCGGGCACCGGCGGAAAGTACCCGGACGAGCTGTCGGGCGGGATGGTGCGGCGCGTCGCCCTCGCCCGGGCCATGGTCATGGACCCGGAGATCATCTTCTTCGACGAGCCGACGACGGGGCTGGACCCGATCATCCGGAATTCGATCCTGAAGCTGGTGTGCGACACCTGGCGGGAACAACCCTTCACGATGGTGATGGTGAGCCACGACATCCCGGAGGTCTTCAACTGGTGCCACCACCTTGTGGTCGTCCGCGCCGGGAAGATCGCGGCGGCGGGCCCGACCGCGTCGGTCCTCGCCTCCGAGGATCCGTTCGTCCAACAGTTGTTGACTGGCGACTCCGCCGGACCCATCCGGCTGCTCTAGAGGGAGGCAACGGTGAAGCGGAAACGCGGGGTGGAAACGGCGGTAGGGGTCTTCATCGTCGTCGGGATCGCGTGCCTGGCCTGGCTGTCGATGCGGCTGGGGAAGGTGGAAATCGGCGGGGGGAACCAGACCCCGGTCACGGCCGAGTTCGCCTCGGTGGCGGGGCTTCGGGCCGGCTCGGCGGTGGAGATCGCCGGGGTCCAGGTGGGCTCCATCGAGTCGATCGAGGTGAAGGAGTACAAGGCCGTCGTGCGGATGCGGGTGCAGCGCGACATCGGCCTCCCCGAGGACACGATCGCTTCCGTGCGGACGCGGGGGCTCATCGGCGACAAGTACATCAACCTGTCCCCCGGCGCATCGGACCGGATGATTCCCGCTGGAGGGAAGATCCGGGAGACGGAGGGGGCCCTGGACCTGGAGGGACTGATCGGTGAATTCATCCACGGAAGCGCGAAGAAGTAGACCGTCCGGGCGGGCGGCCCGACGGATTCTGGCGGTCGTCGTGGCGCTTTTTGTGGCCTCGTTGGCGGCCCCGGCGCCATCGCGCGCGGGAGAGCCCACGGAGCAGGTCCGCGGCGCGATCGACCGCGTCCTTGAGATTCTGAAGAGAAAGGATCTCCAGGCGAAGGACAGGAGAGCGGAGCGGCGGACCCTCCTCCGGGAGGAGATCTCCAAGGCGTTCGACTTCGACGAGATGGCGAAGCGCTCCCTGGGCCCCGCCTGGCGGCAGCGCACCCCGGAGGAGCGGAAAGAGTACGTGACGCTCTTCCGGCAGGTCCTCGAGAACTCCTACCTCGGCAAGGTCGAGGCGTACCAGGGGGAGAAGATCAAGTACGGGAAAGAGTCGGTGGAAGAAGGGCGGATCGCCACGGTCGCGACCCTCATCGTGACGGGGAAAGGGCAGGAAATCCCGCTGAACTACCGGATGTTGAAGGAGGCGCCGGGATGGCGCGTCTACGACGTCGTCATCGAGGAGATCAGCCTCGTCAATAATTACCGCTCGCAGTTCGCCGGAATCCTCCAGAAATCGTCGTTCCAGGACCTGCTCGCGCGGCTGCGGGAAATGATCAAGACCTCCGAATCCGGCTCCGGAAGCCGGAAGTAGGGAACCCCAGAACCGGGACGTTCCTAGAACTCCAACAAATAAGGGACAGACATCGCATCGGTAGGTCTACGAAGTCTGTCCCTCTTCTGTGGGAGTTCTAGGAACGTCCCGGTTCTGGGGTTTCGGTTCCGGGGTTTGCTACCGTTGCGGCCGGTACTTGTCCTTGAGGCCGACGATCCGGCCGAAGACGGGGGCGCCCGGCTTCGAATCGGCCTCGTCGGCGATGAAGTAGCCGTTGCGGACGAACTGGAACCGGTCCCCGGGCGCGGCGGACGCGAGGGCAGGTTCGACGAGGGCTCCCCGCAGCACCTCCACGGAATCCGGGTTCAGGAACTCCTTGAACGTCTTCCCCGCTTCCTCGTCCTCGGGGTCGGCCACGGCGAACAACCGGTCGTACAGGCGGACTTCGGCCGGCACCGCGTGCGCGGCGGACACCCACTGGATCGCGGTCGTCTTCTTCCGCTCCCCCTTTGCCGGCGCGCCGAGCGACTCCGGGTCGTACGAACAGCGGAGTTCCGCCACCTCGCCGGAGGCCGGATCGCGGACGACCTCGTCGCACCGCAGGAAATAGCCGCCCATGAGCCGCGCCTCGCCGCCCGGGCGCAGGCGCCGCCAGTCGGCCGGAGGATCCGTCGAGAAATCGGTCCTGTCGATCCGGATCTCCCGCGTCAGGGGGACCGTGCGCGTCCCCTCCTTCCCGGCGTCCTTCGGCCAGAGCGGGATCGTAAGGGTTTCCACGCGGTTTTCCGGCCAGTTCGTGATCGTCGCCTTGAGGGGCCGCAGGACCGCCATCGCCCGCGGCGCGCGGGCGTTCAGGTCGTCCCGGATCGCGTCCTCGAGCATCTCCATGCTGACGCGGCTGTTCGCCTTGTCCACGCCGATGCGCGCGGCGAAGAGCCGGATCCCCTCGGGCGCGTAGCCGCGGCGTCGCATCCCGGCGATCGTCGGCATCCGGGGATCGTCCCAGCCGGAGACGAGGCCCTCCTCCACCAGCTGAAGCAGTTTCCGCTTGCTCATCACCGTGTAGTCGAGATTGAGGCGCGCGAACTCGTACTGGCGCGGACGGGGCTCCGGAAAGAGGTTGTCGACGAGCCAGTCGTAGATCGCCCGGTTGTTCTCGAACTCGAGCGTGCAGATGGAGTGCGTGATCCCCTCGATCGCGTCGGAGAGCGGGTGGGCGAAATCGTACATCGGGTAGAGGCACCAGGCGTCTCCCCGGCGGTAGTGGGC
>Ga0210377_10003724_pt1 | contig 13036 bp, 10 predicted proteins | sample PLM4_65_b1redo_FD_155480 | JGI IMG/M metagenome (GOLD analysis project Ga0210377, IMG submission 155480) | Groundwater sediment microbial communities from an aquifer in East River, Colorado, USA - PLM4_65_b1 redo | ecosystem: Environmental > Terrestrial > Soil > Riparian zone | place: USA: East... | reverse complement strand
GGCCGGCATCGTCCAGGAGATGCAGAACTCCCTTTTCCGCACCGGCTACTCCACCATCATCCGCGAATCTCAGGACGCCAGCTGCGCCATCTTGAACTGCCGGGGCGAAGTCGTCGCGCAGCACGTTGTGCTGCCGCTGCACATGGGCGCTTTTCCCGCCTGCGCCCAGGGCGTGCTCAAGCAATACCAACCTTCCGAAATCCATGAAGGCGACGCGTTCATCACGAATCATCCGTATTTGGGCGGCAGCCCGCACGCGCCGGACATGGCGGTGTTGACGCCGATCTTTTTCCGCGGCGAATGGGTCGGCTTTGCCGCCGACATGGCGCACAAGAGCGACATCGGCGGCACCGTCCCGGGCAGCGGCTCCGGCCAGGCGCGCGAGATTTTTCAGGAAGGGCTCCACTTGCCGCCGGTGAAATTCGCCGCCCGCGGTCAAGCGGTCAAAGAAATCGAAGCTCTCATCGCCGCCAACAGCCGCACGCCCGAGCTGGTGATCGGCGACCTCCGGGGACAGGTGGGCGCCAACCGCCTTGGCGAGAGAAGGCTCGCCGAGCTTATGGAGCGCTACGGCAAAGAGACCATTCTCGACGCGACGGCGCTTCTCTCCGCATATACAGAGGCAAGGATTAGACAGGCGGTCTCCTCGTGGCCGGACGGCGTCTCGGAGGGAGAAAGCTTCGTCGATCACGACGGCATCGATCTCGACCGCCCGATCCGTATTCACGTGAAGGTGGAAAAACAGGGCGGCCGAATCCAATTCGATTTTTCCGAGTCTAGCGACCAGACGCGAGGCCCGGCCAATATCCGGCCGCCGCTCGTGCACGCCTGCTGCTCTTACTGCCTCGTTTCTCTCGTCGATCCGTTCCTGCCCATTAACCAGGGGCTCGCCGCAGCGAGCCGCGCGACCTTTCGCGAAGGCAGCGTGCTTCATCCCCGGTTCCCCGGAGCGGTCAACACGTATATGCCGACGGCGCTGGCGGTCGTGGAGGCGCTCTTCAGGGCGCTGGCGCGTTTCGCGCCGGAGAAAAAAGTCGCCGGCAGCTCCGGCAGCGCGGCGATGGTATTGGGCGGACAGAGTCAAAGCGCCAGCAGACCCTACGTCCACTATGAAATCTTCAGCGGCGGCACCGGCGCGAGACGGGGCAAAGACGGCATCTCAGCAATGGCGTTTCATCTGAGCAATTGCCGAACGGCGCCGGTGGAGATCATCGAATCCGAATTTCCCTCTCGCGTGGAGCGCTTTGAGCTGATCGCCGACTCCGGCGGCGCCGGCGCCTGGCGCGGCGGTTTAGGCTTCGTCCGTGAATGCCGGATTCTCCAGGATGAAGTCCGCTTCTCGATGCGCACGGACAAGCACCTGATCGCGCCCGAGGGCGCCGAGGGAGGAATGCCGGGTAGAAAAGGAGCCTGCATCGTCAATCCCGGCGAGCTGGAGGAAAAGAGACTCCCTTCCCGCTTCGGCGACTACATTCTCCGCAAGGAAGACCTCCTGCGGCTGGAGCGGCCGGGGGGTGGCGGCATGGGAGATCCCCTGGAGCGACCGGCGGAAAAGGTGCTTGAGGACGTGCGCCAAGGCTACGTTTCGGCCGGGAGCGCCAAAACCGATTACGGGGTGGCGCTGACGCTCGACCAGGGCGAATGGAGGGTGGACGGTGAAGCGACCCGCGCCCTGCGAGAAAATGAAAAAAAGGCTGGTAAAAAAAACTTTCCTTTGCTATAAACACGGACTAGTAAATCCCTAACTCCAAGGAGGAGAAAATGGCGGCAAAAAAACGCAAACCGAATGCTGCATTCATGAAACCGGTGCAGCCGTCCGCGGCTTTGGCAGAGGTGGTCGGGAGCAAGGCTCTTCCGCGCACTGAGGTCACCAAAAAGCTCTGGCAGTACATCAAGCGCAAAGGGCTCCAGGACAAAAAGAAGCGGACGATGATCAACGCCGACGACAGCTTGAAGGCGGTCTTCGGCGGCAAGAAACAGGTCACGATGTTTGAGATGACCAAGCTGGTCAGTCGTCATCTGAAGTAGCAGAACCTTTTCTTCCTCAAATCCTTCGAGAGCGGCCAGGGCAAGCATTCGCTTGTCATGGCCCAGCTCGTCCTGGTTCTGGCAGCTCACACGTAGCCGAGACTGCAAGCACGCTGATAGGTTTGATTTTCCAGCAGTAAGCTATTTTCCAGGCCGGTCAAAAAGGTCCCAGATGCAAGGCGTGCGAAGGTCCGCGCGCGGAGGCGTACTCTTAGTACGTCGACGCGAAGCGGGCCGAGCACAACGAAGCAGATGGGCCTTTTTCAACGGCCTGAGCGGAAGATTTGATCGAATTGCTTCACGACGCTCTCGTAGCGGGGTCCCCACTGTTCGGCCGACAGCACGTGGACCTTGCCCAATTTTTTTCCGCCGAAGTCCCACTCCATGTCTTTCCGCGCCACCAATCGGTTCTGCTCGGCGTAGACCTGCTGTCCTTCGCGTGAAAAAAGAAAATCGATCAGCAACGCCGCCGCGTGCAGATGCGGCGCCCGCTTGAGAATCCAGACGCCGCTCGGCTCTTTGAGAATCATCGGGTCGGAAACGACATAGTCCATCGGAGCGCCTCTCTCCTTGAAGGTCCGGAGCTGATAGTGATAGCCGTCGATGATGACCTTGAATTCTCCCGCGGCCATGAGTTGCGTCAGAAGCGTATGGCCGCGCTGGAGGCGAACGCCCTGCTTGGCCACGCCGCGCGCGAGATCCAGTCCTTTTTTTTCGCCCATGATATCCAGCATCCCGGCAAACCAGTCGTAGGCTTCGTAGTCCATCGCCATCTGGCCCCTCCACGCCGGCGCGAGAAGATCCTGGTAAGACGCGGGCGCCTGCGCGGCGGGCACGAGCTTGACGTTGTAGCCCAACACGAGGCTATAGGTGAGGGCCGAGAAAGTAGCCGCGGCCGTCCATAAACCCCTCGCGAATCTCTTTGCGCAAAGGCGCCATGTTCTTGGCGACCAGCCCTGCCGTCATAAGCGTGTGGTGAAGTTGCCGCGGCCGCCGATGACGTCCGCCTTATCCGCGCCGGCCTTACGCTCGGTCAGCACTCGGCTGACGACGTTGGTTCCCCCGCCGCGGGTATACTGAACCTCGATGAACGGATATTTTTTCTTGAACCTCTCGATCAAGTCCTTGACGTCGGCGACTTGCAGCAAGCCGTACCATTCCAACGCCCCTTCCTTACGCGCCCCGGCGACGAGCGCATCCATCCTTTCTTTCGCCGGCAGGCCGTTCACGCGCGCCAGCACGGTTTCCGCGTCGGCTTGCGCATAGGCGCTTCCGGACGGTGAAAGAAGCAGCACGAAAAATACGACGAGAAAGCCCGGGAATCTTTTCATCACGCCTCCTATTGGCCCAAAAAGATCGCGCGCAGCTCTTTCGTCGCCGCCTCGTACTCGCGCGCCCACGAAGGGTCGCTGGCAAAAAGGCGCATGCCCCTGGCCTCTTTCAGAGCCTGCGGCTCCACGTCCGCCCGGCTGGGGATGCGCCCCTGAGCGCTCAACATTCTCTGTCCGTCTTTGGAGAGAAGAAAATTGATGAAGAGCTTGCCGGCGTTCGGGTGCGGCGCATGCCGCGCCAGCGCGACCGGATGAAGATAGGTGATGACCGGCTCGACCAATACCCACTGGACCGGCGCGCCGCGCTCTTTTTCGCGCGCCAGGATATGGCCGTAGGTATTCGCCACTGCATGAAACTCGCCGGCGGCCAGAAGCTGCGCCAGGAGATTGTGCGCTTCGTGAGTGCCGGGCTTCTGCGCTGCCAGCCTGCGCATGAAGTCGAGGCCCTGCTCCCGGCCCTTGAGCCTGAGCATGTTCACGAACCACTCGGCGTCCCGAATGTTGAATCCGACCTTGCCGCTCCACTTGGGAAGGAGCAGGTCTTCGTATTTCTTCGGCGCTTGGCCGGCGGGAACCAACTTGGTGTTGTATCCCATCGAGAGATAGAGCGAGTGCAGGTTCGTCCACTGGCCGTCTGCGTCGCGGAAGCCTTTGGGAAACGCCGCAGGCTCGTCTACATCGTGTCTTGCGGTCAGTCCCTTCTCTTTGATCGATTGCAACTGGAATCCCGCCGACGAAAACACGTCCACGGAATGGCGCCCGGTCTGCGCCTCGGTCATGATTCTCTGCAGCACCCGCTCGCTGGTGCCGCGATAGAATTCGACTTTGACGGACGGATATTTTTTCTGGAAAGCGTCGCGAAAGGTGACTATCTGCTCGTTGTTGAGCGAGCTGTAAAAAACCACCTCGCCCTCTCCCTTGGCGAGATCTTCGACGGACGCGGCGCGGGAGTTGGAAATAGAAACGAGCAGCAGAACGATGGCGACTAATAATCTCATGCGGTCGTTCAAAAATCGCAACCTGAAATATCGTTAACGGAGCGGGTTGTCAACGAGACCGGAGAGATTCTTCGCGGCGCTCAGAATGACATTACGTGGACTGGCGTCTCAATTCAGCTAGAAGCGTCCACTCCAAAACATCTGCGGACGGTCAGAAAGGTCCAGAGACGAGGCGCGCGAAGACCGCCAAGCGCTTCACTCCAGGAGAAAATCTGTGCGGCGGGTCAAGAAACGAGCATAACGAGGCGCGAGCCCCGAGCCGACTGAGGCGTACTTTTTTTGTACGCCGCAGGGGAGCGCGAAGGGCGATGAAACGAAGTTAGGCGAAGTTTATTGGCCCGCCGATCAGCGCTGCTGGAGCGCGTCGAAGAGGTGGAGCTGGCGGGTGTGGCCTTCGTCGTCGAAGTGGACGGGATAATTGCCGCTGAAGCAGGCGTCGCAGAAGCCTTCGGTCTGCCCCTTGACGAAAACGTACATTCCATCGTGACTCAGATAGGCCAGGCTATCCGCCTCGATGAACCGGCGGATCTCGTCGACGGACTTGGTTGAGGCGATCAGCTCGGAGCGCGTGGGGGTATCGATCCCGTAGTAGCAGGGGCCGATCGTCGGCGGCGAGCTGATGCGCATGTGCACTTCCTTCGCGCCGGCGTCGCGCAGCATGCGAATGATCTTGCGGCTCGTGGTCCCGCGCACGATCGAATCGTCCACGACCACGACTCGCTTCCCTTCCAGCACCTCCCTCTGCGCATTGAGCTTGATCTTGACGCCGAAGTGGCGAATCGACTGCTGCGGCTCGATGAAAGTCCGCCCCACGTAATGATTGCGGATCAGCCCGAACTCCAAAGGAATGCCCGACTCCTCGGCGTAGCCGATCGCCGCCGGCACGCCGGAATCCGGCACCGGAGTCACGAGATCCGCTTCCACCCCGTTTTCGCGCGCGAGCTGGCGGCCGAGCTCTTTTCTCACCTGATAGACGTTGCGCCCATAGAGTTTGCTGTCGGGACGCGAGAAATAAATGTATTCGAAGATGCACTTGGCGTGGGGCACCGGCGGAAAAGGCTTCAGCGACTCCATCCCCTTCGGACCGAAGGTGATGATCTCGCCGGGCTCCACTTCTCTCAGATAGTCGGCCTCGATCAGGTCCAGCGCGCAGGTTTCCGAGGCGACGACAAAGCCTCCCCCATCCTTCGCCGCTTTGAGCTTTCCCAGAACGAGCGGCCGGAATCCCATCGGATCGCGCGCCGCGATCATGCGGTCCAGAGTGAGAAAAAGCAGTGAGTAGGCGCCGCGGACGCGGCTCAGCGCCTCGACGACGCGCCCCATCAAGCTCTGCTCCCTGGACGTCGCAATCAGGTGAATGATCACCTCGGTATCCGAGGTGGATTGGAAGATGGAGCCGGACGCTTCCAACTCTTCGCGAAGCACGTGGGCATTGACCAGGTTGCCGTTGTGGGAAATGGCGATCGGGCCTTGCGAGTATTCCACGACGAACGGCTGGGCGTTTCGCAAATGGCTCTGTCCGGTGGTGGAGTAGCGATTGTGGCCGATCGCGCTGGGGCCCTCGAGACGCTTCAACACGTCCTCTTTGAAGACATCCGCCACCAGCCCCATCTGCCGGTGCGAGATCAGAATTTTTCCATCGGACGAAACGATGCCGGAAGATTCCTGGCCGCGGTGCTGCAGGGCGTAAAGGCCGAGGTAGACCAGGTTGGCCGCCTCCGGATGGCCGTAAACGCCCATGACCGCGCACTCTTCGTGGAATTTATCGTACATGTTATTGGTTACCGGTTTACTTGTTATTCGGTCGATGCGAACAGCGATTATACGATTAACCAATCAACCATTAAACCGCTCAACCTTCCTTGAGTCGCCGCTCCAATCCATGCGCCCATATCGAGCGAAGCTCCTCGACCGGCAACTGCACGAGCTGCTGAATCGACAACCTCGATCCGCCGACCTCGCCGATTGCCTGCACGGGCGCGCCTTCTTGCGCGGCGATCTGCTTGAGACGCTCCAGATCCTCTTCCTTGACGGACACGACGATGCGCGATTGAGATTCGCCGAAGAGCAAAGCGTCCGCGCGCATCATCTCGCGCAGCTCGATCCGCGCGCCCAGCGGCTTGTACGGTCCGGCGATGCAGCATTCCGCGAGCGCGACCGCCAGCCCGCCGTCGGAAACATCGTGCGCGGAGCGAACAATGCCTTTCTCGATCGCTTTGAGACATGCGTGCTGCACGGCGCGCTCGAGGCGCAAATCGATCCACGGCGGCGTGCCTTTGACCAGTCCGTGAACTATCTTCAAATACTCGCTGCCGCCCAGCTCTTCCCGCGTCCGGCCGAGGAGCACTACAATATCTCCGGCGGCCTTGAACCAGGGCGTGACGTGCCGCTCGACCCTGGGCAAGATGCCGACCATTGCGATCGTCGGCGTGGGGAAGATCGGCACCCCATCGGTTTCATTATAGAAGCTCACGTTGCCGCTCACAACCGGCACTCCGAGAACGACGCAGGCGTCCCGCATGCCCTCGATGACCTGGGAAAATTGCCACATCACCTCGGGCCGCTCCGGGCTGCCGAAATTAAGGCAGTCGCTCAAGCCGAGCGGGCGCGCGCCGACGGCGGCAAGATTGCGCGCGGCTTCCGCCACGGCGAGTATGCCGCCGACGTAAGGATCGAGAAAACAGTAGCGGCCGTTTCCATCCACGGTGAGCGCCAGCCCCTGCTTCACGCCTTTGATCCGGATCACCGCGGCGTCGGCGGAAGGGCCTACGACCGTGTTGCTGCGCACCAGGTGGTCGTACTGGCGGTAAACCCATTCCTTCGACGCGATGTTCGGCGAATCGAGCAAGAGCTTCAGCGCCGTCGCGACATCCGCGGGCGCCGGAATGGTATCGAGGTCTAGTCTTTGCAGCTCGTCCAGAGCCGCGGGCCGCTCCATCGGACGATGATAGACCGGCGCTTCGGAGGTCAGCGCCGCGACCGGAATGCGCGCGACCTCGACGCCGTTGAAGAGAGCGCGGTAGATCCGGTCCTTGGTGACCTTGCCGATCACCACGGCGTCCAGGTCCCAGCGTTGGAAAATTTTCTTGACCTGTTCCTCGCGGCCTTTTTTCGCCACGAGGAGCATCCGTTCTTGAGACTCCGAAAGCAGAATCTCGTAGGGCGTCATCCCCGCTTCTCTCAGCGGCACGCGCCCGAGCTCGAGCTCGACTCCGGTACCGCCGCGCTCCGCCATTTCCACCGACGAGCTGGTGAGGCCGGCCGCGCCCATGTCCTGAATGCCGACGATGAGATCGGTCTTCATGAGATCGAGGCAGGCTTCGAGCAGGAGCTTCTCGGTAAACGGATCGCCTACCTGGACCGTCGGCCTTTTCTTCTCGGATTCCTCCGAGAACGACTCCGACGCCATGGTCGCACCGTGAATACCGTCGCGGCCCGTCTTGGCGCCGACGTAGATCACGGGATTGCCGACTCCCGTCGCGCGGCCTTTGAAGATGCGCCGCTTCTTGGCGATGCCCAGCGTGAAGGCGTTGACCAGGATATTGGCGTTGTAGGATTCGTCGAAAAAAACTTCGCCGCCGACGGTCGGCACGCCAATCGAGTTGCCGTAGCCGCCGATGCCCGCAACGACGCCGCTGAGAAGATAGCGCGTGCGCGGATGATCGAAGCTGCCGAAGCGGAGCGAGTTGAGCGACGCGACGGGCCGCGCGCCCATGGTAAACACGTCGCGCAGGATGCCGCCGACGCCGGTCGCGGCGCCCTGGTAGGGCTCGATGAACGACGGGTGATTGTGGCTTTCCATCTTGAAGACCGCGGCGAGACCGTTGCCGATGTCCACGATGCCGGCGTTCTCTCCGGGTCCCTGGATCACGGCCTTGCCTTTGGTGGGGAGACGCTTCAAAAAAGGCTTGGAGCTTTTGTAGCTGCAGTGCTCCGACCACATGACCGAGAAAACGCCGAGCTCGGTGTAGTTGGGCTCGCGCCCGAGAAGATCGACGATCTTCCGGTACTCCTCGTCCGTGAGGCCGTGGGCGGCGACGATTTCGGGAGTGAGCATGGGCTGGGAAAATGTTTTTTCTGCGGCTACCCGGCCCATGCCTTCTTCTCCCCCTTGCCGCATGCGGCGATGATCGAAGAAAATATTTTAAGGCCGTCGTCGCTGCCGAGGATCTTCTCGCAGGCGTCTTCGGGATGGGGCATCAATCCGAAGACGTTTCGTCCCTCGTTGCAAACGCCCGCGATGTTGTCGATGGAGCCGTTGGGATTTGCGCCGGGGACCGGCCGTCCCTTGGCGTCTACGTAGCGCAGCAGGACTTGCCGGTTTTTCTGCAACCGCTTCAGTAGAACGTCATCCGCGTAGTAACAGCCTTCGCCGTGCTTGACCGGCAGCTTGAGAAGCTGTCCTTTTTTTGCGGCCGAGGTGAACGGCGTGTCCGTCTCCTCGACGCGGAGATGGACCGGCCGGCAAACAAATTGAAGAGACGCGTTGCGCACCAGCGCGCCGGGCAAGAGACCCGCCTCGCACAGCGTTTGAAAGCCGTTGCAGGTTCCAAGCACCAATCCGCCGCGGCCGGCGAACTCAACGACATCCTGCATGATCGGAGAAAAACGCCCCATCGCGCCGCAGCGGAGATAATCGCCGTAGGAAAATCCGCCCGGCAGCACGACGCAGTCGATATTGCGATTGAGCCTGTCTTTGTGCCAGAGGAACTCGACCTTTTGCTTGAGGACCCGCTTAAGGCAATCGTAAACATCGTGGTCATCGCACGATCCGGGAAAAACGATCACTCCCCAGCGCATAAGCCCCCCACCGCTGAATACCCCAGCCAGGCAGTAGGCGGTAGGCAGTAGGCGGGAGGCAAGGCAAGAAATAAGATCATTGGAAATCTGGTGATGGCTTCTTGTTTGCTGCCTACTGCTTTCTGCATACCGCTTCCGGCTTGTTACCGCCTACTCGATTTCAAATTTATAATCCTCGATCACCGGATTGGCGAGCAGCTTGTCGCACATCTCGCGCACGCGCGCCTCCGCCGCCTCGCGGGAAGAAGCTTCGAGCTCGATCTCGAGGTACTTCCCCATCCTGACGTCCCGCACCTCTTCATAGCCGAGGGAGTGCAGCGATCTTTCGACCGCCTTCCCCTGGGGATCCAGCACTCCCTCCTTGAACGATATGAAAATTTTAACACGCATAACGATCAGTGAAAAACCCGCTTGAATATAACATCGACGTTCTTGAGATAGTGCTTCAAATCCAAACTGTCTTCGATGTCGCGCGCGGAGAGATAGCGGTGGATTTCGGGATCGCCCAACAATTCACGCTTCAAGTCCCCGCCCTCTTTCCCCACTTTCAAGGCGTGGCGCTGCACCATGCGGTAGGCCTGATCGCGCGCGATGCCCTTATCGACCAGCCGGAGGAGGACGCGCTCGGAAAAAATTGCGCCGCCGCTTTTCTGGAGATTGCGCCTCATGTTTTCGGGGTAGACGGCGAGATTGCCAATGACGTACGCGATCCGCCGCAGCATAAAATCGAGCAGGATCGTGGCGTCCGGCGCGATCACGCGCTCGACCGAGGAGTGGCTGATGTCGCGCTCGTGCCAAAGGGCAACGTTTTCCAGCGCGGCGAGCGCATAGGAGCGCATCAGGCGCGCCAAGCCGGAGATGTTTTCCGAGAGGACCGGATTTCTTTTATGCGGCATGGCGGATGAGCCCTTTTGCCCGGCAGTGAACGGCTCCTCGGCTTCCTGGACTTCGGTCCGCTGCAGGTGGCGGATCTCGACCGCGAATTTTTCGAGCGAGCCGGCGATGACCGCGAGCGTGGCGAAAAAAAACGCGTGCCGGTCGCGCTGGATGATCTGGTTCGAGACCGGCGCGGCTTTCAGGCCGCTCTTCTTGCAGACGTATGCCTCGACCTTGGGCGAGATCTGCGCGTAAGTTCCGACCGCGCCGGAAATCTTGCCCACGCTAACTTCGCCGGCGGCCCTTTGAAGACGCTCCAGATTGCGCTTCATCTCTTCGTGCCACAGCGCGATTTTTAAACCGAACGTGATCGGCTCGGCGTGGACTCCGTGCGTCCGCCCGATCATCGGCACGTTCTTGTACTTGAAGGCCTGTCGGCGCAGTACTTTGATCAAATCTTTGACGTCATCGAGGAGGATGGCGGATGCTTCCTTGAGTTGAAGCGCAAACGCCGTGTCCATCACATCCGACGAGGTCATTCCCACGTGGAGGTAGCGCGCGTCGCCGCCGACGTACTCCGCCACGGAGCTTAGAAAGGCAATCGTCTCGTGCTTGACCTCCCGCTCGATCTTGCGGATGCGCGCGACGTTGAAGCGCGCCTTTCTCCGAATGCGCGCCGCCGCGCCTTTCGGAACGACGCCGAGCCGGCCGAGCGCTTCCGTAGCCAGGATCTCGACATCGAGCCATTTTTGGAACTGGTTTTCCTCGGTCCAAATCCGGCCCATCTCAGGTCGGGTGTAACGAGCTATCATGCTTCGAAGCAATCCTCTGAACGTTTAAGGGTTTCAGAGTTGAAGGGTTGCAGGGTTTCTCTTTGTCTCCGAGTCTTAACCCTTAATCTCTTCAACCTTTAAACCCTTTAACCTTTTTGATCGGTGTGCCCAAACCCGCCCTCTTGTCGCTCAGAACCGGGAAGTTCTTCGACCTCTTGCCACTTCACCCTGCAGACGCGCTGCACCACCATCTGCGCAACGCGTTGCCCGCGGCGTATGACGACCGGCTCCCTCCCTAAATTGATGGCGATCAACTGGATCTCCCCGCGATAGTCGGAATCGATGGTTCCCGGACTGTTGACCAAAGTGATTCCGTCGCGGAGCGCGAGACCGCTGCGCGGCCGGATCTGGGCCTCGAAACCCGCCGGCAACGCCACCGCGATCCCGGTGGGGATCAACGCGCGCGCCAGAGGCAAAAGCGTCAAGTCTCCATCCAAGTCCGCCGCGAGGTCCATTCCCGCCGATCCTTCGGTCATGTAGGCCGGGAGGGAAAGATCGTCCTTACGCTCGCGGACACGCTTGAGCTGAATCCGGACTTCGTCCATACATCTGTGAAAGAATTAAACAGAAAGGCGGAAGGATGAAAGTCAGCTTCAGCCCTCGCCTTTTATTTTAGTGAAATGCGGCGCCGAGGTCCAGCTTTTTCTTTTCGATATCGCCCAGGAGCGTGAGGGCCATCGCCTCGGGCCGTAAGATAGAAGCCGCCAGCTCGACCACGTCTCCTAGCGATACCGAGCGAACCCCCTGGATGATGTCTTCGAGAGAGATGGCTTTGCCGAAATATATCTCGTCCTTGGCGATGTGGCTCATCCAGGAATCCGAGCTCTCAAGGCCGAGAATCATGTTGCCGACCAATTGATTCTTCGTACGTTCGAGCTCTTCCTTGCTGATCTCTCCGGCGCCCATCCGCTTCATCTCTTTCTGAATCAGCTCCACGACCTCTTCGGCCCACTCCAGGCTCGTCCCCGCGTAAATACCCAGATAGCCGACGTCGCGATAAGAGGACAGAAACGAATAAACCGAATATGCCCGGCCGCGCTTCTCGCGGATCTCCTGAAACAGGCGCGAGCTCATTCCGCCGCCCAAAATCGTGTTGAGGATATACGCAGCGTAGCGCAGGGGATGCGCCTGGTGCAGCGCGGCGACGCCGAAACAGAGATGGACCTGCTCCAACGCCTTAGCGTGCTGGAAGATTCCGCTCTGCAGCTTCGGAGCGGTCAGTTCTGAATTTGAATCGCCGGGCTGAGAATTTTGAATCGCGCCGAGACGGCCGCCGATCTCCCGCGCCAGATAATCATGGCTGAGATGGCCGGCGGCGGCGACGATCACTCGGCCAGGAAGGTAGCGGTCGCGCACGAAGCTGAGAAAGTCGTCGCGATGAAAATTACCGACCGTAGCGGCGTCGCCGCAAATCGGCCGCCCCAGAGGGTGGTCGGGAAAATAGTCGAGGCTGAAAAGATCGTGCACGTAGTCGTCGGGCGTGTCCTCGCTTTGCGAGATCTCCTGCAGGATCACCGATCGCTCCCGCTCGATCTCCTGCGGATCGAAAACCGAATGAAGATAGATGTCGGCGAGAAGGTCCACGGCCATGGGCAGGTTCTCGTCCAACACCTTGACGTAATAGCAGGTGTACTCTTTGGCGGTAAAGGCGTTGATGACCCCGCCTACCGAGTCCATCTCCTCGGCGATCCGCGCCGCGCTGCGCCGCTCCGTCCCTTTGAAATAGAGATGCTCGAGAAAATGAGAGATGCCGTTCTGCCGGCGCGATTCGTGGCGCGAGCCGTTCTCCACCCAGATTCCCAGGCTGACGGAACGGGTATCCGACATCTCACGGGACAAAATGCGGATGCCGTTGTCGAGAACGGTCTTATTAATCATCGAAGGGAGATTGCTCGGCGTTCGTTCGTTGAATCAGGACTGAGACTGCCCGGCTTCGGCAAGCGCATCCTTGCGGCTGAGCTTGATCTTGCCCTGCTTGTCGATCTCCAGGACCTTGACCATGACCTCATCCCCCTCGTTCAGAACATCCGTCACCCGGCGCACGCGCTCCGGAGCGAGCTGAGAAATGTGTACCAGGCCGTCCGTCCCGGGGAGGATTTCCACGAAGGCGCCGAAGTCCATGATCTTTCTCACCGTGCCGCGGTAAATTTTCCCGATCTCCGGCTCGGCG
>Ga0210377_10003723_pt1 | contig 13037 bp, 12 predicted proteins | sample PLM4_65_b1redo_FD_155480 | JGI IMG/M metagenome (GOLD analysis project Ga0210377, IMG submission 155480) | Groundwater sediment microbial communities from an aquifer in East River, Colorado, USA - PLM4_65_b1 redo | ecosystem: Environmental > Terrestrial > Soil > Riparian zone | place: USA: East... | reverse complement strand
TCTCTTCGATGATGACCATGACCTTCGGCTTCTCCTTCAATTCGTGCAGCAGACCCAGCGCCTCCAGGCTTCGCTGCAAGTTCTCTCTCCCAACATCAGCCATGACGGTCACGCGGAACTCCTGGCCGACCGGCCCTTCTTTGACGATCTCGTATCGCTTCACGTACCCGGAGGTCTGAGCGAGGATCTTGTCATGGACTACCTGGAAGTTATTGGTCATGGTGTCGGAGGAGATGAGCGTCCCGACCGCCTGTTCCACGGCCCGGCGGAGCGCATCGTCGATGGCTTTCTCGCGAGCGATGGCGACATTGCCCGTGACCGCGGCAACGCCGTCGGCCGTGATCATCTCAGCGAATGCCAACGGCGGTAACGCAGCCCATACCAGCAGGGCAATCGAGGCAATGAGGTTCCTCACCATGACAGTCCCTCCGTCCCGCTCGGGATCATCGCACCGAACCTTCTCATCTCATTATCGTCGCAACTCCCGGAAAAACCTTCCAGACTAATACCTCATGTGCCTGCGGCACGCCCTTCGACGTGGCTCAGGACAGGCCCGTGGGCATGAAAGTCTTCCCATTCCCGGCCCTCGCCCCCTCACCTTCATCCTCTCCCCCGGTGGGGGAGAGGAGTTCTCTTTTATGGTTCCCCTCTCCCCTCTGGGGAGAGGGTTCGGGTGAGGGGACTTTCGGGGCAATGACCGGCAAGGGGTTCGTCCATCACAGTGCCACTTCATTTAACGCGCTTGGATTAACCTCATCCTTACCACGATATGGAGAGGGATGACAAGCGATTTTTCCTGACGGAGGAGAACAAAACACAACGGCCCCGGATGGGCGTCCGGGGCCGCGGGGTGCGAGAAAGGACGGAGGGTTTAGATGTCGAAGTAGAGGGCAAACTCCCAGGGGTGTGGGCGAAGGCGGATCGGATCGACCTCATTCTTCCGCTTGTACTCGATCCAGGTGTCGATGGCGTCCTGGGTGAAGACATCGCCCTTTAGCAGAAACTCGTGGTCAGCCTCAAGCGCATCCAAGACCTCATCCAGACTCCCCGGCAAGGTCTTGATCCCCTTCGCCTCCTCCGGCTCGAGATCATAGAGATCCTTGTCGATCGGCTTCCCCGGGTGGATCTTCTTCTGGATGCCGTCGATCCCCGCCATCAGCATGGCGCTGAAGGCCAGATAGGGGTTGCAGCTTGGATCGGGAGTCCGGAACTCGATCCGCTTCGCCCCCTCGCTCTTGGAATAGACGGGGATCCTGGCGCAGGCCGAGCGGTTTCGCTGGCTATAGACAAGATTGATCGGCGCCTCGTATCCGGGGACCAGCCGCCGGTAGGAGTTGGTCGTGGGGGCGATGAGGGCGCAGAGGGCGGGGGCATGTTTCAGGAGCCCGCCGATGTAATAGAGCGCCGACGAGGAGATATCGCCATACCCCCCAAGCTCCCAGAAGATATTCTTGCCGCCCTTCCAGAGGCTCTGGTGGACGTGCATCCCCGACCCGTTGTCCTGGAAGATCGGCTTGGGCATGAACGTGGCTGTCTTTCCGTGCTTGCGGGCGGTGTTCTTGGCGCAGTACTTGTACCAGAGGACGCTGTCGGCCATCTTGGTGAGTGGCCCGTACCGCATGTCCACCTCGGTCTGACCGGCCGTGGAGACCTCGTGGTGATGGACCTCCACCAGAACCCCTACAGACTCCAGCGCCAGCACCATATCCGAGCGAATGTCCTGAAACTTATCCATCGGCGGCACCGGGAAGTACCCCTGCTTATAGCGTGGCTTGTAGCCGAGGTTCGGCTTCTCATCCTTCCCCGAGTTCCAGAACCCCGCCTCGGAGTCGATGAAGTAGTAGCCATGCTGGTAGCTCTGATCGAACCGGATGTCGTCAAAGAAGAAAAACTCCAACTCAGGCCCCCAATAAGAGGTATCCGCAATCGCTGTGGACTTGAGGTACGCCTCGGCTTTCTGCGCGATGTACCGCGGATCTCGCGTGTACATCTGTCGCGTCACCGGGTCCATGACGTTGCAGATCACGACCAGGGTGGGCACAGCGGTGAAGGGGTCCATGGCCGCTGTTGCCGGATCCAGGATCAAGAGCATATCCGACTCGTGAATCTGTTGGAAACCCCTGATGGAGGAGCCATCGAATCCAATTCCGTCGGCGAATAACTCCTCAGTAAGTTCGCGGACGGGTATGGAGAAATGCTGCCACAGCCCCGGTAGATCAATGAACCTGAGGTCAACGAACTTGGCACCGCGTTCCTTTGCCAGCTTGATGACATCCTTTGGTGTCATAGGACCCGTCTCCTCCTTTTCGGATCGAACAGTTCTTCGTTGAAAACGCATAGCGCGCCGCAATCTCCCCAGCTCGTTGGGCAGCCAAGGTGCGCGAATACAGATCGTTTAGGTTCCGCTCGTTTCGAAGAACCCCCAGCTTGCTGGGGGGGTTCTTCAAGGGTCAGTGGAACGCTCGGGTCCAACCGACGGTCCACCTTCAAATCGCCGCCTCACCCCTCTCGCCGGTACGGATCCGAATGACCTCGTCGATCGACACGATGAAGATCTTCCCATCTCCGATCCGGCCGGTCTTGGCCGAGGACTGGATCGTCTCCACAACCTTTTCGCACTTGTCATCCGGAACCACGATCTCGATCTTTACCTTGGGCAGAAAGTCGATCGTATACTCGCTCCCCCGGTACAGTTCGGTGTGCCCCTTCTGGCGGCCGAAACCTTTCACCTCGCTGACGGTGAGCCCCTGAATGCCCACCTCTGCCAGTGCGCTCTTCACCTCATCGAGCTTGAAGGGCTTGATAATCGCCTCGATCTTCTTCATCAGACAACCTCCCGTCTCTGAAGGCGTTCACTTTCCCAGCATGGGTGTAATACGCCAGGTCCGGACCCTCACACACTCCTACCCTCAACGTCTGCCTCGTGTGAAAAGCAAGTCATATGCCAAGATGCCTCGCCCCCTTACATCCGCGCCAGGGCTCCACCGATCCACGAAACCCGCGTTCTTGCTGGCTATCAGGCTGTATCCCCTTTTGCCAGGCTCACCGCCTTGCCAAAGGTTTGCGCAGCGCGCCGCTGGTCTGACCTCTTTTTATGCAGTTAGTGCCGGTCCAATTAACTTCGCCTAGCGGCGTTGCTGGCCCCCCTGAGGTACTTGGCCGCATCCTCCGGCAGTACCGGATTAATGTAAAAGCCGGTCCCCCACTCGAACCCGGCGACCTTGGTGAGCGTCGGCATAATCTCCAGGTGCCAGTGATAATGGTTCACCTCGGTCTCCTGGAGCGGCGAATTGTGAATCAGGTAATTATACGGCGGGTTGATCAGCACCTGGTCCATCCTGCCAAGGACCTCCTTCAAGATCTGCGAGCAACTCACCAGATCGGGTTTCTGCGCGTCCTGGAAGAACGGCTCGTGCGCTCTGGGCAAGATCCAGCTTTCGAACGGGAAGCGTGAGGCAAAGGGGGCGATCGCGACGAACTCGTCGTTCAGGGCGATCACCCTGGTCTCCTGCTGCAGCTCCTGACGGACGATGTCACAATAGATGCACCGCTCCTTGTAATCGAAATAGGCCTTCGCTCCATCCACCTCTTCTCTGGCCCGCTTGGGCACGATCGGGGTCGCGATGAGTTGGGAATGCGGGTGCTCCAGCGAGGCGCCGGCCTGTTCCCCGTGGTTCTTGAAGATCAGGATGTATCGGAGGCGATCATCTTTCCTGAGATCAAGAATCCGGTCCCGGTATGCCCACAGGACATCCTCCACCCGATCCTGAGGCATGTCCGACAGAACGTCATCATGGTTGGGGGATTCGATGATGACCTCGTGAGCGCCGATCCCGTTCATCCTGTCGTAGATCCCGTCACCTTGCCGATCCAGTTCTCCTTCGATTTGAAGGGCAGGGAACTTGTTGGGAACGACGCGAACCTGCCAGCCCTGGCGGTTGGGAAGGCCCCCGTCCTTCCGGTAGGCCATGATCTCCGGAGGGGTTTTATCTTCGTTCCCTGGACAGAATGGGCAGAACCCCAACTGCTTCGGCGGCGGGGCGGCGGCAAAGTCCGAGGGACGCTTTCCGCGCTCTGTCGAGACGATGACCCAGCGCGACGTGATCGGATCCTTGCGAAGCTCGGGCATCCGGTTTCGCTCCCCCTCTCCGGTGGGCTTCACCGACCGGAGAGCAGAACACTAGATCAGTTCACCAGAAATGTCAATGGGCCGGGTTCCAAGGTTAGAAGATTCGGCGGGTCTCCTGCAAAGACCCAGACAGCCCCATCACGGGTTACCCTCGCTGGCATTCAGGCGGGCCACGGCCCCCCTCAGCAGCGCCACAACGGCCCGTTGCAATTTGAGGGAAAGGGCGTCCACGGTCAACCGTCGTTGTGCCGAGAGGCCATCCCTGGCGCCTGCCAAGACGCAAGCCTTAAGCATCCTGGTCTCATCCTTCGGGTGGTGAAGGAGTCGAGCATCGCCCAAGCGAATCGCGAGGCCGGCAACCATCGCGTAGGCGCCCCAGTTGGAGACCGACGCGACCACCACGACCTCGGCCGGCACCGTGCACGCGATGTTTGATCTGCATGGACAGGCACAGGGACGGGCCAGAGACGCGATCCGAGAGCGGCGGGCCATGATCGAGCCGAAGCCCAGTTCATTGCCCCTGTCACCCACGCCGATGGTCAGGACACCTCGCCGCCTGGCAAGCGTGAGCAGAGACTCGACCCCGGCATGGGCCGCAGTGACATCTTCGCCCATCGCATTGTGGGTGACTCCCCGGCTGTTCGGCCCCAGCCGCTCGATCGAGATGACCGCTACGGGCCTCAGACGACCCCAGAGAGCAGCGGCGGCGCCTTCAGCGGAATCGCGACGGGCTGGAAAGGGCGCATATCGGACAGCCCTCCGCCATGCGCTGTCTGGGGCGCCGTCCGCCAGCGCGTCCAGTGTCGCCATGATCGGCCCCCGAAACCGAGCCTCAGCCACGACAAGGGGACGCGCCCCGAAGGCCAGGACCAATCCCCGAGCCAGCACCGCCGCGCCCAGCGGGCCGTCGGTCTCGCCCCGCGGCAAGCGCGGCGGCGCGCCTGCGCCGGTCAGCAGCAGCACGGTCGCCCCGGGGTGCAGGGCGGCCTCGAGCCGTCTGGCCGCGGCGGCACAGAGCGGTTCTCCTGCCAGGCTGCGGGCGGCCTTATAGAGCGTGGCTAGTTCTCTCGCTCGCCCGGTCCCTCCCGTGCCGCCGAGCAGGCAGATCCGATCGATCGTCTCCAGAATCCGAGACGCCGGCACGCTCATTGGAGGGTGACGGTGACCCGCCCCCGCAACTTGTTGCTCGTGTGACCCTGCTCGTCAACCACGAACACCTCGAAGATCCGGATTCCCTCGGTTCCCCACTTGAAGGTGGCCCTGGCCGACCCGACAGCCCTGCCGTACTTCTCCCCTTTCAGGTTCAGGACGGTCGCCGCAAGGGTCGGGGTATAGACCCATTCCCGGACTTCGGAAGGGTAGATTCGGGCTTCGACAAGATCGGCGTCGGTGTCTTCGAAGTCAAAGGTCAGCGCGACGTCCTCTCCGATCCTTACCTTTTCGGGTTCGATCCGGAGATTCGAGATGGTCGGGACTCCCGGGCCCGGTGGTGTCGGCTCTATCCGCCAGGTTGCGCACGCAGAAAGCGCGACGGCCAGGCCGATGACCAGCAGCGCCCGCTTCACCGCATCACGTCCTCGACGGTCACTCATGTCTCCTCTCCACCCTCAGGCTTCCGGCCCGTCTGTTCCTGAATGCTGACCCGGTAGGTCCCCTCCCCATCTTCCACCCCCACGCGATACGATCTGTCCTTAAGCCGCAGGATGTAGTTGGGATGCTCTCCCCCGCTCTGCCATGTCCGCGGCAGCGCCTGAATCTTCGCCTCGTATCTCCTCAGGCTGGCCTGGGCCTCCTCCACTGACATCTGGCGAAAGCGGGCCACCTGGCCCGGCGTAGCCTGGGCCAATCGGTACACGTCTTCTCTGAGGACTACCGCAATCTTCGCGTAGCCACCGGTGGTCTGGCGGTCGGCCAGCAAGATGATCGGTTGGCCATCCGCTGGAACCTGAATCGCGCCCAAGGGAATCGAGTCGGATATGACGTCCGCGCCTGACCGATGAAGGATCGGCGGTCCCTGCAATCTCACGCCCATCCGATCCATCTCAGGCATGAGACGATACGTTCCCGTCAAAAACGTGCGAATCCCATCGGGGGTGAAGCGGTCGTCTTGGGGCCCAAGGGTCACCCGCAGTGTGAGCGCCTCGCCCAGTGGGCCCAACCACCCCTGTGGAAGCCGGCGCCCTTTGATCCCCACGAGTCGCGTCTCCGCCGCGCCGACCGCCAGGATATCGCCACGACGCAGCGCGCGACCCTGAAAACCGCCGAAGCGTGCAGGCAGGCAGGTGGAACGGCTCCCCAATATCAGTGGAACATCGATCCCGCCGCCAACAGCCAGATAGGCGCGCAGTCCCCGGCGCGCTCGCCCCAGCTCAAGGAGCTGACCGCTCCGGATCTCTGTGGCCGCACCACACTCGACCGGCCTGCCTTCTATGAGCGGCTCCATATCCGGTCCGACGATCGCAACAATCGAATCGGCAAGCGCGCGAAGGGCAGGCCCTTCTCCCGTCGCCTCTAATCCCGCCGCCCCCTCCTCGTTGCCAATAAGCAGATTGGCGACTCTGAGGGCTGCCTGATCCATTGCGCCCGAAGAGGGCACTCCGTATTTCTGGTAGCCGATACGTCCCAGATCCTGAACGGTGGTCAGTAATCCGGGCTTGACGACTTCAAGGGCATCCATCGTCCTTAGTGTCGTGCTCCGGTCGCTCTCTCTTGGGACTCGCGCTGCGGAATCCGCACGAATCGTACCTTGTCTCCCGGAAGGATCGGTGTCGGCACCTGCCGTGACGCATCGAAAAGACAGAGAGAGGTGCATCCGATGATCCGCCACCCACCCGGGCTCTCGAGGGGATACACGCCGGTCTGCGTCCCGGCGATTCCAATCGACCCGGCCGGTACCTTGAGGCGCGGCGTGTGAAGTCGAGGGACCGAGAGCCGTTCCGATAACCCACCCAGGTAGGGAAATCCTCCGGTAAAACCCAGCATGTAGACATGATAGAGCGGCTCGGTATGCAGACGGATCACCTCATCCTCTGAGAGGCCCGTGTGGTGGGCAACGAACTCGAGGTCAGGCCCGTATTCACCCCCGTAGACGGTGGGGATCTCCACCACACGTGATCTATGCTCCACTTGGTCCAGTGTCGAGCAGAGAAGCACGTCAATGTTCTCCTTGAGGGCGCCCCGGCCGATCCTGAGCGGATCGTAGTAGATCGCCAGTGATCGATAGGTGGGGACAGCCTCTTGGATACCCGCAAGGCCGGCCCGCTGGACAGCCAAGCAGAGGGCATGGACTTGCAGGTTCAACGCGACATCGATACGGTCCCCCAGCTCCACCACGAGGCAACTCTCCCCGGCATCGACAAACCTAACCCCGATCCGAGAGTCACGTGACACCTAACGACCTCCGAAACACCTTGCGCAGACCTCGGCAGTTTGCGACGGTACCAGCCTAGACTCTTCTTTTCGGTTCGGGGCTAACCGACAATGAGTTCCCCCAACGGGACGGCCGCGACCCCAGCCACGGCCATCCGCTCCCGCAGTCGCCTCGCGATCGCCGGCGCGCCTGGCGTGTCACCATGCAGACAAACGGTGTCCACCGCGATCGTGATAGTCTTCCCGGTGATGGTTCGTACCTTCCCCTCCATCATCATCAACACTTGATCGGCTACCGCGTCGGGATCGGTCAGGAGCGCCCCAGGCAGTCGTCGAGCGATCAGGCTCCCATCCTCGTTGTAGGCCCGATCTCCAAACCCTTCCCTCGCAACCTTCAGCCCAGCTTGCTGCCCGGCTCTTATAAGCTCAGACTCCGGAGGACCGACCAGGATCAATGTGGGATCAGCTTCGGCAACCGCCTCCGCGATCTCCTGCGACAGCGATCGGTCCTTCACGGCAGCGTTGTACAGAGCCCCATGAGGTTTGACGTGCTGCAGCCGAAGCCCCTCGGCGTGAGCGAAGGCGGCCAGCGCGCCGATCTGGTAGAGAAGATAGTCCCTGGTCTCTCCCGACGAAAGCTGCATCGGCCTACGGCCGAACCCGAGCAGGTCAGGGTAACCGGGATGCGCGCCGATCCTCACACCGCAGGCTTTTGCGAACGTCACGGTCCGCCGCATCACCTGCGGATCTCCCGCGTGCCACCCGCACGCGATATTCGCGGAGGTGATATGCGGCATCAGGGCCTCGTCATCTCCCATCGTCCAGGCCCCGTAACTTTCGCCCATATCACAATTCAGATCGACCTTCAGCACCATCTCTTCTCGTGTCCTGCTCATAACACAGCACGATGGCAGATAGGCAGTCGCACCGTGCCGGGAGGATGACAATACGCTCGTAACTCAACCGGATGCTTTGGGTCAGACCCGTTGGGTAGTGGGTCAGTTTGAGACTTGCGAGCCAATGCGCGACAGGAGTTCAGATTCTTCCCCTTCGCGGAGCCAGGCCTTGAGGCCCGCTCAGGGCTGAAGGCCTCAGAATGACACTGGCGAGACGTGTCATCCTGACTCCTTCGGCTGTCACTCTGAGCAAAGCGAAGAGTCTCAGGACAGGCTCCGTGAAGGATCTCTGGCAAACTGACCCACTACCACCTGTTGACATGGCGTGCATTTTACAATACTGTCCCAAGTAGTCAAAAGATTTCCCATGAAAGGAGGCAGTCATGGCTGAAACGATCCGTCGCGTAGACTACTTCTACATTGAGACGCCCAACAGACCGGGAGAGGCGGCGCGGGCGCTGAAGGCGCTCAAGGACGCCAGGATCAATCTGTTGGCCTTCTCCGGCTTTCCCAAGGGCCGGCGCGCCCAGCTCGATTTCATTCCCGCCGACCCGGCCGCCTTGGTGAAGGCCGCCAAGAAAGCCGGGTGGAAACTCAGTGCGAAGAGGAGCGGCTTCCTCATCCAGGGCGAGGATCGACCTGGCGCCGTTGCCGATATCCTGGGCAAGCTGGCGGCTGCCAGGATTAACGTGACCGCCGTCGATGCCGTGTGCGCCGGGGCAGATCACTACGGCGCGATCCTCTGGGTCAAGCCGCCGGACCTCAAGCGCGCCGCAAAGGCACTTGGCGCTACTTAGTACCGTTCCAACTATTTGCGCCAAAATGGTGAGGCTAGGCAAAGCGATCGTTCTTAGCAGGACTGCTGTCGGCGATTAGCCGCAACAAGTTGGAACGGCACGAGCAGGATATCATAATCCCGGACGGGATGGTCATTGGCATCCTTGCGTTCGTCGTTCGGAAGCTGGTCACTGGATAGGCGCCGGATGTGGGAGGGGTAATGGAGAGGATGGCCTCACGCTGCTGATGGCCACACTCGTTCAGGCTTAGCGCAGCATTTCATAAATACACTTACGAATCCGTTCGCCCTTCGAGACGGCCCTATGGGCCTCCTCTGGGTGAACGGCACTCGGTTCTCCCGAAGGATACGTCACCATAATTATGAACCAGAGTACTTAGGCTGCCAGGTTAGGAGCGCGCCCCGAAGTGATCTGTGAGGATTGACCGCCGGATACTACGGTCTGTCGACGCGTGTGTCGATCGCAGGCGCTGTCATCGAGGCACCTATTGCATCTCCCCGGCGTAGATCTTCATGATCCTTGTGAGCAGCTCGATCGCGTCCGATCGCCTGCGCTGGAACGAGTTGCGGCCGATGATCGTGCCGAACCCTCCACCATCGCGGATCGCCCGGATCTCCTCCAGGACGGCGTTGTCGTCCTCCTTCGCAGCCCCGCCGGAAAAGATCACAATCCGACGCCCATCGAAAGCGCTCTGGACCACATGCCGGACGCGATCTGCCAAGGTCCCGATCTGCACCTTAGTCTTCTCGTAGACCTTTTTGGCCTCTGGCAGCTCGATGTGGGCGCTGGGCAGTTTCACCTTGATGAGATGCGCGCCAAGCTGCGCCGCGATCTGTGCCGCGTAAGCCACGACATCGATAGCGGTCTCCCCCTCCCTGGTCAGGTCTGACCCGCGCGGATACGACCAGCAGACTGCGACCAAACCGGAGGCCTTGGCCTCCGCGGCGATCTCGCGAAACTGCTGGTACATCGCGGTGCAATTGGCGGACCCTGGATAGATCGTAAAGCCGACCCCGACACACCCCAGCCGCAGGGCGTCCTTGACGCTCCCGGTCACTGCCGAGAGCGGGTCTTTCTCGTCATGCAGCACGTCGTGGTTGTTGAGCTTCAGGATCATTGGGATCTGGCCGGCAAAGTCCGCAGCGCCCGCTTCGATGAAGCCGAGCGGCGCGGCGTATCCGTTGCAACGAGCCTCGATCGCGAGCTCGAAGTGATAATGCGGGTGGTACCCTGGCGGGTTGACCGCAAAGCTCCGCGCCGGGCCGTGTTCAAACCCCTGATCCACCGGCAGGATCACCAGGCGGCCCGTGCCGGCGAGGTAGCCATGGGTGAGAAGCCGCGCCAGGTTCGTCAAGGTTCCGGGATTATCGCTACTGTACCAGCCAAGAATCTCACGGACACGTTTGTTCATGCTGGTCTCCCTCCTGTGATCTCTGCTTGTAGGTTGCGCACCCGCGTGAGATAACAACCCCGCATGGACGCTAGTGCCGTTCCAACTTGATGCCGCTCATTGCCGACAGGAGCCGTGCTAAGAACTATCGCTTTCTCTAGCCTCACCATGTTGGCACAAATAGTTGGAACGGCACTAGCGCTGCCCCCGGTAGAACTCCTCGACAAGCGCGACATCATCGGCGCTGCCCATGATCACCGGCACACGCTGGTGATACTCTGACGGCTGGATGTCCAATATCCGCTCGGTCCCGGTGCTGGCCCGGCCTCCAGCCTGCTCCACGACGTACCCCATCGGCGCCGCCTCATAGAGGAGCCGAAGCTTGCCGGTGGACTTCTTCCCCTCGCCAGCCTCGGCGGGGTACATGAAGATGCCACCCTCTAGCAACGTCCGGTGCAGATCAGCCACCATCGAGCCGACGTAGCGAAGCGAATAGGGCCGCCCCGTGCCTTTGTCGGGCGAGTTCAGATAATCGACCGCCCGACGCGTCTCCTGATGCCATCGATGGTAGTTCCCCTGGTTCACGCTGTAGATCTTGCCTCGCTGCGGCATCCTGATGGCCGGGTGAGACAAGACATACTCGCCGATCGTCTGATCCAGCGTGAAGCCGTGCACGCCTTGGCCTGCCGTATAGACGAGGACTGTGCTGGGACCATACATGACATAGCCGGCCGCTACCTGCTCGTTTCCCTTTTGTAGGACATCGGTTGAGATGTGATCCCGCCCCTGGCCGCGGCGGCGACGGACGGAGAAGATCGTCCCAACTGTGACGTTGCTGTCGATGTTCGACGAACCATCAACGGGGTCGAAACAGACCACATACCCACCGGCGCCACAGTTGCGGTCAAAGTGAAGCGGCTCCGCCATCTCCTCTGAGACCACCGTGCAGACGAGGCGGGACTCCTTGAGTGCGTTCACGAAGACGTCGTTCGACCACATGTCGAGCTGTTTGACCTGCTCGCCTTGTACGTTCACCTCTCCGGTGTTGCCCAACATGCCAACCAGCGCCGCCCGGTTCAGCTCGCGCGAGATTAGCTTCGCGGCAAGGCCGATATGCAGCAGGAGCGTTCCAAGATTGCCTCCCGAAGATTCCTGCTCGTCATCAAGGAGATGACGGGTAAACGTGATGCCTTTGGCGATCATCGAGTCTCCATTTCAGTCGTTAGCGGTCCGAGCGTTGTCGAACCTCGACCATTTCGCCGTCCTGGACGAGGACCGTGTCGGCCATACCGATGAAGAGGCCGGTGCCGACCACGCCGGGGATCGAGAGAATCGACTGCTCGAAAGCGGCCGGGTCACGGATCGGGGAGATGCCACAATCAAGGATCTGATTGCCGTTGTCGGTCACGAACGGCTGACCATCGACCAGGCGCACTGTCGGCCGACAGCCCAGCTTGGTGAGGCGGTGCTGGCAGAGGGGCAAGCCGAACGGCACTACCTCGATGGGAAGGATGCCACGGCTGCCCAGGACCGGTACGAGCTTTTCAGCACCGACCAGGATGATCAGGCGCCGCGACGAGGCGGCCACAATCTTCTCCCGCACCATTGCGCCGCCGTATCCCTTGATCAGGTTTAGCTGCGGATCGACCTCGTCTGCGCCATCAAATGTGACGTCGATCTGGCCGACCTCGTCGAGCCTCTCCAGCGGGATGCCGAGTTGCGTCGCCAGATCGGCTGTTATCTGCGAGGTCGGGACCCCCCGCACTCGCAACCCCTCTTTGACGGCCGCGCCGAGGGCATGGACAAACGCGGTGGCCGCGCGTCCGGTTCCCAGCCCAACCACATCGCCATCCTTGACGAACTCGATGGCCCGTGTAGCGATAGACGCTTGCTGCTCCTGCGCACCAGATCGACTGCGGCGCCCTGCTTGATTCTGTGCACTAGGTTCCCGGTCCATCCAACTCTACCTTCCCTCCCTACTATCTGGACGCCCCGGTTGAACGAACGATCCTGAACAGCATGCGACTCAATCGTCAACGGAGCGCAAGGTACGGCGAAGTTATGCCTGCTTATACTATGTCCTGTGAGAGGATGTCAAGGGCGGGACGGAACCCTCCGAACGTGGTTTAGTCACGTGAGCGCGTCAAGAGTGCGCTTGACCTTTTACTGATTGTATGATAGCCAGAGGACGATAGAACATGAGGCTGCTTCCCCTCACTGATACGGAGCCACGGATCTACTGACATGGGAATCGATAGGGGCGTCGCTTTACCGGCCGATCGGGTTCCCCCTACCCACCGCGCGTGGGTAGAGGTCAATCTCGCGGCGATCAGAAACAACGTGCAGGCGATCCGACGACTGCTCGCGCCATCGACCCAGCTCATGTCAGTCGTGAAGGCCGACGGATACGGTCATGGTGCAGTGGCGGTCGCTCGGACCGCGCTGTCGGCCGGCGC
>Ga0210377_10003722_pt1 | contig 13039 bp, 22 predicted proteins | sample PLM4_65_b1redo_FD_155480 | JGI IMG/M metagenome (GOLD analysis project Ga0210377, IMG submission 155480) | Groundwater sediment microbial communities from an aquifer in East River, Colorado, USA - PLM4_65_b1 redo | ecosystem: Environmental > Terrestrial > Soil > Riparian zone | place: USA: East... | reverse complement strand
GACTGTCGTGAGGGCGGAGCTGCTCAGCGATACTCAGTTCGCTACTCCTTCGGGCGGCTTACTGCTGAAGCTCCCGGCGGGAACCAACATCTGGCCAGCAGTTAGCACCGACACGAAGAACGCAGTTAGGAAGGTCATTCTATGATTACAGCGGCAGAATACGCAGCAGGACTAAGAGAGCTTGCTGACTGGATCGAAGCCCACCCGGAGATGCCAAGACCGGGCGGCACCCTTACTGTATATACCCTAAACTCAAGAGAGGAAGCTGCAGCCTGCCTCAAGGCTCTGGGGACCTGTCAGAAAGAATACACGGAGAGCAACTTCTACCTCAGCCGGGAGTTCGGGCCGATTAAGCTTACCTTCATGTTCTACCGAAGTGCCGTATGCCAGCGCCGCGTAGTGGGGCAGAAGCAAGTTGGCACTCAAGTTATCCCTGCGAGGATAACTCCTGAAGAGATAATCCCTGCTCACACGGAAGATATAGTTGAGTGGGACTGCGAAGAATCCCTGCTGGCTCTTACTACCGAAGAGTCCGCAGCATGAACCGCGTCAAGTATCTCAACCCCAAAACCGGCGAGAACCGAGTCATCGTCGTGACTCAAATCAAGGACGACCGCCGAATCTACCCCTACAAGCCTTGGGTCTCCGAATCCGACCGCAAGATGCGCGCTGCTGGCTTCATCAGGGCTAACGGAAAGGCGATGCGAGGATGACTCCCTTTCGCAGCTGGCGCTTCCGTTGGCGCCTCTGGTGGATAGACCTTCACTACGCCTGGCGGGTTTACCTTCTCGCCAGAGAAAAATCAAAGAGGAAATATATCCCATGATTCTGTTCCGTGTAAGGCGTTACGGCCAGGCTGATTGGACAGAAGTGTCTATCAGAAACTCCCTGGGCGACGACGACAGCGAGGTAGAAGAGGAGATTGGCAAGCTGATCGAGTCCGTCCTGGTAGTAGACGACATGCACTGTCAGTCACTGAATGCTGAAGGTGAGTGGGAGGATTTAGAATAGTCATGCCCCGCAAGCCTAACCTCGACCGCCCGGTCCCTCTTACCCTCAAGCTCCCGGAGACTCTTCGCGGCCGCCTGGACCTATGGTTATTCAGCCCACTGGAAGGCCGGGTTCGTCAGGGAGCATATCAGGAATTCTTCATTCAGCGGCTGCAGGAATTCTTTGACTGGCAGCGGTTGGATCTAAGTCCCTTCGGCTTCCCGCCGGGATATTTCGTCTCCGGGCCGAAGGAGATAATAAGGGAACTCGAACTTCGATTGAGAAAGGGTGCCTACTGATGTCTCCAGAGATTCGTTCCCGCATAGCTATCCTTCAGCAGAAGGCTATTGCTGGCACGCTCACCATCGAAGAGATGCGAGAGGGCGTGCAGCTCATGCGAGCAGATCGAGTAGCTGGCGCGTCCGCCAGCGACTCATCGCGGAGAGCGAAGGCGAAAGCGGTTATCAAATCCGCAGACGAGATGCTTGATGAGTTAGGAGGTATATAATGGAACGGCCAGCCTTCCCAGATGTAATCGACTCTTCCATGATCGCCGCAGCGCGGAGCTGCCTCCGTAAGGCAGAGCTAGAGTTCTTCGAACACTGGAAAGGCCGCGAACCCAACGTCCACCTACACGCCGGGGCGAGCTATGCGAAGGGCCTGGAGGTCGCCCGCCGCGCGCACTACGAGCAGGGCAGTCCGCCAGCTGATGCAGTAGCAATGGGCATCCATGCCCTGCTACAGCACTACGGCAACTTCCAGTGCCCCGAAGATTCCTCTAAGTCAGCCGCCCGAACAGCCGGCGCGCTGGAGTTCTACTTCGACCGATACCCACTGGGGACAGACAAAGCAACTCCGCTGGTGCTGCCTTCGGGTAAGCGCGCGATAGAGTTCGGCGGGGTTGAAGTCCTTGACCTGCCCCATCCGACGACAGGTAACCCGCTTCAGTATTCCTGGCGCATGGACATGGCAGTAGACCTAAACAACATGAAGCTTGGAGAGGACGACAAGACCGCCTCCCAGCTCGGCGCATCCTGGCCGCGGCAATGGGACTTACGCAGTCAGTTCACCGGCTACGTCTGGGGAGCAGCACGAAACGGGGTTCAGCTCAACGGATTTCTCGTGCGCGGAGTGTCTATCCTCAAAACGAAGTATGATACCCTGGAGGCGATTACCTTCCGCCCTGACTGGCAGATAGAGCGCTGGTATAAGCAGCTCCTTCGGGACATCCAGCGAATGATAGACTGCTGGAAGGAAGGCTATTTCGACTACAACCTAGATCACGCCTGCTCAGAGTATGGCGGCTGTCACTTCCGGCAGGTTTGCCTGGCGAAAGACCCAACGCAGATACTAGAGCAGCTGTATGAGCGCCGACGCTGGGACCCGGTCACACGCACAGAGACGTTACTATGATAGCCGCGCTGATTTTCCTGGCTGCCGTCTCCCCTCCACCAGAAACTATCAGCGGAGTTAAGAAGGATGGCTCCGCTTATATATGCACCCACTATACGAAGGGACCACTGCTGGAGTTCTGCGTGTTCTTTACCACGGAACGGAGATGAGCCATGACCGACGAAGCCCCAACAGTTGTAAAGCAGCCCTACATCATCATGTTCAAGTCTGAAAGCGATGATGGTGGCGTCATCACACACATTCACCGAGGCGACTTGGATTATCGCGGTTACAGCCTGCTCATCTGCGATCTAGTTCGCCACGTGGCCCGTGCCTTCGAAGTTGATGAGGATGATGTATGGGAGTGGGTGATGAAAGAACGCCACAAGCCAACAACCAAACTGACGAGCCCATCATGAATCACGACGAAGCGATGGAGCTGCTGCGGGAGTGGCGCTACGAACTAAATCATGCGCTACTTACCGGACCAAACATTAACGACTTTGTAAGTCGAAAACTGGAGGCGAGAATTGCACAAATAGACGCCCTCCTCGCCCAACCGAAAGCCGCGCCGCAGCCCTCGACTGCCATGCGTGAACCTACATCTTCCAGCGAGGGTGTAGGGCAGGGAGAGGTTGCGAGCGCGGCCCCGGACAGCGGGATGCCGGAGGAAGAAAGCTACGCGGAGAGGCTATCCTACATCAAGCAATTCATTCTAGAGTGCCATGAAAAATGTCCTGAACTGGCCCGATACGCTGATGTAATTGCATTTGTGAAAAACGAGATCAATCCTTTCATCGTAAAGGCGAGACGCGATACGGCCCTCTCCCTGCGCGAGCGGGAGAGGTGGATTCCGGTGAGCGAGAGGTTGCCGCAAGGTGAATTCTTGGCTTGCAACCTGCTTCAAGGAAACGTTCGTTTTGTAGCGTGGTGGGATAGCCCTTACAAGGTATTCCGATGCACTGGTGGAGACATCGTTGGCAACCGAGAGATATGGCAAAGTTTCACGCACTGGATGCCGTTGCCCGCCCCGCCTGCCGGAGAAAAGAAGAAGGGCCCCTCCGGTGAAATGGCATGAATGGGCAGTTATCATCACAACCCTCCTCCTCATTCTCGCCTGGCACGCAAAGCGCCTGGGTGGATTCTGATGGAACTCTTCATGAGTGGTATAAGGTTATGATCTTCGTAGGAAGAGACTTCCTAGGAGAGTTTTCACTCGACCCCGGCAACCAGCCAGAACTAGGATACCGACGTTCTGGGGTAGCTTACTACTGCCCCTTCTGCGGAGAGATCTGGGGCAGATTGATTTTCACGGATTCAGGAGGCCGCCAGAAGTCTTTAGAAGCTGTAACCGTGTCCTGCGAGAAGCACCCCGATCAATGGAATATACCTGGCTCATTACTGGCCGGGCGGCTAGCGGCACTACTGCCTCTCTTACCAGAGGCAGCAGTCAGACGAGAATTCAGGATTCACTCACAATAGGAGGCAGCAAATGTATCTGAGGATAGATGAAGATGGAGATCTCGCGGTAACTAAGAAAGAACCAGAAGAGAACGACTTTCAGGTCATAGAGAACGAGGAGGTAAGGTTCATCCGCTGGAATGCTACACTACAGACATTCGAGATATTCGTAGCCGAATCCAGCTCCGACGACGAGACCCCAGATGATATAACCTGGGAAACCTGCTGGGCCCGCCTATGAGCGAAGCCCAAACAGCGCCACAGATCGAGCGCCCTCTCGCCGGCTCGAATGTCCTACTGAACGGGGAGTCAGGAACTGGGAAGACCTATGCTCTCGGCACCCTGGTTGACTGGTGTCAGGCGAACGGGAAGGAAGCCTTCTACCTCGACATCGAGAACTCGCTGGAGACTCTCCTCGGTTACTGGCGTGACCGGAAGCTTCCTATTCCTGAGTGTCTCCGCTGGCATCAGATAAGCACTCCGCCGATTAACCTACAGCAGATGCTCAAGGCCGCGAAGGATACAGGAGACTTCAACTACGAGACTCTTACCAAGATGGTAGACCCTAACCGGGGGCAGAATAACCATTTCTGGAAGATTCTCTCCGCATGCTCAGACTTCCCAGATGATCGAACGGGTAAGAAGTTCGGCCCGGTAGATAAGTTCGATACCAGCCGCGCTTTCATACTAGATAGCTTCACTGAGCTGTCCAACGCGGCCGCCAAGATGCAGGTCGGCTCGAAGCCCACAATGGCTCCGCCAGACTACGGTGTGGCGCAGAACCACCTGATGAATTTCCTTCGGCTCTGCACTCACGGGACGCCTTGTATCTTCGTGATGACTTCGCATCCAGCGAGAGACAAGGACGAGGTATCCGGCGCGATTAAGACGACGGTGAGAACGGTAGGGACTGCGATCCAGCCGGATATTCCTCCGCTCTTCTCGGACGTGATCTATACTGTAAGAGAGGGGGATAGGTTCTACTGGGACACCGCGGCCTATGGGGTTGTAACTAAGACTCGAAGCCTCGGTTACAAAAGCAAGATTGATCCTAATTTCGCGCAGATTCTTGATCTGTGGAAGGCGAGGGGCGGGAAGTAGCCGCCCGTTATCCCCTCATAACCGACACCCGAATCAAAGGGCCACGCCGCCAGCCCAGCACCCGGCGGCAATCCAACCTTAAGGAGCACTAACTCATGAGTCAAGCAAGCGCATTTGATCCGAAGCTTTTCCTCGACGCATCTGTTTCAGAAACGAACGAGCGCCGGCCTCCGCTCCCCGCGGAGAATCCCTACTCGCCAGATGGAACTTACACCTCCATCATGAGCGAGCCGACTGCCGACACCGGCACCATAGAAAAGGGAGACCGCAAGGGCGAGCCCTGGCTGTCGATGGCTGTTCAGCACCGGATTGAGGTGCCACAGCAGATGCAGGATGCAATGAAACTGCAGCCGGTCGTGGTCATCACGGACAGGGTTTTCATCGACCTGACTCCGCAGAAGACTATCGACAACTCGCCGGGCAGGAATCGCCGGCAACGGCTCTACCGCGAGGCGCTGGACCTTAATAAGCCAGGAGACGTATGGAACTGGCGCAAGGTCGCCGGCCAGGCAGTCAAGATCAAGGTCGAGCACGAGATGTATAACGGAGAGGCGCAGGATCGCATAGGCGCACTCCTCCGCCGGACGTAATCTCCTTCGGGATGCCCCTTCGGGGGCTCCCTTTTAGAAGCTTTCGCTTGAGGGCTTCTAAAAGGAGATCGGCGGCCTATGCAGAAAAAACGGCACAGCCTACTTGAGGCCGGCATAGGCACGCTAGTAGGCCTCGTCGTAGCCGTAGCAGCAAACTGGATAGTCCTTCCTTGGTTCGGCTTCCCCGCCACGCTATCCCAGAGTCTCTGGATCGCAGTTATTTTCACCGCGGTTAGTGTCGTCCGGGGTTATTACGTTCGGCGGCTGTTTAACTGGCTTCATACGAAAGGAGTCCCTTGAAGATTTATCCTGTAGACCAGATAGTTATCCCTCCGAACCGCCAGCGAAGAGAGTTCGACCTGGCGAAGCTGAATGAGCTTGGCGAGTCTATCAAGAAGAATGGACTGCTCCACGCCATCGTCCTCCGAGACGAAGCTGGTAAGAAGGTTCTCAGCTCTGGTGAGCGGCGGCTACGTGCAATCAAAGACATCTACGACCTTGGAGAGCCAGGTATATACTACGACAAAGAGTTCGTTCTTGCGCCTAACATACCCTACACTGACAAAGGAGAACTTAGTGGTCTCGCTCTTAAAGAGGCAGAGTTCGACGAGAACTTCCGCCGGGAGAATCTTACCTGGCAAGAGGAAGCCGATGCTGTCAAGCAGCTTGCCGAGATTCGTGGCGCCCAGGCGCAGGCTGCTGGAGGAGCTGCCCCGTCAGTGGCTGCGATTGCGGAGGAATGGAGGGGGTCCTCTGAAGGTATCCATCAGGAAACGACTCGCCGCCAGCTCATCGTAGCTGAGCACCTAGGGGATCCAGAAGTCAAGGCAGCTAAGAGCGTCGATGAGGCCTTCAAGATTCTCCGCCGGAAGGAGGATATCGCGCGCAGGGTCCAGCTCGCCGCCGAAGTTGGCCGGACTTACTCTGCGGAGACCGCGCACAGAGTGCTTATGGAGGATTCCCTCAGCTGGATGACTACGGCTCCTGCAGAGCAGTTCGATGTAATCTGCACAGACCCTCCCTACGGGATCGCCGCCGACGAGTTCGGTGATTCGGGTGGCCACGCAGCCGGCCCCCACTTCTACGCGGACAACTATGAATACTGGAAATCGGTCATCACCACGCTGGCTACGGAAGGCTTCCGCATCACCAAGCCTCAGGCTCATCTTTATTGCTTCTGTGATATCACACGATTCGAAGAGCTCAAGCAGATACTTAAAGCGGCTGGTTGGAAGCCGTTCAGGACGCCGATTATCTGGCACAAGCCGAACGGGAACAGAGTCCCATGGGTTGACCAAGGACCGCAGAGGAAGTTCGAACTCATCTGCTACGCGAACAAAGGAAAGAAACTCGTCACCCGAATCTACCCGGACCTCGTCACCTACTCCGCAGACGAGAATCTCGGGCATAACGCCCAGAAGCCGGCAGCCCTCTACACCGATCTTCTACGACGAAGTGTCGGACCAGGCGATTCGGTCCTCGACCCGTTCGCGGGTAGTGGACCGCTTATACCGGCGGCTAATGAGCTTAAGTGCAAAGCGACCGCGCTCGAAGATAACCCGGCGGCGTATGCGCTCTGCACGAAGAGGATAGATCAATTGAAGGAACAACCTGAGCTGGAGGGATTAGTATGAACATCAAGTCCGATCACCCCCTCGACATCCTCGCTCGCCGCTGTCATCGTAACGCTGTAGAGAAGGGATTCTGGCCACCGGAAGGCCGGAACAAGGCTGAGATGATGATGCTGGAAGTAAGCGAGATTGCAGAGCGACTAGAAGCAGTCAGATCAACTGTTCCTCTGCCAAGCAGTCACCTCCCTGCATTCTCTGCAGAGGAGGAAGAAGTCGCTGACCTCATCATCCGAGCAATGGATTATGCAGTAGGGCATGGTCTACGACTCGGAGACGCCTTCGACGCGAAGGTAGAATTCAACTCGGGCCGACCGAATAAGCACGGGAAGAAGTTCTAGTGCCTCACCGCGGGGACGGGCCTATCCCGGCCCGGATAATGTTAGTCGGAGAAGCCTGGGGCGAAGAAGAGGATCGTCTGGGGATTCCCTTCGTCGGCGCTTCAGGACAGGAACTGAATCGTATGCTTCACGAAGCGGGTATTATGCGTTCGGAGTGCTTCGTCTCGAACTTGGTTAATCACAGGCCGCCAGGGAACGACTTAGGGGCATGGATTGCGATGAAGAAGAAAGACAGGACTCCGCAGCATGTGCAGCTCCGGGACCGCTGGGTGCTGCCGATAGTGATGGAAGGCTACAAGCAACTCCTGGCGGAGATACACCTAGTTCAGCCTAATCTGATCGTTGCCTTCGGCAACACAGCTCTCTGGGCGCTGACCGGAAACTGGGGGATACTAAAGTGGAGGGGAAGCCAGCTCACACTCAAGGTTGATTCACTGGAAGCTGCCCTCGCAATACGCCCCGGTGCTATAAGCACTAAAGTCATCCCAACCATCCACCCCGCCTCTGTCCTCCGCGAATGGTCGCAGCGCGCGGCGGTCCTCAACGACCTTCGCCGGGCCGCGAAGCAACTAGACTCACGAGAATACAAAAGGCCAGACTGGAAATTCATAATACGCCCGAACTTCAGTCAGGTAATAACTACACTAGACTGGTTATGGCGCAAGCTGGACAGTGGAGAAGAGCTCTACCTCGACTTTGACATAGAGACCCGCGGCGGGCACATAGAATGCTTTAGCCTTTCCTGGTCCCGACTCGACGCGATCTGCATCCCGATAATGAGCTACGATGGAAAGGAAGGCTACTGGTCTCTAGAAGAAGAGACACATATTATCTACAAGTTCTACAAGGTTACTACGCATCCGAGAGTGAAAGTGCGCTGGCAGAACGGCCTCTACGACGCACAGTATACACACCGCTGGTGGCACTTCGTGCCGCGGGGCGGCCAGGATACAATGATCTCGCAGCACGCAATCTTCTCTGACCTGCCGAAGAGCCTCGCCTTTCAGGCTTCCACCTACGCCGAGTGGTATGTCTATTGGAAAGACGAAGGAAAGAACTGGAACCCAAAGATGGCGCCGGAAGAGCGCTGGAAGTATAACTGCGAGGACTGTATATACACCAGAGAGGTAGGAGAGGTTGAGCAGGAAATAGTAATTAAGCTCGGGCTGCAGAAGGTCCACACCTTCCAGCAAGCCATGTTCTGGCCAGTCCTCCGCGCGATGCTTCGAGGAATTCGGGTCATCGAGGAGAACGCCGCGAGGCTAGCCGGGGAGATACAGGATCAGCTGTCTGTCCGCGAGCAGTTTCTAGTGGATGTCCTCGGCTATAACCTAAACATTGACTCCCCAAAACAGATGATGGCGCTGTTCTATGAGGACCTGCAACAGCAGGTAATCATGACCAGGGCGAAGAAGGGGCAGCCAGCACATCCTACCTGTGATGACGAAGCGTTGCGGCGGATTGGAGAGCGTGAACCGCTACTCCGCCCGATCACCAGCTGCGTAGCTGATCTCCGCACGCTGGGAAAGTTCCTTGGGGATTTCGTCATGGCCAAGCGAGATCACGATGGCCGGATGCGCTGTAGCTTTAACATCGGCGGCTCAGAGTCTGGAAAGTCCGCTCCGAAGACCTACCGGCTATCTAGCTCTAAGAATCCTTTTGGGTCTGGGGCGAATCTGCAGACAATCCCCTCAGAGAAATCTAAGTCCGTCGGTAAATGGGAAGCTCGCCAGCACTTCTCGATGATAGGAGATCCCTACCAGCTACCTAATCTCCGCTCCATGTTCGGCCCAGACCACGGGTTCACTTTCTTCAACGGAGACTTAGACCGGGCTGACTTGACCGTAATGGCCTGGGACGCCGATGACCAACTACTCAAGGCGGCTATTCGTAAGGGCGTAGATATCCATCTACTGAACGTCTACGTCCTGGACGCGAAAGAGCCACCGCCGCTGGAGGAGCTGGTAGAGACCCACCCGAAATACTGGGATCACCGAGGGCCGCGGAAGCATAAGAGAGAGTTTGCTAAGGTCTTCTGCCACGCCACTGATTATCTCGGCAAAGCTCGCACAGTTGCAGCTAACACCAGCCGGACTGTTCACGAGACTGAGCGGGGGCAAGCAATCTACCTAGGCACCTACAAGGGTATCAAAGCCTGGCAAGATAAAGTAATCGAAGGAGTCCGCAAGCGCCGCTACGTCGAGAATCGCTTCGGCTATCGCTGGTATATCTTCGACAGGATAGACGATCAGATCATGCCAGAGGCAGTTGCATGGATTCCACAGAGCACTGTCAGCATCATCATCAATAAGATCTGGATGAGTATCTTCCAGGGAGTTCCCGAGCCGGAATGGGATCTGTCACCAGAGCACATGTATAAACTGATGTGTCAGCCGACGCTAGTAGAAACTCTACTGCAAGTCCACGACTCTCTAGCTGGCCAATTCCCAACGCACAAGAAAGACTGGGCGGTCAGCCGCATCCTCGAACTATCCAAGATCGTCGTGCCTTACGACGACCCTCTCATCATCCCCTTTACAGTAGGAACATCAGATATTTCCTGGGGGGATGCATAATGGCAATCGGAGTATTCCATGATAAGCATAAACTCTTTATGCGACGGGTGCGAGTCCTGCAAGAGGAGTATAACATCCCCTGGGAGGACGCCGTAACTATCGCCCATGAGCTGGCGAGGATAGTAAGAGAAGCGGAGAGACGTTTACTACCGCCAGCTCAAGATGGCCCGCCTACTCCCTGATTGGATTTCGACGTTCCTCGACTACACGGACCACATGGAGGCTCCGCGGCTACTCCGCGCGTGGTCAGCCATCAGCGCCGTTGCGAGCACTCTCCGCCGCCGGGTCTGGATAGATCAGGACCAGTTCATTTGGACACCTTGCCTCTATATCATCTTCGTTGGGCCGCCGGGAGTCCTGACCAAGAGCACCACGACCGACCTCTCCTCTAGCCTCCTCCGTGAGTTGCCAGGCGGCCTAATTCATTTCGGGCCGAACAATATCACCTGGCAGGCACTGGCAACCTCGTTCGCTCAGGCATCGGAATTCTTCGAGTATCCTCTAGGCTCGGGCGATCAACACCCCATGTCAGCAATCACGCTGATCTCGCGGGAACTGGGCTCGCTGCTTAACCCCCGCGACCAAGACCTAGTGAACCTCTTCATTGAACTCTACGATGGAGCGAAGGTCTATCACAAGGTCACTAAGATGTCAGGAAGCGACCTCGTGGAATCTCCCTGGATCAACATGATGGGAGCGACGACTCCCTCTTGGATAGCGGACAACGTGCCGCAGAGCGCACTGGGCGGTGGGCTGGTCTCCAGAGTCATCTTCCTGTATGGAGATGAGAAGGAGAAATTTGTTCCGTATCCGAAGTCGCTGATTCGCAACCGGGCGGCCCATGCGACCGTCCGTCAGGCACTCATTCACGACCTTGAGCATATAGCAGTTAACCTTCTCGGTCCCTACGAACTGACCCCCGAGGCTGAGAAGTGGGGCAGCGAGTGGTATGTGAAGCTCTGGAGCGGAGCAAAGGAACACTACAGCGATGATAAGCTAATGGGCTACATCGCGCGGAAGCAAACCCATCTACACAAGGTAGCTATGGTGCTGGCGGCCTCTAAGAAGGATGAGCTGATCATCACTGTAGAAGAACTCCAGCTGGCTGAACTAATGCTGAAGGATGTCGAGGCCTCCTTGGATAAAGTATTCGCCCAGATTGGCCGCACGATCCAGTCCGTTCAGGCAGAGAAGTTCATCGAACTAGTAAAGCGCCGCGGGAAGATCCCTTACGAGGAAGCCTACCGCCTCATCCACGCACACTTCCCTGACTTCCGCGACTACGAGGGAATCCTAACCGGGGCGATCCGATCAGGCCAGCTGGCTCTAGATCAAGACAAACTTACCGGAGTATTCTATCTTACAGCGTCGGGTGGCGGACGCCCATTACCGACGGATAACGGCCTCCCGAATCTTTCCACTGAAACGAAAGCCCCTAATGCCTAAACGGATCTTAATCAAGGACCTCATAACCAGCGGCTTGAAGTATTGTTGCCCATACGGGTTCTTCAAAATGCATAAGCGAACCGGGCTCATCGCGGCCAGACTCGGTGTAACCGAGCGCGCGGTTCGCTACTGGAAAATGGCCTTCAAGCAGGGGGATCTGAAATGCGAAGGATGCAAGAACTGCCTGAAGGGCCGGCTCTTCTAGTCTCCCGGTCATTGCGCGCAGTCGCGCGCTAAGGTCAAAAGCAACCCCGTCTGTAATCCTTCAATGTGTCGGTTGGCCGCCGCCTCGCCTTGAGGAAAAGCGGCGCCTCAAACCGAAAACCTGTTATTCTTCCTAGAGTTGTCCTCGGCCAGAATAAGCCTGTAGTTGAACTCGCAGTCTAGCCCACAGACAAAAGGATGCACAAGTGGAACTTCGTGGTCTACTTCTACGTTTACTCCTGCCTCCCTACACCTCTCGGCCAGCGCATAGAACTCTCGCATCAGCTTCAAGTTAGCCCAGGGCGGCCGGGCTCTGCGCTCGGCTATCTTACGTGGATTCTTCGATTGCTTATAACCAGGAACAGGCACTGCTGAGTCTCCTTTTGCGACAGCATTTCTCTACCGGCGGCCTGACAATTGAAGCGTTGCCAGCGGGTTCCCCGCACGAAGCGAGGGCCTTGCCCTACCAACGGTTTTGACCTTCCTTCCCGGCCCCGGCCCGTTCAGCGCGCGGGCTGTTGGGCGGATACCCAGATCTGCAGCTCGATTAGTTTGTCGGTCGTATCTTGAGCGTGTCGTAATACTGCAAGTAGTCGCTGATCGCGGGCGGTGTCATCAACTGGCCGGGCGGCGTCGGGAACGGCGGGCAGGGCACTGCAACCGGCACTGAGACCGGCGGACTTGCACAAGCGATCAGCCCTAACGGTAGCAGCAGCGATGCGAGCAGCCAAACTCTTAATGCGTTCATTAGCTATCCTTTCACGGTTCTTGAGAATCTTAGCATTTTCCTCCAGGGCGACCTCTCCGAGCCGCTGGACCTCTCCCTTGAAAGCTTCATATTCTCCGGCGATCCGGGCTTTCTCTTTTAGAGCTCCGTTGTAAAGCCAGCCTGTGCCGGCTAGGGCTGCTGAGAGCACTGCCACGGTTATACTCAGACCGAGAGTAATCGAGCCTCGTTGGTTCTTCATGCCCATGTCACCTTAAAGTCAGGGTCAAGCGCTGGAGCTGTAGAAGGCACATAGACCCGCCGCCCCGACTTCGGCGGGACTATCTGTAGGTGAACCCAGGTTGGCGTCCAGCGGGGATCTTCCATCCAGAGGCCGACTTCGTCTAGAACACCCAGATTATCCACGCACCACTCAGCAAGACTACGATCGTCGTCAGGCAAATCAACAGCCTCGGCGGTAAGGTGGCGACTGCTTGTTGCAGCATTGCGAGTGGCGTCGTTAACGCCTTGCGGACGCCATCCGCTACGAACCGAGTCGAGGTCGGAACGTCCTGCGCGAATAAGTAACTCATTACACTTTGCC
>Ga0210377_10003721_pt1 | contig 13047 bp, 14 predicted proteins | sample PLM4_65_b1redo_FD_155480 | JGI IMG/M metagenome (GOLD analysis project Ga0210377, IMG submission 155480) | Groundwater sediment microbial communities from an aquifer in East River, Colorado, USA - PLM4_65_b1 redo | ecosystem: Environmental > Terrestrial > Soil > Riparian zone | place: USA: East... | reverse complement strand
CGATCCTCGGCTCCACGGGCTGTAAATACAAATTTCCCCTTACGTATCCTGATACCGTCTCGGTCGGAGCAAAGATCGTTGGCATTGAAGAGGACCGTTTCTCGATGAAGTACGTGGTGGTGAGCCGTCGCCACAACCGGATCGCGGCAGAGGGCGACGGCGTGGTGGTGATGTATAATTATCACGAGAGGAAGAAGACCGCGATCCCTGAAGAGATCAGGAATCGGATCGCGGAACTGGAGAAAATCTAGCTGGTGGTTCGAACAGGTATCTTCAGGCGCTGGCCGACGCTGATCAGCTTTCCCCGCCGCAGGTTGTTCGCTTCCATGATCCGATGAACGCTCGTGCGATAGTGCACGGCGATCCTGGACAGGGTTTCCCCTCTCCGCACCCGGTGGACCACATATTCCAACTTGGGCGGCGACCATTTCGGCAAAGCTTCCACGCAGGCGAGAACAGCTTCCTTTTTCCCAACAGGTACTTTGAGCTCGTACGGCTCGGCAGGAGTTGCTTGATTTCGAAGTTCGGGGTTCAGATTCGCAAGTTCTTCAGCGGAGCACCCGGTCTTTTCCGCGATCTTTTTCAAATGGACCGGCTTTTCTATGGTGACCACGTCGTACGCGGCCGGCTTCTCAAGCTCATCAAGGGTGAATCCGTATTTTGCGGGGTCCTTCATGATCGTAAGGACCGCAAGGAACCGCGGGTAATACCGGGCGGTCTCTCTTGGCAGGCGTTGATAAAGGTCCCAGAAGTTGTCGAGGTAATCTATTTTTTGTCCGCGGATGGCGCGCAGCACGTTCCCTTCCCCGCAGTTGTACGCCGCAAGCACCGTGGCCCAGTCGCCGAACATCTGATGCAATTCCTTTAAATAGGCAATGGACGCCGCTGTGGCCTTTCCCGGATCGAGCCGCTCATCGATCCAGGCATCGCGCTTGAGGCCGAACTTATACCCTGTTGAGGGGATGAACTGCCACAGACCCAGTGCCCGCGCACGGGACATGGCGCGCGCCTTGAATCCGCTCTCGATCAACGGGAGCCAGGTGATCTCCTCGGGAATGCCGGCTTCGCGGAATGCCTTGACCATTTCCTCGCGGTATCTGCCCGAGCGCTTGTATGATTCTATAAAGAAATCGCGTTCCATGGTCTGGAAAAGCTTGATCTCGCTTGCCACATGCTCATTCATGACAAGAGGGATCTCATTGTGCGTGCCGTGCACCGCAGTGAGACGCGACGTGTAAATCTCCATGAGCCTCTTGGAGATCAGGAACCGAAGATCGTCCTTCTGCTGGCTGTTCTTTCCATCGGCGTCAGCAGGCGCTTTCAAGATGAGCGAGTATGCATGATCCAGAACTTCGATGGCCTTTCCGGCATCTCCCGCTGCCCAGAGCTCCTGGGAGGTCGCGGTAAGCTCAAGTGCCGTGTCGAGGACGCTTTCCTCTCCCGGCGAAGCGATGCCGTTCTTTGTCTCTTCAAATGAGGAATCTTCCTCATCCTCCGCTTCATCGGCGATTTGATCAGATGAAGGGTCTGTATGCACAAGCTGCGTGCTGCCTGCATTGCCATTAGAGGCCGGGACCTGGTTGATATCAGAGTTAGTGGCCGCTGTCTTCGATGTCGTCGGCACAGCACAACCGACAAGGAAGAGAGACAGGAGAAATGCAGCATATAGCAAACGGTATGTTTTCATATTCATGCTTCGAATAGTACACCATGGAACAGACAAATGCAAATATATTGTTCGTAATACGGGCTCTGCGGCGATGGTGCAGGCATTCGTCGAGACGCTCGTGTCACGAACTCACACTTCCTCCTGTCCCGATATTTGCGGAGCAAATATTACGGATCACGGTATCAACCTGTTTTACGACAAACTGGATCCGATCGTCTGCTATTTTTTTATAGGTGACGCTTTTCATGCACCGATGTATTATTCATGAAAAGTATATATAGTAAATCACCTTATCCATGATAGATAAACTTCAGGACCTCAATATTATTACCGAGAAATATGTGAACGCCGCGCTCCTGCGAAACGACCCTGAGGAGCTCCAGCTCGCATCTCTGACGCTCGCGCTTTCTGATCTCGATTTCAACTTTACCCAGGCCGTCTGCATCCGGCTTTGCTCCAGCGAGAACAACAAGGTCTACGGTAACGCGCTCATAAGCCTCGGCCACCTGGCAAGGCGCTTTCGGCATCTAGAGGAACAGGCAGTTAAGCCCATCATTGAGGCCGCACTGCAGGATGCGGACGCGTATGTGCGCATGAGCGCAAAATCTGCGGCTGACGAGATCTACCAGTTCCTGCACTGGCAGATCTCGGGACATCAGTATGGATAATAGTTAACCCGAGGAAATCCAGGGAAGTACAGCTACGAGGTTATGCCGGCAGAAGACGGCATAGCGATATTGAAGGCCCGACGAGCGAACGTCTGGATATGAGTCTCTTCGACCGCATCCTTCCTGACATAAAAGGGAGCGACATTTTCTCCCTCAATGAGGCCTTTGTGGCCAGCCTTTGTGGCCAGTCTTGCAATAAAGAATGAATAACGGTATAGTAACTGTATTCTCTCTGAGACGTCGGTGAACCATGAATAAGCTTACTGAATATCTCGAACAATTTGCCCTCCGTTCCCTCGAAAAGCAGGACAAGCTGGCGCTCCTTCTCGGCGACTACGCGTATGATCTTGATCTCGACGCCGGGAAGATCAGGTTCAATGACAGCCTCGAGATCTCCTTTCAGGTCCTCGGCACGGAATCAGACAACACGCTTATCTGGCTCTGGGCATGGGCTGATGAGCAGACAGAGGAGATCCCCGTGGGTCTGCACCTGGCATCCCGTGAGCTCAGGGACTGGGGATCGCGAAAGGGTGTTCAGGAATTTACGCTCGCCTCTGTTGATCTTCACAAGGCCGATGGCCATGTTCTTTCGATTATCGCCTGCGAGCTCTGCAATGCGAGCTGCTATTTCCGTGATGCATACGAAGGCGGATCAGCATATCTGCTTCTCTTCGATAAAAGGATAGACGCGCAACCTTCTTTTGACCTGTCGCGATTATCCCGCAGGTTCCTGGACCTGATCTCACGGTACGAGCTCAATCACCGGACGACGCTCATCTCCTATCTCCGTATAAAAAAACTGGCGTTTGCAGAAACCGGTCCCACGATCTCCTGCGAACTTGACTCCGGAGAGCGGTTGAGCGCTGAATTTGATGATGCCGGCAAGCTAACGCAACTAAACGGAGCGACAATCTCCATTTGATATCGGGACGGGTGGCCATCTTGCATGGAGTGCTACATGAAGCTGCTTGACAACCTCGAACGAAAATTGCGGCGCTATGCCGTTCATAATGTGACCCTCTACCTCATCCTCGGTCAGGTGCTCTTCTTCGTCTTCGCCCTGTCCGGCAGGTTCATCCTCCAACGCGTCGTGCTCATCCCCGACCTCGTCATGACCGGCGAGTGGTGGCGGCTATTCACCTTCCTATTCATCCCTCCTGTGACCAACCCGATATTCGCATTTTTTGCCTGGTACCTGTTCTACCTTATGGGCAGTGCACTTGAAGACCAGTGGGGGGCATTCCGTTATAACTTTTTTTTACTTGTCGGCTACATCGTCACCGTGGCCGTATCGTTCCTCATGCCCCTCTATCCGGCAACGAACGTGTTTATTGGCGGGTCCGTGTTTCTGGCATTCGCCTTCCTGTATCCGGATTTTCAGCTCTTGATCTTCTTTATCCTCCCTGTAAAGATCAAGTGGCTTGCTTTGCTCACGTGGATCGGCTATGCCTATGAGGTCCTGTTCGGCTCGTGGTCGACCCGGTTGCTCGTGCTTGCATCGATCTGCAACTTCCTTCTTTTCTTCGGAAACGATATCATGTGGAGGATGAAGACCGGTAAACGTGTCATGGCAACTCAGGTCAAACAGTACTCCGGAAAGAAGGAGGTATTCCATACCTGCGCGACCTGCGGTATCACTGATGTATCCCATCCCCAGATGGAATTTCGTTACTGCTCAGACTGCGGCGGGCTTGGATACTGCAAGGACCATATTTTCAGCCATGAACACAAACCGAATTCTAAAAAGAACGGTTAGGAACTCATTCGTTACGGCATGATGTCATAAAATGTGATTTTTCAACAGAATAAGAAGTTTATGAAAAAAACTTCGAGGTCCCTCGCCGGCAAGATCAAATACAAAATCACCGAATTCATCCATGAAGGTGAAGTACCTCAAGAAGCCTGATTTTGCGACTTTAAGAAAGAAGGTACATGCGGCAGCCATGTCTAATTACGGGGAATTGCAGGAGGAGAAGACGAAAAGATGATCGCGGGAAATAAACAATCCCGTCCGAGAGCTTTCGCACATCGAACGGGGATAGCTCGTGCTTCACGTACTCGGGCGACAGCCTTGGCTATTTATTCAACAGCGCCGCGGCCTCTTTGGCGAAATACGTAAGGATGATGTCCGCGCCTGCCCGTTTGATCGCAATGAGCGACTCCATCATGGCGCGTTCGCCGTCGATCCAGCCGAGCTTTGCCGCGGCTTTGATCATTGAGTACTCGCCGCTCACGTTATAGGCTGCAACAGGCAGATTGAATTGCTGCTTTACCTGGTAGATGATGTCGAGATAGGCGAGTGCAGGTTTTACCATCACGATGTCGGCGCCCTCGTCGATGTCCAGAGCGACCTCTCGCAAGGCCTCGCGGCTGTTCGGAGCATCCATCTGGTACGAGCGGCGATCACCGAACTGCGGCGTCGACTCCGCTGCTTCGCGGAAGGGGCCGTAGAAGCTTGACGCATATTTCGCTGCATAGGACATGATGGGAATATCGAAAAAACCATCACTGTCAAGTGTCTCCCTGATGGCGCCGACCCTGCCATCCATCATATCCGATGGTGCAACCATGTCCGCGCCGGCCCTGGCATGGGAAAGTGCTTCCCTGGCAAGCAGTTCGAGCGTGGCGTCGTTCTGAACCACGCCGTTCTTGATCAAGCCGCAGTGGCCGTGGCTCGTGTATTCGCAGAGACAGACGTCGGTGACCACGACAAGTTCAGGAAACTTGTTTTTGATCGCCTTGATCGCATGCTGGACAATGCCTTCATCTGAGTATGCCTCGCTGCCGACCTCATCCTTGTGCTCGGGAATCCCGAAGAGAAGAACAGCTGGAATGCCGAGGTCCTTCACCTCTTCACAGTCCTTCACGATATTGTCGATGGACTGCTGATAGTTCCCGGGCATGGAACTGATCTCTTTCTTGACACCCTTGCCGTGCATGACAAAGAGCGGATAGATGAAATCATCGGGAGAAAGGGTTGTCTCCCTCACCATGCGCCGTATGTTCTCGTTGGACCTCAGCCTTCTCGGCCGGTACAAAGGTTCAAACATGAGATCTCCTGAAATCTGCATAGGGCATGGTGTATAACCCTCTGCGCTTTGCTCTATGCTCTCTGCGACGCTAAGAAAGTTAACTGCACCCGCAGCCTCCCGAGCCACATCCGCCTCCGCTCGCTTTGGGTTCCTCGCCGCCGCAGCCACAGCTCCCTCCGGACGGTGCGCCGTTCGGGAAACCGATGGCAAAACCTTCGCCGCGCTCATCCCTGATGAAGCCGAGCTCAGCTCCAGCCAGCGACTTGGCAGTTGAAGCATCGACAAAAAGCCTGGCCCCGTTTTTCTCGACCACCGTGTCGCCGTCGCCGGTCTTGTCGTCGATCATGATTTCATAGGATGGGCCGCAACCACAGCCGCCGCCGGCTGTCGTTACACGCAGGGCATGGTTGGGTACGCCTTCCTCTTTAAGTATCTCCTTGATCTTGTCCGCTGCAACTTCTGAAATGGTAATCATTCTCTTCTCCTTTGTGTAGGCTGGATCAATGGAATCAACAGGAGTAAAACTTCGAGACCTTACGTTGTCCAGTCAATCCTGTGAATCCTCTTTATCAGTTATGCCTTCTTGAAAAAATCTACCATCGCATCGACAAGTGCCGGAATGGTATAGTCTTTCGGCATAATGTCCGTCCTCATGCCGTATTCTTCCGCGGTCTTTGCCGTCACCGGGCCGATACAGGCCACGGTCACGCCCTCGATAAGTTTTATATACCCTTTTTGGCCGAGTATTTCAACAAAATTATGAACCGTAGACGAGCTGGTAAAGGTCACTACGGCGATCTTTTTCTCCTCAAAGAGCTTTTTAACCCGGTCCACGTCTGCTGTCGGCCGCACATTCTCGTAGGCAACAGCGACAGTCACATCTGCGCCCTGTCCCCTGAGCTTGTCCGGAATGATCTCACGGGCCACTTTCGCCCGGGGGATCAGGAATTTCCGGCCCTTCACGGCTGCGCCGCCGAGAGCGGCAACCACGCCTTCCGCTTTGAACTCCGCGGGTATCAGATCAGCCTTCAGGCCGTACTGTTCGAGCAACTCCGCTGTCTTTGGTCCAACCGTGCAGATGTTCACACCTTTGAGTATACGCAGGTCCTTGCCGAGCCCGCGGAGCCGCTCCATGAAATATTTGACCGCGTTCGCGCTCGTGAAAATTATCCAGTTGTATGTTTCTATTATCTGGATAGCGCTGTCCAGCTCGGCCCAGCTCGCGGGAGGTACAACATCGATAGTGGGGAACTCAATGGTCGTTGCTCCGCGGTCGATGAGCATTTCCGCGAACACGCTTGCCTGGTCGCGTGAACGCGTGACCATGACCCGTTTTCCGAAAAGCGGTTTGGACTCGTACCAGTTCAGTTTCTGTCTGAGTTTCACCACCTCGCCGACGACAATAATGGCGGGGGGGCCGAGTCCGGCCTCTTTGACCTTCGGGACGATATCCCTGAGGGTGCCGGTTACGACCCGCTGGTCCGTGCGGGTACCCCATTGGATCAGGGCTACCGGGGTCTCGGCATTTCTGCCGTGGGAGATGAGATTGTCCACAATGTTCTGGAGGTTCTTCATGCCCATGAAGAACACCAGCGTACCAATGCCGGTCGAGAGCTTGTCCCAGTGCACCTTTGATTCCGGTTTTGTGGGGTCTTCATGGCCGGTCACGAAGGCCACGCTTGCGGTATAATCGCGGTGGGTAAGAGGGATCCCCGCGTAGGTCGGCACCGCGGTGGCAGCGGTAACACCGGGCACGATCTCGAAAAGGATACCGTTGTCAGCCAGGTCCTCGGCCTCCTCCCCGCCCCTGCCAAAAATGAACGGGTCGCCTCCCTTTAAGCGCGCAATAATCTTTCCCTCTTTTGCTTTCTTAACGATCAGGCTGTTGATCTCGTCCTGGGGGAGCGTGTGCCTGCCGCCCTGCTTGCCCACATAGATGAGTTCCGCGTCAGGCCGCCGCTGGTCGAGCAATCGCTCGTTCGCAAGATAATCGTAGATGATCACATCGGCCTTTTTCACGCACTCCAGGCCTTTGACCGTGATCAGTCCCGGATCACCCGGTCCTGCACCGATTAAATATACTTTTCCGATGGATTGAGTCATAGAGATATATGGGATTTGCCACAGAAGCACGGAGACACCGAGAAAAGAAACAATACAAATTTTGGACACGGATAAAAACAGATCCTTTTATGATTTACGCGGATCGTGTCCCGACTTATCAGTGAAAATCATACTTCTTCAGCTTCAATCAGTGTCAAAAAGCCTTTCTCTGTGTCTCTGTGGCGGATTCTCAATTTTCTAAAAGATTATTCCCGCTGAAGTCGGTCGTATTCCCATAGACTTCCCGAAGGATCACGTCCGCGCCCTGTGAGAGGAGCTTCTCCGCCAGCGTGACACCGAGCTTCTCGGCCTTTTCCGGCTCTCCTTCGATGAAGTCCTTGACGATTCGCTTTCCGTCAACGCTTCCAACGAGACCACTGAGCTTCAGCTTTCCCCCCTTCACCTGTCCATAGCAGGCGATCGGGACCTGGCAGCCTCCTTCAAGCCTGCGCAGGAGCGCACGTTCTCCCGTAACGCAGGTGCGGCTGTCTGCATGGTTGAAGAACGCGATCATGTCATTGAGCTCCCGATCATCCACCCGGCATTCGATGCCGAGGGCGCCCTGGCCGATGGCGGGCAGGCTGATCTCAGGTGAAAGGTATTCCGCGACGTTTGCCTCAAGCCCGAGCCGCTTCACACCTGCCGCGGCAAGGATGATGGCGTCGAACTTTCCTTCTTTCAATTTCTGCAGCCTCGTACCCACATTACCGCGCAGCTGGTGGATCACAAAGTCGGGACGTATGCTCATAATCTGGGCCTGGCGCCTGAGGCTGCTCGTGCCGATGTTCGCCCCCCGGGGAAGATCATTGAATTTAATGTTGTTCCGTGAAAGCAAAGCGTCCCTCGCGTCCTCACGTTTCGTGATGCACGAAAGGTGTAGACCGTCGGGGAAAAAGGTCGGCACGTCCTTCATGCTGTGCACGGCGATGTCGATCTCATTCGCCAGCATGGCCTCTTCGATCTCCTTCACGAAGAGCCCCTTGCCGCCGACCTTGGCGAGCGGCACATCGAGGATCTTGTCACCCGTGGTCTTGATCTTCGTGAGCGACACGGTCATGCCCGGATATTTCTTCTCGAGCTCCGACTTCACCCACTCCGCCTGCCAGAGCGCGAGCGCGCTCGCGCGTGTACCGATTCTGATCTGTTTTCGCAATGAAATACTCCTTCAGGACATTTTAACCGTATGTGGACACGGACTGCATAAACAAAAATAAAATCCGATCCTCTCGTGCATCTCCGTGTGGATCAGTGGCAACTATTCTTTGATGTTTGGTGTTCCAAACTCTGTTCAGATCCTTCTTTACCCGGCGCTTCCGCCCCCATCTTACGTACCGGACGTTTCAGTTCCTTGTCCAGGTTAAACAGCCTGCGAGCGATGGCGATCGTCGTATCACCTTCGCCCGGGGTGGAGGCCGCCTGCTTCAGGACCACCAGGGGCGCATGGAGCAGCTTGTTCACGATTGCCTGGGACATGGCCTCCATGGCCCGTTTCTGGTCTTCGGTGATGACGCTTAACGAGCTGATGGTCTTGTCCAGTTCCCTCTTGCGGATATCTTCCACTTTTTCGCGAAGATCCACGATGGTCGGCACGGCATCAAGGGCACGCTCCCACTGGAGGTATGTCTCGACCTCCTGCGTGATGAGCTCTTCGGCCTTCTCAGCTTCTTTTGCCCTTCCACCGGTGTTCACGTCAACCTTGCTTTGAAGGTCATCGATGTCATAAAGATAGACATTGTCGACCTTGTCGACCTCGGGGTCGATGTTCCTCGGATTTGAGATGTCGATCATGAAGATCGGCTTGTTGCGCCGTTCTTTGAGCACCCGGCTGACCATTTCTCGATTGACGACGTAGTGCGATGCTCCGGTAGCGCAGATAAGGATGTCCACCATGACCAGGGCATCGGGGAAATTTTCGAAACGGATGGCGTCGCCTTTGAAATCCTTGGCGAGTTCTTCGGCGCGTTCAAAGGTGCGGTTCGCTACCATGATGTTCTTCACGCCGTTGCCCAGGAGGTGCTGGGCCGCCAGTTCCGCCATCTCGCCCGCGCCCAGGAGCATGACATACTTGCCCGTCAGTTCGCCGAAGATCTTTTTTGCCAGTTCCACGGCTGCCGTGCTGATCGAAACAGCTCCTTCTGCAAGCCTGGTTTCGGTGCGCACCCGTTTTGCGACGGATATTGCCTTCTTGGTCAGCTTGTTAAGAATGGTGCTCGTGGTCTTTGCCTTGAGGGCCATATCAAAGGCATCCTTGAGCTGTCCCAGGATCTGCGCCTCTCCCAGCACCATGGAATCGAGACTGGACGCCACGCGAAACGTATGACGCACTCCTTGTGCATCTGGATACACGTAGAGCGACTGGTCCAGGGCCTCCCGGGAGAGCCCATGGTACTCGGAGATGAACTGCTTGATCCGTTCGATGCCATTGGCGCTGTCCTGCACTGACGCGTAGATCTCCACCCGGTTGCAGGTTGACAGAATAAGGCCCTCCCGGACCCCCTCGTAGCTCACCAGTTTCCTGAGCGCTTCCGAAACAGTCGCTTCAGGAAAATTGAGTTTCTCACGCACCTCAATAGGCGCTGTTTTATGACTGAGACCGACTACCAGGATACTCATTCTGCCATCACCTTAAAAACTGTGTTTCCCCATCTCTAAGCGGCTTACCACAAAAAAACTGACCAGGACAAAGATAAAGCCGATGATCGAAAGAAAGGCCATTTTTCTTCCGCGCCATCCGATGGTACGGAGATGCAGGAGCGCGAGATAAATGACCCACGTAATGAGCGACCAGGTTTCCTTCGGGTCCCAGCTCCAGTACGTACCCCATGCACTGTTCGCCCAGATAGAGCCGGTAAGCATACCAAGTGTATAGAGGGGCCAGCCGAACGTCAGCGCCTTGTAGCCGAGGGTATCCATGATATCGAGGGACGGCAGGCGATGAAAGATCGCACCCAGATGTTTGGACTTGAGCTGGCGCTCCTGGATCAAATACATGATCGAAACGATAAAGGCGAATGCGAAGGCCGCGTCTCCGAGGACTGCCAGGCTCGTGTGCACGCCGAGCCATCCGCTCTTGAGCACAGGGTTTATTTCTTTGATGTCGCCTGACAGGATGAGTGCCGGGGCCATGAGAACTATTACGAGGGGAAGCATGAACGATCCGAGCGTTGCAATCTTGAAGCGAAATTCCATGATGAGAAACACGAGTACGATGCCCATGCCGAGGAAATTCGCCGCCTCAAAGAAGCTGGTTATCGGGATGCGTCCTGATTCAGTCCACCGGAGGAGAAAATAGGCAATATGGAGCAGGAAACCCAGGACAGTCACCCAGAGCGACGCTGTAGCCGTCCACTTCTGTTCAGGTTTGATGAAATAGGCAATGTACCCTGCTGTCGCGAGCAGATAAGAGCCGAATGCTAGTTGAAAAAACAAGAGATTCATAAGGCATTTCCCGGTGATGGTCAGATGGATAAGTTTTTAATAATACTTTTTACCGCTGCTTAAAGTCAAGGGAAAAACTGGGTCTGATCATGCGCAAAACACACTACAGGGTCATCAAATCGGATTGACAGGCAGACAATTCTAATTGCCATTCACTGAATGATCAAGGATGAGTTTACCTTCAGCCATCCTGAGCACCCGGTCCGCACGGACCGCAAGCTTGTCGTTATGCGTCACGATCACGAAGGTTATGCCTTGCTGTTTGTTGATGCCGAGGAGGAGGTCATGGACCGACTCGCCCGTATGCATATCGAGATTGCCGGTCGGTTCATCGGCAAGTACGACATCCGGTTTCAGCATCAGCGCCCGGGCAACAGCAACGCGCTGCTGTTCTCCGCCCGAGAGCTCTCCGGGCCGGTGAAGAAGCCGCGCTCCGAGCCCCACATCGGTCAATATTCTCCTGGCAGCATCGGCTGCTTCTTCACGGTCCATCCTCCGGATGAGCCCGGGCATCATGACGTTTTCGAGCGCTGAAAATTCCGGAAGCAGATGGTGGAACTGGAACACGAACCCCACCCGAGCGTTGCGAAAACGAGAAAGCTGGCCGTTGTCAAGACCGAAAACGTCGATATCCCCGTAATAGACTTTGCCGGACGTCGGCCGGTCGAGACCGCCCACGATGTGGAGCAACGTGCTTTTCCCGACGCCCGATGCTCCGACAATTGCGAGCATCTCTCCTGCCTGGATGTCGAGATCGATGCCGTCAAGAACGGGAAGCTCCACGGGACCGCTCATGAACGTTTTATGGAGTTGCTCAATATGGATAAGCGTGTGTGTTATTTCTTTTCTCCCGACGTTACCGCTTCCTTCACCTTTTCCGCTTTCTTTTCGACCGACGTTGCGCCTTCCTCTATTTTCCCTTTCATGTTTTCCGCCTTGCTGCCCAAGCCGCCGATCCAGGTGCCGGCGGATTTAAGAAGGTTTCCGCCTCCCAAGAGAACAAAGGCCGCCGAAACCACTACCAGAAAGATCACGATGAGAATGAACCTTTTCAAGTTTCCTCCTTTTTGTGCCATAGACACCTCCTTTTATAACTTGCAATTACCGAGTTGAAACCTGGAATTGTTACGCTATTCATATCTCAGCACTTCCACAGGGTCCTGTTTTGCCGCTTGCCATGACGGGTAGAGCGTGGCGAGAAAGCTGATCCCGAGCGCAGTGAGCGCTATCGCGAGCACATCGAGTCCGGTAATGGAGAGCGGCAGATGGCTTACCTGATACACATCTTTCGGCAGCGATATGATGTCGGTCCTGGTGATGATCGCAACCGCTCCGTAGCCGATGACCACTCCGATGATAGTTCCCACGCAGCCGATTGCAAGGCCCGCGAACATGAATATCTTCATAATGCTCTGCGCGGGCGAACCCATGGATTTCAGGATGGCGATCTCCCTGTTTTTCTCCATGACGATCATCGTGAGGGTCCCGACGATATTGAACGATGCCACAATGATGATGACGACAAGGATAAGCGACATGCCGATCTTTTCGAGCAGCAGGGCTGAAAAGAAGTTCTTGTTCATCTCCATCCAATTGCGCGTGTAGAAGGGATATCCTGCGGACGTCTGGATCGCCGAAGCGATTGTATCGGCCTGGTAGATATCATCGACCCGCACCTGGACTCCGCTTACGCGGCCCGGCATCTCAAAAAACTTCTGTGCCGCGGGCAGCGATACATAGACGAACCCCGTATTATAATCGTACATCCCGGCATCGAACAGGCCTGCGAGCACGAACTTCCTCATTTTGGGTATGACGCCCATGGACGTTTCTTCACCGAGCGGGTTCACCATCGTAACCGTTTCTCCGACCGACACACCGAATTTTCTGGCGAGGTCTTCGCCGATGATAATGCGGGGCGGTTTTCCCTCGGCATGTTCAAGGTCCGTGAGCGAACCGACGGTCATGTTCTTCGCCAGATCGGTCACCTTTCCCTCGGTTTTCGGGTCGATGCCCCGCACAACCACTCCCTGCATGCGATCTTTGGTCGTCAGCATCGATTGGGCATAGATAAAAGGAGTTGTGGCCGTGACGTGCTTGACCCGTTCGACCTTTTCCTGCAGGGTATCCTTGTCCG
>Ga0210377_10003720_pt1 | contig 13052 bp, 12 predicted proteins | sample PLM4_65_b1redo_FD_155480 | JGI IMG/M metagenome (GOLD analysis project Ga0210377, IMG submission 155480) | Groundwater sediment microbial communities from an aquifer in East River, Colorado, USA - PLM4_65_b1 redo | ecosystem: Environmental > Terrestrial > Soil > Riparian zone | place: USA: East... | reverse complement strand
GCCCAAGAAGGTTACAAGCGGCGGCATGAGCCCGGCCGTGCCGCGCAGTCGGCTGATCCCCCTCGTCGTCGCCTGCGCTCTCTTCATGGAAAACCTCGATTCGACCGTGCTGGCGACGGCGCTGCCGGCCATTGCCCGCTCGCTGGGCGAGAACCCGCTGCACCTCAATCTCGCCATCACTTCGTATCTCGTAAGCCTGGCCGTCTTCATCCCGATCAGCGGCTGGATCGCCGACCGCTACGGCGCGCGGCGCGTCTTTTGCACCGCGATCCTGATCTTCACCGGGGGCTCGATCGCCTGCGGCTTCGCCGACTCCTTCTGGACCTTCGTGCTCGCGCGCGTGGCGCAGGGCCTGGGCGGCGCGATGATGGTGCCGGTCGGGCGCCTCGTGCTGCTGCGCAGCGTCTCCAAGGCCGAGCTCGTCAGCGCCATGGCGTTCGTGACCATCCCCGCACTCATCGGCCCGATCGTGGGCCCGCCGCTCGGCGGCTTTCTCACCACCTATCTCTCGTGGCGCTGGATCTTCTGGATCAACGTGCCGATCGGCGTGCTCGGCATCGCGCTCGCGCTCTGGCTGATCGAGGATCTGCGCGAGGAGGAGGTGCCGCCGCTCGATTGGCGCGGCTTCGCGCTGACCGCGCTCGGCCTCTCGGCGGTGATGATGGGCTTCGAGACCATCGGCCGCGACATGCTGCCCGCCGGCATCGTCGCGGCGCTGCTGGCCGGGGGCGCGGTGGCGCTGGCGCTCTATGTGCGCCATGCGCTGCGGGCGGCCCATCCGGTGCTCGATCTTTCGCTGCTCGGGATCCGCACGTTCCGCGCCGCGGTGCTCGGCGGATTCCTGTTCCGCCTCGGCGTCGGCGCCATTCCGTTCCTGCTGCCGCTGATGCTGCAGGTGGGCTTCGGCATGAACCCGCTGCAATCGGGGCTTCTCACCTTCGCCGCCGCGGTGGGCGCGATCACGATGAAGATGACGGCCAAGCCCATCCTGCGCCGCTTCGGCTTCCGCGACGTGCTGACGGTCAACGCCTTCATCAGCGCCGCGTTCATCGCCGCGACCGGGCTGTTCGAGGCCGCCACGCCCGCCCCCCTCATCCTCGCCGTGCTGCTGCTGGGCGGCTTCTTCCGCTCGCTCGAGTTCACGAGCATCAACGCGCTCGCCTATGCCGACGTGCCGCGCGAGCGCATGAGCCGCGCCACCAGCTTCGCCAGCATGGCCCAGCAATTGTCGCTGAGCGTCGGCGTCGGGACCGGCGCGCTGATCCTGCACATCGTGATGTCGCTGCGCGGCGGCGCGGCGACCGCGGCCGGCGATTTCGCCCCTGCCTTCTTCGTCGTCGCCGGGATCTCGGCGCTTGCCGCGTTCGTGTTCTGGCGCCTCCCGCCCGACGCCGGCGCCGAGGTCGCAGGCCGCCTGCCCGCCGCCGTGGCCTCGGAGTCGCTCAGCGCCTCGGATCGGCCATAGGCGCCGCCGACGCCCGATGGATGCGCAGAGTCCGCTATTTCCGGAACTTACCGCCCAGTGTGCCGTTGACCCCAACAGGGATTGCCCGACGCGGCAATCACGGGCGAAACAGGCAAGGAAAGGCGAACATTCGATGGCAGAACATTTTGGCGCGAAAGCAATCGGGGCCGCGCAGCGCGCTTCCGACAACGGCTCGGACCTCTACGACAAGGCCAAGGACAAGGTCCAGTCGGTGATCGACGCCGGCCGCGAAGGCGTCGACGCGGTGACGGAACAAGGCCGCCGCCAGGTGGAAACCGTCTCATCCGCCATCCGCGATTACCCGCTGCTGAGCGTCGGTATCGCGTTTGCCGCCGGCTGCATCGTCTCGCGTCTGTTCCGCCGCTAGACGACAGCGCCGTACGGCATATGTCGTTTCTGTTCAGTATGGCGGGCCGTCTGGCACGTCTGGCGCTGATCGCGCCCGCCATCGAGCGCATGAAGCGCCGTGCCGTGCGAAACGCCATCGGCGCCGGGCTCATCCTCGTCCTCGGCACGCTCGGCGTGGCGTATCTGCTGATCGCCCTCCGCTTCGAGCTCGAAGGGCTTATCGGGCCGCTGTGGGCACCGGTCGCGATCGGCGGCACGCTCTGCCTGTTCGCGGGCATTGCCTATCTCGTCTATCTGCGGCCGCGCCGGCCGCGGCGCCAACCCGCGCAGGTCCAGACGGCCGGCCTTCCGCCCGAGCTGTCGGCGTCGGTGCGCGTTCTCGAAACCCAGGTCGCCAACCGTCCGCTGCAAAGCGTCGCCGTAGCGCTGGCGGTCGGCTTCGCGGCGGCCTATGCGTTCGGCCTGCTCCGCAAGGACCGCAAGCCGGCGGCCGCGCCCCCGCCCTCGTCGCCCTGGCCGCGCGCGCCGGACACACGCCGCGAAGGCGAGCGGGCGCCCTGGATGCGCGAAGGCGTGCTGCGCGAAACCGAGCGCCGGCGCACCAACGGCAAGGGCGCCTGACCGCACGCAATTGAATTGTAGAGTCTGGCTCCCGCCTGCCGCGACGGTCGATTCTCACCCTCATTCCAACCCGGCGATTTCTGCCTTAGCCTCCGTGCGGCAAACACGGGGAAACGGCGATGGCGTTTCGTCTTGGCCTGATCGCGGCGGTCTGGATCGCCGTGGCGCTTCCCGCCGCCGCCCAAACCGAGCACGCCACGCCCGAGCGGGCGCAAGACCGCGCCAATGTCGTGCTGATCTTCAATCACGGCACGGTGCGGCCCCAGCGCCAGCACGAGTGCAACGCCCGCGACGTGCCCGGCCTGGTCCGCGACATCGCCGAGGCCAATGGCTGGACCGTCCACTATCTATGCTCGCTCGCCACCGACGGCGGCCTGACCGGCTCCTACACCTACAAGCGCGCCGACGAGATCCTCGCCGCGGTGGCGCAATACCGCCAGCAGGGCGTGCCGGCGCGGTACATCTTCCTGCTCGGGCCTTCGGCCGGCGGCTGGTCGTCGCTGATGGCCGCGCGCAACGACCACAGCGGCTTCAACGCGATCGTCGCCTTCGCGCCCGCCTTCGCCGGACCGCGTGCCGAGGAAGAGCAATACCCGGTCTGGCGGCGCCGGATGCAGCCGCTGCAGATCGGCTACCTGACGGCGGCGCCGCGCATCGACGCGCTGATCTTTGCCCATGACGACGACGCCTTCGACCGGCCCGAAGACCTCGAGCCGCTCAAGCGCATTCCCGGCATCCGCATCGTCGCCTTCAACGATTGCCGCCAGGGCCATCGCACGGTCTACACCGATTGCTTCCGGCAGCGCGCGCGCCAGCAGATCGAGGCCTACATCAAGTCGCGGCTCGCCCGCGGGCAGTGATTCCGCGCGCGCCGGTTCATGTGACGGCTATTTCTTCGGCAACTGACCTTCGACGCCCTCGACGTAGTAGCTCATGTCGAGGATCTCCTTGTCGGGCATGACCTTGCCGGCGGGAACGACGAGCTTGCCGTCCTGCGCCTTCAGCGGCCCCTGGAACGGCGCGAACTTGCCGGTCTTGATCGCGGTTTCCTTGTCGGCCACCATCTTCTTGACGTCGCCGGTCACCATCGGCCCCCAGCCGGCCATCTTGACCATGCCTTCCTTCAAGCCGCCGACGAAGGCCTGCGACTTCCACTGGCCCTTCATCACGGCCTCGACCACCTTCACGTAGTAGTCGGTCCAGTCATGGGTCGAGGCGACGAGGTGCGCCTTGGGCCCGAACTTCGACATGTCGGAGTGGTAGCCGATCGCGAACACGTTCTTGGCCTCGGCCGCCTGCACGGGTGCGGTCGAATCGGTGTGCTGCATGATGACGTCGGCGCCTTGCGCGATGAGGGCCTCGGCCGCCTCGCGCTCCTTGCCCGGGTCGTACCAGGAGCTGACCCACACGACGCGCACCTTGGCCTTGGGGTTGACCTCGCGCATGCCGATGGTGAACGCGTTGATGCCGCGGATCACCTCGGGGATCGGGAACGCCGCGACATAGCCGGCCGTGCCGGTCTTGCTCATGCGGCCCGCGACCAGGCCGGCGAGATAGCGCCCTTCCTCGAACTTGATGATGTAGGTGCCGACGTTCTTCGCGGTCTTGTAGCCGGTCGCGTGCTCGAACACGACGTTGGGGAATGACCGCGCCACCTTGTTGGTCGGGTCCATGTAGCCGAATGAGGTCGTGAAGATGAGGCGGTTGCCCTCCTGCGCCAGCCGGCGGATCACGCGCTCGGCGTCGGCGCCCTCGGGCACGCTCTCGACGAAGCTGGTCTTGACCTTGCCGGCGAGGGTCTTCTCGAGGTGCTGGCGCCCGAGCTCGTGCTGATAGGTCCACCCCGCGCTGCCGACCGGGCTCACATAGACGAAGCCGATCTTGAGCGGCTCCTGGGCGTGCGCAGGCGCGGCAATCATGGCGAGTGCCGCGACGGCAGAAAGAATACGAAGCGATTTCATGGGTTGCTCCCGCAAGACGATATCGATGGGCGCTGCGCGGCCTAGCGGCCGGGATCGAACGGCTTGCCGAGCGCGGCCGGCGCGTTGAGCTTGATCCGCGTCGCGTCCCGCGCAATCACTACCAGAACCAGGATCGTCGCGACATAGGGCAGCATGGCCAGGATGTGCGACGAAACCGCGACCCCCTGTGCCTGGAGATGGAGCTGGGCGATGGTGACGCCGCCGAAAAGATAGGCACCGAGCAGCACGCGCCACGGTTTCCACGTGGCGAAGACCACCAAAGCGAGCGCGATCCAGCCGCGCCCGGCCGTCATCTGGTCGGCCCACATCGGCGTGTAGACGAGCGTGAGATAGGCGCCGGCCAAGCCCGACATGGCGCCGCCGAACGCCACGGCCGCGTAGCGCACCGCGAGCACGCGATGGCCGAGCGCATGCGCGGCTTCGGGCGCCTCGCCCACCGCGCGCAACACCAAGCCGCCGCGCGTCTTGGCGAGGAACCAGGTGACGGCCGCGAACAAGACGAGCGAGAGATAGACGAAGATGTCGTGGCCGAACAGCAGCGGGCCGATCAGCGGCAGGTCGCTGAGGCCGGACAGCGACAGTGCTTTGAGGCCCTCGAGCGGCCGGTCGCGATAGCCGAGGCCGAGGAAGGCGCTCAAGCCCAGCCCGAAGATCGTGAGCGCCAGCCCCGCCGCCACCTGGTTCGCGCGCAGCGACAGCGTGAGCACGCCGAAAAGAAGCGCCATCGCCGTGCCGGCCAGCATGCCGACCAGCGCGCCCAGCGCATAGGAGCCGGTGCCGAGCGTCGCGATGATCGCCGCCACCGCGCCCGCCAGCATCATGCCTTCGACGCCAAGATTGAGGACGCCGGCTTTCTCGGCGATCAGCTCGCCGAGCGCCGCCAGCACCAGCGGCGTCCCCGCGCGCAGCGTCGCGACGAGGATGACGACGAGGACTTCGGCGTCTTCAATCATAACCCGAGGCGCGGGCATCGTAGGGGCGCACGGCCATGCGCCCCCACAGCGTTTGCCGTGGCGGCTGGATCGCCGATGGGCGCGCGCAGCGCGCCCCTACGAAAGTCGCGCTTCGTCTCCACGTTAAACACCGATTGAAGCGGGAGCGCTCCCGCGCCGGACGACACGCAGCCGATACCGCGCCAGGAAATCGGAGCCGAGGAGGAAGAACAGCAGCAGGCCCTGGAACACGCCGGTGACCGCCGGCGGGAGCTTCAGGTCGATCTGCGCGGTCTCGCCGCCCAAATAGAGCAGCGCCACGAGCAGGCTCGCGAGCAGGATGCCGAACGCGTTCAAGCGCCCGAGGAAGGCGACGATGATGGCCGCGAAGCCGTAGCCGGGCGAGATCACGGGCTGCAGCTTCCCGATCGGCCCCGCCGCCTCGAACATTCCGGCCAGGCCCGCCATGGCGCCGCCGGCGATGAAGCCGGCCCAGACGATGCGGCCCGTGGGGAACCCGGCATAGGCGGCGGCCCCCGGCGCGAGGCCGGCGACGCGGATCTGGAAGCCGAGATAGCTCTTGTCGAGCAGCAGCCACGCCGCCGGCACCGCCAGCAGCGCCAGCAGCGATCCCACATGCAGGCGCGTGCCCTCCATCAGCAGCGGCAGGATCGCGGCGTCGCCGAACTCGCGCGATTGCGGGAAATTGTAGCCTTGCGGATTCTGCCACGGCCCGTGCACGAGAAAGCCGAGCAGATGCAGCGCCACGTAGGTGAGCATCAGGCTGGTCAGGATCTCGTTGGCGTGGAAGCGCACGCGGAGAAAGGCCGGGATCGCGGCCCAGGCGGCGCCGCCCGCGGCCCCGGCCACGACCATCGCCGGCAGCAGCCAGATGGGCTCCTCGCCATGGAACGCGAGCGCGAGCCCGCCGGCGGCGATCGCGCCGACGACCAACTGGCCCTCGGCGCCGATGTTCCAGACATTGCCGCGATAACCCACCGCGAGGCCGAGCGCGCAGAGCAGCAGCGGCGTGGCCTTCAACGCGAGCTCGGTCAGGCCGTAGACGCTGTCGATCGGCTTGACGAAGAAGCTTGCGAGCGCGCGGCCGGGGTCGTAGCCGAGCGCGGCGAACAGCACGATGCCGCACATCAGCGTGAGCGCTGCCGCGAGCAGCGGCGTCGCGAAGACGAGCCAGCGCGCCGTTGCGGTGCGGGGTTCGAGCCTAAGCCGCATGCGCTTCGCTTCCGGAGGGGAACGTCCCGCTCATCCACTCGCCGATGCGTTCGCGCCCGGCCGCCTCGGCGGCGACCAGCGGCGTGAGGCGGCCGCGGCTGATCGCGGCGATGCGGTCGGAGATCGCGAGCAGCTCGTCGAGGTCCTCCGAGATGATGAGGATCGCGGTGCCGGCGTCGCGCAGCTCGATCAGCGCGCGATGGATCGCGGCGGCGGCGCCGACATCGACGCCCCAGGTGGGGTGCGCGGCGACCAGCAGCTTGGGGCGCTGCAGCATCTCGCGGCCGAGGATGAATTTCTGGAGGTTGCCGCCGGAGAGGCTGTCGGCTTCGGCATCGGCGCCGCGCGCCACCACGCCGAAGCGCTCGATTACCCGGCGTGCATAGGCCGCCACGGCACCGCCCTGCACAAGCCCGCCCTTGACCAGGCCCTGACCCGCCGCCGTTAGCAACACGTTCTCGGCTAGGCTCATCTCCGCCACCGCGCCGCGGCCGAGCCGCTCCTCGGGGATGACGGCGAGGCCGAGCTTGCGCCGGTGCGCGGGCGAACGCTGCCCCGCCGGCACGCCGGCGATGCGCACCGCCGCATCGGGCGCGAGACGCTCGCCGGTGATCGCGGCCAGGAGCTCGCTCTGGCCGTTGCCGGCGACGCCGGCGATGCCGACGATCTCGCCCGCGCGCACGGCGAGCTCGACCTTGCGCAGTGCTGTGCCGTGCGGATCGTCGGGCGCGAGATCGAGCGCCAGCAGCCGCAGCACCTCGCCGCCGAGCGCCTTCGGCGCGCTGCGGCGGGCCGGCGCCACGTCGGCGCCCACCATCATGCGCGCGATGCTGGCCGCGCTCTCGTTGCGCGGATCGCATTCCGCCACGCGCTTGCCGCCGCGCAGCACGGTCGCGCGCCGGCACAACGCCCGCACCTCGTCGAGCTTGTGGCTGATGAAGAGGATGCCGCGGCCTTCTTGCGCCAGCAGCCTGAGCGTGGCGAACAGCGAGGCCGTTTCCTGCGGCGTCAGCACCGAGGTGGGCTCGTCGAGCACGATGAGCTTCGGCTCCTCGAGCAGGCAGCGCAGGATCTCGACCCGCTGGCGCTCGCCGACGGCGAGGCCATGCACATGACGGTTGGGATCGACGGCGAGGCCGTAGCGCGCCGCGAGCTCGGAGATGCGCACGGCCAACGCCTTGCGGTCGCGGCCGCGCATGCCGGCGCCTAGCGCCGCGTTTTCCGTCACGGTCAGGCTTTCGAACAGCGTGAAATGCTGGAACACCATGCCGATGCCGAGGCGGCGCGCGGCGGCGGGACCGTCGATCGATACCGGCTCGCCGCGCCAGCGGATCTCGCCCGCGTCGGGCGCCACGACGCCGGCCATGATCTTGACCAGCGTGCTCTTGCCGGCTCCGTTCTCGCCCAACAGCGCGTGTATCTCGCCCGCCGCCACGCTAAGATCGATATGGTCGTTGGCGAGGCAGCCCGGATAGGCCTTGACGATGCCGCGCAGCTCGATCAGAGGCGGAGAAGGCGCTTCGGCCGGCACTGGCGCGGATCCTTGGGATCACGGAGCGGAGCCGCTTCTTAACACGAATTTGACGGCGCCACGACAAGGCGCAGCTTGCCAAGGGCCCGCCGCAGACCGAACATGGCCGTTCACAGGAGCTGGGATATGCACGAGATGGGTGTCGCGATGCGCCGGTTGCTCACGGGCTTGGCGCTGGTGGCTGCGTTCGCATCGGGCGCGGCGGCGCAGGGAGTCGATCCGTTCGTCGGCAAGTTCGTCGGCCATTCGGTCGAGATTTCGGGCCAGGACCAGTCCAAGCGCGATCTCACCGTCGAAATCGCCAAGACCGAGGGCGGCTTCCTCGTCGCCTGGAAGACCGTCATCCACAAGGCCAGCGGCAAGGACGAGGAGCAGCCCGAGGACAAGGTGCGCTTCATTCCGACCAAGCGCAGCAACATCTACTCGGCCGCGAGCCGCCAGGACATGTTCGGCAAGCAGGTGCCGATCGACCCCATCTCCGGCAAGGACCCCTACTACTGGGCGCGCCTGCGCGGCAAGACGCTGTCGGTCTACAACATCATCATCAACGACGATGGCGGCTACGAGATGCAGGTCTACCACCGCACGATCACCGACGACGGCGGCATGCGGGTGGAGTTCCAGCGCATCCGCGACGGCGTGCCCCAGCGCACCGTCAGCGGCATCCTCAAGCGCATGAAATAGCCTCGGCTGCGATAGCAGCCGAGGCGTCGAAGCCCATCCGGGCAAAGTATCGGCTTGACCGCGGCGTATAATGTTATGTTATAACAGCCATCAAGGGCCGCGCGGGCGCGGAGGAATTTTTCCATCCTCTTGGAGAGACGACATGACGCTGCGCACGCTCTATCGCGCCGGCTTGGCCGCCGCGCTTTTCGCCGGCTTCACAATGGCTGCGGCGGCGGAGCCGCCGAAGGTCGTAGTCTCGATCAAGCCGCTGCATTCGCTGGTCGCGGCGGTGATGGACGGCGTCGCGCCGCCGACGCTGCTGGTCAAATCGGGCGCGGATCCGCACAGCCATGCGCTGAAGCCGTCCGAAGCGCAGGCGCTCAACGACGCCAAGCTCGTGGTCTGGGCCGGCCCGGGGGTGGAGACGTTCCTCGAAAAGCCGGTGGCCGCCCTCGCCGGCAAAGCCAAGGTCATCCGCCTCGATCGCGAGAAGTCGCTGAAGCTCCTGAAGGCGCGCGAAGGCGGCGCCTGGGAGGACGACGACCGCGACAAACCCGGGGCCGACAAGCACGAGCCCAGGGATTCGCATGGCGAGATCGACGGCCATCTCTGGCTCGACCCCGACAACGCGGCCGCGATCGTGCGCGTCGTCGTGCGCGAGCTGTCGCTGGCCGACAAGGAGAACGCGGCGAAATACGCGGCCAATGGCGAGAAGGCGCTGGCGGCGCTCAAGGCGCTCGACGCCGATCTCAAGAAGCAATTGGCGCCGGTCAAGGCCAAGCGCTTCATGGTCTCGCACGATTCGATCCAGTATTTCGAGAAGCGCTACGGGCTGGCTGCGGCGGGCTCGATCTCGATCTCGCCCGACCGGCCGCCCAGCGCCAGGCGGCTCCACGACATCCGCTCGCGCATCCTGCGCGACCGCGTCGTGTGCGTCTTCGGCGAGCCGCAAGTGCCCGACAATCTGGTCAAGACCGTCGTCGAGGGCACCAAGGCCCGCACCGGCACGATCGACACCGATGGCGGCGTCGCCGTGCCCGAAGGCAAGGACGCCTACTTCACCATGATGCGCAACATCGGACGGTCCCTAGTCGACTGCCTCGTCAAGGGCTGAGACAGGAACGCAAGCGGGCGGCCGGCAACGGCCGCCTTTTCGCGGCGCCGATCCGTTCCGCGGCAACCGCCACCGTCTCTCGCCGATCGCGATTTGGCGCTTCGTCAGCCTCGGGCGCGTGAGCGTGGAATACAATTACGACCACGCGATGTTCCTGACCGCGCCCGACCGGCGCTCGGTGCACTCGGCCTTCGTCAACGTGCACTGAATATTCGGCCTCGGCGCCGACACGCATAGCGGCCACGATCATTAGTTCGGAAGTATCGCGGCGGCCGCTGCTTTTCTGTACATTGCCGGGGCAAGCATCGTTTGCCCGAGCATGATCGGAAGCCTTCGCCACGCCTGGCCCGGCGCACCGCTCGCGCTGCTCTCGGCCGCGCTCTTCGGCGCCAGCACTCCGCTGGCGAAGCTTCTCGTCGGCCGCATCGATCCCTGGCTCTTGGCCGGGATGCTCTACGTTGCCGCGGGAATCGGGCTGCTCGCATTGAGCCTCGCGCGGCGCGCGCTCGGCACGGTCGTGCGCGAAGCGCCGCTGCGTCGCGCCGATCTCCCCTGGCTCGCCGGGGTCGTCGTCTTCGGCGGGGTCGCGGGGCCGGTCCTGCTCATGATCGGGCTTGCGCAGACGACCGCGTCGGCGGCCTCGCTGCTGCTCAACTTGGAGGGGCTGGCGACGATGGCGATCGCGTGGATCGTCTTTCGCGAGAATGTCGATCTGCGGATTTTCGCGGGCGCGATGGCGATCCTGTTGGGCGCGGTCGTTCTCTCGTGGAGCGGCGGCGAGGTCGGCGGCGGCTGGGGCGCGCTCGCGATCGCCGGCGCCTGCGTGGCCTGGGGCATCGACAACAACCTCACGCGCAAGCTTTCCGCGGCCGATCCGATCCAGATCACGACGATCAAGGGGCTGGCCGCCGGGACCATCAATCTCGCCATCGCGTTTTCGCTCGGCGCCGCGCTGCCGCCGCTCGGAGCGATCATGGGCGCCGCGGTGGTAGGCTTCTTCGGCTACGGCGTCAGCATCGTGCTGTTCGTCCTGGCCCTGCGCCACCTCGGGACCGCGCGCACCGGCGCTTATTTCTCGACCGCGCCGTTCCTCGGAGCGATCCTCGCGGTCGCGATCTTCGCCGAACCCGTCACGATCCAACTCGCCGCCGCTGGCCTGTTGATGGCCGCGGGCGTGTGGCTGCATCTGGCGGAGCGTCACGAGCACGAGCACGCGCACGAGCCGCTCGCGCACGAGCACCGCCACGTGCACGACGCGCATCACCGGCACGAGCATGCCGCCGGCGACCCGCCCGGCGAGCCGCATGCGCACCGCCACCGGCACGGACGGCTGGTGCACGCCCACGCGCACTATCCGGACCTGCACCACCGCCATTCGCATTGAGCGTCAGCCGATGCTGCCGGTCAGGAACACGGCGCCGAGGACGACAATGGCGAGGCAGCTCAGGATTTGAAATGCATTGAGCGCCCTGGCGTAGCCGCGGCCATGCGGATCCATGGCCGCGAAGATACCGCGGCGGGCAAGAATGCCGGACAAGCCGACGAGCGCGATGGTCGCGGCGATGCCGATGCCCAGGAACCCGGTCAGAACAAGGCCCGCCGCCAGCGACGCGTTGGCGAGGGCGTAGGTCAAGATCAGCATCGTCAACGGACAGGGGAGCAGACCGACGGCCAAGGGGAGAAGGCCGCGCGAAAGCCCGTGAGCGTGGGTCGTGTCCCAGATTTCTGGACGAACAACCTCGACCAGGGCGCGCACCAGCAGCCACAGGCCGATCACGACGATGAGGCCGTAGCTGGCGACCTGAATCCACCGCGCCACGCCGGCGGGGCGGCCGAACATGCTCGCGGCCGAGCCGAAGAGGGCCACGAGCAGGACGGCCGAAAGCACGTGCATAGCCGCGACCTTCGAGGCCATCGCGATGCCGCTCCACGGGCGCGCCTTGGCGCCGAGGAAGTAGGAGAAAACCACCGCCTTGCCGTGGCCGGGCGTCATCGCGTGGATGGCGCCGAGAACCAGCGCAAACAATATGGCGCCGGCCGCCGCGTCGGCGCCCTCGCCCATGGTTTGGATTCGCGCCCCGAGCGCGCCATAGAGCTCGCGCTGGAGGTTTAGCAGCCATTCGGCCGATCGACCGAGCGATTCCAAGGCGATACCCATTCCTTACGATAGTCTTGCTCGGGTCTAACCGGCGACAAGACATGATAACGTTACCGCCATTCGCGCCCCCGGATTGCCACAGTCGCCGCCTAGGTCCATAAGCTAGCTCAATGGATTGCGGGCACCGGCCTCCGTCGCGCTGCCACTTCCTTACGAAAGACCGACCTTGCGCACACTTCGAACGCTGCTCGTAGCACTCGCGCTCCTCGTGCCGGCCACGCTGGCCGAGGCGCATCCGCATATCTGGATCCGCGCCACCGCCACGCTCCAGTTCGAGAACGGCAAGATCACGGGCATCCTGCACGAATGGCTGTTCGACGATTTCTTCAGCAACGCCATCATCGCCGACTTCGACAAGAACAAGGACAAGACTTTCGACGCCGACGAGGTGAAGGAGCTGCGCGCCAACGCCTTCGAGACGCTCAAGGAGTTCGGCTATTTCACCCATGCGCGCGTCAACGGCAAGGACGTGAAGATCGAGCAGACGCGCGATTTCGCGCCCTCGATCAAGGACGGGCGCGTGATCTACCGCTTCGTCGCCGTGCTGCCGCAGCCGGTCGACCCGCGCACCGACAAGTTCGACACCGGGATCTACGACGACAGCTACTACGTCGACGTCGAGGTCAATCCGCAGCTCGGCGTCAAGCTCGCCGGCGGCGGGTCCGAGGCGTGCAAATTCGCCATCGTCGACGACAAGAGCGCGCCGCTCTATTTCGGCGCCACCTTTGCCCGGCGGATCGAGATCCGCTGCACCCAGAATTGATCGCAGCACCGCGCGCGATGCGTCTGCTCAGGCCGCTGCTGCTGGCGCTGATCCTGCTCGCGGCCGGAATCGGCACCGCCGGTGCGCAGACCAACCCGTTCGGCCGCGGCACGCCGGCCACGCCGGCGCCGGAGACCCGACAGGACACGACGCGCCCGGCGGATTCCACCCTGGTCGAGCGCTGGTACGCGACGCTGCGCCGCTGGCAGAGCGAGCTC
>Ga0210377_10003718_pt1 | contig 13053 bp, 10 predicted proteins | sample PLM4_65_b1redo_FD_155480 | JGI IMG/M metagenome (GOLD analysis project Ga0210377, IMG submission 155480) | Groundwater sediment microbial communities from an aquifer in East River, Colorado, USA - PLM4_65_b1 redo | ecosystem: Environmental > Terrestrial > Soil > Riparian zone | place: USA: East... | reverse complement strand
TGAACAAATGAAGAAAATCGACGAAATATATGAGCGCGCGCCGGTTATCTCGTAGTGCTCGAACCAAGGCACAACAAGTACCTGCCTAACGAAGCGCGCAGTGGATGTGTGGGACGCTTCGCGTGCCGCCCGCAGGGGCAGTCAGACATTTTTCTGGCTTCGAGTTTTTTCTACATCTCAAGCAAAGTCCACGCCCACCCACCAGCGGGTACCCTTACCCCCTGAAGGGGGCCTTCGGCAGGGTGCTTCGCAAACGCTCACCGTTGGGCAGTTTCTCAAAGAATTAACGAAGTATTTATCACCAAATGACAAAGATAATTCCTTTTGACCAGTGGAAGCCTATATCACTTACTGAGATCAAACAAATCTTCGCCGATGCACCATTTGCATGGGGGCTGGCGGGCGGATATGCGGTAGAACAATTCCTCGGTAAATCAATCCGAGAGCACGGTGACCTGGATGTGGTTGTATTTCGTGATAATCAGATTCAGGTTCAACGCTGGTTGACAGGATGGAAGCTTTATGCAGCTGACCCGTCCAGAACATTACGGCCCTGGGTTGTAAATGAATACCTGCCATTCGGAATTCATGATGTCTGGTGCCATCAATTGAATGTTCATGCTTGGCAATTACAAATTATGCTCGCAGAAGTGGAAGGTGGCGAATGGTTTAGTCGTCGTAATCGTCTTGTTCGCGACAAGCGGGAAAACTTATTTACGATATACAAAGGCTATCCTTGTATAAGAGTAGAGGTGCAATTACTGTACAAGGCTCAAAATATTCGGTCCAAGGATAATCTCGATTTTCAGGCTTGCTTACCACTCCTGAGCGCAACTAGCAAACAATGGCTTGTCGATCAATTGAGATTATCATTTTCCGAAGGTCATATATGGGTAAATGATCTTTTATAATAATGTCTTAATAGAGCATGCGGGGCTTACGCAAGCTATTCGGCCACGTTCATCACCCATGCCCTACACTTGTACATATAAGCACATCGTCTCAATATGGTACACTTTCTCAGTATGTATTAACGCGAGTACACTGATGATTATTGATGACCTGCTGACCTACCTCTTCGATGGGCAGCCGCACCTCCTGGCTGCGCCGATCGCAACATGGTTGTCATCTTCGCGGCGTTTCACCGCCTTCGTCACTACATTCCGCACCAAGATCCGCAAAAAGCTGCGCGCCACCCGGGGACTAGAGAGTTTGCACGATCTGCGGCTTGAACTCGAAACCGCCTACATGCTCCTCCAGGAGCATGCACTGAGTCTGGTTTATGAACCGCAAAACTGTGGACAATCGCGCTGCCCCGATTTTGCCGTCACCTATACCACCAGCCTCACCTTTATGGTCGAGGTAACACGACTGCGGGTGCCCCAGGATAGCCCGCAAACCCACACCCAAACACAAGCGCCAGCAACGTCAGCCGCGAATATTGCAATGCGCCGACTTATGAGTGAGCGGTTGGCCGATACAGTTTGCAGCAAGTTAGGGCAATTACTCCCGCAGCGTAGTAATATTATGCTTGTCGGTGTGGAGGATCCGTGCCTAACACAAGACGACCTTCGCACCATCATGCTCCGCGTACAACAACGTGCCGAGCACAATGACGTCACTGTATTGCAGAGGTATAAGTTTCGAGACCAAGCCGACTTCTTCCATCACTATCAGCGGTTAAGTGAAATTCTCGTGCGTGGGGAACAAGTACAGGCAGGCGAACCAGTCATCGTATGGGTCAATCCGCAGGCGAAACATCCGTTGCCAAGCAAGGTACGAACGGTCCTCCACCGCAGCCACAGCATATAGTGCGTGCTGTCCAGCCGCCGCTATCCTAAAACATAACCATCCTATGCCGCGAATGCCAACTGTTACGGAGTAGCTGTAGGTGTACCGGAAGGTGTTGGCGTCAGCGTTTCAGTAAAAGTCAGTGTTGGGAGAGGTGATGGTGGAACAACGCTGGCCGTTGATGTAGGTTTGGGGGTATTCGTCGGTACAGCAAGCACTGCCCCAAACATATTCCCACCCTGGTCACCAAACTTCCAGTAGCCGGTGTAGGTACCGGGATTTTTCGGCGAGGTCAAATTAACGGAAATTTGAGTCCACTTTCCTGGCGGGATCACTTTCCCAAGGTTCGAAACTTTTCCATCCATCCCATCACCACCAAACAATACCAGGTGATACAGGTACACCCAGTCACAGGTCCCGTTATTTTCAACTCTCCAGGTTTTTGTAAATTTCTCATTTGGCAGGAAGACGGTGCCCGCAGGAATTGATTCATCACGGATCAGGCGTAGATTGTTGCATCCAACCGCCAGCTTGGCAGGGTCCACGGTTGGTGTGTACTGGGTCCCTGTAGGAGTGGGAGAAAACCCAATCGTCGGAGGGATCGGTGTGGAATAGATAATTTGAGTCGTTGGAGAAGGAAATGCGGATGGCAGGACGAGCGCGGTGCCCGTTGGAGTAAAAAGCGCGTTGGATGTAAAAGTCGGGGTGGCTGGTGGAGCCATTGCGGTTTGTGTTTCAAAATAGGACGCGGCAAGAGTAGATGCCTCTGACACGATAGTCGCGTTCACATCAGGTGTGGATTCAACAGTGTTTTCCCCAGCACACGATGTCAAGCCAATCGTGACCAGCAATAACGCGATCAAATATCTTCGTATGAAATTCATGCTCACCTCATATCAGAAATTATAGTTCCTGTAATCTTATTACGAAAATACACTTGCAGGATCGTTTTTATCCAACGCAAAACCTACGAGTCATATACGAATCCGTAGGGATTGGCAACAACTATTTCACAAGACTAGCGAGATTCCGGTCCAAGAATGATCTCAGAGGCATCCCGCTGAAGAATTACAGGGAACGAAGACTCATCAAAAACATAGTCGATCCTAACGATCCCATCTGGTTCCACCTGCAAGATAACACCGGGTGTGTTTTCTCCACCGATAAGAAAGATACCATAATCGCCTTTAGGAAAATATTCTTCTGAATATGCATTCTCTGAAACCCGATAAACGGCATATAAAGCCGAAATATCCAAACCAGGCCAGTTGTCGATCTCATCCTTTCTCAGGAAACTGCCTTCCGATCCCAAAGACGGAAGGACTTCGACAAGCGTCCCTTCGGCTTCTCCTTCACGACAGCTAGGCGGTCCACCCAATGCATTAACGGTCATACATGCAATCGTTGTAAAACGGAACAGGTCACGCAGCATTTGAGGGTCACCGCTTTCAACGGCGGCAAGAACTTCATCGACTTCCGGGATCCCTGTTCGAGTATCGAGAGAATAATAATTTTTAGAAACAGGATCTAGCGTTGGTGTCGCAACTGGAACGCAGGCAGATAATAATAAGGTAAACAAAACAAGAGCATACGATTTCATAACAACTTCCTTCGACAGACCATTAAAGAAAAGGCGCGACAAAACCTCCGGAAGACGCCTTTGGTAACCCTTAAACGGATGAGTGGATGGAATTGTTCCCAACTTATTTGCAGGGAAGACGATGCTTCCAAACGGAATCAACTTTCGGCTGCCTGAAGGGGAAGCGGAGCAAGTCCTAAAGAACAACTTGAGGCAAAAGGATATTCAACGCGTCCACTAATGCATTGACATCATCAGATGTGTTATATCCCTGAATCGAAATTCGCACAAACTGCCTGTCATCCAACTCAGTCAAAGGGACCTCGATTTTGAATTCATCATACAAACGACTCTTGAGCTGGGTTATGTTGCAGTGTGGAAGAGGGGCAATTCCCATCTGGCTGAAAAAATCCGAATCGAGCGGATATAACGGAGGCAGGTCAGTAAGGTCACAAATTTTATCGATCGCCTGACGAAGCAGACTGTGACATTCAAGACGCACATCATCCCAATTGTGCTCTTCCATAAATTGAATTGCAGCTGGAACAGCGAGCGCCGCGGTGGGATCCCTGGTACCTGTCCATTGCAGGATGTCGATAAAGCGCGAGCCGGTTGTAGTTTCGGGAGTGGGATTGGATCCCCAACTCACGATCAACGGATCGACCAGGTGTTGAAGTTCGTGCCGAACATAAAGAAATGCCGCGCCTTTCGGGCTGAGCATCCATTTATGACAATTGCCAAAAACAATATCAGCGCCCAGAAGTTGTAAATCGACCGGGATTTGCCCGGGAGAATGAGCCGCATCCACAATGCTCAAAATCCCTGCCTGCCTCGCGCGTCGACAGATCTTTTCCACTGGCAGACGCAGTGCTGTTGGAGAAGTGATGTGGCTAATGTAGATGACTTTTGTTTGTCCTGTAACGCCCTGCCAGAATTGATCGACGATCTCATCTTCCGTTCGGACGGGCAGTGCAATGGATTGGTGAATATATTTTGCACCCGCTTTGCCACAGATGAAGTCCCAGGTAAAGTCACATGCACCGTATTCGTGGTCGGTGGTTAATATTTCATCCTTGGCATTGAGATCCAACGAGCGGGCAATTATATTCACGCCATGTGTGGCATTTGGGACGTAAATCAGCTCATCGGCTACCACATTGAGATAATTCCCCAAAACCTGTCGGGACTCTTTCAAAAGCCCATCGAGTTCACGTCCGAGAAAAAGCACAGGCTGACGTTCCAGTCGCATTTGCCAATTCTGGTAAGCATCAATTACCGGTTTGGGCGCAGCGCCGAATGAACCGTGATTGAGGAAATGGATATTTGGATCGAGGAGGAAATAGTTTTTCAGAGTTGACATGAACTAATTATAAGGTATTGCCCCCAAGCTCTGTCACATAGTATAAAAAACAGGGATATATATCCCTCAAATAATCATCGCATTCAATATTGCCTGGAGATTCGAAATCAAAAAACCGGGTTTGAGATGCCAAACTTATTTATCATTAGAAAAAAGCCGCGGATTTATATAAAGATTATATTTAAGAGGCTGAAGGCAATTCTTGTGCAACAACATCCTCCATGCGGAGGAATCGACTTTGCATAAGAGTTTGCTCAAATATTTTTTTGCCAAGTTTCTCTTTTCCATTTGCAAGTATGAAGTTGAGGGCAATCGTATCCGGCTCCATTAGTGAATGTGATTCTGTCTGCATGTGATTCTCTGCAAGCCCGGCCAAAGTAACAGCTTTGGTCACGTTTCCCTCCTCCAGTTCGCAAGTTCCCAATGCAATCAGACAAGCCAATTGACCCGGGATATGTCCCTGACCACAATTCCCTTTCAGACTCTCGAGGATTAGCGTATGAGCGCGAACAGTATTCCCGGCGTGGATGGCAGAATAACCCATCATGCGCAGAGGAAAAGGCTGTTGCATTTCATCGCCTATGGCTTGAAATAAGGCAAACGATCTTTCTGCCGCATGTCCTGAAGCAGGGTAATTTTCCTTCAAATTATACAGAATTGATAAATTAGCCAGCGTTACACCTTCGGCAAAGCGGTCGCCAATCAAACGAATGACGGGAAGGCTGCGTTCAAAATAACCAAACCGGTTGATTGCGCCCGAACTTTGAAGGGCAAAGCTGATACCCCAGGTATCATCGATCTGTTCGGCGATTGCGAGCGCTTCTTCTGTGACAGCTAATGCGCGCTCATGTTCACCCTGTTCGTCCAACGCACGCCCCAGACTCGTGAGCGCCATATTTAATTGCTGAGGAAAATGAATGTTCCAACAAATGGATATACTTTCCTCCAGGGCAGTTTTCGCCTGTGCATAATCATGGATGGCGATGCAAATATCCCCCATATAATAAAGAGCGCTGGCCAGTGAACGTCCATCATTGAGGGTGCGGGATATTTCAATGCTTTGCTGGCATAACTTGTAGGCAGCGTTGTAAGAGGAAAGGCGCAAATGGATGGCGGCCGCGCGGTAAAGCATCCTGGCTTTCGCCTGTTGATCTACCGGATCCACAGCATGTTGCAATAGATTTTGCAGGCGTTCGATCCCTTCGTGAAAATGGTTGCGCTCAATCCAAAATAAGCTGATCGCCGCGCCAATCCGAAGCCCATAAACCAGGTCCGCACCAGGAGTGAGGGAATAATCAATCGCAGAACGGAAATTATTATGTTCCTTCTCGCTGATGGCAATCCATTTGGCCTGTTCGGCGCCATCAAGATGGCTCTCCGACTCTTCCGCATACTCGGTAAAATGTGCAAGGTGACGGTTAAGAATTTCGGCCAGTTCACCTGTCTGTGAAAGTTTTTCCTGTCCAAAGTTACGGATCGTTTCAAGTAAATGGTAGCGTGCCTGTTGACTGCCGGTATCGGTCGCAACCAATGATTTGTCGACAAGTCTGATAAGCACTTCCAAAACATCTTCCCGTCGCAGGACCTGCTTCTTGACCTCATCAACTGGGTCCGCACAAATTGATTCAGCGGCGCGTAACGTCCAGCCACCTGAAAACACAGATAATCGCCGGAACAGGATTCGTTCAGGCTCGGAGAGAAGGTTGTAGCTCCACTCCATTGTTCCCCGTAAGGTCTGCCGCGATGTATTTGCATCACGCGAACCTCGCGTAAGCCAATCGAGGCGATGATCAAGTTGTTGGAGCATGGTTTGAGGTCCGAGTGTTTTTATACGTGCTGCGGCCAGTTCAATCGCGAGAGGCAAACCATCCAGGTGCCGACATATGTCGACGACTGTAACAGCGTTCTCCTGTGTCAGGTTGAAACCGGGCTGAACTGCCCGCGCCCGCTGAACAAACAATTGCACAGATGAGTAATGCGAAAAAATTTCATGAGCATCTTCGTCCAATGCCAGCAATGGACCAGAATTTGGTGTGGACTCCGGCAAAGATAGGGGGGTAAGTGGATATTCATATTCACCCGTAATATGCAGGGCTTCGCGGCTGGTAGCGAGAATCTTTATTTTGGGAGCCCCCACCAATAACGGCAGGATGTTGGGAGCAGCATTAATGACCTGCTCAAAATTATCCAGGATTAACAGGATGTTACGTTGACTTAACGAGGTCACAATGCCTTTCAATAGTGACATATCTGATGTTTCGAGAATGCCAAGAGTCTCGGCCAGTGTTGGTAAAAAAGCCTCAGCGTCAGCGACGGGAGACAGGTCAACAAACAAGGGGCCATGAGCAAACAATCCGGCCATCTGTGCGGCGAGATGCGCGGCCAGCCGCGTCTTACCCACGCCGGGAGGTCCGGTCAGTGTGACCAACCGTACATCGTCGCGAGCAAGCAGGTTTGTCAGCGCAACGACTTCTTCATTACGCCCGAGTAATGGAGTGAGAATAGCCGGAAGATTGCTGGAGGAAAGGTCGAATATCGGAAGGGCGGTTGGAGGGGCGGATGAAGCGGTTTTTTCATCCCTGAGGGAGTTGGTGGGTAAAGACGCCTTTGTCCCTGAGATTCCCGCCAGTTCAAGCAGGCGGGCAGTCCATTCCGGCTCAGAATCCAGATAAAGAGCAGGTATGAATCGAGCCATTAATGTTGTGGGATCGGGAGTCCGCTGGTTTTTTTCGAGGCGACTCATGTAACTATAGTGATAACCCACCTGCAATGCCAATTCCTTCTGGGAAAGCTCAACACGCTCGCGCAAAAAGCGGAGTAATTCACCAAAACTGGTGAAGTTCTGAGGAGAAACTGCAACCAAGCCCTCCATGATGTTGATTATACATCTTTGAAAAGGCGGAAGCAATCAAGGCACAGAATTTATCCTGTCCCTCTGTTCTCTTGATAACAAAGCTATGGTATCCTACGTTAAAGGTTTGGTGATTCGTTGAAATTGAATTCATCGCGTCATAAACACGAAATCGGATGGCTGTTATTGGGTATGCTTTGAAAAGGAAAAAAGCAAAATGAATATCGAACAAGTTGAACTCATACGTCACTCCCTTATTCAGGTACGTCCAATCGCAGACCGGATCGCCGAAAGCTTTTATGCGCGTCTATTTGAGGTTACCCCACACCTGCGAAAACTTTTTACTGGCGATATGGAAAGACAGGGCACCATGCTGATGACGAGCCTTGAATTGGCCGTAAGCAGCCTGGATGACCCTGACAGCATCCTGCCTTCGGTGAAGGCACTTGGGGAGCGCCACATAAGCTATGGTGTGAAAGCGGAGTATTATCCTCTTGCAAAGGAAGCCTATTTATGGGCATTGGAGAATCATCTGGGAGATGAATTCATGCCTGCGCTCAAAGACGCCTGGGGCGCGGCTTTCGATGCCCTGGTTGAGACAATGATCGGCGCGGCCGATAGTTAAGAAAAAATTTTGCTACCGTACATCTGAACCGCGAAGCCCGCTAAGTCCGCTAAGAAAACCTTTAAAACTTTGCGTTCTTTGCGCTCTCCCTGGCACCAGGCAGGTGTAGCGGTAAAAATAGCACCGTGTACGGTAGTGAAGAAAAAATTAGGAGTCACAGGCATCGTTCCAGGATGGTTCCGAAAACAGAATTATGGCTTTTATGAAGAAGGAGCAGGTCACTGAGCTGACCTGCTCCTTCAAGGTATTTTGATTATTTGAAAATCATGCTCAGTTTGACAAGTTAGTGATCAGCAGATCAATAAACGTTTGGAGCTTGATTTGTTCTGTACAATCCACGATCCAGTCGTCTCCATCTGGTGAGGCGCCGCAGCCATCCACATGAGTCCGCAGTATCGTTAATTCGTTGACCGCCGAAGCGAACTGGGCTGATCCCACCATTGTTTCGATCGTATCGAGTTGGTCGAGGATCGCCATGCGGCTACCAGGCATGAAGAGGGTTTCAGGTATTGCATTGACTGCCTGTTGAATCCACCCCACATCTTCGCCATCAAGTATGCCATCGTCGTCGCTATCCGCGTCGAGGGGATCAATGCCGTTCGCCACTTCGAAACGGTCATTGAGTTCATCACCGTCCGTGTCGGCGTCATTTGGGTCCGTTTCATTCAAGTCAAGTGTACAGTTATGATTGGCATCTTCGGCGCCATCGGACAGACCATCCTTGTCGGTATCCGCTTCAAACGGATTGGTAGGATTACTCCCATTAACCTCGCACCCATCCATCAGCGCGTCCTGGTCACTATCAGGGTTATTAGGATCGGTCTCACCTGCGTCAAAGGCACCATTCTGATTTTTGTCTTCGACACCATCGGGCAAGCCATCGTTATCGGTATCTGCCTTCATCGGATTGGTGGGATTGCTCCCCAGCACCTCGATGCCGTCGGTGAGCGCGTCATCGTCAGAGTCAGGGTCATTCGGGTCGGTTTCGATGGTTACACGGTCGTGCACATCGAGAGCGCAGTTATGGTTGGTATCCTCGATACCATCCGCCAAACCATCCTTGTCGGTATCAGGGTCAAACGGATTGGTGGGATTCTTCCCAAACACCTCGCATCCATCCAGCAGCGTGTCCCGGTCCCAATCGGGATTGTTGGGATCGGTCTCACTGTAATTCAGCGCACCGTCGTGACTCGCGTCTTCGTATCCGTCGAGCAGACCATCCTTGTCGGTATCTGCATCCATCGGAAGGGTGGGATTTTTCCCCTTAATCTCAGTGCTGTCGATGAGACCATCATTGTCGGAGTCGGGGACCATAGGATAGGTACCATAAAGATTGATCTCATCGCTATCTGTGAGACCATCATTATCAGAGTCGGCAGATAGCGGATTGGTGCCATAGGTATTGACCTCGGCGCCATCGTTGAGTCCGTCATTGTCACTGTCAGCGTTATTAGGGAGGGTTCCAAGCGTATTTTCTTTGCAGTCGCTCAACCCATCGCTATCACTGTCCGTCGCATTCACAGTGATCGTGAAGGTAACCTTCAGGTCATCGGATGTTACAGTTTTCGTACCGGGACTAAAGTTTGGCCCAGTCAAGCTCAGGGTCACACCGTCCAGAGGATCATCGGCGTTTGATGCGCCTATATAGCTATTGTTGAATTCTCCATCGGGCCCATCATCATCATCCCATGCCTGCAGTGACACCGCGACGGTATCAGTAGACTTGACGCACAGTCGCACAGGCTTCGGAAGTTCGCTAGCGGGGAAATTAGCCGAGGGTATAACAGCCGGATCCTCTATTGAGAGCGAGTGGGCAACTTCACTCCGCGCGGATTGACGGAAATTTCCTGTAAAGATTAGGGAGACAAAGTTAAGTTCTCCGGATGCATCAGGATCTTGATCATTAAGAACCTGGATCTTAGTGACAGAAGCTGCCACCTCGATGGGGCCCGGGGTTTCGGGCGCGCACTCGGTGCCTTGAGGGTGTGGAATTCCATTCGGCGAAACCCATAAGCCCAGGAGAGCGGCAGGTCCAGCAAGGCTGTACTTTTGGTTCGATATATTCAATAAGCGGCACCATTCGTGGCGGGTCTGCCAGGTCGCGAGGTCATACGCCGGATCGAAAAGGAAAAGGCTTGCCTCGGGCGTGTCCTTATTTAGGTCGCCGTGGGAGATTGCGACGTTGTCCGGACAGTGATCACTGGAATTCGACGGCCATGTCCCGGAGACAATGCCAGGGAAGTTAGTATTTTTGGGCAGACCGTCAGGTGGGTTACTGCCAGTGGAAACAGTAACGGTTTTATTATTGGAGTCTAGAGATAGTGAGGAATCTGGTCCTAAGGGATGCTCATCCTCGCCTTCGACGATCATGACGCCATCATGAATCGAATAAGGCGTGAGAGCAGCCCAGAAGCCCAGACCGGCGTCTATGAGCGTAGTCTGTCCACTGTCCACCCAGTTGCTATGAGAGTAAAAGTCCTCGGTCGTATGTATCATCTGGCCCCACTTGTCGGCAAGATCTCCCGAGTCGAACGCCTTCGGATTTGCATCAATACGCGCATCCTTCAAATTATCGTTGATCTTGTACCTCGAGCCGACAAAGTGACAATCATCAAAATGGTGGTCAGGATCATTAGCATTGCCAATGTCTTCAAGATCGGCCTCATCAGTTATATCATCCATGATATCTGGTCTGATGAACGGCAGTGCCTCACTCGTTATTTGCGCGTGGATATCAGGTCCGTCAGTTTTGAAGGCAAGGGCATTGCCATTGGACTGAAGCAGAATCAACAGGCAGATGGCGATTCTTGCAATATTCAATAAATATTTTTTTGTGGACATGTTTTTTTCCTTTTTCCTAATTGGTTATGGATATTTCCTGTTCATCCTTGTGAGATGAACAGGAAGAGTAATTTACGCGGGAACCGCTTCGGAGGCTTCGATCATGACGCCCGCGAGGGTCGTGTAGGCTATCACCCAGGCTTCCTTCAATTCCGGTGTGAACGCCTCTCCAAAGGCTTGTTCAAGTGTCCACAGGAAGGCTTCAGCCACGGGCTGGTAATGCTCTGCCGTCACACCGTAACCGGCGTGGCGTTGACCGAGAGCGCGTACGGCTGGCAAAATCTTCTCCAGGTCGTTCAAACTGCCGACGGCGAGTCCGAGTGTGCTCATCAGCATGGCGCCCTGCTTCTTCATGTCATTTTTGAACATGTGGCGGTAGTGCGGGGCGATCTCGAACAGGCGTGTATAAAAGAGTTCAGCAGCCTGGTCGGCGATGGGGCGCACATTCTCAAATGAGGCCTGGACGAGTTCGATCTGTTGTTTGTTCATTTTTTCTCCTTCTGATTGGCGGATGTCTCATCCGCATAGGTTGGTTTGTCTGTGCCTACTTTATCAAAAGGTTAATTGACAAAGTTGTCATTAATTGACAAATTAATTGACTCATTGGTTTCCAGGAGGATAAACTCACGGAAAAGGAGGTCTTCGGAAGTTTGCCGAGCATCTCCTAGTGACGCCAACTCATCCGCAAAATGTATAAATATTGTTTTAGATTTGACATGTAGTAATTACAAGGTGTTGTTATATACTTTCGTTCTGTTGTACAATTCCCCCTTCTGAAGGAGCAATCATGGATCAATTCTTTGCTGGCGATTGGACAGGTCCCGCGTTCGAATTTCTCGGCACGGCGCATCTCGTCGCGTTGGGTGTTCTCGTTCTGTTCAACCTGTATCTGTTGCGCTTCAAGTACGCCTCGGACTCAACCAAGGGCGCCCTCCGCTGGATAATGGCGTTGATCCTGTGGGGCAACGAGATCGCCTGGCATTACTGGAATTACTCCGTCGGCAAATGGACCATCCAAACGATGCTCCCATTGCAGGTGTGCAGTATTCTGGTCTGGCTCGGCGCGTGGATGCTGGTGACAAAGAGCTACCGTATCTATGAATTCATGTATTTCATGGGCATCGGCGGAGCGATCCAGGCGCTGGCAACACCAGACCTTGGGATTTACGGCTTCCCCCATTTTCGCTTCTTTCAAACCTTCCTCTCACACGGACTGATCATCACTTCCGCCATCTACATGACCACCGTGGAAGGCTTCCGCCCGACGTGGAAATCCATTCTGCGGGTTGCCCTCTGGATGAATCTATATATGATCCCCATTTACTTCCTGAACAACGCCATCGGCAGTAATTACCTCATGATCAACCACAAGCCCGAGACCGCCAGCCTGCTCGACCTGCTCCCGCCCTGGCCTATTTACATCCTGTACATGGAGGGGATCGGACTCGCCACCTGCATTCTGCTTTACATTCCCTTCGTCATCAAAGACTGGCGCAATCGCTATCTCTTGAACAAGGATAATGCTTCGAGACTGGAGAGTATTTCGAAGTGATGCAAGATAAAAGATGCTAAACAGAGAGAGGTGTAAGAAGATCCTGTAAATCATTAGTGGTTGAAGAATAAAATAACTCCCCTTTCGGGGAGTTATTATTTAATCTCTCAAAGAAATCAATTTATCTCTTAGTGCTTTTTGAAGTGCTCCAGCGCTCTCTGTCACATTACCCCATTCTTGTGCATCGTCACCCTCGTATACTTGATTTTGTGTTTTAGCATAAAGAATATAACCTAGTTTCTCTAAATAAGCATTTACAGACTGCATGAAATTTAGATGACTCGAAAGAATATTAGCATCGGAAGAAAATGAATGTATAAGAAGGCTTATTAAGTTCATCGTTTGTTGATAATCCCTATTTAGTTGTGGGAGATGAATCTCGTCCGTCTCTAAATCATTGCTTAAAATGGATGCTTCCGACATAGATTTTAAAACACTTTCTATAGCTTCCATA
>Ga0210377_10003717_pt1 | contig 13058 bp, 14 predicted proteins | sample PLM4_65_b1redo_FD_155480 | JGI IMG/M metagenome (GOLD analysis project Ga0210377, IMG submission 155480) | Groundwater sediment microbial communities from an aquifer in East River, Colorado, USA - PLM4_65_b1 redo | ecosystem: Environmental > Terrestrial > Soil > Riparian zone | place: USA: East... | reverse complement strand
CAATCGACTCATGATGTATGTGACGGTCAGGTTTTTCATTTCCAATCCACTTCAGGAGGGAATTCAGGGGGGCATGTATGAAGTATGAATTATGAAGGATGAAGGATGAAATGGCAAGGATGGAGTATGAATTACGAAGGATGAAAACAGACTTAATATCTACCAAAACCTTACTTTTTTCGGGGACTGCTGGGTTACATTCCTTTCTATTTGACTATGAAATCAGACCCAAAAAACACTTACAGGAGAAAGGTGCGCTCTATAAAATCTGTTACGCCTTTAATATCATTCAAATCAAGAATCGGCACATCCAGATTGAGGGATTCATCGCTCGCAACGGCTATAAGCATGGGATCGTGATGTTCGCCGCGGCAAAGAAGGGTCGGGCTTCTCTCTTGTCTGTGGACTTCAATTTTGGGCAGAGAACTCATCTTGAAGCCTTCCGTCAGGACAATGTCCACATCACTGAAATAGGTAGCGATAAGTTCTTCCAGAGGAGGTGCTGCCGCATGCTTTTTTATGAGAGCAAGCTTTTCCGGAGAAGTGATCAGCATGGTGTCTGCCCCGGCCTGTGTCAGTCGATGAGAATCTTTGCCGGGATGATCAATGTCAAAACTGTGAGCATCATGCTTGATAGCCCCAACCTTATATCCCCGATTCTTTAGCTCCCTTATAACCTGCTCCAGGAGAGTTGTTTTCCCTGTATTTGATTTTGCGACAAATGCGACTACCTTGACGGTCATGGTCTGGTCTCCGGAAGGGCGCAATCGGCAGGGTCTCCCTGGATCTTTGCCACGGCGTGAGGGATTGCCGGCCATACCGCCTCCAGGTTTTCTATTGCCCCTTTCGGGCTTCCCGGCAGGTTGATGATGAGGGACTTTCCCCTGATCCCCGCCACGGCGCGGGAGATCATGGCGTGTGGGGTCTTCTCCAGGCTCTTCATGCGCATCACCTCGCCGAAGCCCGGTATTAAACGATCCAGAACCAGAACCGTGGCATCCGGGGTCACATCCCTAGGGGAGACGCCGGTGCCGCCGGTGGTGAGGATAAGGTCGAACCGGCCGCAGTCGCTCCACTCCTCAAGGGTGGAGGCAATAGTCACCATATCGTCTGGAATCATCTTATACTGAATGGTGGCTACCCCTTGTTCGGCAAGCCACCTTTCCAGGGCCGGACCGCTCGCATCCGTTCGTTCACCGCTAGCTCCCTTGTCGCTCAAGGTCAGGATAGCTGCCCTCATGGTTTTTCCCTCCTGTAGACGCCGCTCTTTCCCCCCTCTTTGTAGAGGAGGGCGATCTCGCCTATTCTGATCGACTTGTCGCTCCCCTTGCACATGTCATAGATGGTGAGGGCCGCCACCGCTGCCGCCGTCATCGCTTCCATCTCCACGCCTGTCCGCTCGAAGGCCTTGACGGTTGACTCTATGACAACACAGCCGCTTGCCGGGTCGGCAGTGAAATCCACGGCAGCATGGTGTATGGCCAGGGGATGTGATAGGGGGATCAACTCCGGGGTCTTCTTAGCGGCGGCAATTCCCGCGAGTCTTGCCACGCCGAGAACATCACCCTTACTGATTCCACCCTTCAGAATTGCCGCCAGTGTTTCAGGGCGGAGAAATACGGTGGCAGTGGCCTTTGCAGTACGCAGGGATGGCTCTTTCGCGCTGACATCGACCATTATGGCCTGCCCCTGTTCGTCAAAGTGATTGAAAGCCATGAAAACTCCTTAAAGTAGCGTATAGCGTATAGCGTATAGCGTATAGAGTGTAGCGAATAGCGTGTAGCGAATAGTAAAAATCTAACCGCTATCCGCTAATCGCTATCCGCTAATCGCTATCCGCTAATCGCTGCTCTTACTCCTCCAGCATTCCTGCATTGCCGGAGAGGATGTGCAGATCCACTTCCTCGCCGGGAGAAAAATCAGTGCGGTCGGCGGGGAGTATGGCAATGGCGTCGGCCATGAGCATGGTCTTGAGAATTCCCGTGTTCTGGTCGCCGGAACTGTATGCCAGATATCTGCCGTTTTCTGAGGTAAGCCTCACCCGCAGAAAGTTGATCTTACCCGGCTTTTTCCGCGCCTTGCTCTGCAGGACCCCCTTGACTAAAGGTTTTATGACCCGTTTATGGCCCATCATCCTGAGAAGAGCAGGTCTCACGAACTCCTCGAATGTCACCATGGTAGAGACCGGGTTGCCGGGTAGGGAAAAAACCGGCTTTCCATCCTTCATACCGAAGGCGGTCGGCCCGCCGGGCTTGATGTCCACCCGCCAGAATACCTGCTCCACCCCCAATTCAGCGAGTATCTCTCTCACCAGGTCCCGGTCCCCGGCGGAGACACCGGCGGAGGTGATGAGGGTATCCGCCTTCAGGCCCTCCAACATCTTCTCCCGGTGACTTTCGGGATTGTCCCGGGCTATGCCGAGGATCACCGGGAGGGCGCCGATCTCCATTACCGATGCAGCCAGGGAAAATGCGTTACTGTTTATTATCATCCCCGGTTCGAGTTGTTCCCCCAGTTCGATAAGCTCATCACCGGTGGAAAGGATCGCCACCCGGGCCTTGCGGTAAACCGGGATGAACGCCTTGCCGAATGACGCGAGCATGCTGATCTCCGGCGGGCGAATAACTGTACCTGTCTCGATTATGGTTTCGCCCTTTTTGACGTCTTCACCACGGAAACGGATATGCTGCCCTGCCGTCACCTCTCCCCTGATCTTCACCTGCCCGCCGCTCTCCTCGGTTTCCTCGACAGGGACAACTGTGTCGCATCCCGGGGGGATGGGGGCACCGGTCATGATCCTGATGGCGCAACCTGCTTCAAGGGGGTGTGTTGCGACCCCTCCTGCGGGTATATACCCCGTGATCTTCAGACCGGCCGAAGCCTGACAGTCGGCGGCCCGCACGGCAAAACCGTCCATGGCCGAGTTGTCGAAACAAGGCATATCCCAGGGAGCGATTATATTCCCGGCAATGACCCTGCCAAGGGAGTCGAGCAGGGAAACACGCTCGATTCCAATGGGTGATACGTTTTGCAGGATTTTCCCGCGGGCTTCTTCAAGCGTTGGCATATGAGAGTCTCTTTCCTTATAGAACTTATGTTTCGATATGTGTACATCATGCTGCACGTTTTTCATTGACCCATGAAGAAGCTGCCGGCAGGTAAATGAAAAGGGGTCTCTTCCTCTTTGGAATAAACCCCTCTCTGTTTGGCGCAACCAGGCTCTGGATTCTTCTTAACAAAAGGGTAGTTTATGCTGTTTCCCTGTCCACGAAGGTGTTGTTATTCTCAGAGCCGGGAGAATCCGTTCAGTTCAGCGGGAGAATTACCGGAAGACGATCATGGTTGCAGTCTGGTTTATATGACCGATGAACTGCTCTCCATAGGTGCTGAAACCAATGGTTGGAACGTCGCTGAAAAGCGCACCGTAGCTGTCGGTCAGTCCCTTTTCCCTGAGTTCCAGGGTGCGGAGAATGCAATTGAAATTAATGATTCCGGATATGCCGCCCAGTTCACTTTTTACCGAATCGAGGGCCTCTTTAGTGCTGGCGATAATGTCCGTTGATTCCAGGAGAGTCAGTTCGATCCCTTCCTTCACGCCGCAATAGAAGATGATGCTGTTGTCCTTAATCTGCTGAGGGCTGCGGACGAAAGGTTCTCCTTCATAAACAACGCCGAGCGGATTGTGCATGAAGTGATTCGGAGCATCGGCGACGGTTGTTCCCAAGGCTTCCGCATAGGCTTGTGCCGCAGGTTTATTGTTGAACTCCAGGATTTCCCGGTTGCTTTCATTTGCCTTGGTGACCAGCAACTTCTTCTGCAATGGGCAAAAACTCTGGGTCTTGACAAAAGAAAATTCGGCGCTTGGCTCCAGGATCGCCAGTACTGCCGCATTGGTGTAGCTCTTGCCGTTTGCATAGACATAGGTTGCATTGAATTTCAGATCATCTCCCGCCGAGCCTCCAATGAAGTTGACGTTTGTGAAGTCGCCGATCCGGTCCATGATCTGCTCTTCCTTGCCGCACAGGCCATCGATGAGGATGATTCCCACATACTGTTTAGGGTCCATTTTTGACATCGGTTTGTCGAAATGACGTTCAAAAGCATTGAAGGCCCTGTGACTTTCATTGTTTAGGTCATCCAGCACCTCGACCTTGGAATTCTTTATCGCCTGCCGGTTGAAAGCCATGGCAACAATGGAATTCGTCAGCATCTTGCCTGTGACTATTTCTCCCGAGGTCGAGCAACCGAATGTCTCAGCGCGAGGGAAAGCGGCTTCCATTCGATCGGCGATCTTATCGGGAGTGACAGAGGAAGAAGCAAAGAATATCAGGAGTTTTGTCTCAAAGTCTCCCAGTTGTGTCTGAATGTCTTCAACAGCTTCTTGAATGTCCGTCTTATCGGAAAAAGCGGTCATAATGTTCATGGCAGTCTCCAGTCAAACCTTTGGTGTTTATTTGAATTCCCTCATAAGCTCTTCCAGCTTGGCTATGATTGCGGGGTCATCGGCGGATTCCGGGGTAAACATCTTCGGATCAATGCCTTTCAGTATCAGCTTGATCTTAACAACCCCTTCCAGGACAGAATTTCCTTGAGCCCGTTGATTGACAAAGGCGTCTATCATCTGTTTTATTTTCCCGGCCATTTGGGAGCCTCCTCACTCTTTGTGGTGCAGTTGTAATGCGTTGGCACTCTTTCGAGTTATTGTTTCTCGGGGGTTATCTGCGGCACACTCGATTCATTAATCTTGCCGATGGTCGCCCGGAACAGATTCGGGATGCCGAAATCCTTGCTACCCGCGCCATAGCCGACCTTCTCAACGATCATCTGCGGCATTGGTGCAAACCCCTTGCAGAAGTGTCTGAGCAGCGCCGCACCGGTGGGGGTAGCCAACTCTCCCTTCACCTCCGTTGAATAGATCGGCACTTCATGCAGAAGCTCCATGGTTGCCGGCGCAGGAACAGGAAGAAGGCCGTGGGCGCAACGGACAGTACCGGATCCCACGTGAATTGGTGAGCACCAGGCTTCATCCACATTGAGTTGGTGGAATGCGGATGCAGCAGAAACTATGTCGACGATGCAGTCGAGGGCGCCCACCTCGTGAAAGTGGACCTCTTCCAGGGTTGTGCCGTGGACCTTCGATTCAGCGATGGCAATAAGCTTGAAAACGGCTACAGCGTCGTCAATCACCGGTTGGGGAAGGCCGCTCTTGCAGATTATACTGCCAATATCCCATAGGCTCCGGTGGTGCTTTTTGTGGGTGTTTTTCTGGTGGTCGTGGTGCCCGCCATGGTCATGACCGTGGTTATGGAGGTTCTGACCATGACTATGTTCATGTCCATGTTCGTGATCATGCCCGTGTCCATCGTGATCATGCCCGTGCCCGTGATCATGTCCATGATCGTCGTGGTCATGATCGTGCCCGTGATTATGCCCGTGGTGGTTGTCTTCGGGTGCATCAACGTCCCTTCCGGTTTCCGGATCGATTACATCGAATTTGGTCCCCATCAGACCGCTCTTGCTCACCTTGCGCGCCCTTATGCTGAAGCCATCGAGGCCCAGTGAGTCAATATGGTTGCGGATGATTTCGATATCAGCCCCAGCGTCAATCAATGCCCCAACGAACATGTCGCCGCTGACGCCGGAAGACGCATCGAAATAGAGAATCTTTTTCATCAAACCTGCTCCTTTCGCCTTACCCCTATAGCCATCTTGTTAATCATGTCTGCCTGATAGGCCGCTCCGAACCCGTTGCCGATGTTCACCACACTTATCCCGGATGCACAGGAATTGAGCATGGCAAGAAGGGCGGCGAGACCACCGAAACTGGCGCCGTAACCCACGTTTGTCGGAACAGCAATGACCGGAACATCCACCAGCCCGCCGACTACGGAGGGAAGCGCCCCTTCCATGCCTGCCACGGCGATTATGCAGTTTGCCTTACGCACCATATCGGTATGGGCAAGGAGCCGATGGATCCCGGCAACACCCACGTCATAAAGCCTCTCGACCTTGCTGCCGAATGATTCCAGCACGATCGATGCTTCTTCGGCTACCGGTATGTCGGAAGTCCCTCCGGTTGCAACGACTACCAGTCCCACTCCTTCTTCCCTTTTTCGGCGCAGTTCGACAATCCGGCAGATTTTATGATATTCCGTATCCGGCACGCCGGCCATAATGGCCCCGGCTATCTCGTCGGTCACCCTGGTGCAGAGCACATTGGGATTCCGATCGGCAAGCCTGCGGAATATCTCGGTAGTCTGCTCCGGGGTTTTCCCCTCGCCGTAGATCACTTCCGGGTAACCGTTACGAATGCTGCGATGATGGTCAACTTTTGCATAGCCCAGATTTTCGACGGAAAGCGATTTGAGCCTTGAGATCACATCTTCGGTGGAAATCTCGCCCCTGCTGTGGCTTTCTATTAAATGGCGGAGATGCTCAGAATTCATAAATTAAATCTCTCCTCAGTCGGTTTTTGCCAGCACTTCATTCATGGCGCCTGTGCGGTATCCCTGGAGATCGAGCGACACATATGCAAAACCGGCTTCTTTAACCTTGGTTACGACCTCTTGTCGTAACTCGTGGGCAACACGTTCGTACTCTTCTTCACCCAGTTCGAGACGGGCAACATCCCCATGGAAGCGGACGCGGACTGTGCGCAGTCCCATCTCACGCAGAAAGTCTTCCGCCTGCGCCACCTTTCTCATTTTTTCCGGGGTGAGATAGACGCCGTATGGAAAACGGGAAATAAGGCAGGCATACGACGGCTTGTTCCATGTGGGGAGGGCCATACTTTGGGAGAGTTCCCTGATGTCTTCTTTCGAAAAACCTGCCTCGTCAAGAGGGCTGCGAATACCGGCTTCCCGGGCTGCCTGCTGGCCGGGCCGGTAATCGCCCCGATCATCGACATTGCCGCCGTCTACGACAAAAGAGACACCTTCCTCTTTGGCGATTTTCCAGAGCTCGCCGGCAATCACCTTCTTGCAGAGATAACAGCGGTTTTCCGGGTTTTCCGCCAAACCGGGAATCTCAAGGGCCTTTGCCTGGAGCACCCGGTGCCGGCCGCCGATCAGGCCCGCTATTTCCCTGGCTTCAGCCAATTCCCAGCCGGGATGGATTTCCGACGTAATCGTAACGGCTATCGCCCGGTCTCCCAACACCTCTTTTGCCACCGCAAAAAGAAGCGTCGAATCGACACCTCCGGAAAATTCCTATGACACAGCCATTCATTTCCCTGAGTAATCTTTTGAGATGATCCCGTTTATCTTCGATAATTGTTCCCATTTGAAATAACCCTTCTTGCGTGTGGTCAAGAGAACAATTTAACACAGACACGGAAATAATGTAAGTACCAAATATGGGGCAAATCCCAAATTCCAGACAGCAAATCTCAACCAAACAATTAAATAAAAATCTTCTGATTGCTTAAGTCTGAATTGTTTGTGAGTTGGATTTCTGATTTGGAGTTTTCCTGTTCAGGTTCTTCACAATATCGGTTCAAAGTGCTTGAGCAAGGCCATCCGGTAAGTGGCGAACTTTCTCAGCCGCAGGCAACCGCAGAACACGCCGGCCCCATAAGCATACTGTTCCATTGTGTAGTAGAAGAAAAAGGGAAGGAAAAAAAGCTTGGGTTTGCGTACGATATAGTCCATCAAGCCCACTCCCAGAAGTGTAACTAACAACGCCGCACCAAAACGCGGGAATATAAGGGACGCTACAGTCAGGGGAGTCATGTAGTAACGTATAAGATGGAAGGCGATATAGTAGGCAAGGCTCCCCAGGGCACGCATCCTGGCAAGAAAAATAGTGTCCCAATCGAGCTGGAGACCAAGCTTGGCAAGTCTTCTCCGGAAAAGGAAAGAATCGGTTGCCATCAGAACCAGCGATAATGCGGCACCGATGGGACTCAATGTAACGATTGAGGCAACGGAGATAAAGAGGGCGACCGCAAGAACCGGTGGCACAATCATTTTTTTATGGCGTAACGGGTGGAGTATCTGCAGCATCGCTTCGGATGTGCCGTATTGGAAACGCCTCTTCATGAAGGAGAAGAAGGCGTTGCGATGTTCGTGACCGACCCTCCCCTTTGGCATATAGATTATCCTGTGGCCGGTATCGCGCAACCGCCAGGTAAGATCCACATCCTCACCCACATGCATTTCCGGGTTAAAGCCGAAGGCTTCGCGAAAAGCGGAACTCCTCATCAGGAGGTTACAACTGGGGAGATAAAAGGTGTCGTCACCCTGTTGTCCGGAACGTTCACGGTTTCCCAGGGTAAGGCTGGACATCACCAGTTCGTAGCGGTCGAGGAAAGACGATGTGTGCATTCCGTCCACAAGACCGCCGACAGCGGCAACTTCAGGATCATCGAAAAGCCCCACAAGCTCTTCCAGCCAGTCAGGGGAAGCGATGCAGTCAGAGTCTATGAAGGCAAGAATCTCGCCGCTAGCGGCGTTGGAGCCGCAATTACGGGCAGCGGCAGGTCCGGTGCCGGTGCCCCCCGAGTCGAGAACGACCGCGCCAAAAGAGGCCGCCACATCCTTTGAGTTGTCCCGGCTGCCGTCGTCTACAACGATGAGTTCAAGTTTATCTTTTGGATAGCGGAGACTGGAGATGGAGTCAAGACAGCGGCCAAGCTCCTCGGCCCTGTCCATGACGGGAATGATTATGCTGATAAAAGGAAGGGTGGCCGGCGCGCATGCGCCGGCCACATTTCTTACGGCAAACCACCTGGAAACCAGGGCTTCCAAGACCTTGGACTCGGCTTGAGAAGAGGGAGTTATAGGCTCCTTCATACCCCGTTTCACCAGCTCAAGGAGTGGTCGGTTCAGTTTCAGAAACCGCAGGGGCTTTTCCCCCAGGAGGAAGTCCCCCTGCGGCGTTGTTACTACCCTTACACCAGGAGAGATACTATAAGCCATCTTACTCTCAAGGTAGAAGCCCTTCATCTTTGAATATCCTGACCAGCGCTTCAACCGCCTCATCAGGGTTAGCAGCGACAGTCAATTTTCCTTCGCGAGCCTTGACCCCGCCCGACAGGAGCGAAATAATCCTGTCGAAGGCGATGAGTTTGGGATCCGGGGTGGTGGACCTGAGCGGGTTCAGCCTGGGGAAACTGTATTCGGAGGCTTGAAGCGCCGCGGACCGGTAGTTTACTTCTTTAAGGGGGAGCCCCAGATCAGACAGGCCCCACACTTCTATTTCGGCTTCCATGGAGTTCATTACCGCGTCGTGTGACGGGTAACGGGGCTCCTTTTCGCTCGAAAAGAACACCGCGCAGGGGATGGGGGCGGTGACCTTCTGCCGGGCCCCGCGGTCGCTCTTACGCACCACTTCCAGTGAACTGCCGGACATGGAGAGAGATACCGCCGCTGTTACGGTAGGCATGCCTAGTTTGATAGCGGCCATGGCTGGAGCGGGATCGTCGCCGCGGTCTACCAGGGTTTTGCCCGTGAAAATGAGGGTAGGGGAGACGATGCTGTAAATCCGTGCCAGAAGATTGGAGTCGGCTACGGCATCATTCCCTTCTATCCCGTGGTTGCATACCCTTATTGCCTTTGAGGCGCCCATGGCAAGGGCTTGCCTCAGGGTGTCATCAAGCCTCTTGGGGCCAATAGCGACAGCCGTAACCGAGGCACCTTGCGAGTCGGCCAGACAGAGAGCCTCCTCAAGGGCGGAGAGGTCCCCGGGGTTTGGAAACATGCGAAGACCTCTGTCATCGATGTATGCTCCCGTGCTAATAACTCGGGCGGGTGGGCGGGGATCGCCGCATTCCCGCAAGAGAACAAGAATTTCTAGTTTTTGTGCCATGTTAATCTCCAAAGCGCAATAACGCTTGTCAAATTTTTCAGCTCATCCGGTACGCTACGCCGTATCCCCCGCGGGGATAACGCCAGCGGGTAAAGGCTTGCGGCTTACAGAGAATGTAGCAGGAGCCGCATTCCAGGCAGCCATCATGGGCGAAGGACATCTTCTTGTCTTCCTCTGTCCAGGCGTAACAATGTGCCGGGCAGACATTGACGCACCACCGTTCCTCGCAGGTAACGCACTTGGTGTTATCAAGAATGATGTGCGGTTCACGGTCGATGTTATAGCTCGTATAGTCAAATATTTCGTCGATATTGATCATAGCCCCCTCCAGGCGGTCCAGACGGTCGAAGCCAGATCCATGACGCTCACCTTTCCATTTGTCAGCATGTGCTTGAGGACCAGCATGGTCATGTTCTGCTTCGGCTCGCCTGTGATTTGGTAGATCTTCTTTATCATGTCCAGGGCGAAATCAGGATACTTCTGGAAGATACGGTCGTCATGGAGCAGTCCCGGGGCCCGTTTGAAGGTCTTCAGGTCCTTGTAGACGTAGCTGTCTTCAATGAGCTTGCGGTAGAGGTCAAGACCACCCTTGGAATAATCCTTGTTCTCCTTGGCGGCGATTACCGCCTTGGCAGCGAGGATGCCCGAATGGGTGGCCATGTTGATCCCCTCCAGGTTGATGCCGGTGGCGTTGCAGAAAGCAGCAGCGTCACCGCAGATGAGGAAACCGTCTGCATTCAGTTGGGGGATCATCTCGTAACCACCCTCGGGGATGGCATGGGCCGAGTATTCCGAGAGTTTTGCGCCGTTCAGGAGCTTTGCCATCTGTGGCTGCTCAAGGAAGTTATTCATCATGTCGTAAAGGGTAATGCCGCTTTTCCCGAGGCTTCCGATATGGCAGACCATGTTGACGGAAACGGAATCACGGTTGGTATAAAGGGCGACGCCGCCGCGAACCCCCATGGAAACACCGACGTACTCGTAGGCGACCCCCTGGTCGCGGACCAGGCTGAAGCGGTCGTCGATCATCTGCTTGGGCATGTCGAGGAGGCACTTGCAGCCGACCGCCATCTTGGCGGGGTTGAACTTCTTGCGCATCTTCATTTTATCGGCAAGGAACGAGAGGACCCCTTCGCACGACACGACAACCGGCGCGTAGATCTCGCCGTTGTCGCGGAGCGTCTTGACCCCCACTACCTTGCCGTCCTTCATGATCAGGTCGTCGACGGTGCAGCGGTTGATGAGGGTCGCTCCCGCCTTTACCGCCTCTTCGGCCAGCCAGTTGTCCCACCTGGGACGGAAGACTGTGTAACCGTTGTAGGGTGGTTTGTCGAAATCTTCCCAATCCATGCAGACGTTTACGTGCGCATCGTTAGTCATGAAAATGGTGGCCTTCTTGCTGACATGCCTCTCCAGAGGGGCCTGGTTCCAGTATTCGGAGAAATGCTCTTCCAGGGAAGGCATCCTGTGCAGCATGCCGCCGAACATATTCTTTTCACCGGGGAAGTTTCCCCGTTCCAGAAGCGCGACGTCTACACCTGCTTTGGCCATTACCAGGGCCGCTGCGGAGCCAGCCGGGCCGGCCCCGACCACTATTGCTTCAAATGAACGTTTCATCAGGCACCTCCCGTTATGGCCCTAACCCGTTTGATGAGGCGGGGCAGTACTTCCTTGAGATCGGCCACAATTGCTTCGTCGGAATTGGCAAACATGGGTGCCTTCGAATCGATGTTCATTGCGATGATCTTGCGGGAATCCTTGATGCCCCCAACATGGTGCATGGAGCCTGAGATCCCTATCCCCAGATAGAACCTGGGGGCGATGGCTTTGCCCGTCTGTCCGACCATACGTTCAAAACCGGCCCATCCGAAGTCGTAAACCGGACGGGTTACACCCAGTGTGACGTTGAGGAGTTTGGTAAGCTCTACGAGTTGATCGAAGGCTGCCTTGTCATGGCCTTTGCCGGCGCAGAAAATCACTTCGGCCTCGGAGACGTCCACGCTCTGAGGATCGGGAGGGATCCTTTCGATTATGCGCGGAGACTTCGGCAGATCATCGATGGAAACGCTCATCTTGGTGATCTTTGGCGCCGGGTACTCGATGGGGCGGAGAATAACCGTGCTCAGAGTTCTGATGGCAACGGTTATTACCAAAGGCGCCTCACCATTCCATATCTTTGATTCCAGGATGCGCGTGCCGAGGGCCTGTCTCTTAAGCTTGAGCCCAGCTTCACAAACATCGAAGCCGATAACCTCGGTGTAGATGGCGGCATTCAGTTCGCAGGCCAGAAGGGGCGCAAGTGAGGAACCGAGATCATTATGGGGTAACATGATGACCTTGGCCCCGGCATTGCGCGCCGCCTGGGCAATGAGTTTGCCCTGTGCGGGCATGGAGTCGGCAACTGCCGGAGGGGCGTCAATAACGGTAAGCTCCGGCACACCATAGGGGGTAAATCCATCGAAAACCTTAGGGTCCGGTGGTGCAAAGCTTGCAACGGACCAATTGCCTCCGAGTATTTGGGAAAGCATCCCCCCCTTTGCAAGAGTCCCCTTGCCAGTTTCAACCAGCTCCCCGTCGGGAAGCTCAACAACGACGAGAAGAGGCGCGGCAAGCGGTTTTTGGAGTGAGCATGCGCCTGCCATTAGATTTCCCTCCCTAGTTTATGACCTTCCCAGATGGCCATGTCAACCTTACGCGGGGAAACCGCGTCGCCGATCCGGTGGAGTTCCTTGACCTTTCCCTTCAATGAGAAGTAGAGCGCATCATCAACCCTCTGGCCCATGGCCAGGACGATGGAGTCGTACCCGGTCCATTCCTTCCAGAAGTTGGAGTAGACGTCGAACCCTTTGGCGAATTTGGCGCCTCTCGCACCGCCGACTTCCATGACGGCGATATCGGGGCAGAAGGTAACGCCCTTCTGCAGGAGACGCTGACGGGTGGTGTAGAGGTCCTGCAGCGGGCCAAGCTCGCAGCCGATAAAGAGGCTGGAGGTGATCATGAAGCACTTTTTACCCTGGTTGACGATCCATTCGGCGGTGGCGGTTGCCCTGTGATGGCCGTCGTAGTCGATGAGGAGTACATTCTCGCCCAAGTCAGCTTGGCCCTGGAGCACCTGCCAGACATTGTATACGGCGTCGCCGTCGCCGCCCGGAACCGGGCATTCCTTAGGAACGCTGCCGGTGGCGCAGATGACGACATCGGGGTTCTCCTTGAGAACCATGTCCGTGGTTACCTCTACACCCAGTTTCACT
>Ga0210377_10003716_pt1 | contig 13063 bp, 12 predicted proteins | sample PLM4_65_b1redo_FD_155480 | JGI IMG/M metagenome (GOLD analysis project Ga0210377, IMG submission 155480) | Groundwater sediment microbial communities from an aquifer in East River, Colorado, USA - PLM4_65_b1 redo | ecosystem: Environmental > Terrestrial > Soil > Riparian zone | place: USA: East... | reverse complement strand
ACCAGGCGCAGGGGTTGCTCTTCTGGCTCATGGGGAGTCTCTCCACCCGCGCCTATCTCACCGTCGCTTTCATCTGGGCCTATGTTGTCTTGGGTTTTCTGTGGCTCTGGACCAAAGGGCTGTCGCTCAATCTCATCACTCTCGGCGAAGAGACGGCCATGCAATTAGGCGTGGAGACCGGCGCGCTCCAGCGGCAGATTTTTGTCGCCTCTTCGCTGATGATCGGCGCCATGGTGTCGGTAAGCGGCATGATCGGCTTCGTGGGACTGATGATTCCGCACGTCATGCGGCTGATCGTCGGCAGCGACCACCGGCTCTTGCTACCAGCCTCATTTCTGGCCGGCGGGATTTTCCTCGCCTGGGCCGATACGCTCGCGCGCATCCTGCTCGCGCCCGCGGAGCTTCCGGTCGGAATCGTCACGGCATTTCTCGGCGGGCCGTTTTTTCTGTCGCTCCTATACCGCGAAGGAAGAAAAAAGTTGGCTTTATGACTCCCGCCATCCGAATCCATCATCTGGGATTTGCCTACGGCGAGCGGAGGGTGCTCGACGACGTGTCGCTCTCGGTCGAGAAGGGAGAAATGATAGGAATCCTGGGACCGAACGGCTCGGGAAAGACGACCTTGCTCAAGATTCTTTCCGCGGTGTTGACGGGACGCGGAGCAGTCGAACTTAACGGAAAGGATATCCGCGCCTTCGGAAGGAGGGATCTGAGCCGGCTCTTTGCCGTCGTGCCTCAAGAGAGCCAGGTCAATTTTCCCTTCACGGTCGCCGAAATCGTTTTGATGGGAAGAGCGAGCCATCACAATCCTCTTGGTTTTGAGGGCGAGCGAGATCTGGTAGCGGCGCGAAAGAGCATGGAAGCGACCGAGACGTTGCCGCTCGCCGACCGCTATCTCCACGAGCTCAGCGGCGGAGAGAAACAGCGCGTGATGATTGCCCGCGCTCTCGCGCAAGAAGCGGAAATTCTTTTGCTGGACGAGCCCGCGGCCTTTCTCGACCTCAAGCACCAGGTCCGGATTTTCGAGCTCATGCGCCGGCTCAATCGTGAGCGCGGGTTGACGATCGTCGCCGCGCTTCACGATCTCAATCTTGCGGCGCTTTTTTTCCCGCGTCTGGTGCTGCTTGCCGAGGGTAGGATCTACCGCGACGGTTCGGCGATGGAGGTTCTGACGGAAGAAAACATCCGAGAGGTGTATGGGATCGGCGTTCGAGTTCGCCGCGATGAATCGAACGACAGACTCCAAATCTTTCTGTGTCCTTAGGTCGGGCGTTCCTATGCCTGAGGCTGTCACGCTCGCCCCTTGAGGGCCCGCGCGCATTAGCAGCCTCGCTTGCAAAATGGCGGCGTTGAAGTTAAAGAGCATCGTAGAAAGAAGGCGGAGGCACACATGGTAGCGACGGTTCGAACTCTCGGCGACGAATGGATCTTTGCGGGTCTCTTGCTGCTCGGACTTTTCGCGTTCTACGTTGTGGCGCTCGACCAGGGATTTCTGCTCTCGTTGATCCAGGGTCCGGCCGCCTTCGATATGAATCTGATTCACGAAGCCGTTCATGACGCGCGCCACGCCGCAGGATATCCCTGCCACTAACTCAAAGCAGGCGGTAGGCTGTAGGCGGTAGGAAGAATCACTCCGAGCGCTGACCATCCGTTGAAAAAAAGTGCCGATTCGCTCCTTACGCGAAGTGCTCAAAGCCGCAGTGCTCGCCGGCTTGCTCGCGGGTTTGGCAGCGGCCGGCTTCCACTGGATCTTTACCGAGCCGCTCATCGACCGCGCCGTCGAGATGGAAGAACATTTGCACGAGTCGCTCAACGCTTCGGCCGCGGAGCCTATGGTCGGCCGTCCGGTCCAGAAGCTCGGACTCTTTCTCGGCTTTTTTCTTTACGGCGGCGCATGGGGAATCCTGTTCGGCTTTCTGGCTTACGCGATCCGGCCGTGGTTTGCCGATATGAGAAGACAAGGATTTTTTCTTTCTGTTCTCCTCGGTTGGGCCGTGGCGATTTTTCCATTGCTCAAATATCCCGCCAATCCGCCCGGCGTCGGCGCGGCGGAGACGATCGGCTACCGGCAGGAGTTGTTTCTCGTCTTCATCGCGCTGTCGTTGATCGGGACCTTTGCGGCGCTCGGCGTCGAGCGCTCGTTCCGCTGTAGCAGCCGGGCACGCGTCGTTGTGCTTGTCATTTATCTAATCTATCTTGTCGTGATCTTTCTCACGATGCCGTTCAATCCAGACGAAGTAAGACTGCCCGCCGAGCTTGTCCGTGAATTTCGCATTCTTTCACTACTGGGCCAGCTTCTTTTCTGGACCACGATGGGCGGCGCGTTCTGTTGGCTGTGCGGAAGACAAAATCACCGCCTTCGGAACGGTTAATCGATTAGACTCAAAGTGATTTGATTGCGGATTGAGCACCTGTTGGATATACTCCAACCAGCTTTTGAGCGGCGGAGAATCCAATGCAGGCGCACGCAATCCTAGAAAGAAGCAAGCTAATCAAAAACGCGGAAGGTAAGCCAGTTAAGGTGGTCTTGCCGTACCGCGCATACAGGGAGTTGGTAGAATTGAAGATTAGCCAAGAGATCTACGAGCGCCCAGAAACGCAGAGTGCGATTCGTAACGCCAGGCGCGACGTTGCAGCAGGCCGTGTGCACCGGTTCAAGAACGTGGCAGAGGCGCTGCGGTGGCTCGACAAATAGTCATCGAGTATACCGACACTTTTCGTCAAACCTATCGCGCCCTTCCAGAATTCATCCAGAAAAAAGTTCAAAAGCAGCTCCGCTTCCTTTCCCACGATCCGAGTCACCGTTCTCTTCGCATCCACAAGCTGAACGGCGAGTGGAAATTTTATGTCGATGTCCATTATCGGTGCTTCTTCCGCCAAAGGGGAGATGTTTATATCCTCCTTACGGTCGGCACGCACCGGCTGGTAGATCGTTACAGAAGGTGAGGCTCGCGCAGTTCTGGCTAAAAGAAACTTCAGAGTCTAGGATATACAAGCACTCATCCAAGTCGCTCCTCAACACTTTGACCACTTAAACAACCCCTGCTTCTTCACCGATTCGCTTTCCGATACCCCAGCGCGTCCTGGGCGATGATGATTTTTTGAATGTTCGACGAGCCCTCGACGATCTGATACGACTTGGCGTCGCGCAGATAGCGCTCCACGGGAAATTCCGTCGAGTAGCCGTAAGCGCCGAGAATGCGCAGCGCGGCGTCGGCGGCGGCCGCCGCGGCCTCGGCGGCGGTGTATTTGGCGATCGATACTTCGAGATTGTTCGGCTGTTTCCGGTCCGCCAACCAGGCGGCGCGGTAGACGAGCAAACGCGCGGCCTCTTCATGCACGATCATCTGCGCGATCAGGTCCTGGTTCATCTGAAATTGGCCGATCTTCTGGCCGAATTGCTCCCGCTGGTTGCAATAACCGACCGCCGCCTCGCGCGCCGCGCGCGCTACGCCGAGCGCTCCCGCGGCGCAATTCAGGCGCGTCTGGTTGAGTTGCCACATGCAGATTTTAAAACCGTCTCCCTCCTTGCCGAGGAGATTTTCCGCCGGGACGCGGAAGTTTTCAAAGGTGAGCTCGCCGATCGGCGAGGCATGAGTGCCCATGGTTTGCAGGGTGCGGCGGGTGACGCCGGTCGCATTGAGGTCGGCATAGAAGGCGGAGAGGCCGCGGTGCTTTTGCGCCCGGTCGGTGTAGGCGTAAATGAGAGCGGTGTCCGCCACGGGGGCGTTGGAGATCCAGATTTTGCTGCCGTTTAGAATGTAGGAGTCGTCTTTGCGCGCCGCCGTGGTGCGAATCGCCGCGACGTCGGAGCCCGCGTCGGGCTCGGTGATGGCGAAGCAGCCGATTTTCTCTCCGCGTACGAGCGGCGGAAGCCATTGCTTTTTCTGCTCCTCGCTGCCGAACTGAAGCACGGCCAGCGCCGGTCCCACCTGCATGTTGATGTAGACTCGGAGCGCGCTGTGGACCCGCGCGATCTCCTCGGTGATCAGCGCGAGCGCGAGAAAGCCGAGATCGTTTCCTCCGTAGACTTCCGGGATCACGCAGCCGTAGAAGCCGAGATCGCCCATTTTGACGGCAAGGTCCTTGCGAAATCTTTGCTGTCTGTCGTCTTCAGCCGCCGTCGGCGCGATCTCCTTCGCGGCGAAATCTCGGGCAAGATCGCGCACCGCGATCAACTCATCGGATAAATCGAAGTCCATCTCTCCCTCCAATAGGCGGTCGGCGAGAGGTGTGAGTTTTCCCTCCCGCCTGTTGCCTCAAGCCTCATGCCTTGTTCAACAGGCTTCTTGCAACCACGAGCCTCTGAATCTCGGACGTTCCTTCGTAAATCCTCAAGGCTCGAACGTCGTTGTAGAGCCGGGCGATCGGCGTATCCGCCACCAGGCCGATTCCGCCGTGGATCTGCAGCGCCTGATCGACGATTCGCTGCGCCGCCTCGGTGGCGAAAAGTTTGGCCCGTGGAGAGGGCGATCCTGATTCCGTCTCCTTCCCGGCCCAGAAGATTCGACTCGGGAACCACGCAGTTCTCGAAGGCGATGACGCCGATGGGATGGCGGGATAGCAGCCGCGTTTTCTCCTTGACGATCAAGCCGCGGCTTTTGCCGTCCACGACAAAAGCGCTGAGGCCTTTTCCTTTTTTTCCCGGCTCCGTCGAGGCGAAGACGACGTAATGATGAGCGATGCCCGCGTTGGAGACAAATGATTTGACGCCGTTCAAGCAATATTCACTGCCGCGTTTTACGGCTCGCGTCTGAATCGATGCGATATCGGAGCCGGCCTCCGGCTCGGTCAGCGCAAAGGCGGCAATCATCTGCCACGCGCCATCGCCGGGAGAAAGCGGAGCTTCTGCTCCTCGGTTCCGGCAATCGCGATCGGGTAGCTCCCGAGCGCCTGAACGCCGAACATCGCGTCCGCAAGGGAGGAGGCGTGAGCGAATTCTTCCCGTAAGAGACATAAATCCCGCACCTGGATTTTCTCGCGCGCGCCGCCAAAACTCTTCGGCGTCAAATAAGCGAGCCATCCCGCCCGGCCAAGCTCTGCGGCGATTCGTCGCGCGGCTTTTTCCACGTCCGCTTCTTCGCCGTGGTCGCGCGGAAAATATTCCTCCGCCCAAGCGCGCGCCCGTCGCTGCAACAGCAGATGGTCGGGATCGAAGTAGGCGAGCATCGTTCGTCCGGCTAAGAACGGTTGAACGTCGGCGCTCTTTTCTCCACGATGGCGCGGTAGCCTTCGCGGAAATCCGCCGTCTCCATGCAAATTGCCTGGGCCCGCGCTTCCATTTCCAACGCCGCTTCGAGATCCATCTGCAGCTCTCGATTGAGCAACTGCTTGGTTACGCCCAAAGCGTAGAGCGGCGCGTCTTTCAGACGCCGCGCCAGACTGTAAGCCTCTTTCATCAAGTCCTCATGGCGCACGACCCGGTTGGCCAGGCCGATGCGCCACGCTTCCTGCGCGTCGATAGCGTCGCCGAGAAATAAAAGCTCGGTGGCCCGCGCCTGTCCGACGATCCGGGGCAGCAGATGAAGCGCGCCCATGTCGGCGCCGGCGAGTCCCACTCGGACAAATAGAAAAGCAAATCGCGCATGAACGGAGGCGATCCTGAAGTCGCTCGCCAACGCCAGCATCGCGCCGGCGCCGGCGGCCATGCCGTTGACCGCGGCGACGATCGGTTTCTTCAGGTTGCGCATATTTTTTACCACGTCGCAGCTCATGCGCGTGAATCGATAGAGCGCGTCGCCTTTCATCTCGAGCAGCTTGGCGATGATCTCGTGCACGCTCCCGCCGGAGCAGAAACCTTTTCCCTCTCCCGTCAGCACGAGGACTTTGATTGTTTGATCCTCGGCCAGCTCTCTCGTCAATCGTTCCAACTCTTCGTAGGTCTGAAACGTCAACGCGTTCAGCCTGCCGGGATCGTTGAGCCGCACGGTCGCGATCTCGTCTTCGACTTCGTAGATGAAACTCTGGTAAGCCATAACGACTCCTCAACTCCAAATCTTCTTCACGTCATCACCGCATCGCGTCCACATTAGGGCCTCCGTGCCGCAACGTCAACCGTTCCGCTGTTGCTACGCCTAAGCCCACTCTCTATAATCAACGCATGCTTCACCGGGGCTTTCATTTAATTCTCGCGTTGTTGATTGCCGGGTGCTCTTACCTTCCGTTTCCCTCCAAAACGCCGGCCGCGCACGCGATCCAGGAAGACGAAGAGACGAAAATCAGCCGCCAGTTCCGCCGCGAGGCCAAGAAACAATTGAGTCTTTTGAACAATCCGGAAATCGAGGGCTACATCGATCAAGTGGGGCGAAGGCTTCTGTCCGCTATGGGCCCGCAGCCTTTCGAGTACCGCTTTTTGGTGGTGGAAGATTCGCAGTTGAACGCCTTTTCCGTGCCCGGCGGATCGATCTATGTTTACACCGGGCTGTTGGAGCGCGCGAAGAGCACGGGCGAGATGGCCGGCGTGTTGGGTCACGAAATCATTCACGCGAAGGACCATCACATGGCTCGCCTTTCCGGCGGGCCGGATCCCATCAGCATTTTGGGAATGCTGGGGATGATTCTTGCTCGCGGAGGAGCGGCCGCGCAGGCCGCAGGAGCCATCGGACAGGCATTGGCCGCAACGCGGCAATTTTCTTATAGCCGACAACTGGAATTGGAGGCGGATACCCTGGGCACCCGGTACATGGCGCAGGCGGGATACGATCCCCGCGGCGTCCTGAGCTTCATGAAGACGCTCGACCAGCAAAGAGCCATCAGTCAAACCGATATTCCCGCATATCTAATGACCCATCCGATGACGCAGGACCGCATCGCCAACGTCGAACGGATCATTCGCTCGCTGAACACGGAGCGGTCGCGGTCGGAGGGACCCGACCCGCTCAAGAGAATCCAGGTGATGTTACGCTTGGAGCAGCATGACGAGGCGGCGGTGATCGGCGAATATGCAAGACTCGCAGGCCAAAATCCCGACAATGCCCAGGCGCGGCATTTTATCGCGCTGGCGCAGCAGTCCCAGGGAAAATTGCCTGAAGCCCGCGCGAACTATGAGAAGGCGAGGACGCTCGATCCGGCCCTGCCGGGGATCGATCGGGATATGGGAAGGCTCTATGGTCAGATGGGAGAGTTCCAGCTCGCCCATGAGGCGTTTGACCGCGCTGTGCGCGCTCAGCCCCGTGAAGCATTAAATTATTTCTTATTGGGAGAGTTGTTCGAGCGGGAAAACAACCTAAGGGAGGCGGCGCAGGCGTATCTCAACGCTAGCAATCTTTCTCCGCTGTCACCCATTGTGTTCAACCGTTTGGGACTGGCTTACGGCAGAATGAACCGCCCGGGCGACGGCTATTACTATCTAGCCCGGTCGTTTCTTCTCCAAGACGAGGATGCACGGGCTATCGCAGATTTTGAGCGGGCTATAAAAGTTCTTGGCCCAGCTTCGCCCAGGGGTCAGATGATCAAAGAAGAGCTGGAGAGATTAAAAGCTAGAGGGAGATGACTTAATCTGCCGCTGCGGCGGCAAGCGAGTAGAATTTTCCCCGCGACGGTCTTGCGAGCTTCTGCTCCCGCTTTAACAAAAATCCCCGCGTGTAGTCGGGATCGAAGCCCAATAGCCCGCAGATATTATCGAAAGAGAAAAGCCAGTCGGTGCCGCCGTCTTCTATCCATGCCAGGGCGTTTTCATAGAGTTCCCGGCCCGGACCGTTTCTGGCGCTCCGATATTTTTCCAGACACTCCACGGCGTCTTTGAGAACCGCGATCATGAGCCTTTTTTCGCCTTCGAGTTGGCGCGAAAGACCCCGGTTCCCCCAGAATTGGGAAGGCAGGCAGGTATCCGGTTCCAAAATCCGGGCTAAGAAATCGTCGTACATAATACGGCCTTGTTTGTTAAATGGCTGAAAGAATAAGCACCTATATCACAGGCCGTTGGAGATTTCAACGACATTCTTTGCCCACGAGTCGGAAATGGTTTGAGCAAAAAAATTCCCAGCAAAATCAGCAGCTTAATCAACCGAGGCCATCCATCAAACCGGCCAGTTTTGCCTTGGCAACGTAATGGTCCCACACTTTCTGAATGACTGAAGGCTTTCTCCTACCTTTACCGACCCGGGCTATCTCATCCTCGGTATAAAAGCGTACCGGGCCCAGGGTGGAGGCCAGGCAGAGCCGTGCGGCGCTCTCTTCCAGGTCGACGCAGGCGGCAAAGGTCCATTCAATCGATTGACCGACCACGATCGACCCATGACCCCGCAAGATGGCGGCATCGCCCTTCCCGACGGTTCGAGCGACTTCGTCTCCCTGTTCATCGGTATGAATGAGGGCCGGGTCCTGATAAACGGGGATGGCGCCGGGACCGAATAGTGCGCCGGGATTCGATGCCGGAATCAGCGGCCGGTCGGCCATGCTCAGCACCACGACCATGCGATTGTGAAGATGAGCGACGCTCTGCACGTCGTCGCGCACGCGATAGGTGCGGATGTGCATCGGCAGCTCGGATGGAGGGTTCCATTTGCCGTCTATCTTTTTCCCATCGCGATCGACCGTCACGATATCGTCGGGCGTGACTTCGCAGCGGCTTACCGGATGGCCGTGGATCAGAAAACGGTCGGTGCCGGGAATGCGCACGCTGATGTGGCCGCTGTAATCGACCAGCTCCGCGACGAACAACATGCGGCAGGCCATGGCCAGTTTCTTTTTCAGCTCGTCTATATCCGACATGCAGTTTCTCCTTTGCGCTTTTGAATTCGACGCCGTCGTGGCGAAAGCGTGGGAATCTACTATCACAGAGTTTGTCGCTTTTGTAGTTTGTGCCGGTTGTTTGTGCGCCGAAGAAATGGTTACTTGAATATCTATAAGGAGCCTCTATGGCATCCAACAGCGCGGAAGGCATTCGTTGGGACCTGAGCGATCTTTTCGCCTCGCACGAAGACCCGCGGATCGAAGAGACGCTCGACGAGTGTCGCACGCAAGCGGAGAGCTTTGCCCTCAGGTTTCGCGGAAAGATCTCGCGAGCCGATCTGACCGCGACAGAACTCCTCGGCGCTCTCAAAGAGCTGGAAGAGATCGAAGACGCGCTCAGCCGGGTGGCGAGCTATTCCAGCCTTCTCTACTCGGCGGATTCCTCGCGCCCTGAATATCGGGATCTGGAGCAGAGAGTCGAGCAGCGGGTGACGGAGATAAAAAATCTGTTGCTCTTCTTTGAGCTCGAGTGGCTCGAGCTCGGCGACGAAGCGGCGGAGCGAATCGCGCGCGATCCCGCCACGAGGAATTACGCTCACTATTTGATAAGTAGCCGTCGCTTTCGGCCCCACAAGCTCTCCGAGCCCGAAGAAAAAATCGTCAACGAGAAAGACAATACCGGGAAGAACGCGTTCGGGCGGCTTTTTTCCGAGATCACGTCCGCTCTGACGTTTTCGTTGGAGAGAGAGGGAAGGAAAGAAGAGCTGACCTTGAGCGAGATTCTGGCGCTCCTTCATGAGCCCGACCGCGAGCTCAGGCGGAACGCGATGGAAACGCTCTATCGGGAGCTTTCGGCGCACGGGCAGACGCTCACGTTTATCTACGACACGCTGGTCCAGGACCATTTAACCATGGACCGGCTTCGCCGTTACCCCGATCCCATGCTGGAGCGCCATCTTGTGAACGAGATCGACGGAGGAGCCGTCGCTCAGATGATGCAAGTGACCGAAGCGAATTACGGCGTTGCTCATGATTATTTTAATCTTAAGGCGCGTCTCCTTGAGCTTCCCCGCCTCGCCTTGTACGACCAGTATGCTCCCGTAGGAAAGGATCTGACGCCGTTTCGGTTCGCGCAGGCGCAAGAAGTGATTCTGCAAGCGTTCGACGCCTTCAGCCCGATTTTCCGCGAAACCGCTTCCGAATTTTTCGCCAAGCGCTGGATCGACGCGGAGATCCGCAAAGGAAAACGGAGCGGCGCTTTTTGCGCGTCGCCTTCGCCGAAACTCCATCCTTACATCCTCTGCAACTACACCGACAATTTGCGCGACGTGATGACGGTCGCGCACGAGCTCGGCCACGGCCTTCACGGGTGCCTTAGCTGCAGGCAGAGTTTTTTCAACTACGATACGCCGCTCACGACGGCGGAGACCGCATCGGTCTTCGGCGAAATGCTGGTCTTTGATTATCTGGTCGAGCACCAGACCGATCCGCAAATCCAGGTCGGGCTCATTGCCGGCAAGCTTGAAGACACTTTCGCCACCGTCTTCCGCCAAAACGTCCTGACGCGTTTCGAAGAAGCGGTGTTCTCGAAGCGCCGCGCCGGGCGACTGACGCCTGAAGCGATCGGCGATCTTTGGATGGGCGCGAACAAACCCTACTATGGAAAGGCAGTTGACATGCCTGAACCCTACCGCTGGGGCTGGTCGTACATCCCACACTTCATCCACAGCCGCTTTTATTGTTACAGCTACGTCTTCGGCCAGCTTTTAGTTTTGGCTCTTTATCGGATGTACCGCGAGCAGGGAAAAAGTTTTGTCTCGAAATATCTCGCGCTGCTCGAAGCCGGCGGGTCCGATAGCCCGGATGCGCTGCTCAGGCCATTAGGCGTCGATACTCGTGATCCAAAATTTTGGCAGAAGGGATTTGAAGAAATCAGGGGGCTGGTGAAGAGGTTGGAAGGGCTGGTGGAGAGAGGTTGAGCGCGCCTCCCATAGAAATCCGAAAAATTTTATTTCATCTTAAACGCCGGCGGTACCACTTCGTCCACGTTCTTTCCCGTCCAGTGCCATTTGGGCACGCTGTCCCAGACCTGTTCGCCTTTGGCTTGAACTTTTTCCAGCAGCTCTTCTTCGTTGAGACGCAGATATTTGCCGTTATCTACCAGCGTCTCGCCGTCCACGATCACGGTGCGCACGTCGCGGCTCACGGCGGTTTCGACGAGAGACTTGATCGGGTCGCGCACGGCGCCGAAGGCGACGTCTCTAAGATTGATGATCGCGATGTCCGCCTTCGCGCCTTTCTGTAATCGGCCCAAGTCGTCTCTGCCGACAAGCTTCGCTCCGCCGAGGGTTGCCGCGTTGAAGACGTCGCGCGGGTGGCCGGCGATGAAACTCTTCTCTGCCACTCGCGAAGCAAGCGACGCGTAGCGCATATCCGAAATAATGTCCTTGGGAAAAGTATCGGTGCCGATGCCCATGTTGATGCCGGCCTTCAAATATTTGTCGAACGATTCCATCACGATGCCGAGCTTCAAATATTTGAGCGGGCTATAGGCGACCGAGGCGCAGGAGTCGGCGATGATCTTGAGGTCGTCGCCATAAGGGTAAGACAGCCAGCTATGGCCGCTGATGAAGATGCAGTGTGACAGGGAAACTTCCGGATCGAGAAAGCCGATCTTATCCAACAGCTCGATCGGCGTGCAACGCTCGCGCTGCATCACCGTGTGAAATTCGAACAGATTGATCGTGGCGTGAATCTGCACGCGCGCGCCGATCTCTTTGGCGGCCTTTCGAGTTTCTTTCAAAAGCGCAGGCGTGCACGAATCCACGTGGCCGGGAAACAGCATCGTGTTCATACGCCCGTTGCAGGCGCCGTTGAATTTCTTGGCGAACGCGACGGAGTGCTTCAATCCTTCACTTCCGCGCTCGTCGTTCCAGTCGTACTCCAATCTGCCTTCGCGGTCCTGGAAGAAACTTACGTTTTTATAGCTCGGCCCGGCGTAACAACGGATTCCGACCTCGTCCACCATCGCAACGTAGGGCTCGGGATTTGCGCCGGCGCCGCCGATGTCGAGCGTCGTGGTGACCCCGCTCTTCAATACATGAATGAGTGAGAAGCGCTGCCCGACGTCCACGTCTTTCAAGTGGGCGTGCTTCGCGCCTTCACGCGTCGGCGCGCCGTGAGCGAGATAGTTGGCCGCGAAGTAGTCCAGTTTGTTCGCGTCATTCAGTAGATAATCGCTCGCGTTGATGCCGGAATGAAAATGCGTGTCGATGAATCCGGGTGACACGAGACAACTTTTGGCGTCGATTGTTTTGTCTACGCGCTCGGCGTATTGCTTGCCGACAAATAAGATCCGGTTGTTTTCAAAAGCCACGACGCCATTTTTAATGATCTCGTGCTCGCGTCCATTGAAGCCGACGACATATCCGCCTTGAATCAAAGTTTTCATCGGACTTGCCTTTCTTTAACTGTAAATTCCATCACGCGCCCACTTGATGTAGTGCTCCACGCCGCGATGCGGGTCGTATTCCGGCGTGAAGCCGGTCTCTTCGCTGAGCCGCGCGATGTCGACGGCGGCGCTGATGTCCATGGGAGTTTTGGTCGAGGTGAGCGGACCGGGGCCGTCGCCCAGGTGGATTTCGGTTTTAGGCAGCAATTTTTTTATCGCGTCTCCAAACTCGGCTAGGCTGACAAGTCTGCCGAAACCGACGTTGTAGACTCGATGGCGTAAAGTTTGCGCCTTTAACAGGAGCATGATCGCTCGCGCTGCATCCTTCGCATAGATGATGTCATGGGCTTCTGCCGGGTCCTGATTTGCCAGCGCTATCGGAATACCTTTCGCGGCATTATCCACCATGTGACCGGCAAGGTTGCGCACTCCCTGATAGAGGGGACCGTACATCCGGGTGGCGCGGGCAGAAATAACCTCCATGCCGTATTCTTTGCAGTACATGAGAGAAAGAATTTCTCCGGCCTTTTTGGTTCCGGGAATAAAGCGGTCGGAGGTAATCAGCAGCTTCTCCTCTTCTTTGTAAGGCTGAGTAGTCTTCAGTCCCTGATACACCGCTTCAGAGCTGATGAAGACCACTCTCTTTATTTCGGCTATCCGAGCCGCTTCGAGCACGTTGATCGTGCCCGTGACGTTCACATCCATCGCTTGATACAGCGACGTGTTTCCTTTCTCCGAGCGGACGGCCGCGTGAACGATGCTTGTTACGCCGAAGTCCTCGATTGCTTGTGAAACTTTTTCCAGAGACGTGATGTCGAGCGGGATAATCTTGAGCGATCGATCCAAAAATGAGGATAGCAACGTAGGAACCACGGCGTTGCGATTCCTTGTTGCCAGCACCGTTTCTCCGGTCTCGCAAAGAAGCCTCGCAAGATTGGC
>Ga0210377_10003715_pt1 | contig 13066 bp, 10 predicted proteins | sample PLM4_65_b1redo_FD_155480 | JGI IMG/M metagenome (GOLD analysis project Ga0210377, IMG submission 155480) | Groundwater sediment microbial communities from an aquifer in East River, Colorado, USA - PLM4_65_b1 redo | ecosystem: Environmental > Terrestrial > Soil > Riparian zone | place: USA: East... | reverse complement strand
CTTCACGAATAATCCGGGGTAAGCTACGAGGACGATGTGGACCGCGTGGTCGCGGTGCTGACCGAGGTCGGCCAACCCCTGACCGACGAAGACACCTACGGCAAGCTCGTGGTGGAGCCGCCCCAGGCGCTGGGGGTCGAGGCCCTGGCGGAGTCCCAGGTCACCATCCGCATGCTGGCCAAGACGCTCCCGTTGAAACAACGGGACGTGGCCCGCGAATTGCGCTGGCGCATCAAGACGCGCTTCGACCGCGAGGGGCTCCGGAGCCCCTGCCCCCCCACCGCGTCGCCATCACTCGCCCCGCCCATCCCGGCGGTAACTGATAATTTCAAACGGACAACCGACAACTGAAAACCGGCCTGGGTCGGTTTTACATTGTCGGTTGTCGGTTTTCAATCTTGCATTGGCAGGGGTCCCAGGCTGTGCTAAGGTTTGTTTTTCTCCCGATGGGTTGGGCGATGCCTCAGGGCGTGTGCGCGGCCGGCCGGGCAAGAGGGTGCGACAGCTCACGGTAGCCTTGACTTGTGTGGGTATGCTGGTGGCCTGCGGCCGGGTGGAGCCTCCCAGCTACGCGCCTCCGGATCTCCGGCGCCTGGAAGCAGACTTCGATCAGGCCTGGGAGGCTACCGTCCGGACGCTGACGGAGCGGGGCTTCGATATCCGGACACTCGATCGTGCCGCCGGGACCATCGAGACCGACTGGCTGACCATTAATCCTGAGTACGCCGCCAGCATCCTGGTGACCAAACGGGAAGACCGCTATTGCGCCTGCGGCAAGCCGGGCCTGGGCGAGGCATTCCGGGTCAAGCAAGCCCGGTTGGCGCTCCTGCTCCACCCGAACCGGCCTGGCGAGACCGGGTTGCGCATCGAGGCCTCTTTCCGCACGCGGCGCTATTCGGATGCGCTGTTTTGGGCCGATCGACCCCTGGGGGACGTCGAGTGTAGCTCCCGGGGCCGCCTGGAGGAGGAGGTGAAGGTGGAGATCCAGATCCGGGCGCTCTCGGATCAGCCCGAGCGGCTCCGCCGGGGAGCGCACTGATGCCCGAGACGGAGAGCCCAGAGCCGAGAGCAGAGAGCCGAGAGGAGAGGGCGGCAAATCCCCCGAAGTACCAGCCGCTGGACCCCAGGGGGATCAAGACGTATCCGCTCTCCGCGCGGACCAGCAAGGTTTCGGTGGCAGATGCGGCGCGGGCTTGGCGGCCGGGCGGAACGTTTCGGAGCTACCTCGACTCGTTGCCGAACACCCTGGCGGTGCAGAGCCTCCGGCAGGTGGTGGCTGCCGTCCTTGAGGCGCGGCGGCGCGGGAAGCCTGTCATCCTGGGGATGGGGGCCCATGTCATCAAGGTGGGACTCGCGCCCATCCTGGTGGACCTGCTGGAACGGGGACTCGTGACCGCCGTGGCCACGAATGGGGCCGGTGCCGTGCACGACTTTGAGCTGGCCTATGCCGGCGTCACCTCGGAGGACGTGGAGGCCCAGCTGGCGGAGGGCGACTTCGGCATGGCCGAGGAGACCGGCCGGGTCCTCAACGAAGGGGTAGCGGAGGGCGTGCGGCGCGGGTTGGGCTTTGGCCGGGCCCTGGGGGAGCGGCTCCTCGCCATGCAGCCACCCCATCTCGGCCAGAGCCTCTTTGCGGCGTGCGCGCGGTTGGATCTGCCCTGCACGGTCCACGTCGCCCTGGGGACCGACATCGTCCATATGCACCCGAGCTGCGACGGCGCGATGGTGGGCGAGGGAACCCAGCGAGACTTCCGTCTGCTGGCGGCCGTCGTCGCCGATCTGGACGATGGCGGGGTCTATCTGAATGTCGGCTCGGCGGTGCTCCTGCCCGAGGTGTTCTTGAAAGCGCTGACGTTGGCCCGCAATCTCGGGCACCGCGTCCAGAACTTCGTCACGGTCAACTTCGACCTCATCCAGCACTACCGGCCCACACAGAACGTGGTGCGCCGTCCGGTGGCCCGGGGGGGGCGGGGGTACGCCCTGACCGGACACCACGAGCTTCTGGTGCCGCTCTTGGCGGCCGCGCTGATCGAAGGGTATGGAGAGCCGAGAACGTGACGCGTGACCCGTGACCAGAAGACGGACCTTCACGTTGTACGTTTCACGAGCCACGCGCGATCGCCGATGATGACAGACGGAAGGACGTTGCGTGCTGGAAGGAAAGTCAAGTCGTTGCGAGCGGTGGTCCGGACCGTGCGCAAGGCGCAAGCGGCCGGCCGCCGGGTGGTCTTCACCAATGGCTGCTTTGACCTGCTTCACCGGGGGCACACCCGGTACCTGGAACGGGCGCGGGGCCTGGGCGACCTCTTGGTGGTGGCGGTCAACAGCGACGCGTGCGTCCGACAGCTCAAGGGGGCCGGTCGCCCGGCGGTGCCCGCCGCAGAACGCGCCGAGGTGCTGGCGGCCCTCGCGGCTGTGGACCTGGTCCTGATCTTCGACGAGCTGGACCCGGGCCGGGTCATCCGGGCGGTGCGACCGGACGTGCTGGTCAAGGGGGGCGACTGGGCTGTGGATCGGATCGTTGGCGCCGACTTTGTCCGAAGCACCGGCGGGAGGGTGCGGAGCCTCCCGTATCTGGAAGGCGCCTCCACGTCGGCGCTGATTCGCCGCCTGACTTCCGCCGCGGCCGAGACGGCAGTCGCAGGCCCGGACGCGTCCGCGCGCGACTGAGGCCCGGATCGCCGCATCCCCTCCTGGTTCGCATGACCCGACCCCAGCCGGTTTTTTGAATGGAGCCATCAGCAATCAGCGATCGCGGTCAGTCACCGGCCACTGGCTTTGCGATTCGGATTGGCCGCTGGATGCCGACGGCTGAAAGCTGAGAGTTGACCGCTTCTCTTCAGAGCATGCTTCCGCAATTCCTCTGGCGCGAATCCAAGCTGGCAGATCTCTTCGAAGATCTCGCCGCCCCCGGAGAGGTCCGTCTCCGCGGGCTGCACGGGGCGTCCCGAGCGCTGGCCCTGGCGGCGTGTCACGGCGGCACGGGACGGGCGTTCCTGGTGCTCTGCCGGACCGACGAGGTTGCGTCTGCGCTGGCGGCCGATCTGGAGTTCTTCCTGGGCAACACGGTGGCCCTCTTGCCGGAGCGCGAGGCCGACCACGAGGCGCGGGCCGGGCGGGTCATGGCCCTGCACCGGCTCAGCACGGGGCAGGCGAGCGTCCTGGTGGCTTCGGTGGCCGCCGCCCTTCCCCGGACGATCGGGCCTTCCGCGCTGGCAGCGGCAGCGCTCTCTCTCTACCCGCAGCGGATCGTCCCCCGCGACCAGGCGCTCGGCGTCCTCATGGCCGCGGGTTACCGGGCCGTCGGTCAGGTGACGGAGCCGGGCGAGTTCGCGGTCCGCGGTGGCATCCTGGACTGCTTCCCGCCGCAGGCGTCCCATCCGGTGCGGATCGAGTTTTTTGGGGATGAGATCCACTCCCTCCGACGGTTCGACCCGGAGACCCAGCGATCCCTCGGGATGGAATCCCAGGTGACCATCCTGCCGCTCACCGAGGTCCCGATGACCGAGGCGGCGGTGGCCTCCGCAGAGGAGCGGCTGCGGACGGCAGCCCGCCGGGAGGCGGCCCCGGTCCCGCTGGCCCTCCTGGAGGCGCTGGAGCAGCGCCGCCCCATCCCGGAGTGGGACGCCTTCCTGCCGTACTTCCTGCCCGATCCGACCTCTCTTTACGCCTACCTTCCCCCCGGGGCCCTGATCGTGTGGGACGAGCCATTGGAGCTGGCGGAGCGCGCGAGCGCCATTCTCCAGGAGGCGAATGCCGAGGCCGGGCACCCGCTTGGCGGGTCCCCGCTTGGCGGATGGCAGCCGGATCTGGCCCCCCTGGTCCCGCCCCTCCACGAGCGGTGGGTCTCCTGGGAGGAGTTCCGCGAGGCGGCGCGCGCCTGGCCAGGGATCATCCTGGAGTCTTTCGGCTCGGCGCCGGGCGCGCGGCCGGCCGGCCCGCTCGCCCAGCACATTCCGTCGACCAGCGTCGAAGGCTACCAGGGCAGGATCGCCGCGTTCCTCCAGGATCTCTCCGCCTGGCGGGGCCGGGGCGAGCGGATCACCCTGGTGGCCCGGAGCGAGGCCCAGGCGAGGCGCCTGCAAGAGATCCTGCGGGATCACGACCTGGGGGCGCGGCTGGGGCGGGAAGTGCCCGAGCCCGGCGGCCTCACCCTTTGGATCGGCAGCCTGAGCGCGGGATTCCGGATCGAGCCGCTGGGCCTCAGGGTCGTCACGGAGGCCGAGATCTTCGGCGCGCGCCCCCTGCCTCGTCGGCGCGCGCGCCCCAAGGAGGCGCTCCCCTTCACCTCCTTCGAGGACCTGAAGGAGGGCGATTACGTCGTGCACGTCGAACACGGCATCGCCCAGTACCTGGGCCTGCAGCAACTCACGGTGGGCGGGCAGGAGGGCGACTTTCTCCACCTGAAGTACGCGGGCTCCGACAAGCTCTACGTCCCCGTCTCCAAGCTGCACCTGGTCCAACGATATGTGGGGGGAGGCGCCGCCGGAGCCGGAGCCACACTGGACCGGCTGGGCGGCACCGCGTGGGCGAAGGCCAAGGAGCGCGTGCGGGCTAGCGTCCGCGAGATGGCCGGGGAACTCCTGCGGCTGTATGCCGCGCGCCAGGTCGTGCCCGGCCACGCCTTCCCCAAGGACAGTGCCTGGCAGAAGGACTTCGAGGCGGCCTTTCCGTACGAGGAGACGCCCGGCCAGTTCCAGGCGATTCAGGACACGAAGCGGGACATGGAGGCGCCGCGGCCCATGGACCGCCTGGTGTGTGGGGACGTGGGCTACGGCAAGACCGAGGTGGCGCTGCGGGCGGCCTTCAAGGCCGTCATGGACGGCAAGCAGGTCGCCGTCCTGGTGCCCACCACGGTCCTGGCCCTGCAGCACTACCAGACCTTCAGCGCCCGCTTCGCCAACTTCCCCGTGCCGGTGGAGCTCCTGTCCCGGTTCCGGTCCGTCGCGGAGCAGAAGGGAGTCCTCCGGGGGCTCTCGGACGGGAGCGTGGACATCGTCATCGGAACGCACCGCCTGCTCCAGAAGGACGTCAAGTTCCAGGGCCTGGGGCTGCTGGTGGTGGACGAGGAACAGCGCTTCGGCGTGGCGGCCAAGGAGGCGCTGAAGCAGTTGCGGCGCGAAGTGGACGTGCTCACCCTCACGGCCACGCCCATCCCGCGCACCCTGCACATGGCCATGCTGGGGGTGCGGGACATCAGCACCATCGAGACCCCCCCGGAGGAGCGGCTGGCCATCCGGACCTACGTGACACCTCACGACCCGCAGGTGATCACCGAGGCCATCCAGCGGGAGCTGGCCCGGGGCGGGCAGGTCTTCTTCGTGCACAACCGCGTCGAGAGCATCCATGCCGTGGCCCGGGAGCTGAGGCGACTGGTGCCCGAGGCGCGGCTGGCCGTGGCCCACGGGCAGCAGGACGAGGCGACCCTGGAGCGAATCATGGTGGACTTCTACCTGAAGAAGGTGGATGTCCTCCTCTGCACCACGATCATCGAGTCCGGCCTGGACGTGCCCTCGGCCAACACCATCATCATCGATCGGGCGGATACGCTGGGCCTGGCGCAACTGTACCAGCTCCGCGGCCGGGTGGGCCGGGACAAGCACCGGGCCTACGCCTACCTCCTGGTCCCGGCCGAGGGGGGCATGACCGAGGTGGCGCGCCGGCGCCTCCAGGTCATTGGGGAACTGACCGAGCTGGGCTCCGGCTTCAAGATCGCGGCCTGGGATCTGGAGATCCGGGGGGCGGGAAACCTGCTGGGGGCGGAGCAGTCGGGCCACATCGCCGCCGTCGGGTACGACCTGTACACCCAGCTCATCCAAGAGACGATGCGTGAGCTCAAGGGCGAGCCGGTGGAGGCCGCGGTGGATCCGACCGTCCGCCTGCGCGCCGAGGGCTTCATCCCCGAGAGCTACGTGCCCGACCCGGCCCTCCGCCTGAACCTGTACAAGCGCCTCCTGGCCATCGCGGGTACCGGGGGCCTCCGGGACTTCGCCGAGGAACTGGCCGATCGGTTTGGACCGGTCCCGCCCGAGGCGCACTGGCTGCTGACGGTGATGGATCTCAAGATCCAGGCGCGGGCCTTGAGGGTCCGAGAGATCGATGCCCGCCGCGAAGCCATCCGGGTGTCCTTCGGGCCGAACCCTCCGGTGGCGCCCGAGACCATCCTGGCCATGCTGCGGGCGGAGCGGGGCCGGCTGAAGTACCTCCCTGGGGACATCCTGGAGTACCGCACGGCCGGAACCACGCCGGAGGCGCGAGTGGAAGCAGCCAGAAACCTCTTGCAAAGACTCGGGGCGGGTGTTAGGTTTTCTTGATTTTGCTGTTGTGCACCGAGCTGGTCAACCGGGACAACCCAAGAAGGAGCGATCCGTGCACAGCGTAATCTGGAAGACTCTCGTCGTGGCCGCAGGGTGCGCCCTGGCAACGGTCGCGTGCGGGAAGGATGGGGGAAGCACGGCCCAGGGGCCGGTCGTGCTGAAGGTCAACGAGAAAGCCTATACCACCGCCGATGTCGAGCGGGAGATCACCCAGGAGCTTCGCCGCGCCCCGCGCGAGTTGCAGCCGATCCTGGCCAGCAAGGAGGGCCAGAAGCAGTTCCTCGACCGGCTGGTCCGCCGGGAACTGTTGCTGCAGGAGGCGGAGAAGCAGAAGATCGGAGAGCGCCCCGAAGTGGTGGAACAGGTGGCGGCCCTCCGGCGGGAGCTCATGCTCCGCGCCGTCCTCCAGGAGGAAGTCGGCGCCAAGGTCAAGGTCGAGGATAAGGAGGTCCAAGAGTACTTCACGGCCCACCCGGAGGAGTTCTCGGGCGATCAGGTCCGGGCCCGCCACATCCTGGTGAAGACCGAAGAGGAAGCCAAGCAGGTTCTGGAGCGGCTGGCCAAGAAGGAATCGTTCGAGGATCTGGCCAGGACGCTGTCCCAGGACAGCGGGACAGCGAGCAAGGGGGGCGACCTGGGCTACTTCGGGCGGGAGCAGATGGTTCCGGACTTCGCCAAGGCGGCCTTCGCCCTGAAGGCGGGAGAGGTGAGCGGGGCGGTGAAGACCCCCTTCGGATACCACATCATCCAGGTGGTGGACCGGAAGAAGGGGCAGGCCGCCACGTACGAGCAGGTCAAGGACCAGCTCCGCCGCCGGCTCCTGGACGAGCGGCAGAACCAGCGCTTCCAGGAGTGGATGAAGAGCCTGGAGACCGGGGCGAAGATCACCCGGGACGAGTCACTGCTCCCCGTGGGCAAACTGACACCGTCCGCCCCGGATGCACCCGGCGCGCCGGCCACGGACGGGAAGGGCGGAAACAAGACGTGAGTCGGCCACTGTGCGATGTGAATCGGGGCCTGGGGCTCGCACTGGCCCTCGCCCTCCTGGCCGTCCCTGTCCTGGCCCAGACTCCCCCTGGGGGGAGTCAGCCGGGGGACCAGCCCGGGGTGATGGTACTGGACCGCGTGGTGGCGGTCGTCAACGATGAGGCGCTCACGCTCAGCGAGATTCAGGAGGAAGGCCAGCCGGTGGTGCGGAAGATCTTCCAGGATTACATCGGCCCGGAGCGGGAGCGGCTCCTGGAGCAGGCCCAGCGACGGCTCATGGATGACCTGATCGACCGGCGGCTCATGTACCAGATCGCGAAGCGAGAGGGGATGCTGCCGTCGATTGCCGAGGTCAACAGTGCCATCGAGGAGTTGAAGCGGACCAACAAAGCAACCGATGACGCCCAGTTTCGGGCCCTGCTCAAGGCCGAGGGCCTCACCTTCGAGCAGATCAGACGGAACATCGGAGAGCGCCTGGCCATCGGCCGCCTCCTGGCGCGGCAGATCCGCGCGACCATCATCATCGAGGAAGTCGAGCTGGTGAAGTACTACGAGTCCCACCCGGAGAAGTTCAAGCGCATCCCCACGGCGGAGATCCGCCACATCCTGGTAGCCGTCCCGCCGGAGGGGGACGAGGGGAAGGCGCGGGCCCGGGCGGAGGAGGCGCTGGCCAAGATCCAGGCCGGGGCAGACTTCGCTCAGGTGGCGCGGCAGTACTCCGACACTTCTACCGGAAATTCCGGCGGCGAGATCATCACCGTTCATCGCGGCGACCTGGCCCCCGAGATCGAGGCCGCCGCATTCAGCCTTCGCCCCGGCGGGGTGAGCCAGCCCATCCGCACGGGATCCGGATGGCATCTCATCAAGGTGGAGCGCCTCCAGGCGGAGCCAAGGGCCCCCTTCGCCGAGGTGCGGGAATCCGTCCGCGACCAGGTGTTTCAGGAGAAATTCGAAGCGAAGCGGAAAGATTGGCTGGCCAGCCAGCGGGCCCGCGCCTTCATTCAGGTGCTGGTCCAGGCGGGCGACCTCAGGACCGAGCCCAGGAAGCCGTAGGTCATCGCGACCCGAGCCGGAGCAGCAGGAGGGGCCGGAACGCCCTTCTCCACCCTCGGCCCGCATACCCGCCTCTCCAGCCGCTGGCCCACATGGCCCTCTTCTTCGCGGACCGGGGGGTCCTCGCAGGCTCCTTCCACCAAGACCCCGAGGAATCCAGAAGGCCAACTCCGCAATCTCGCCCCTCCCGGCTTGCGCAGTCCATCTCGTGGATGCCTGACCAGATCCCACGGGCAATGTGAGGCCGGACTGCGGGATTCCACCGGACCGGCGCGGTGGTGTGTGTCGGGCGGGAAGCAGGTGGGGCTCAGCGCTGGCGGAAGGTCTTCTTGAGTTTCCGAAGCAGGATATCGCGCTTGGCCGGGCTCAGCCGGTCCAAGAAGAGGACGCCGTTCAGGTGGTCCAGCTCGTGCTGGACGATGCGGGCCAGGAGATCCTCCCCCTCGACCTCGATGGGATGCTTGTTCCTATCCAGGCCTCGGACCAGGACGCGGCGAGCGCGCCGGACCTCCTCGCGGAAATCCGGGATGGAGAGGCAGCCCTCCTCGGCGACGATCTCGCCGTCAGACTCCACCAGTTCGGGATTGATCAGGACCAGGAGCTGTGCCGGGTCGCGATCCTCGGACGGGTTGGCCACGAAGACCCGGTGAGGGCTGCCGACCTGATTGGCAGCCAGGCCCACGCCCGGCGCCGCGTACATGGTCTCGACCATGTCGTCAATGAGCTGTTGCAGATCCCCGGTGATGTCGCCGACGGTCCGGGCCGCCTGCCGGAGGATGGGATGGCCGTAGGTAAGGATAGGCTGAGGCATCACGGAACACGTCAGCAGAGCGGCAGATTCGCCGCGGCGTTCAGGTCCCAGCCCGCGCGCTCCCCCCGCCGGAGGCGGAGGAATCCGGCAGCGGCGATCATGGCCGCGTTGTCCGTGCAGAGCGCCGGGGACGGCACACAGAGCTGGATGCCCTCGGCCTCCGCCTCGGCCTTGAGGGCTTGGCGCAGCGCCCCGTTGCAGGCCACGCCGCCCGCCACCACGACCACGCGGTACGCGCCGTCACGGACCGCCCGCATCACCCGCTCGACCAGCATGTCCACAACCGCCTGCTGGAAGCTGGCGCAGACATCGCGCAACTGCTCGGGGCTGAGGGGAGGCGTTCCGGTGCTCCCAGCCGCGCGGCCGGTTGTCCCCTTCACGTAGTGCACGACCGCCGTCTTGAGGCCGCTGAAGCTGAAGTCCAGGCTGCCGTCACTGAAGGCGGCCCGGGGGAACGGGATCGCCCGGGGGTCGCCCCCCAGGGCCTCCCGCTCGATGGCCGGGCCCCCGGGATAGCCGAGACCCAGGAGCTTGGCGACCTTATCGAAGGCCTCTCCCGCCGCATCGTCCCGGGTCCGGCCCAGCGGGCGGTACTCGCACTCGGCCGGCACATGGTACAGATGCGTGTGGCCCCCCGAGACCACCAGGGCTGCGAGAGGATAGGCGAGCGCCGGGAATTCCAGGAAGGCGGCGGCGATGTGTCCCTCAAGGTGGTTGACGCCCACCCAGGGGAGGTTGCGGGCGAAGGCGATCGCCTTCGCCACCGAAAGGCCGACGAGCAGCGAGCCCACCAGCCCCGGCCCCACCGTCACGGACAGCGCCGTGACATCCTCCAGGCCCACGCCGGCATCTGCCAGGGCGCGGTCCAGGACGGGTTGGATCACCTCCAGATGACGGCGGGACGCGAGTTCCGGCACAATCCCGCCATAGGGTGCGTGCAGTTCGACCTGCGAGGCCACCACGTTGCTCCGGATGTGGTGGCCGTCCTGGAGAATCGCCGCGGCCGTTTCATCGCACGAACTCTCGATGCCAAGAACCAGTGCCATCTAACTCACGTGGCAACCCGGCACCTGGGCAATCCGGCAGCCCGGAACCCCCAATTGCCACGTTGCCGGCTTGCCTGATTGCCCACACATGCTGAGCTAGCCCGCAGGCTTCGCCTCGGCCTTGGGGGCCGCGCCGTTTCTCTCCAAGATCCGCGTGGCCTTCAGGATCTCGACGGCCCGTTGGAGCTGGACATCCTTCTGGACATCCACCACGTCCCGGCGCCCGATCTCCACGCCCTGTCCCTCCTGGTCACCGATCTTCTGATCGCGCGGACGCTCCTCGCCGGCGGGGCGTCGCGCCTCCTCCGGCCGCTGGCGTTGCGCCACGAGCTCCGGCGGCTTGGGCGGCTCGACGACGATGTCGGGCATGATCCCGATCCCATGGATCGAGCGGCCCCGGGGGGTGAAGTACTTGGCGGTCGTCAGGCGGAGGCCCGAGCCGTCAGAGAGCGGGACCACCGTCTGCACCGACCCCTTGCCGAAGGTCTTGGTCCCCAGGATCACGGCTCGCTTCCAGTCTTGCAGGGCGCCGGCCACGATCTCCGAGGCGCTGGCCGAGCCGCCATTGACCAGGACGACCATGGGCAGCTTGGGGAGCCCGTTGCTGTGCTCCGCAGTGAACCGGAGGTCCTGGTTCTTGATGCGGCCCTGGGTGTACACGATGAGCTGGCCCTTGTCCAGGAACATGTCGCTCACCGCCACCGCCTGGTTCAGCAGGCCGCCCGGGTCGTTGCGCAGGTCCAGGACCAGGGCCGTGGTATTGGCCTTGTCTGCCCGCTCCAGCGCCGCCTCCAGATCCTTGGCCGTCCGCTCCTGGAAGGACGTGATGCGGACATAGTAGATGCCGTCTCCCAGCTCCTTGCTGCGGATGCTCTTGACCTCGATGACCTCGCGGACCAGGGTGACGTCCATCGGCTCCGGCGAGCCCTCGCGCAGGATGCTGACGGTCACCTTCGAGCCCTTGGGTCCGCGCAACTTCCTCACGGCATCCATCAGGGTCATGTCCTTGGTGACCTGACCCTCGATCTTGACGATCCGGTCACCGGGCTGGATGCCGGCCCGGTCGGCCGGGGTGCCCTCGATCGGGGCAACCACGGTCAGCGCCCGATCCTTCACCGTGATCTCGATGCCCAGGCCGCCGAAGCTGCCATGGGTCTCGACCTGCATCTCCTGAAAGGCCTCTGGCGGCATGAAGGCGCTGTGGGGGTCCAGGGACTCCAGCATGCCCTTGATGGCGCCGTAGATCAACTCCTTGGAATTCACGTCATCCACGTAGTTGGACTGGACCAGCGAGAGGATCTCGGTGAAGATCTTGAGCTTCTCGTAGGTGTCCTCGATCGCCGTGGTGCCGTGCTGCACCCCGCCGGTGAAGACGAGGAGCACCAGGGTGCCGGCGAAAATAACGCTCTTCCACCAACCGCTGTGCCGAACGGGAAGCATGGGACCTCCCTCCCTCTGAGGCGACCTGAGTCTGGGGTATGCGACCAGCCCCGTCTGTCGAGGCGGGGTCGCCCTGTGCCCACCTGTGGGTCCGCCTACGGATCGGGTTGCGGGTACCGCCTGCAGTGCCGCCGGCCGGCCCGGACCTACCGGGGGAGCAGCCAGGCCAGCGGGTCCTGCGGTTTTCCCTTGTGGCGCAATTCGAAGTACAGTTGCGGGCCCTCCAGGGACCCGGTGTCTCCCACCTTGCCGATGACCTGCCCGCGCGAGACCCCCTCACCCGCTCGGGCCAGTATCTGAGCCGCGTGGGCGTACAGCGTGAAGTAGCCCCCGCCGTGATCCAGGATGATCAACTGCCCGTACCCCTTGAACCAGTCGGCGTAGATGACCGTCCCGTCCGCCACGGCCGCGATGTCGCGGCCCTCAGGAGCGACGATCTCGATCCCGCGGTTGAACGTGACGGTGCGGAACCGGGGGTGTTCCTGCCGTCCGAAGGTCGAGGCCAGTGGGCCAACCGCCGGCCAGGGGAGTCTCCCCTTCAGCCGCTCGAAGCGTCCGTCGTCGCGGACATCGGGAACCTCCTCCTTGCCGCCCGGCGTGTCCGCCCGCGGGCCCTCCCGCCGCGGGGGCGTCCGGCTGGCCCGCCGCTGGCGTTCCTCTTCGGTCTGTAACCGCGCAATGAGGGCCTGAAGGTCTTTGGCCGATGCCTCCAGTTCCTTCACCGTGGCCAGATGGCCGGCCTTTTCCTCCCGGACGCTGGCCAGGAGGATCCGCCTCTTCCGTTGCTCTTCGGCGATCTGGCCGCGGGTCGCGGCGGCCTTCTCCCGGGCGTCGGCGATCTCGGCCTTGTAGTCCTCCAACTCGGTGCGCTTCTGGGACAGGACCGCCAGGCTCGTGCCGTACTGCTGCATCAGGCGCTGGTCCTGCCCGGCGATGGCCGACAGGTACTTGAGCCGGCGGCCCGCGGCGGAGAAATCCTCGGCTGCGAGGAGCATCCGCACGTAGCCGAACCGCCCCTGCTTGTAGATGGCTCGCAACCGTCGCTTCAGCAGTTCGCGGCTGCGGCCCAGGCGGCTCTCCGTGGTGGAAATCTCTTGGGAGAGCCTGGCAATCCGTTGGCTGCTCCCGCGCAGCTTCGCCTCGAGATCCCGCAGGAGCTGTGTTTTCCGCTTGAGATCCTCATCCAGCCGCGCCAGGTCCTGGGCCAGGGAGGCCTCTTTCCGCCCGGCCTCCCTGGCTTTCTCGCGCTCGCGCCCCAGCTCCCGCTGGACCTCTTTGAGGCGCTCCCGGCCCTCTTGCGCCTTGGGGGGTTTGCCCTCGACCGCGGCGAGGGACGGGCAGGCGATGACCACAAGGACGACCAGGCCCAGGGCGGCACCACACCCACGGCGAACCGCCGTACCTGCGACCTG
>Ga0210377_10003714_pt1 | contig 13067 bp, 8 predicted proteins | sample PLM4_65_b1redo_FD_155480 | JGI IMG/M metagenome (GOLD analysis project Ga0210377, IMG submission 155480) | Groundwater sediment microbial communities from an aquifer in East River, Colorado, USA - PLM4_65_b1 redo | ecosystem: Environmental > Terrestrial > Soil > Riparian zone | place: USA: East... | reverse complement strand
CTGCTCGAGCGCGTGATCGAGTACCTGTGCGAGAACGGGATCGGGGACCTGTCGCTGCGACCGCTCGCCGCCGCGCTCGGGCTCTCGACCTATGCGCTGGTCTACCACTTCGGCTCGAAGGAAGGCGTGCTCGCCGCTGCGCTCGGCGAGGTCGAACGCCGCCAGCGCGCGATGATCGCCACCTGGGTCGAGAGCGATCCCACACCGACGACCGCCGAGCTCCTCGAGCGCTACTGGAATTGGTGTAGCGCGCAGGCGAACCTGCCGGTGATGCGCCTGGTGATCGAGGCCACCACGCTCGAGGCCACGCGCTCGGGCCTGCCCGCATCGCTGCGCGCGCAGCTCGTCTCCGACTGGGTCGACCTGCTCGCCCAGGGCTTCCGCGCCGACGGCCTCGCCGCCGCCGACGCGCGGCGCGAGGCGACGCTCGCGAACGCCGCGCTGATCGGGCTCGCGCTCGATCTGATCGCGACCGGCGACAAGCGGCGCACGAGTGCCGCGCTGCGCGGACTGGTCGCGCGGTTGCCGGACGGCTCGAGCTAGCGGACCCTCGCGCGGCGCATGGATCTTCTGGACGGCGCCGAGTTCGCAGCCTGTGTCGAGGACTATGACCGCGCGGTCGCGTCCGACACCGAGATCGACGCGTTCTGCTCGCGCGGCGCCTGGGTCTCGTCGTTTCACGAGGCCTTTCGCGCGCACGCGGAGCTGCGCATCACCAGGGACGGCGGCTCCTTCGTCGCGCTCGCGGCGGTCGACGAGCCGCGCGTCGGCCTCGTGCTCGAGGCGCTCGAGTCGATGTGGGGCTTCGCCTCGCCGCTGGTCGGCCCGGAGAGCGCGGAGCTGCTCGGCCGAAGTCTCGAGGCGTCCGCGGCGCGCGGCGAGCGTCTGCCGCTGCTCCTCTCGGGCGTTCCCGTCGCGGGCGCGCGGCTCGAGGCGGTGATTCGAGTGCTCGCGCGCCGCTTCGCGCTGCGTCCACTCTCGATCCGCGTGCGCTTCCAAGCCTCGCTCGAGGGCGGCGCCGACGGCTGGCTCGCGCGCCGCAGCGCGAAGTTCCGCCGGAACCTGCGCGCCGCGCGACGGCGGACGCGCGCGGCGGGCGTGGTCTTCGAGAGCATGAGCCCCGGCGACGCGCCCACGGCGCTGGCGCTGTACGAGCGCGTGCTCGCGATCGAGCGGCGGAGCTGGAAGGCCGCGACGGGAAACGGGGTGGACCGCGGCCCGATGCGCGAGTTCTACGCGCGCATGCTCCCGCGCCTCGCGGTGCGTGGCGACCTGCGCGTCCTGATCGCGCAGCGCGACGGCGCCGACCTCGGCTACCTGTACGGCGGAACCTCGGGCGCCCTGTTCCGCGGCCTCCAGTTCAGCTTCACGGACGAGGCGCGCGCTCTCGGCCTCGGCCACGCGCTGCAGGCCGAGATGATCGAGCGCCTCTGCGCGGAAGGCGCCCTGCTCTACGACCTCGGCTCCGAGTCCGCGTACAAGCGGCACTGGGCCGAGCCTGGACTCACCACCACCGGCCTGCTCGCGCGGCCGAGGGATTGAGTCAGTCGGCCTTGCTCGCCAGCCAGCGCGCGGAGTCGGCGCGCGCGGCGTGGTACGCGAACTCGATCGAGCCGTTCCGCCCGTATGCGTCGTTCACCTTTTGCGCCGAGAGCTGCGCGACCGGATCGACCGGCAGCACCACCGCCATGTGCCGCAAGCCGTTCTCGGCGAGGAGCGGATAGAACCGCTCGACCATCCAGTGCTGGTCCTCCACGTCGACGACCGCGGAGTCCGCGAGGTCCGCGAGCCAGCGGCTGCAGCGCCGCTCTCGCGACGCGTACAGGCAAGCGTGCGAGGCGTTGCGCAGCCGTTCGGCCTTCGCGAAGCCGTGCCACTCCGCGATGTGATAGCCCGCGCGCGTATCCCAGAAGAGCTTCAGCACGTCGTCTTCGTACACGAGGCGCAGGTGGTCCATGACCCACCGTCGTCTGCGCGCCGAGCGGACTTGAGAAGAATGCTCAGCCGCGCGGGAGTCCGAGCACGCGCTCCGAGAGAATGTTGCGCTGGATCTCGCTCGAACCGCCGTAGATCGTGTACGCGCGCGACCAGAGCTCGCGCCACTGCCAGATCCCGCCGTCGAGACCGCGCGGCCCGTCGAGCCAGAGCTGTCCGTAGGTCCCCTGCACGTCCGTCGCGAGCCGCATCAGCCGCTGCTCGAACTCCGACTGCTGCAGCTTGAAGCGGCTGGTCTCCGGTCCGGGCTGGCGGCCGTCCTTCAGATCCTCCATCGCCTTCAGCACGCCCTGCCGCAGCACCTCGTACTCGACGCGAAGCTGCGACCAGCGCTGGCGGAAGCGCGCGTCGTCGCTCAGCCGCGTCTTGCCGCGGCGCGCCGAGCGGGCGCGCTCCGCGATCTCGGCGAGCAGGTCGCCGTAGCGCACGACGGAGATGTCGGCGCCGCGCTCGTGGCGCAGCACCTGATTCGCGATCTGCCAGCCCTGCGTCGGCTCGCCGACCATGTTCTCGACGGGCACGCGCACGCCGGTGAAGAAGACCTCGCAGAAGTCACGCCCGGTCGTGGCGTTCATGATCGGCCGCACCTCGACGCCCGGCGACTTCATGTCGATCAGCAGGAACCCGATGCCCTCGTGCTTCTTGGCCGCAGGGTCCGTGCGCACCAGGCAGAAGACCCAGTCGCCGTGCATGCCGTTCGTGGTCCAGATCTTCTGCCCGTTCACGAGCCACGCGCCGTCGACCCGCTCCGCGCGCGTCGAGAGGCCGGCCAGGTCCGAGCCCGCGCCCGGCTCCGAGTAGCCCTGCACCCAGATCTCCTCGGCCGACAGGATGTTGGCGAGGAAGCGGCGCTTCTGCGCTTCGCTCCCCGACTCGAGCAGCGCCGGCGCGCACAGGGTCAGTCCGATCACGTTCGCGACCGGCGGTGCCTTCGCGCGCTGGAACTCCTCCGCCCGCACGAGCTCGTGCCCCAGGGATAGACCCTGGCCGCCGTACTCGCGCGGCCAACGCAGCCCCATGTAGCCCGCGTCGAACAGGACGCGCTGCCACGCGCGCAGATCGGGGAAGCGGCTCTCGGCGACCTCGAACGGTGTCGCCCAGCGCTCGGCGCGCCACCAAGCCGGGATGTTCGCGGCCAGCCAGCCGCGCAGCTCCAGGCGATAGGCGTCGAGCTCCGCGCTCAGCGGCCACCGCCCTTCAGGCGCTCGGCCATCGCCGCGGTCTGCTCGGCGGTCACCTTCGCGACGGCCGGGTGCTTTCCGAGGGTCTCGCCGATCTGCGCGAGCTTCGGCCGCCCCTCGAGCGGGCTCTTGCCGCCGACGGCGGGAATGATGCGCGTCAGGAAGAAGAACACCGGCGCGAGCGCGCAATCCGCGAGGCTCAGCTCGGCGCCGGCGGCGTACGGCCCCGCGACCACGAGGCGCTCGAGCTGGTCGAAGCGGGTGGAGAGCTCGGCGAGCTTCTCGCCCACGAGCTTCGCGTCGCGCGTCGCCGGGTTCATCTGCGTGAACAGCGCGCTCAGCGGAGGCGAGAGGTAGAGATCCGCGAAGCGCGAGAGCATGCGCATGCGCGCGCGCGCCAGCGGGTCGGCCGGCCGGAGCGACGGCGTCGGGAAGCGGTCTTCGAGGAACTCGTTGATGACTTCCGACTCGACGATCAGCTGACCGTCGACCTCGAGCGCCGGGACCTTGCCGAGCGGGCTGATGGCGCCGTACTCGGCCGAGCCCAGGCCGCCGGGCGGCGCGACGATCTCGACCGGCAGGTTCTTCGCGTAGATCGCGATCCGGACGCGCGACGCGTACGGCGAAAGGTTGAGGTTGTAGAGCTTCACGGTCGGATCTCCCTCGAGGCGTTCCGCGCGGACGCGCGCAGTGCCGGGATCCTACACGAGGCGCGGCGGAGATGACGGTCGAGGGCAGATCTGTCGCACGCGCGTCGGTCGCGCTCGCGCGAGTCTCTCAATCCGCGCGAAACCGCGTCCGATCCCCGTACAGATGCGCATGACGCTCCCTTGGGCGCGAGCCGCGGCGCTCGCGTTCGCCCTCACCCAGACCGTGTGGCTCCACGCGGCGACGGCGCACGCCCAGGCGGAGACCGAGACTGAAGCGGAGGCCGAAGCGCCGGCCGAAGCGCCCGCGCCGAGCGCGACGGTCGCACCGGCCACGTTCCCGAAGGAGCTCGCGCTCGCGCGCGAGGCGCTCGCCGAGCACGTCCGGATGCGGCTCCGCGAAGGGGGCATCGACGTCCGGCCCGCGTGGGAGCTCCGCGCCCGGCTCGTCGGCGTGAAGCCGGATGCCCCGCCGACGACCTGCGCTCTGGTCGACAAGGCCGCCTCCGACGGCGCCGAGCACGTGGTGCTCGCCGATCTGCGCACGACCCCGCGCGGCATCGACGTCGCGCTTCGCGTCTACGAGCCGAAGGGCTGCAAGCTCGTCGGCGCGGCGCGTGCGTCGGGTCGAGCCACCTCCCTCGGTCCCGCGCTCGACGACGCGCTCGCGCGCGTGCTGACGGCGCTCGGAGGCTCCGCGGACCTGCTTTCACCGAGCCCGCTCGAGCTGGACCAGCTCGGCGCCGAGAGCCGCGCGCTCGTGTTCCTCGAGCAACGCGAGCTCGCCCGGGCGTGGCGCGCGCTCGAACGCGACGACTCCGCCCTGGCGCGCGACCTGCGCGAGCGCATCGAGTCCGCCGCCGCCAAGCACGACACGCCCGTCGTCGAGCGGGTGCGTCTGCGCACCGCGCGCAACGAGTCGACACCGAATGATGTCGCAGGCCGGCAGATCCTGATGCAGGCCGCGCAGGCCGCCGACGGCGATCCGATCGACGCACGCGTGTTGCTCGCCGCGGGAGAGCTGCGGCTGAAGCGCGGCGAGGCGCAGGACGCGAGCCAGTATCTGGCGAAGGCCGCCGCGCTCGAGCCGCGAAATCCAGAGATCTCGCTGTCGTACGGCCGCGCCCTCGCGCTGCTGCAGGACGAGGCCGGGGCGCGCCGCGCCTTCGAGAACGCCGCCGCGCTCGAGCCCGATTCCAGCCGGGCGCTCGAAGAGCTCGCACAGCTCGACGCGAGCCAGCCCGCGCGCCAGGCGGCAGTGCTCATGCGCGCGGGCGAGCGCGCCGCGCGATCGCTCGACTCTCGCGGCGCGCACGACCACTTCGCGCGCGCCATGCGGCTCGATCCCGCCAGCGCGCCCGCTGCGAAGGAGCACTCGGCCGCACTCTACGCGCGGCTCGGCGACGCCGAGCGCGCGCGGACGAGCTGGCAGGAATCGATCGATGCCGGCGGCGTGACGCCCGCACGGCTGCTCGGCGTGGCGCAGAGCAGCCGCGCGCTCGGCGACGCGCGATCCGCGGAGACCGCCTTCCGCCAGGCGATCGAGCTCGATCCGAAGACCGGCGCCGGCGAGCTCGGCCTCGGCGGGCTCTACACCGAGACGGGACGCGCCGCCGAGGCGCGCCCGCTGCTCGAACGCGCGGTCGAGCTGTCTCCGCGCGATCCCGAAGCCAAGCGCGAGCTCGCGCGCATCCTGCAACAGAGCGGCGAGCCCGGCCCCGCGCTCGAGCTCCTGCAGGCGGCGGAGCTCGCGGGTGGACCGACGCCCGCGGGGCTGCGCCTGCAGGCGACGATCCTGCGCGAGAGCGGCGACGGCGCGGGAGCCGTCACGACGCTCGAGCGCGCGGTCGAGCTCGATCCGGTCGATGCAGCGCTGCACGCGGACCTGGCGGCAGCGCACGATCTGGTCGGCGACGGCCCCTCGGCCACGCTCGCGCGCCAGCAGGCGACCCTGCTCACGGGCAGCATCGCGCCCGCGGAGACGAAGACCGCGGCGGCCGAGCCGGCCAGCGACGGAAGCGAGCTCGGAGCCGTCGACGAACGGCTGCTCGCGCTGTTGCAGACCTTCAGCGCGGTCGAGGCCGACACCGGCAAGGTCGCCCTCCTCGACGTGCGCGAGCCCATCGACTGCCTCGCGACTCCGCGCGATTGCCTCGCGCTTCGCGTTCCCGATCGCGCGAGCCTCGACGCCGCGCTGGCGCGCGTGATCGGCACGCACTACGTGCTCCTCTCCCGCTCGGAGCTGCGCACCGCGCTCGCGAACTCGGCCAACGAGGCGCTCGTCGATTCGCTCTTCGCCTTCGGCAGCAACGGCGCGCTGGATCCGACCGCCGTCGCGCAAGCGAACCTCGCGCTCGGCAGCGACGCCCTCTTCGTCGCGCGCATCGAGCGCGCACCGCGCCGGAGCGGCCCGGACAGCGTGAGCTGCGGCGGCGAGACGCCCTGGCGGCTCGAGCTCCGCCAGCTCGCGGGTCGGAGCGAGTTCGACACACGCCTGCTCGGCAATCAGCTCTGCATCGACGCGCGCGGCGAGTTCTCGCGCCGGAACCGGCTGGTGCTGTCGCTCATCGCGGCGGCCGCGCTGTTCGCGACGTTCCACATCCTGCGCGGCTGGGGCAGCGTCTCGGTGGCGGTCGAGCTGCCCCCACGGACCCGCGCGCTCTTCAGCATCAGCCTGTCGCGCCGCGCGCGGAAGCCGCGCGCGGCCAAGAGCCTGAAGAGCAAGGCCAGGGCGAAGTCGCGCATCGAAGAAGGTCTGCGGCGGCTGAACCGCTACGAGCGCGCGCTCACGCAGGGACAGGCGACCGTCTTCGGCTGGATCCCGGCGCGGCGGCGCTCCTACTACGTCACGGTGCGCGGGCCGCTCTTGAGCGCGGACACGAACGAGCTGATCGGCGACTTCCTCGAGGAGCAGCGGGTGCGCGTGCACCGCGGCAAGGCGACCAAGGTGAAGTTCGACCTGCGCCCGAAGGAGACGGTGGTCGAGGTCCTGGTCACGGGCGCGGACAAGGCGCACGGGCCGGCGGCGATCGCGCTGCGCGGAGTCCCGTCGTCGCTGCGCTACGCGAACGAAGGCACGATCTTCCTGTACCTGAAGCCCGGCGAATACGTGCTCGCGGTCGGCAGCGGCGACCGGCTGTTCGAGCGCCGCTTCGAGATCCGCTCGTTCGACAACGTCCGGCTGCCGATCGACCTCACGCGCCAGCAGGAGTGGCTCTTCACGGGCTCGGCCGCCGCGGTGAGCGCGTATCTCGAGGGCGACATCCCGCGCGCGATCGACGAGCTCGAGCGCGCGGGAGAGACGAAGGTCGCGAGCAAGCTCCGGGCGCAGATCCTGCGCGCGAAGGGCGAGCTCGACGCCGCCGCGCGCGAGTTCGAGACCGGCGGAGACCTGCGCGCGGCCGCGGAGGTCAAGGCGGCGAGCGACGACAGCGGCGGCGCCGCGAACCTGTTCGAGGCAGCGGGCGAGTTCGACGACGCCGCGGACGCCTATCGCGCTGCCGGGGACATGCCGGCCGCCGCGCGCGCCTACGAGCGCGCGGGGGACTTCGCCAGCGCGATCGAGTGCGCGAAGGAGACCGGCGACGACGAGTATCTACTCGCGCTGTACGAGAAGAACGGCGACTCGTTCGAGGCGGGCGAGCTCGCGTTGAAGACGCGCCAGACGGTGCGCGCGATCCACGCCTTCGGGCAGGTCGACCGGATCGACTCGAACTACCGCGCCGCCTGCCGGCACCTGGTCGAGCTGTACATGGAGAAGAGCCAGCTGAAACCCGCGCTCGAGAAGCTCGAGGAGCTGGTCGAGCTGGAGGGCGGCGAGGACGCGCCGCTGCCGCTTCGCTCCGTGCAGGCGCGCTTGCTCGAGAAGCTAGGACGCGGCGAGCAGGCGCTCGCGCTCTGGGAGTCGATCGAGGCGCGCGACCCGAGCTTCCAGGACGCCTCGGCGCGCGTGGCGGTGCTGCGCGGCAAGCACCGCGCGGGTGAGCCCGAACCCGCGGCCGAGTCCGAGCCCGCGCCCGAAGCCGAAGAGAGCCGCTACGAGATCCTCGAGGAGCTCGGCCGCGGCGCCATGGGCGTGGTCTACAAGGCGCGCGACAAACGCCTCGGCCGGACCGTCGCGCTGAAGCGGCTGACCGACAATCTGCGCGGGCACCCGACCGCGATCGCGTACTTCGAGCGCGAGGCGCGCTCGGCCGCGGTGCTCTCCCACCCGAACATCGTCGTGGTCTACGACGCGGGCCAGGAGAACGGCCACTACTTCATCACCATGGAGCACCTGCAGGGCACGACGCTCGAGCAGATCCTGAAGGCGCGCGGCGCGATGAACACGCAGGTGGTGGCGTCGCTGGGCATCCAGATCTGCGCGGGCCTCCACTACGCGCACACGAACAGGATCATCCACCGCGACATCAAGACCGCGAACCTGTTCTTCACGCGCGAGCGGATCGTCAAGATCATGGACTTCGGCCTGGCCAAGATGGTCGAGGAGGTGCGCCGCGGCGCGACCATGATCAGCGGCACGCCGTACTACATGGCGCCGGAGCAGGCGCGCGGCGAGAATGTCGACCACCGCGCCGATCTCTACGCGCTCGGCGTCACGCTCTTCAACCTGCTGACCAACAGCTTCCCGTTCGAGTCCGGCGACGTGACGTTCCACCACCGCAACACGCCGGCGCCCGACGTGCGCGAGCGCGTCCCGGAGATTCCCGAGGCCATGGCCCTGCTCGTCGCGAAGCTCATGGCGAAGTCGCCCGCCGAGCGTTGCCAGAGCGCGGCCGAGGTCGCGCACCTGCTGCAGCAAATCGCGGTCGCCGCGACGCGAGCGAATCCGGCCTGAGTCGATAGGCTCCGCTCGTGATCTTGTTGACCGGCGCGACCGGCTACGTGGGCGGGCGCTTGCTTCGCGTGCTGGAGCAGCGCGGCTTTCGCGTTCGCTGTCTTGCGCGCCGGCCCGAGTTTCTCGCCGCGCGCGTGCGCCCCGGCAGCGAGGTTCTCCGCGGCGATCTGCTCGAGCCCGGGTCGCTCGGAGCCGCGCTCGAGGGCGTCCGCGCCGCCTACTACCTCGTGCACTCGATGGGCGAGAGCGGCGGCTTCGAGGAGAAGGACCGGCAGGCCGCCGAGAACTTCGGCGAGGCGGCGCGCAAGGCAGGCGTCGGCCGCATCATCTACCTCGGCGGGCTCGGCGACGATCGCGAAGACTTGTCGGCGCATCTCCGCAGCCGGCACGAGGTCGGCGCCGCACTCCGGGCGTCGGGCGTGCCCGTGATCGAGCTGCGCGCGTCGATCGTGATCGGCTCCGGCAGCCTCTCGTTCGAGATGATCCGCGCGCTCGTCGAGCACCTGCCGGTGCTGATCACGCCGCGCTGGGTCGCCAACCCGGCGCAGCCGATCGCCATCTCCGACCTGCTCGAGTATCTGGTGCGCTCGCTGGAGATCGACCCGACCGGCAATCCGATCTTCGAGATCGGTGGCGCGGACCAGGTCTCGTACGGCCAGATGATGCGCGAGTATGCGCGCCAGCGCGGCCTGCGGCGCTTCATGATCCCGGTCCCGGTACTGACGCCACGGCTCTCGAGCCTGTGGCTCGGCCTGGTCACGCCGCTCTACGCGCGCGTCGGGCGCAAGCTGATCGACAGCATCCGACACCCGACCGTGGTGCGCGACGCGCGCGCGCGCGAGGTCTTCGCGCTGCCGGTTCTCTCCCTGTCGGAGTCGATCGCGAGCGCGCTGCGCAACGAGGATCGCGAGCTTGCCGAGACGCGCTGGTCGGACGCGCTCTCCGCCTCCGGCTCACAGCCCGGCGGCTACGGCGGCAAGCGCCTCGGCCGACGCCTCGTCGACTCGCGCGAGCTTTTCGTCGGCGCCTCGGCGCAGCGCGCGTTCGAGCCGATCCAGCGGCTCGGAGGCGAGAACGGCTGGTACGCCTGGCAAGGGCTCTGGCAGCTGCGCGGCTGGCTGGACCTGCTCGTCGGCGGCGTCGGAATGCGCCGCGGCCGCGCGCACCCGAGGGAGCTTCGCGTCGGCGACACGCTCGACTTCTGGCGCGTCGAAGCGTTCGAGCCCGATCGGCTGCTGCGCCTGGCCGCCGAGATGAAGCTTCCCGGCCGCGCATGGCTCGAATTCGAAGTGACTCCAGAAGGGGACGGTGCACGCATCCGGCAGACGGCCAGCTTCGACCCGGCCGGGCTCGCCGGGCTCGCGTACTGGTACGCCGTCTATCCCCTGCATGCGCTCGTCTTCGGCGGCCTCCTGGCCGCGCTCGGCGCGCGCGCGCTCAATCCTCGATAGTGGCCGCCGACGCGTCAGCGAGCTTGCACAGGATCTCGAGACCTTCGCCGAGCCCGCGCGCGAGATCGGCGACGTCGGGCACCAGGTCGCGGCAGACGGTCAGACCGAAGTGCAGCCGATTGCGGTACGAGACCACCGTCGCGTTCAGCCCCTGCCCTTCCGCGACCAGCGAGAGCGGATAGAGCGCGTTCAGCGGCGCGCCACCGAGCGAGAGCTCCGCGCGCGGTCCCCGCACGTTCGAGACGGTCAGGTTGAACGGCGGGCGCACGCGCTCGGCGAGTCCGCTGCGCGCAAGCGCCCGGCCCGCAGGCCCGGCGACCAGGTAGGCGCCGATGCGTCCGAGATCCACGAGCACCCGCGCGGGAACACCCTCGTAGAGCTCCTTCGCCGCGGCCATCGCCCGGTGGATGCGCAGGAGCCGCGCGACCGGATCCGCCTCGTCGGTCGCGAGATCGCTGAGCGCCATCGCGACGCGATTGCCGCGCGCTCTCGATTCGCCTTCGGCGCGCAGCGACACGGGCACCATCGCGATCATCGGGTCCGAGGGAAGCGCGTCGCGCTCGGCGAGATACGTGCGCAGCGCGTGCGAGGTGATGGCCAGCACCACGTCGTTCAAGGTGACGAGGAACGCGCGGCGCACGCGGTTCACGTCGTGGATCGAGACCGTGGCGCCGGTCCAGCGCCGGTGCGCGCTGATCCCGCGGTTCCAGGGCGTGTGCGGAGCGGGCTCGGAGGGCAGCGCGCAGCTCTCCTCGCCGCGCTCGCCCGCCTCGAGGCTGAGCGCGCGGTAGAGCCCGGGCACGCGGCCGAGTCCCGCCGAGTGCGCCAGGGCCAGCAGGCCCGATGCGGTCGCGAGACCCCCGAAGCTGCGGCCGCCCGCGGCGGCGACCGCCGTGCGAAGACCGCTCGCGAGCATCCGGCGAGGGCGCCGCGCGGCGCCGAGCAGCCCGCGCGCGAGCATCTCGACTGCGCCGGGAAACCGGGCTTCCGACCCGCTCGGCGCGACCGCGGACTCGGCGGCGGGCGCGCCGTCCGCGAGCGCGGTGATCAGGTCCATCGCGCCCATCTCGTCGACCGCCGCGTGGTGCAGCTTGGTGTAGATCGCGAAGCGGTTCTGCTCGAGGCCCTCGATCACGTACATCTCCCAGAGCGGGCGCGTGCGATCGAGCGGCTGTCCGTGGATGCGCGCGACCAGCTCCGCGAGCTGCGGGTCGCGGCCCGGCGGCGGCACCGAGATGTGTCGCAGGTGGAAGTCGAGATCGAAGCGCGGGTCCTCGGCCCAGTACGGACGATCGAGGCCGAAGGGGACCTCGACGAGCCTCCGGCGCAGCAGCGGCAGCGCGGCGATGCGCGGCGCGAGCGTGCGGCACAGCGCGGGAAACACGGAGTCCTCCGCGCCTTCCGGCACGCCGTAGATCGCCAGGCTCGCCACGTGGGCGGGCTGGGTGGAGGATTCGAGCGCGAGAAACGCCGCGTCGAGACTGCTGAGCTGATCCATCGTTCGTCCTTCGTCCTGTTGCAAGTAAGATCGTTCCAGCGCCGCTCCTATGCTTGACCTTCCACGACAATCGCTTGACACTCGGCGCCAGAATTCGGAGGACACGGCGACGCAACGAGGCCGTATGCGAGCGGGGAGCGCTGCGGGCTTGCTCGACGCCATTGCGGCGCGCGGCGGCTCGCCGGAGCGGGTGCTCGAGGCCGCTGGTCTGCGCGCGAGCGATATCGCCGACCCCGACCACTGGGTCGACCTCGAGAAGCTCGTGACTCTGGACGACGCCGCGGCGCGCGAGATGGGCGACGACGGCTTCGGGCTCAAGGTCGGCCTGTCGTACGATCCCAACTCACTCGGCGTGCTCGCCTACGCGGTGCTGAACGCGCCCATCGTCGACACGGCGCTGCGCAACTTCGAGCGCTACGGCCACACGCACATGGAGGGCGCGCACATCGTCCTCGAGACGCGCGGCGAAGAGTGCCGCTTCGGCTACCACATCTCGGTCGGCAGTCGCGAGCTGCGGCGCCAGCACGCGGAGGGCGCGTGCGCGATGGGCGTGCAGCTGATGCGACGCCTGATCGGCAGCGACTGGCGGCCGCAGCGCGTGCTCTTCGGCCACCGCAAGCCCGCGGACGTGAGCGAGCACGAGCGCATCTTCGACGCGCCGCTCGCGTTCGACCAGGACGTGAGCTGCGCGCTGGTCTTCGCGGCCAGCGATCTGCAGCGACCCGTGCTCGGCGCGGACCACCGGCTGCTGCCGATCGTGCAGCGCTTCCTCGACGATGCGCCCGCGTCGAGCGCCACGAGCGACGCCTGGCTGCGCGATGTACGCGCCCAGATCGCACGCGCCACGTGCGACGGCCACCCCGAGCTCGAGCGGATCTCGCGCCGCCTCGGCATGGGCGGTCGCACCCTGCAGCGGCGGCTCGCCGAGCGCGGGCTCGTCTGGAAGACGCTGGTCGAAGAGGTGCGCCGCGAGCTCGCGCTCCGCTACCTGAACGAGGCCACCCTCCCCCTCACCCAGGTCGCGTTCCTGCTCGGCTACTCGGAGCTGTCCGCGTTCTACCGGGCCTTCCGCCGCTGGACCGGCTCCACCCCCGCGGAGTACCGCCGCCGCGCCAAGGAGTCGGGGTTGGAGAATGTGGTATGAAGGCGCCCGAGGAGAGTCATCGCATGCCCGAGTTCGAGCTGGTCATCCGCAACGCGCGCATCGTGGACGGTACGGGCGAGCCGGCCTTCGGCGGCGACGTCGCCGTCTCGGGCGACCGGATCGCGGCCGTCGGCAAGGTCGCCGGACGCGGGGCGCGCGAGATCGACGCCCGCGGGCTCGTGCTCGCGCCGGGCTTCATCGACATCCACACGCACTACGACCCGCAGATCTGCTGGGACCGGCTTGCGACGCCCTCGATCGAGCACGGCGTGACCACGGTGGTGATGGGCAACTGCTCGCTCACGCTCGCGCCC
>Ga0210377_10003713_pt1 | contig 13068 bp, 12 predicted proteins | sample PLM4_65_b1redo_FD_155480 | JGI IMG/M metagenome (GOLD analysis project Ga0210377, IMG submission 155480) | Groundwater sediment microbial communities from an aquifer in East River, Colorado, USA - PLM4_65_b1 redo | ecosystem: Environmental > Terrestrial > Soil > Riparian zone | place: USA: East... | reverse complement strand
TGCGGCTGCTCTCCGCGGTGACCGGGACCGTCGGCATCGAGCTTGCGCACGCGAACCAGCCGGACGTGATCCTGATGGACATCAATCTGCCGGACATCAGCGGCATCGATGCCCTGAGGCTTTTGCGGAAAGACCCGGCCACGGAGCATATCCCCCTCGTTGCGATCAGCGCCAATGCAATGCCGCACGACATCGAGAGGGGTCTGAAGGCAGGGTTCTTCCGGTATCTCACCAAACCGATCAAGGTCGATGAGTTCATGGCCGCCCTGAATGCCGCGCTGGAGTTACAGCGCACCAGGAGCAAGCTGAGCCAGGAAGCGTTGACGGTCCTTCCCGGTGCGCTGGTCGAACTGCTCCGCGAGGCTACTCTTGCGGAGAATCCCGACAGGATCATGGAGCTGATTCAGCGGGTAGAGGCCTACGATCGTGATATTGCGAGCGAACTCCGCGTTCTTGCCTCACGCTTCGCCTACCAGCGTCTGCTCAATCTGCTGACGCCGGGAAAGGACGCATCATGATCGATCCATCGGAACCGGCTCCGGCTGCGGACACGGCCCCGATGGGTGCGGTGAAGAGTGGTGCGGAATAAGATGAACCTGATGAAGATATTTCCTTGTTTTAAAGAAAAGGGCCATTTGATTGCCTTATGCGCCCTCGCCCTTTGCCTCATACTTGTTCCCGGCGCGCTCAGCGCAAAAGAAAAGACGGCCGACGAGGTCACGTCACGAGTTCTGCCGTTCAAGCCGGGAGAAACACTGACCTACGAGGTCAGCTGGTCCAATATCGTCACGGCAGGGACGGCCGTCATGGAGGTCAAAGAGGAAAAACTGCCAAACGGAAGAAAGGTCCTCAGGTTCATCGCAACGTCCCGCTCCGTGGGCCTGGTGGACAAGTTCTATCCTGTGAACGACACGATCCAGAGCGTCTTTGATCCACGGATCATGCAAAGCGTCTCGTTCAGCCTCAACGAAAGCCATGGCAAGAGAAAGAGAACCCGCGGGTTGGTCTTCGATCATGCGGGCCGGACAGTCGTCAGAACGCTGAACAACGACCCGCCGCAGACCTTCACCATACCGGATCCGATCCAGGACGCCTTGTCGTCGCTCTTCTATCTCCGGACAATGGAAGACTTCACGATTGGAAAGACCCATGTCATCCCGGTCCACGATAGCGACAAGAACTGGTCCGTTGAGGTCCAAACCCTGGGCAGGGAGAAGGTGAAGACGCCTGCCGGAAAGTTCAACACGATCAAGGTCAAGACCTTTCCAAAATACGAGGGTGTCTTCATGAACAAGGGGGAGATCTTCATCTGGCTCACGGACGACAGCCGGAAGATACCGGTGCTCATGAAGAGCACGCTCTCCATCGGGTCCATCATGACCACCCTGACTGACATGAAGCTGGGTGATGAAGGGCCTCCTGCTGAAAAGCCGGTGCCTCCCGGAGAGAAGGCTGCGCCGTCGCCGGATAAAACGGTGAGTGACGATTAGGGTGGATAGACCGAGGTTGAAGGGTTTTAGCTACTCATGAATCAAATGCCTCTCAACAGGGGAATACTATTTCGCGCAAAGTCTCTACGCACGCGAAGAAAGGCAGATCATTTGGTTTTCAGAACCAACGACGTAAAGGTTTTCCTGCCATGATCCCCTAAGAGGTCGATGCATTCTTCAGGCCAGTGCGGCTTTGCGTGAGACGCCTTTTGCTTCCGGCTTGTCGGGTTAGTTTGTGACGACGGATGGGAGGAAAAATGAAAAACATGAGAAATCATCTGACACAATCCATCACGAAAAGTCGACGGCCACTGGCCGCGCTCGGCCTCCTGGTTCTCATCACCGCACTGCTGCGGCCCTGCCCTTGTGCCGCTGCACCTATCCCGGTGCGCTTCGTCGAAGCCGTCTCTCATGGTTTTCTTGTCCTGCGCACGCCCAATGGCGAGTTCATTGCGCCGGGTGAACTTATCCAGATCGCCCGGAGTGGAGATGTCGATAGCCGTATGGTATTCTACTTCAAGGACGGGTCGGTCTTCGAGGAGACGGTGGTATTTTCGCAGGATCGGGTCTTTACCATGCAGAGCTATCATTTGGTACAGCGTGGACCGCTCTTCCCCGGGGATACCGAGGTCCTGATGGAGCGAGCCTCCGGCAAGTACCGCGTGACGACCAAGTCACACAAAACCGGAAAGGTGGAGGTGCTCGAAGGCACGCTCGACCTGCCCCTCGACGTCTACAATGGAATGGTGCTCATCGTCGCGAAGAACCTTCTCAAGGACGCCAGAGAGACCGTCCACTTTGTGGCCTTCATGCCCAAGCCCATGCTCATCAAATTGAAGCTGTGGCCGGAGGGCGTGCACACGGTCATGGTCGGCGACCTCGAGAAGACCGCGATCCACTACGTGTTCAGGGCTAAACTCGGGAGCTGGCTTACCTATTTCGCCAAGCTGTTCGGACACACGCCGCCGGACTACCACGCCTGGATCCTCACCGACGAGGTGCCGGCGTTTGTGAAGTTCGAGGGGCCGCTCTACAACATGGGGCCGGTCTGGCGGATCGAGCTGCTGAGCCCCAGTTGGCCCGAGTAAGCGGAGCGGGCCTGCCGGGTGGGGCGTTGTTTCGCCGGTGTTGTTCCGCGATGATACGAAAGGATATTTTCGCAGCGCCCGCACAGTGGGGAAGGGAGGTAACGGTGCAAAACCCAAAGCCAAATTCAAGTCGAAGCACGCGGGTAGTGCGCTTTGAGCTCTCATTCTCGACCATGATCGTCATCGTGCTCGTTGTCGCCGGATTGTGGGTGATGGTGCAGCTCATGCCGGTCGTTCTCGTGCTCGTCGCGGCCCTCATCATCGTCGGCACGCTGAGCCCGGCGGTCTCGTGGCTCGAAGCACACCGTGTGCGAAGGGTACTGAGCATTGGGATCGTCTTCACATCGCTCCTGGTTGCCACCCTTCTCATCGGCGCCCTGACGGTCCCGGAGTTCCTGGCCCAGATGATGAGCCTTATCGATCAAGAGCCGGCGCTTCGGGCGCGCCTCGTGGCCCGGCTTGCCGGTTCTCATTTGACAGCTCCCCTCGCGGAGGCCCTGCGCACCATGAAGTACGGTGCGCTGATTCAATCCTTCGGCGCAACGGCAATCACCGTATCGACGCGCGTTCTTGAGTTCATCGCGTACAGCATGGGCGCCATCTTTCTGGCGCTGTATATGATGATCGACCGGGACCGCCTGCGCGGAGGGTTATACTCAGTCGTACCTCGCTCGCTCCACATCCGGCTTTCCCGCATTATGATGAACCTGGAGACGATCGTCGGCGGATATATCCGGGGACAGGTCATTACGTGCGCGCTCATGGCTGTCTTCATGTTCACTCTTCTGGTGGCCTGCGGCGTACCGAACGCATTGGCGATCGCGGTGTTCGGCGGGATCGCGGACGTGCTGCCGTATATCGGCATTTTCCTCACCATGGGCCCCGCGGTCGTGGCGGCGCTGGCCCAGGGCCCGGTTGTCACCGTGATCGTTCTCGTGCTGATGCTCGCCTACGAGGAGTTCGAAAGCCGCGTGCTCGTGCCCGTAGTCTACGGCCGCGCGATGCGCCTCCCCTCCTCTGTCGTGCTTTTTTCGCTCATCGTGGGGGCAACGCTTCTGGGGATCGTGGGGGCGCTTCTCGCACTCCCGGTCGCGGCGGCGATACTTATGCTCATCGAGGAGCTGCGCGTGGAACTGCCGGGCGAAACAGAAGGCCTCGAGAGTGCGAAGGTGCGAATGAAGGACGACCGCGGCGAACAGGAGTATGAGCGCCGTACGGAAGGCATGCCGGTCGGGCAGGCTGCGGCCATTGCCGTAGAAATGGCGGACGATCGAAAAAAGGAAGAGACCGGCCCCCATGCGCTCCCGGAGCCATCCCTTCAGGACAAGAAGGGCGATTGAGACCGCAGAGAGCAAGCAGCTATGGCAGAGGGAACGACGAACGTGCAATTCCTTGTGCCCGCTGCAGGGTCACCGTAGAGAGGGAAGAATTTGAGCAACCGCAGGTTGCTTATAAGGATAATCGTCTTCAATGTATAGATGCTCCGCGAGCCTGCTGCGGGGTGATTCATTGCGTTTGTATTGTGTATACTGAAAGATCTGAGTGATTCTGATAGCTCAAGGAGGATGTATGAAAACGACGGCGGGTTTATGGATTGACCATAGGAAGGCCATTATCGTGGCTGTTACGGATAAAGGGGAAGAGATTGGACTGATCATATCGAAGGCTGAAAAACAGCTCCGTCGTTCCGGTGATTCCCCTCTAAAGGGAGGCTATGAGCCGCTGCAGGTACCGGCAGCTGACAGCCGCCAGAAGACGCTGACGGGACATCTCAACATTTACTACGACGCGGTAATCGCGAGTATTCGTGATGCGGAAGCCATTCTGATATTTGGTCCTGGTGACGCAAAGGACGAACTGAAAAAGCGTCTTAAAAAAAACAAGCTCGGTGGACGCATCATTGGCATTGAAACAGTTGGCAAGATGACCGATCGTCAGATTACGGCGAAAGTGCGGAAGTACTTTCAGAAATAGCGTCGCTAGGATTGTGAGGAGATCACCCATAGGAAATAGTATGGAGAGAGGATGGAACAAAAATGAAAAAAAGCATACATGAGGAGATTGCAAGGGTTGCGTACGAACTGTATGAAAAAGCAGGCAGTGTGCACGGGAATGACTTAAAGAATTGGTTCGAGGCGGAAAATAGTGTGATGGAAAAGCATGAGAAACATGCAGACGAAATAGAGAAGAAAGTTGAACCGTTCAAGAAACCCCCAACGGGATATCGGCGTTCCGTTAAAAAAGAAGGGTTTTACAAGAAAGGCTGAGAGGTACGAGAGGAAGGCGCATCGTTGGTATTGAAACATTTGATCCAGACCTTCGGTTCTTATAGATCCTTATGGTAAGAAGATGAAGCGAAATACAAAAGCTTTAACAAGGTAAAAGACAACGAATGGGACAGGCAACTATCGATTTGAAGATGGAACAACAGGCGTCCATGGCCCGGCCGCGTTATCCGTACTCGCTTGCGGCGCGATTATTTTTTCTTGCAATGGACCTGGTCACGGGAAAAAACACAACACTTGCCAAGGCAAAACTGATTGAAATGCTGGCCGGCATTCCTTACCGTGCCTGGGAATTCCTTGAATATGCGCGGTTGACAAGGTTGTATCGAAACCGGGGAATCGTGCGGCAGGCGCGCGGGATCATGATATGGGGGAGGGAGGCTCAGGATAACGAGTATTCGCATCTGCTGGTTGTCCATGAGAAGATGAAGGAGGATGGCATCAAGGACGCCTGGTATCTATCCCCCGTTGTCGTCTTTCCGATACTCTTGTCTTATGGCCTGATCGCACGGACACTTGCAATGTTCAATATGCGCCGCGCATTCCTGTTTAATGCGGAGTTTGAAGACCACGCCGAGCACGTATATGCGCAGTTCGTCCAGGAACATCCGGAATGGGAAGACCAGCCTGTCACGAACTCACTGGTGAAAGAGTACGCAGACTCGAAAACATGGGCCGAAGTCTTCAGACGCATCGGACTCGATGAGCGCGACCATATGAACAGCAGCTTTGTCTTCTGCGGCAAACCGGAATGCGTAGTAACATACGACGGTATGCCGGTAACCCCGGTCTCTGCCTTCGGTTTCCAAAAAGGCGAGGAAGGGATGAGGAGTTAGATGATGTTTCATTTGACCAATGAAGGAGTCCCAATAGGTTTTCGATTCAGAATAAGTTGGGGTCGAGCGATGCGTTGCTCCTTATTATAAAGCCATCGTGTTTGGAGGAGAATCTTATGAGCATGTTCAAACTTGCATTCGGTGTCTTGATCGTTATGGTAGCCGGAGTGATTCAAGCGTACGCTATAGATCAATCGATCTGCGAACCGGGATCGAAGGTTGTTCTTCATCCAAATGGTTCACTCATGTCGTGCGTACTGAAAGCTGATTTTAATGCAAATGACATCATCTGCAAAGAGAAGCGTTCGATCAGCTTCTACGCCGATGGCCAGCTTCAAACATGTGATCTTGCCAAGACAGCCAAAATAAGCGGTCAAGAATGTAAAGAATTTGATCCAATAAGCTTCTACCCGGATGGGAAATTTAAATCATGCATAAAAACGACTGATTGAAGGCATTTCCGGGATGAGATGAACTCCGGGCAACGTCAGAAAAAGATCGGAAGATTCCGGTGCTGATGAACACCGAAGGTAACGGAGATTGTCAGCGAATGAGATATGTCTCCTTTGACCCTCTCTTGCCGAATGCCTCATTACCGGATGCCCGGAAATGGAGCCAGGGAGTCCGTTGTCAAGATTGTTCGCGACCGACAATCCGAAGTTTATCATCGTAAGCCTTCCTCCCCGTTGATCCGATCAGCCGGAACGGCTTTTGCACCACTCTTCGGCCCGTCAGGCCGAGAAACAATCCCTGGTCATCTTGGTTTTTTGATAGAAAGGAAGCGGGTTGATCAGATTAGGAGTTGTGGTGTGTATAAAGAGTCGCGGTGATATAATTAATACAGATGTAGGATATGTTTTTTTAATCGTACGTGGCGCAGCAATTAGATTTTATGATATTATGTTTACAACGTTGTCACCATTCTCAGGATCAAGCACAAGATCATGATGCAGGACATGATGCAGATGATGATCGATATGATGACGATGCGAGAAAAGATGATGAAAGGTCCTAGGGCTGCTGAAAAAAAACAGATAAGGCATTATATGCGATGATGGGGTTGAAAGGCGAGGCGCTGACCGATGAGTCAGGTCAACGCGCGAAAGACAGCCGGGTGAGGGCAAAGGTGCAATCTGCTCTACTCCTGAACGGCGTTTCGTCGCGTATCAAACTGCTTTTTCAAGGAGTTGACCCGTCACTGTCCCCCCTTATGCCGGACAACCAGGTCACACTGCTGCAGAACGGAGAGGCCTATTTCTCCGCCATTGAAGCTGCGTTTGATCGGGCGGCGCACGAAATTTATCTTGAAACGTATATTTTCGCAAATGACGCTACCGGAAGACGGATCGCGGAAGCGCTGAAGAGAGCCGCCCTGCGGGGCATACACACCCATGTGCTGATCGATGGATTCGGGTCACATGACCTGCCGCAGAGCATGATCGATCATTTGCGGGCAGCCGGAGTGAAGGTGGCCTGGTACCGCAAAAAGATATCTCCCTTTACGTTTAAGCGCAAACGCCTGCGCCGGTTGCACCGGAAAATCGTGGTTGTGGACGGGGAAATTGCGTTTGTCGGTGGCGTCAATATTAATGACGACATGAGTACAACGGACCACACGCCCCCTCGTTATGACTGCACGGTGGCCGTGGAAGGACCGTTGGTGGAAGTGGTTCGCCTTTCCTCCCAGCGACTGTGGTCGCTGGTGGTATGGAATACTATCCGTACCGGCAGGATCCGGGAAGGGGTTATGCCTTTTTCTTCGTCGGCCGGGGGTACCATGCGTGCGGCATTCCTGGTGCGGGATAATGTCCGCCATCGCCGGGATATTGAAGCGGCGTATATGCGGGCGATCGAACAGGCGCAATTCGAGATCATTATTGCCAATGCCTATTTCCTGCCGGGAATAAAATTTCGTCGCGCGCTTATCAATGCTGCCGGGCGCGGTGTCCGGGTGCTCTTGCTGTGTCAAGGCAGGGTGGAATATTTTTTGCAGCATTACGCCTCGCGGGCGCTCTACGGAAATTTACTCGATGCGGGAATTGAAATTTATGAATATCACGAGAGCTTCATGCACGCCAAAGCGGCGGTGATAGATGAGCACTGGGCGACGGTGGGGTCTTCGAATATTGATCCTTACAGCCTATTGCTCTCACGCGAAGCGAATGTCATCGTTGACGACGACGAATTTGCCGGAACGCTGAAGCAGAGCCTGAAGCAGGCCATAGAAACAGGCGCGCAGCAAATATCGAAGCAAAACTGGAACCATCAGACAGCTCCGCTGCGGTTCATGAACTGGCTCAGTTTCGGCTTCGTGCGATTGCTGACGGGAATCTCGGGGTATGCCCATGAATACGGCCATGCCGAAATGATAGAACGCCATCGCCGGAGGAATGAAAAACATTACCATTAATTTTAATGGGGTTAGAGGAGTTCGAAAGCCGCCTGCCAGTTCCCGCAGTCGACGGCCGCGCCATGCGCCTCCCGTCCTCTGTCGTGCTTTTTTCACTCATCGTGATTGCAACGTTGCCGGGAATAGTAGGGCTCTTCTCACACCTCCCGTCGCGGCGGCGATACCGATGCTCATCGAGGAGCTGCTCGGGGAGATGTCAGGCAAGACATAAGGCATTGGGAATGCGGAGTTGTGAAAGAAGGATGGCCGGGCGAACAGGAGTACGAGCGCCGCACGGAAGGCATGCAGGCCGGGCAGGCCGCGGCCATGGCCGTGGAAATGTCGGATGATCGAAAAAGGGAAGAAGCCGGAGCCCATGCGCGCGGAAGCCTCCCGTCATGATACAAGGGGCGGTTGAGAGGCCTATGGCTGCATGGCCCTGGGAGGATCCTATCAGAGTTCATTGTGCCATAGTATCCGTTCCTTCATGTCGTAGCGGTTTCACGACCACGATAGTTTTATTACTTGTCCTTCTCGCGGCCGGTTATAGAGATGCGAGCGCTCAATCCTTGGGGCAGCCGGGAACAGATCCGACGACAACGACGAATAACAACCTCGTTAGCAGTGAAACGAATACCGGACAGAACCCGGATACAACTCCTTCACAAGAGGAGAGTCGAGAGAGTCCGGTACCTCAACCCGAGGCGAAAACCGTAACACCGGAGAGAGTTGAGCCGGATGTCAACCCCTGCGCGAACATCGAGGTGTCCGGAGATACGTGGCTGGACCAGTTGCATAACTACGCGGAAAGAAATATCTGTAGACCGGCGGTGTGGTTCGACCATTTCTTTGGAGACCAGCGTCTTTTGGAAGATGTCCGGCCCGGCACGTTCATCAAGTCGAGAAGCGCGGTCCGGTGGACCGAAGGGCAGAAGCTCAAGTATCTCTTCGATTTTCATGTTCAGTGGCAGTTGCCGCATTGGGAAAGATATTTGAGAAGAGTGAGGATATATTATGACTCGAACTCTGAAGCCACCAAATTCACTACTCAGCCCGGTCAGGCCATCGATCCGGGAATCGACCCGGCAACAGGGGTCAGAAAACCCGTCGTCGGGGCGCGGATAGATTTGTATGCCCGGCTCCGTTCACTGGTCAGCATTGACAGCGGCGTCAAACTCAGCATACACCCGGATGCCTTTATCAGGATGCGGTATGAGTTTGCGAAGCCTTTTGGCGAGGTTTACCTTATCCGCTTTTCCCAGATCCCCATGTGGCAGGCTGTTGAACATTTCACAGACACAACGCAGCTTGATTTTGAGCGAACCATCACCACGTTTTCTCTCGTCCGGTGGGCCAATAACGTGACCTACACCGAGGGCTCGAACGGCGTAACCTGGAATACCGGGGTCAGTTTTCTCACTCAGTTGACGCCCAAGAGCGCGATCTCCTATGATACCAGTATGTGGGGAGTCAATTATCCCGTGTGGACCGTTCAAAATTACCGGGTCGGGATTAAATATCGAAAAAATTTCTACCGTCCCTGGCTCTTTTTCGAGCTTGAGCCTGAAGTCACCTGGCCGAGAAATGGGAGCCAGAAAGACTATACGGGCCAAAGGGGGAATTCAGTCTATGCCTTTCTGGCTACTTTTGAAATTCAATTCGGGCAGTAATCCCGCTCAGATATACGTGGGCTTTTTTCACCCCGTTAGAAAACAAAGTGCTCGAACGTGAACAGGAGATGCTCCATGATACACTTGCTGAAGAGCAGTACGCTGACTTTTATTGCACTTGTACTTGGTATTTCCATGGTCTATGACGTCATCGGCCAGCCTGCACTGGGAAAGCAGAAAAAAGACATAAAACAAGCGAACCAGGAATTTGACTACGCAATGGTCCATGTCAAAGGCGGCTGCTACGACATGGGAGACACCTTTGGCGACGGTTCAAGCGATGAAAGGCCTGTGCATACAGTATGTGTGGATGATTTCGATATCGGCAAGTATGAGGTGACGCAGGGAGAGTGGCTGGCGATAATGAAAAAAAGCCCATCCACATTCAGCAAATGCGGAGAAGACTGCCCTGTTGAAGAGGTATGCTGGGATGATGTGCAGGAGTTTATCACGAAGCTTAATAAGTTGACAGGCAAGCACTACCGGTTGCCCACGGAGGCCGAGTGGGAATACGCGGCGCGGAGCGGCGGCAAACACGAGAAATGGTCCGGGACGAGTAGTGATCAGGAGCTTGGCGATTATGCCTGGTACAATGGCAATTCAGGCAACAGCGCGCATCCGGTTGGTCAGAAAAAACCGAATGGCCTCGGCATTTATGACATGAGCGGGAATGTTTGGGAGTGGGTGCAGGATATATATAAGCGTACTGCCTATCCTAGGGACAGTACGAGCAATCGCATGCTTACGGGGAGCGTGACCCGCGGAGGCGGCTGGAAGAGCAATCCGAAGGACATCCGTGCAAGCAACCGCTTCTACGGCCATCCGGGCCACCGGTACAGTAACCAGGGCTTCCGCCTTGCCAGGACGCGTTGACCTTTGGGATTTCCGGGTACACGTACTCTCGTGAATAGCATTTGGGTCTACTGCGAATGGGTTTTCAGGCTATCCCTTCGCAACGCGGACGAGCGAATTGTTCTCGTTCAGGCCGTCGATGATGGCGCCGAGACCGGCCATGTTTCGAAGGTAGTTCAGTGCGTCCTGGGAGATCTCTTCCCCCGGGACAAGGAGCGGAATGCCGGGGGGGTAGACGGTCACAATCTCCGTCGAGACCCTGCCCACGGAATCGTTCACGTTCACTAGTTCGCTGTCCGAATAGAAGGCGTCGCGCGGGGTCATGATGAAGCGGTTCGTGAGCAACGGCGGATGGACCTTGTCGAGCGGCAGGAGCGCGCCCTGGAGCCCGGTCTCGGCAGAGATCACCTTGAGCGCTGCCACAAGACGCTCCAGATCGTCCTGGCGGTCGCCGATCGAGACGATGACGAGAACGTGGAAAGGGTCCGCCATTTCAACCTGGATGTCGAACCGGGTGTTCAACTCATGGGACACGTGGTAGCCCGAGAGTCCCATGTCCGACACGGTAATGGTCAGCTTGGTCACATCCATGTCCGCCATGCCGGCCTGTTTTGCCCGGTCCTTGGTGAAGCAGGTGATGCCGGGGATCAGATTGATCCTGGCGCGGGCCTCCTCGGCGAACTTGATGGTCCGGGTGAGCAGCTTTTTGCCTTCCGTGGCCATCTGCATGCGAGCCAGGTCGAGTGAGGCCATCAGGATATAGGACGGGCTCGTGGTCTGGAGGAGCTTTAACGTATTGGTGACGTCATCGAGGTTGACCCTGAGTGCGTTTGCGTGGAGCATGGATGCCTGGGTCATGCCGCCGACGATCTTGTGGGTCGACTGGACGCACATGTCCGCTCCGGCCTCAAGGGCGCAGGTCGGAAGCTTGGGGTGGAACTTGAGGTGCGGGCCGTGCGCTTCGTCCACGAAGACCAAAAGGCCCTTCTCGTGAGCGAAGGTAGTGATCTCTTCGACATCGGCACAGAGCCCGTAGTAGTTCGGGCTGGTGATCAAAAGCGCACGCGCTCCGGGATTGGCGTCGATGGCCTCTCTGACCGTGTCGAAGGTCACATTCAAGGTAAGTTTGAGGTCGCGGTCGAAATCTGGTTGGAAGAATATGGGCTGCGCCCCGCTCATGATCAGGCCGGTTAATACCGACCGGTGGCAGTTCCGGGCTATCAGGACCTTATCCCCCGGGCCGGTCGTCGACGCCACCATGGCGTGGTTCCCCACGGTGGTGCCGTTCACCAGGAAATAGGAACGGTCCGCACCGGCTGATTTGGCCGCAAGCTCCTGGGCCTCTTTGATCACGCCCGTCGGGTTCTGCAGGGAATCTACTTCATCAAGGGTGGTGAGGTCGATCGAAAAGACGCGCGGACCCACGAACTTGCGGAACCGGGTGGCTATGCCTTTGCCGCTTTTATGTCCGGGGGTATGGAAGGAGACCTTGCGGCTCTCGGCAAGGTTGACCATCGCGTCAAACAGGGGGGTGCGGAATTGTTCATCCTCGGGTCGTGAAGGAGGAGGATTCATGGCCGTCAATGATAGGTGAAGAGGGGTGCGTTGTCCTCTATGATCTTGGTCTCTTCCGCCAGGGCCTTGCGGATGTGTTTGGGCAGCATGAACATGCCCTGGTTCGTGATGCCGTCGTAATACCGGTTCTCACCCTTGATCCGCTTCTTGATCATGGCGTCCAGGTCCTTGGGCGGGAATGTCCTCGGGTCGAGGTTCTTCGATGCCAGGGTAAATCCCCAGGGGAGTGCGAAGGATGGTATGGACACCGCATAGGGAGCAACCACCGGGAAGACCGCGTTCAGGGTCTTGTCCACTGCCGTGAAGTTCAAAAGCTGGTGCAGGGCAGTGGTGCCGGCCTGGAGAGATATGGTGCCGTCCGGGCTCAACCGCTCCTTCACGATCTCATAGAACTCCCGGGTGTACAGGAGGTACGCCGGGCCTTCTTCAACCGGCTCGGAGATGTCAATAATGATCACATCATAGGTGTCGGTCGTTTCCTCAAGGTACTTGCGCGCATCCATGTACCTGAGATCGGTCCGCGGGTCGTCAAAAGCGCCTTGGTGCCACTCGGGCAGGAGCTCCTTCGATTTGTCAACCACTTCCTGGTCGATGTCCACCATCATGCAGTACTCGACGCTCTTGTGGCGGAGCACTTCTCGGAGCGTGGCGCCTTCGCCGCCGCCCACGATGAACACGCGCTTCGGGTTCGGGTGTGTAAGCATGGCCGGGTGGACCAGCGCCTCATGGTAGATGAATTCGTCGGTGACCGTTGACTGCATCTTGCCGTCCAGCACCAGGCACCGGCCATAGCTGCCGCTGTCCATGATCTCCATCTTCTGGTACCTGGTCTGGCTGGCGTAGTGGATCATCCTGATACCGTGAAGATGCCCCTCCTCGGGGC
>Ga0210377_10003712_pt1 | contig 13069 bp, 15 predicted proteins | sample PLM4_65_b1redo_FD_155480 | JGI IMG/M metagenome (GOLD analysis project Ga0210377, IMG submission 155480) | Groundwater sediment microbial communities from an aquifer in East River, Colorado, USA - PLM4_65_b1 redo | ecosystem: Environmental > Terrestrial > Soil > Riparian zone | place: USA: East... | reverse complement strand
CAAGCCGCTCAAGTACCCCGTGATGTTCCGCAAAGCGGACCTGGTGCTCCTGACGAAGGCGGATCTTCTTCCCCACCTCGACGTCCGCATCGACGTCATCGACGAGGCGCTCTCGCGCGTCATGCCTTCACCCGAGCGGATCCTCGTGTCGGCGAAGACGGGGCAGGGGATGGAGAGCTGGGCGGCCTGGCTCGAGCGTCGGCACGGGCTCGTGCGGGCCGGCGCGATCGAGGCAACGCCGGCGTTCATTTGAGCTCAACTCTCTTCGGCGCGCTCGCCCTGGCGGCGGTGACGGTCGGCTCGCTCCACACGCTGGCGCCCGACCACTGGATCCCGTTCGCGGCGCTGGCGCGCGCGCAGCGCTGGTCCGCCGGACGCACGGCGCGCGTGACGATCGCCTGCGGCTTCGGACACGTCACGGTGTCCGCGCTGCTCGGTCTCGGTGGTCTCCTCTTCGGCCTGGGCGTCATGGAGGCCCTCGGCCAGCGGATGGAAGCGTTCGCGGGCATCCTTCTCGTGGGCTTTGGCCTCGCGTACGCCGCCTGGGGGCTCCGGCGCGCCGCCGGGCGCCGGCTCCACGGCCACCCGCACTCGCACTACGACCACGTCCACGACGCCTCGAAGACGACCGCGTGGTCGCTCTTTCTCCTCTTTTCCGCTGACCCGTGCGTGGCGGTCATTCCGCTCCTCTTCGCCGCAGCGCCGCTCGGCGCGTCACGAACGGTCGGAATCGTGCTCCTCTACGAGCTCGCAACGATCACGACGATGGTGGCTCTCGTCCTGCCCGCCCGCGCCGGGGCCCGGGTCCTTCGCGCCGGCTGGCTCGACCGGTACGGCGACGCGGCTGCCGGCGGCGTCATTGCGGCCGCGGGGATCGTGGTCGCGGCGCTCGGCATCTAGACCTCGCCGGCCGAGGCCTGGCTGATTCGTTTGCACCATGCTCCGCCGGAGTGTTGCGCCTAGAGTCGAAAGCGAGGAGGTGGGACATGAGCACGATCATCCTCATTCTCGCCATCGCGTTCGTTCTCTCCTGGATTCCGGTGGTCGTCGTTTACTTCTTCGCTCGCCGTCGCGATTCGGGGGACCGCGTCATCGCGTGCCCCGAGACGCGGAACACCGAGGTCGTCCGGGTCGATGCCGGTCACGCTGCCTGGACGGATCTGCGGGGAGAGAAGGAGCTGCGCCTCGAGTCGTGCTCGCGCTGGCCGGAGAGAGCGGACTGCGGGCAGGAATGTCTGGCTCAGATCGAGTGCGCTCCCGACGGCTGTCTCGTCCGCGAGATGCTCGAGGCCTGGTACCGAGGCGCGGAATGCGCGTTCTGCGGAATGTCGATCGAGCCGCTGCGGTGGATGGAGTACCGGCCCGGACTGCGCGGCCCCGAGGGACGCGTGTTCTCCTGGGAGGAGGTTTCCCCGCGGGGTCTGCACCAGACGCTCGCGACCTATCAGCCGATCTGTTCCGACTGCCTGCTTGCCGAATCGTTCCGGGAGAAGTTTCCCGATCGCGTCCTCGACGATCCCTGGCACACGGTCGATCGCAAGAAAACCCGCGCCCCCGGTCCGATGGTGTGACCGTCGCGCGAAGCGCTCAGATCTGGCACCGCGCCGAAGCGATCTCGCGTCTGCGCGCGTCGCTCCTGCGGATGACGGACGACGAGCACTCGCTCTGTCAGGTGGCGGCGGACCGCGGGATCTTCTGCCGCGGATTCCGGCGGTGGAACGAATCGGAGTTCGACCGCCGCTGGAGGAAGTACATCGGCCGGAGCACGCACCTCTCGCGCGCGCAGATGGAGGAGTACGCGAACGTTTGGCAGCTCGCCGAGCAGATCCGCCGGCGCGTGTCGCTCGCCTGCGATGCTCAGACGGCGCCGTCGGGGCCGTGCCGGGGCTGGAACGAGTTCTCGAACGCCGAGGTCGCGCGCTTCTGCAATGACGTGCTCGGCGAGAACGTCGACGTCGTCGAGTAGGCGCGGTCGCAGACTCCTCCCGCCGAGCGTCCGGACCTCGCCCGCCGCCGCCGGAAGTCGTCGTCTCGCTCCTCCTCGGCGAGCGCCCCCGCAATGTCGGCCAGCTCGCGCGCGAGGCCCGGCAGTATCACGCTGTCGAGCGCGTTCCATCGCCGGTTCGTCTGCGCGAGCCCGCGCTCGAGGTTCGAGACCGCGAGCCGTTCGCGGGCGAAGTCGACCGCGATCGAAAGGGCTTCGAGAAACAGTGCGCGGGCGCGGTCGAGGGACTCGCAGGTGCCGCCGGGCGCCCAGGTCGGACGCGCCGCGGGGACCCGGGCCTCGAGGTCGGGGAGGGCAATACCGACGAGCGAGCGGGGGTGCTGGTCGACCGAGGGAGCGTCGCGCACCGCGAGCGAGGCGGCTTCGACTGCGGTGCCTCCGAGCTCGACGCGCGCTTCCCCGAGCGCGAATCGCGCCCGCTCGAGCGCTTCCGTGAAGCGAAGCCGGACGGCGTCTTCGGCGTCGAGGCGGCGGTGCAGCTCGCGGAGAAGGACTTCCCGCCTCTGATCGAGAAGGTCCGCCGCGTCTCGCGCGGCCCTCTTTTCTCTCGCGAGCTCGAGCCACCGCGCCCGGGTCGCCGCGGAGGTCACGACGCCACGGCGGCCGCGCGGCGCTTCTCGCGGAGAGCGGCGGGAAGGCGGCCGAGCTCGGAGTCGGGCAGCTCCTCGAGGGCCGCCCACGCCCGGTCGAGCGTCTCTCCGACGGACCGGCGCTCCTCGGCGCCCTGCGACAGGAACGTGCGCTCGAACTTCTCTCCAAAATCGAGGTAGGCCCGCTCGACGTCGGAGAGCTCCTCGCGTCCGATCATCGACTCCAGGGATCGCGCCCGGGCGGCGCGCGCGCAGGCGGCGTAGAGCTGCCGCGCGAGCGCGGGATGATCTTCGCGCGTGCGGCCGGCTCCGATGCCCCCCGACATCAGGCGGGAGAGCGAGGGAAGAACGTTCACCGGCGGGTAGACGCCCCGGCGGTCGAGGCCGCGCTCGAGCACGATCTGTCCTTCGGTGATGTAACCCGTCAGGTCCGGGATCGGATGCGTCACGTCGCCCGACGGGAGCGTGACGATCGGGAGCTGGGTGAGCGAGCCCGGACGCCCGCGCACGCGGCCGGCCCGCTCGAAGACCGACGCGAGGTCGCTGTAGAGGTAACCCGGGTATCCCTTCCGGCCCGGAACCTCGCCCGCGGACGAAGCGACCTCGCGCAGGGCTTCGCCGTAGTTGGTGATGTCGTTCAGGATCACGAGCACGTGGAGGCCGCGGTCGAAGGCGAGGTATTCCGCCGCGGTGAGCGCACAGCGGGGCGTGATCAGCCGTTCGGGCGCGGGATCGTCGGCGAAGTTGAAGAAGGCCAGGAGCCGCGAGAGCGCGCCGCTCGTCCGGAAGTCCGCGAGGTAGCGGAGCGCGGTCTCCCGCGGCAGGCCGAGGGCCGCGAAGACGATCGCGAACTCGCCGACGCCGGGCGCGCGCGCCTGACGCACGATCTGCATCGCGAGCGCGTCGTGGGGGAGCCCCGATTCCGTGAAGATCGGAAGTTTCTGCCCGAGCACGAGCGTGTTCAGGCCGTCGATCGCGGAGATGCCGGTCTCGAGGAACTCGCGGGGAAGCTCGCGGCGAACCGGGTTGATCGGCAGACCCTCGATCGACCGGCGCTCGACCGCGGCCGGAGGCGGGAGCCCGTCGCGCGGACGTCCCATCCCGTCGAACACGCGTCCGACGATCTCGGGCCCGACGCCGAAGTCGAGCGGTTCGCCCCGAAAACGGACGCGCGAAGCGGCGAGCGGAAGGCCGTCTGTGCCGGAGAAGATTTCGAGCACAGCGGAGTCTCCCGACACGCCGACGACCCGTCCGACGCGGATCCCGCCGTCGGGTCCGATCACCTCGACGTGCTCGTGGTACGACGCTCCCGCGACGCCCGAGACGAAAGCGAGCGGCCCCTTGAGCGCGGCCAACCCGCGGTACTCGAGCTCCGCGCCGCGGCTCACCCGGCCTCCCCGTGGACGCTCTCCGCCGCGGCGATCAGTCCCGAAAACGCGGCCTCGAGCCCGGTCTCGAGCTCCCCGAAGCGCTCGATCTCGTCGTCCCCGATCTCCTCTTTCGCCCGCTCCACGCGGGAGAGGATCGCCATCGCCGCGATGTCCCGCGCCGACACTCCCCGCTCGATCGCTTCGAGGCCGAGATCGCGAACCCGCAGCAGGAGCGCGAGCAGCTTCGCCTGGCGCGCCGGAGAACACGAGGCGTCCTTGCGCTCGAACGCGCTCTGGACGAGGTAGGCCTCCTGGAAGAGTCCCCCGATCCGAAGAAGGAAGCGCTCGCGCTCGGGGAGGCTCTCGCTGCCGACGAGCCGCGCGGTGCGCTCGAGTCGCGCGGCCTCCTCGAGGAGCGCCATCGCCTCCCCCCGCAGGCGGCCCCACTGGGGAAACGTCTCGCCTTCCCACCAGGACCGGATCTCGGCGGAGAAATCGCCGTAGGACTCCTCGAGCCCGATCGCCGGGAAGACACGCGCCTGCGCCCGCCGCTCGTCGAGGCTCCAGAAGCATCGGGTGAAGCGGCGCGTGTGCCGGGTGACCGGCTCGGTCAGGTCGCCTCCGGGCGGCGAGATCGCGGAGACGAGCGAGACGGAACCCTCCGCTCCCGAGAGAGCGCGAACGCGCCCCGCCCGCTCGTAGAACGCGGCGAGCCGCGTAGCGAGGTACGCGGGATAACCCTCTTCGGCCGGCATCTCCTCGAGGCGCCCGGAGATCTCGCGCAGCGCCTCCGCCCACCGCGAGGTCGAGTCGGCGAGCACCGCGACGTGGTAGCCCATGTCCCGGTAGTACTCGGCGATCGTGACGGCCGTGTAGAGGGAAGCCTCGCGCGCCGCGACCGGCATGTTCGAGGTGTTCGCGAGGAGGACCGTCCGCTCCGACAGCGTCCAGCCGGTCCGCGGGTCGGCGAGCTCCGGGAGCTCGCGCAGCACGTGCGCCATCTCGTTGCCGCGCTCGCCGCAGCCGACGAACACGATGACGTCCGCGCGGGCCCACTTGCAGAGCTGCTGCTGCGTGATCGTCTTGCCGGTCCCGAAACCGCCGGGCATGCCCGCCGTGCCGCCGCGGGGGAGAGGGAAGAAAGTGTCCAGTACGCGCTGCCCCGTGAGGAGCGGGACCGAAAGGGGAAGGCGCTCGGCGAACGGACGCGGCGTACGGACTCTCCATCTCTGGAAGAGCGGAAGCGCGACGGTGCCGGTCGCCGTCTCGACCCGCGCGACCGGATCGGCGACGCGTCGGGGGCCGGCGCCCGCGATCTCGACGAGCCGACCGGCGATTCCAGGAGGAACGAGGATCCGATGTTCGATGGCGCGCGTCTCGGGGACGACGCCGAGGATCGCCCCCGGCGAGACGGTCGCGCCGGCGGCGGCGCGGGGCTCGAACGCCCAGACGCGATCCCGAGCGAGCGCGGGCAGAGAGCGTCCGCGCTTGACGAAATCGCCGTCGGCCGCGGCGAGCGCCTCGAGCGGCCGCGCCAGCCCGTCGAAGACGAAGCCGAGCAGACCGGGTCCGAGCTCGACGGTGAGAGGCGACCCGGTCGCGAAGACCGGATCGCCTGCCGCGAGGCCGGTCGTCTCTTCGTAGACCTGCGCGGTGGCGCTCTCTCCTTCGAGCGCGATGACCTCGCCGACGAGCCGCTCCTCGCCGATGCGGACGACCTCTCCGACGAAAAGGGGAGACGTCGTCACGGCGCGCACCACGGATCCGGAGATCCCGACGATCCGCCCGCAGAGCCGGTCGCCATTCTCCCCGCCGCTCACGGACCGTAGATCTCCGTCAGTTCTCTTCTCCACGCGCTCTCGAACCGGCGCGCCCGCGCCTCGAGACTGTTGTCCGAGCGCACCTTTCCTCCCGCGGCGGAGACGACGCACCCGTTCTCGGGAAGGTCCCCGTCCGCCGTCTGCTGGACGGGCCGTTTGCGGCTTCGGCGCGTGATCTCGTCGAGGAAGGCGGCGTCCACGAGGGGAGCGTCGGAGCGAGCCACGGCGATCTCGACGTCGTCCGATGGAAGCCGCTCGGCAGCCTCGACTGCGAGCGCGAGCAGGAGCTCGCGGCGCGACGCGGCATCCCGATCGCCCTCGAGTCGGTCGCGTCCGAGCCGGATCGCGCGTCCCGTCCAGGCCTCGCGCTCTTCCAGGGCCGCGCGCCGGTCCTCCGAGTCTTCGGCGGCGAGTCGTGCCGAGACTTCCCTTCGCGCAGCGGCGAGCCGTGCCTCGCGGTCGGCCGGTGTGACGTCCGCGCTCTCACTCTCCGCCTCGAGACGCGCGATTCCCTCGTTCCCTTCGCGCCGGATTCGCTCGACCTCCCGCTCGGCTTCTTCCCGCACGGCTTCGGCGACGGAGGCCGCGCTCCCGAGAGTCCTCACGGCGGGGGCTCGCGAGCGGCGCCCGCCGGCAGGACGACGAGCGCGGGAAGTACGCCGCGGCGGCGGATTCGCTCGAGAGCCCGCGGCCGGAGGTCCTCGATCGACGCGGAGACGAGCAGGAGGCCGACCCCGCCGTCCGCCTCGACGGCGGCGAGCGCCTGCTCCGCCTGGCGTCGATCGCGCGCGATGAATCCCTCGACTCCGGCGAGGGAGAAACCCAGGACGTCGTCGGCGTCGCCGACGAGCCGGATCTTCACGGCAGTCGTCCGAGAATCATGATCGCGACGATCAGGCCGTAGATCGCGATGCCTTCCGCCAGGCCGACGAAGATGAGCGCGCGCCCCGCCGTCTCCGGCTTCTCGGCGACCGCTCCCATCGCGGCGCTTCCGACGACCGCGACCGCGATCGCCGCTCCGATCGCGGCGAGGCCGGTGACGAGAGCCGCCGACAGGAATCCCCACTTGACGATCTCAGCCGGGACCGGAGCGCCCGCCGCCGGCGGTTGGGCCGCGAGGAGCGGCAGCAGGAGGAGCGGCAGGAAGGGCGCCGCGAGCGCGATGGCGATTCTCCTTTTCATTGCGTGTCTCCTTTCGCGAGTCGGGGGCGGAGCATCAGCGGCCGGTAGAGCTCGCCCCCTCCCCGGAAGAACTTGCCGAAGAACTCGTAGTACTCGAGTCGGAGGACCTGGACGGAGACCGTCAACCCTTCGAGGAAGATCATGACGACGTTGCCGGCGACGAGCAGCAGGATCGAGAGAGTCCCTCCGCCGCGGAGGCGCGACAGCGTGTCCGCGAGAGCGAACAGCGCGAGAAACGCGCCGGCGTGCACCATCGCGAACGCCGCGACGCGCAGGAAGGAAATGGTGTTCGCGAAATAGGAGACGACGGCGTCGACGAGCTCGACTGCGCCTTCGAGCGCGCCCAGGAGGAAAGGTCCCTTCTCGGCGGTGGCCCGGCGCGGCGCCCGACCCTTCTCGAGCCGGCGCACGATCGGCCGACGAAGGAGAATCAGAGCGAGCGGAATCGCCGCGAGCGCGAGAATCCCCGCCGCGGAAATGCGGACCTTTCCGCCGACGAGGGCCCGCGCTGCGAGTGCCGCGAACACCCAGTAGCCGAAGGCGCCCAGCAGGCCGCGCGGCCCGAAGAGAGCGAGCGAACGCTCTCCGGACCGCCACGCGTTCACGGCGTTCAGGACGAGGCCGGCGCTCACCAGAAAGACGCCGAGCCCGATCGCGAGCTTCAGGAACGAGGTGAGGTCACGGAGCGGGTCCATCCAGAGGACCGGAAGGGCGCCCTCGATCCCGAAGAAGCTGCCGTAGAGGAAGCCGAAGACCGTCGCGGAGACTCCGCCCTCCATGAGCAGGATCCCGTAGTCGAGGTAGCGCGGGATGTATCGGAAGAGGCAGTAGCCGGCGAGGCAGAGGACGAGTCCCTGGCCGACGTCCCCGAACATCAATCCGAACATCGCGAGGAAGCTCGCTGCGAAGAAAGCGGTGGGCTCGATCTCCCGGTAGGAAGGTGTTCCGTAGATCTGCACGAGGTTCTGGAAAGGGCGCAGCAGGATCGGATTCCGATGGAGGATCGGAACCCGGAGCGCCCCCGACGAGACCTCCGGGAGGTCCTCGGGCCGCTCGATCTCGACGACGGCGCGTCCCGACGTCCGCTCGAGGATCGCGCGCTTCAGCCGCTCGGCGCTCTCCGCGGGCACCCAGCCGGAGATCACGACGAAGCGGCCGGCCGCGGCGAAGTGCGTCTGCGCCTCGAGCAGGAGGAGGCCGACCTGCGCGCGGCGCCAGAGCTCGGCGATCTCCGGGAGCGAGCGGTCCTTCGCCCCTTCGAGCGACCGCGAAAGCTCCCGGCAGCGCTCGCCGGCCTCGCGCGCGTCGCATTCCACCGCCTCCCGGTCGAAGGACGCGGAGTCCGCCGGAACGGAGATCGGGGTGAAGGAAACGACGCGAAGCGCGGCGTCGAGCCGCTCCCGGTCGGGAGCGGTCACCGCAATCGCGGCGAGGCCGCCTTCGGCCTCGAGCGGCGCGATCGCGAACGGTGCCGGAGACAGCAGGGACGCGATCGTCGCGAGCGCGTCGGGTTCCGCGATGCCGAGACGCACGTCGGTCCAGCGGAGCGCCGTCAAGCGTCCGACGTCGAGATCCGCCGCCTCCAGCCGCCGCATCCGTTCGGTCGCGTGTTGCGCGCGCGCCCCGCGTTCCTTCTCCTCTTCGCGCTTTCGCCAGATTCCTTCGATCTCGGCCTCGATCGGCGAGAGCCGCGACTCGATCTCCTGGCGCTCGCCGGCGAGCTCGCCGTTCTCGCGCGCTTCCAGCATCCCGGCAGGCTCCGGAAGGGCGGCGTCCAGCCTTTGCGAGAGGCGCTCGATGCGATGCACGAGGCCGCGAAAACCGGCGGCCAGGTCGCGCGTGCCCGGCGGCTCCACGCCGGCGGCCACGCGCCCGTGTGCCAGATCGACCAAGTGCAGCACGCCCTCCGCCGCGATGCGGCGGGTCACCGCGGCGGCGTCGCGGTTGCCGACCTGGATGCGCAGATGAACCATCGGGACCGGTCGAAGCACGCTAGCCTCCGAGAAGGGAAGCGGCGAGCGCGCGCTCGAGGGCGGCCGTTCCTTCACCTTGTCGCCCGGTGAGAAGAGACCCGAGAGCGGTCAGCGCACGCGTCTCCGCCTCGCGCAGGAGGAGAAACGCGACTGCCGGACCCACCCGGAAAGGCGGACCGGCAAATGCCCGGCGGCACGCGGCGACGCGCTCGCGCCGGATCGCCAGACGGAGTGCGTCCCAATCGGGGATGGCGCGATCGGCAGGAAGCACGCCCCGAAAGAGACGACGATCGAAAGGCAGGGGGCCGGAAGTCCACGCGGCGAGCCGGGGGAGCGCTTCCGTCGGGAGGACGTCTCCGAGCCGCACGGTCGCGGCTCCCGCGAGCTCCGGCGACAGCCCGGAGAAGACGATCGAACGGCGGAACGCATCGAAGTCCCGCTCGTACACGAGAGACATGGCGAGGCGCCGCGCGGCCGTCTCGCGGCGGGGAAGTCTTGCCGCCTCTTCCGCGATCCTCGCGAACGTGAATCGATCCAGACAAAGCTCGGCGGCCGCTTCGTCGTCTCCGTGCGCTTGGAGCGTCTCGCGGGCGATCGGGCCGAATGGGGTCCTCCCCGTGTCACGAACCGCATCCGCGAGAGAAGACGCCTCGCTCCAGCTCTCGAGCGGGAGCGTCTCCAGGTGCCCGAGAGGTCTCCAGAGCCGGACCCAACGGTCCGACGGCAGCCGGCGGGCGACCGCCCGCCAGCCGAGCTTCAGGTTTTCGACCTCGTGGCGCGCGAGAAGGGCGCGGAGGAGAGGCCGTCCGGGCGGATAGTCCTCGAGCACCCGCCGGTAGTCGTCGAGAAGGCGATCGAAGAGGGCGCGCTCGAGCTCCGGCTCGCCGGTGACCGGGGCCAGGCCGAGAGCCTCCGCGAAGGACGCGACGCCGGGAATCGAACGGAGGCGCCGAGCATCCCGCGCGTTTCGGAGGCGAGACTTTCTCGCTCGCATCCGCGCGTTGCCGAAGGAGAGGCGCAACGGGCCGATCACGTCCGGCGCCGCAGAGGTCCGTCGCGAAGGATTGCCGCGTACGTTGTCGCGGCCTTTTCGAGCAGCGGTTCCGTCGCCGCACGACGGGCGAGAACCAGCGCCTCGCGGCAACGCCGGCGTTCCTCCACGAGCTTCGCGCCCTCCTCGCGGATCGCGTCAATATCGCGCGCGAGTTCGGCCACGGCGTCGGCCTTTCTCTCGCGGAGCACGACGTCTCTCTCCGAGCGCGCCGCTTCGAGACGGCGGCGCGCGTCCTCGCGCGCGGCGTCCACTCGCGCTCTCGCCTCTTCGTCGGCGGAAACCAGCAGTTCCAGTTCCGCGTTCACAGGAAGCCGCGCTCGTGGAGGAGGCGCCAGAGCGATCCGATCGCCTCCGCGGGAGGAGAACTGCCGGAGACGACGAGGTCCGGCCGGTCGGGCTCTTCGTACGGCTCGCCGGCGCCCGGAAGGTGCGGGGCTTCACCGCGACGTGCCGCGCGGTACAGACCCTTCGGATCGCGTCGCTCGCACAGCTCGGGAGGCGCATCCACGAAGACCTCGAGAAAACGGGGAATGAGACGGCGTGCGCGCTCCCGGTGCGCGCGGCGCGGGGCAGTGGCGTCCACGATGACCGGGAATCCCTGCTCGGTCAGGAGAGCGGCGAGTCCGGCGACGATCTCGTAGAAGCGGTCGCGCTCTTCGGGCGCGTAGGTCGCCTGCGGGGTGAGGATCCGGCGCAGCGAATCGGATTCGAGATGGACGATCGCGACGCCACCGTCGGCGGCCAACTCTTTCAACGCGCGCGCGAGCGTCGTCTTCCCGGCCGCGGGCCGTCCGGTGAACCAGACCGCCCAGCTCACGGTTCACCGTGGGTCGAGAGCTCGCCCATCGCGGCCGGCTCGAAACGTTCACGCTCGAGAACCCCGACCACGAATCGGAGGAGCGCGCGCCGCGTCCCCTCGGCTTCCGCCGGGTACCAGAGGGGGTTCGCGAGCACCAGCGCGCGGAACGCGAAGTGCGGCGCGACGACGTCCGCCAACGCCTCGTCTCCGGATGCAGCCCGATACCGGTTCCAGAACAGGTGGAACAGGTCCGCGAACGGACCGTGGAAGCGACCTTTTTCCCGGAGAGCGAAGAAGACGTAGTTGATCGCGAGCGCCGCGACGTCGTCCGCGGGGTCTCCGTAGCGCCCGCGGCTCCGGTCGAGCGCGGTAAAGTCCGTTCCCTCTCGAAACAGGATGTTCCAGGGATGGAAATCGCCGTGAATCCGGCGGAGCCTCTCGGCGCGGCCGCGCAGCCGGTAACGCCAGTGAAGGGCGAGCGACTCCACCCGCTCGAGGAACGCCGCGTCGGGAAAGCCGCCTTCCGGGTAGGAGTCCGCGATTCCGGCGATGCACTCGCCGGAACCTGCGAGATCGCGCAAACGCCGGCGATACCAGGTCTCGTGGACGATCGGTTCGTGGTGAATGGCGGCGAGGTAGTCCGCGAGCGCGACGGCACGGTCGCGGTCGAGCGATTCGAGGCGGCGCCGAGAGGCGATTCGCTCGAAATCTCGCGCGTACGGTTCTCCTTCGACGAACTCCGTCAGCACGAAGAATTCCCCGGTGCCCGCCAGGCCGACCGCCGGTCCCGTTCGCGAAAGCGCTCCCGCATCCACGGCGCGGACGTGCTTCGGCAGCTCGCCGTAATCGTCCAGCGCGCGTAGGACGAGCGCCGCGCGGTCCGCGCGATCTTCGTGGCCGAAGCCGCCCGGCCGTACGCTCTCGAGCACATAGCGGTGCTCACCGTCGGCCGATCGCCAGTGGACGAGCTGGGGAACGCCGTAGCCGCCCCCCTTGGCGCCCGGTGTGGTCGCGAGAGGCTCGATCCGCGCGAAGCCGGCGTCGGACCCGAACTTCGCGGCGAGGTAATCGCGAAGACCCGGAAACCGCTGCTCCGGGGCCTCGAGGTCAAGGCTGGCCACGCTTGTCCCTCGGACGAAGACTAGGGCCGGGGAGCCGCCGGAACACTGATGTGGACGCATCAAGGAGCGCGCCTGGTGCCGGCCCAGAGTCGGTTTCGTGGAACGTTCGCTGGCTGCGGGGCTCTGGAGACTCGCCGACCCGAAGATTTCGCTCGCCTCGCTTTCGTCTCTCTTTCTCGGCACCGCTCTGGCCGCGCGCGACGGCGATCTCTCGATCGCGTGGCTCGCCGTGACGGTCGCCGGCATCTTCGCGCTCGAGATCGCGAAGAACTCTTCGGGCGAGATCTACGACTTCGCAGCCGATTCGGCGGTGAAGGCGGAAGAGCGGACTCCGTTCTCCGGCGGCAAGCGAGTTCTCGTGGACGGCCTGCTCACGCGGCGCGACACCGCGGCGATCGCGGCGATCGGTTACTTCGTCGCGGTGGCGTGCGGAATGGCGATCGTTCTCTGGCGGGAGCCGGCCGTGCTCGGACTCGGAGTTCTCGGGGTCGCGTGCGCATACTTCTACAACGCCCCGCCGGTGCGGCTCTCGTACCGCGGTCTGGGCGAGATCGTGGTGGGAATCTGCTACGGGCCGCTGATCGCGTGCGGTACGTATCTCGTCCAGCGCGGGACGATCGCTCCGTCGGTCGTCGTCTTGTCGCTTCCGCTCGGTCTGCTGATCGCCGCGTTCCTCTGGGTGAACGAAATGCCCGACCGCCGTGCCGACGAAAGCGCGGGGAAGCGGACGCTCGTGGTCCGGCTGGGGACCCGGCGCGCGACTGCCGTCTTCGGCGGAATTCTCGCGGCGGCGTTCGCGCTTCTCTTCGCTCTCCCGCTCGCCGGGCTACCGTTCGGCCTCGCGCTCGGGGTGGTCGCAGCCGTCCCGGCCTTCTTCGCCGTCAGGGACCTGAAGAGAGAGGTCCGCACCTCGAGGAAGCTCGCGCCCGCGCAACGGCTCGCCCTCGTCACGTTTTTGCTGTTCGCCGCCGGCTCCGGGGCCGGAGCCCTCCTTCCATGAAGGAAACACGCGTTTTCCAGGGGGTTTCGGGCCTGATGTACCTGCATCAAGGACGGAGAGCGAATGCTGATATCTCATGGGATTGCAAATAGATTCATAAAATGCAAGTTGCCCAAATCGCTCATCTGAATCAGACTCCGGAAGCGGGGCGGTAG